>Ga0115550_1000101_pt1 | contig 84658 bp, 78 predicted proteins | sample COGITO_mtgs_1005_FD_87177 | JGI IMG/M metagenome (GOLD analysis project Ga0115550, IMG submission 87177) | Pelagic marine microbial communities from North Sea - COGITO_mtgs_100511 | ecosystem: Environmental > Aquatic > Marine > Epipelagic | place: Germany:Helgoland, sampling site Kabeltonne...
TAGTGTCAAAATACGAAAATAGTTAATGTTATAGGTATGATAATAAATAAATATTTGTATTAGTATATATGATACAAATAAAATCAATATGGGATTTAATATCTGCGTTTGTTCTTGTATGCGGATATTTTGGTGTCTATAATGCGTTTGACGGAGATTTTGAGATACTTGTGAGTTACTTTCTTACACTTGCGGTAGAGAAAAATACGAAGAGAATGACAGCAAATATGTATCCCTCTATATTCAAGCGCCCCGATGCGGCTACAGATTGTAGCTTGTTAAATTCTGGAGGTCCGGTCGGAGACAGAGGCGGGTTCCCATCGGGTCATATGGCGGTGACGAGCTATTTTATGAATTACCTTTATTTTAAGAATAAGGATTATAGTCTCAAGGCGAAACTCTACTATCATATTCCGGTCGTAATGATGGCATCGGCGCGATATATGAAAAATTGCCACAATGTATATCAAATTGTCGGCGGGTATTTGCTTGGATATGGTGTGGCATTTTGGGGAGATTATGTGAAAAGAAAATACGGTGAATCGTCATTGCTAAGTCTCAAGAGAAAAGTCAAGTAGATGACTGATTTAAGATTATAAAATTGACATTATTTTTAATAGAAACTATGAAAAATAATGATACCTGCTACAACATTGAATGACGATGTCATTCTTAAAATATATGATTATGTTCCCATGACGACGCCAATTAATAAACATATACGGGTCGTCGTGAATTCTACTCGCAACAACGCCGCGCGGTGCATTCAACGTATGTTAAGAACCAACCAAATATTTAGCGAAATGCCGATTCTATTCACGAGTGATTTAAATGCCGGAACTATACCGAAATGGTTGTTGATACGGATATACATGAAATTTTATCCATCGATCGTTCTATTTGGCATACCGATTCGTATTCTTGAAAATAACTATACACATGAGTTTATCCTGTCACACCATACATACAGGTCATTGTGGTTCAAGTTTAATCGCTCATATGATTCACTTCTTGACCATGGAATAAGGAAATATGATGTATTTTTAGCACTACAAATGCTAACATTTGACGATATTGTTACGAGTAGTGAGTGATTGTTGATGTCACTGTACAATAAAAATAAATATACGTTAAGATATAGCCGGATGAGTTATTTAATTATTTTTAAAAATATCTCTCAAATTTTACATAATAAATAAAATTAATAATTTCAATTTTATTTATGGTAGGCGAAATCAACTTGTGCTGGGTAGCGCGGCGAGGCAGAGTTTTATCTCACCGAGACTTGCTACATTATACTTGACAACCAATGGTAAATCGTTTTCAAGATATACCTCAATTTGGCTACACAGATTTGTGCATTTAATAAAATATCCCAGATTTTTTAATGAAAATTCTCCCTGTATAATTTTGGATGAATCTTGTTTAAGAATGAACTCCATTCCTCCATCTGATTCGGCGCGGTGTATTTCTGCGGATGCGAATTGACCGTTACATTTGAAGATGAGTTCGTTTCCGACAGACTTTATCTCGAGTTTATCGGAGATAACGCTTAGATCACGAATAATCTTCTGAAAGTCAGAAGATGGGATGTTAATGATAGAAGAGAAGGTAACGTCAGGAACTTCGAGCTCCTCGGGTTCGGGTTCAATCAATCTGAGTTTCTGTGTCTTACATTGTTTGATGTCACCATTTTCGAATTTTAGACCCAGATGAGAGGTTATTCCATCGAGGTAGTCGTCGTTCTCAATGTATATGGTAAGCGTATCATCGTTGTCGATAGAGTTGATTAATTTGAACAAATGGAACATATTGACACCAATAATAATTTTGTCTAATTTGCACTCATATACCTCAAAGTTCTCAGCGCGTAAAAAAAGATGGGCCAGAATGGTATGAGATTTGTCCATATTGATAATACGAATACCATCCTTTTGGAAAGTTATATTTGTCTCAAGTAAAATGTCCTTGAGTGCGGTCATTAAAGTTCTAAATGGTGCGATTTGAACAGTTTTTATCGTAAGTACATTGTTGTCATATGTAGTTTTTCCATCGGCCATTTTAATATTTAAACGCGCGAATCTTTAAATACTTATTGATTAAATATTTAAACGCAGTGAATTAGTTATATATGCATTTGAAAGTAATTGCGAATGAGAAATCTGTTTTCATGGTATCCACGTGCCTATTGAATTTGTCCAACAGTTGGATGTCGAGACGTCGAATATCACATGGACCAAAGTATTTCCGTTCGGGGCTGCTGTTGTTATCGTCACCATTGAAGACGACGATACGATTTGGGTCGGCTATAGAAATACGCGCTAAAGTATTGGGTGGTATTTTTTGTCCGTTCATGGAAGGTATAAAGTTGGTGACTACATTTTGTTGAAAATCATTTACAGAAAGGTAAAAGTAGTTCGATGTATTAAAGATTGGGTCCGACGGAGGCGTGATAGTTAAATTATTAGGATCGGTTATCAGTTCTGTCGTTCTAAATCCCAATATGTATCCCAACCGCTGGTAAAACGGTATATTGGATGTGTTGCCGCTTTTATCTAAATTAAATATGCATTTTGAAATCGCCGCACCAGCAAATTCAATTGTTAAACGTTGGTTTATATATGTTACGTTGTCAATGTCATTATGTTCGACAAGTGCGTCTATTAACTGAGTCGTATTGTTATATGTTCCATCTGGAATAGTTATAATAGATTGTTCGTTGAATATATTTTTCAGATGAAAATGATTATTTCCGAGTTTTTCGGATATATTTAATATTTTTCCAGGAAGTTCGAACATGGTAAGTTCCATACCGATCACTTTGTTGATTGGATCTTCGAGATTGATTGTGAATTTGGTTGGATCAGTAGTATCTATATTTTCTCTAAATAGTGTATCGAAATTAAGAACACGTGTAATGGTTTCTCTTTTTACCGGATTAACCTCATCCGATTTTTTTTCCATAACAAAATGGTTCTGATTTTCTACCATAGAATCTGAAGTAAAATGGTTAAATGTCTTTGTTTCTATAAATGACGTCAATGTTTCTTTTGCGGTGAGTAAAAACTGGGTTGTTTTTATTTTGAGGGATGCATCTAACATAATATCCGATTCGACTTGGTTTTTGAGAAGCGTCATGGATTTTTCTATGTCAGAACGACTATAATTTTTATCACTTAAATTTAATAGGTCTTCAAGTTCAGACTTGTTATAATGAGATATATCCAAGTCAAAGTTAAACATATTATATATACATATAGTTATTTTATTACACCCCTGATAATTTAAAATGACCAAATGTCATTAAATAAAACAAAAATGTTATCATTGGGAATGATATGCCTTTGGAGACCAATCTCTCTTTCTAAAGGCATTGTGAATACTTATAAATACTTAAAAAATATTTAGAAGGACAGCAATAGTATTGGTATGACGGATAAGTTAGATACATATATAGAAATAATAAAAGGGTTATTTTCAAAATATCAGGACGATGGACCAGTTATGGAGAAAATATACACAAGTATTGGGACGCTCCCTAATATAATTGATAACTTTAAAACCAGCATTGTTGAAAAGGAGGAGAAAATTGCCCAATTAAAGAAGGATAAGCATGAGTTTAAAGAAGAGTTCTTAAAAACAAATCCGTATTTCTATGTTTCAACAATGTCGCGTTTTTTTTATTATGACGGTATTCACTATACGATTATTAATGAAGACGATATACATTATACGTTATTTACGAGCCTTAGTGAAAATAAGAATCTTCAAAATAGTAAATATAAAACCCAAGCGGAAACCATAAGAGAAATAAAAAAAACCAGAAGTATACTTGATACGATACCCGAAAAGGAAACAATCCAGTTTGTTATTAATAATCTCACGCCTGTCCTGTTTTCAAGTGTAGCAGACATTAAATATTTTATGATTGTTATTGGAAATCAAATATTGAAACAACATCAGACCTATATTCATTTTATCCACCCTCAAAGCAAAAATGCGATGACTTTTATCGAAAAGTATGTGTTCGAAACGGTGGGCGTTAATATTACGGATAATTTCAAGATACGTTATCACAACCACGATTTTAAAAAATGTAGATTGGTTCGGATGAATACGTCTGTTGAAAACAATAGTTCATTTCTGGATTTTTTTAAACACTATACTTCTGACTTTGTCAGTGTGTGTTGCTATTACAGCAGGCGATATAAAACCGAGGACGTGTATGTATCGAGAATATCAAACAAGGTGTCAAAGAACTACATTCTATACTTGAAGAATAGTAGTATTTCGAAAATAGTTGCAAAGTTTAAAGATACACATTTGATTTCGTCGTGTGTGGATAGCGTTATTTCGTGCAAATACATGAATTTTATGTGGAAATGGTATATTCATGACGAGAATATACCAAATGTGTTATCAATGAACTCGTTGCGCGATACATTGAGCAATTTGTTACCGCACGACGAAAAGAAGGATGTATTTACGCATGTAACGTGTAGCTTTATGAAGATTATAAATGAATTTGTCGAGTTTTGTAGCAATAATTTGGTGGAATCAGTAGATGATTTGGATATAAGCGAGATTATCGATATATATCACGACGAAAATCCGACGAATGAGCAAATCGAGGAAAGTATTTTTGTCATGATGTTAAAGAATGGGATACTTCCATATAAGATGAAAAACTCGAATTCTATTTCGAATATATCGTGTAAGTTATGGAACAAGCGCGACGAGGTGTTTAACTCTATTACAGAATATAGAGCGAGTATGTCTGATAAATCGTCAATTAAATGCTATGATGCGTATAAATACTATGTGTCGAATGATTACAAATACGTCGCAAATAAAATGTACTTCGAGAGATATTTTTATAGCATTAGCTAGATGGTAGATGGATTGGTGAGAGATTTGGGTTGGGGTGGCAAATAGTATATCACTCTATTAGTAGCCGAGTAGCTTAGTAGCTGAGTATTTTATCCCAGAATTGAGTATAACATATATCAAAGTCATAACTATCGTTCTCCAATCGTTTCATAATTTTACCGTATTCGATGACAAGGAATTCAGGTGTGACCTTGTCCCAGTCGTTGTCATTCACTATGATTACAGGGAGGTTCTCAAATACATCGTTCATTGGACTTTTACATATGAGGGGTATAGTGCCCACCATAAGTGATTCCCATGTACGATGTGCGTCGATGCCTCGTCCAGGGGGACTTATGCTGAATTTGTATGTGGCGAGTAATTCCATATATTTTTCAAATGGTGCGTTCTCCACGTAGGGAAATGTCTTCTTGCATTTGCTCAAAATGGATGAACGAATATTTCGGTGCGGTCCGTATAGGGGGGCATTGGTGGTATGTGTTGAAAAATTTAGATAAAGAAGATTCGGTTTATTTGAAGTGTCTTTCATTTTCTTAGTTGGCTCAAGGCAAACGGTTTTATATATGTTAAAGTGTTTGGTTTTTGGTTCTCCGAAAAACTGGGTTGTTTTCCACTGCCATTTTGGACCAATGGGTATGGGGAAAATCTTGGGGTGTTCTATACATGGATTTTTTGCGTATAGGGCAAGTAATTTTGGAGATTCGATGAGAATTCCGGCCTTCTCTTTTAATTCGGCGTTTCTACAGGGGAAATATATATATGGGACGCAATGATCATCGTTTGACGATATGATTAATATATATGGTACCTCAATGTTTATTAATGTATCTATGTATGTTTCGATAAGGTCTGTCTTGAGAAATATAATTATTTTCGATTTCTCCTCAGACGCCTTTTTAATTTCATCTGAATATGAATAGTTATGTTGTCTATTTTTGTAGCTCTGTGTGATAGAAACATCTGCCTTTGTGATCCAATAATCCACGCTGATAAATGGATTTGATTTATCTAACTTTGACATATGGATATTGAACTTTAAATATATTTAAAAGTTCGGAAAATATCGTATATTATAATAATAGCTTAGAAATACGGTGATATACTAATTATGCGAATTTGTTTTACTAGTGTAGTTATATGGCCGGATCGTAAAGTTGCGGACAAGCCTAAAATTTTTGACCGCTCCGATAATCCAGAATACGATTATATATTGTTTTCGAATCTTACCCAGGAAGATTTTAACACCTCGTGGGATGTTGTTAATGTGAATATTGATTTCTTAAAAGGACACCGAAATGACATTATTCGGTCACGATATTTCAAATTTATGGGATGGAAGTACATACAAGATGTGCTTAAAAAGGAGTATGACATTATTTATTTTTGTGACGCTACTCGGTCACCCGACCCAGGTACGGATTGGGAGGAATTGAGTACAAATATTCTCGCCCATCCTCACCCCCTTGGTCAAAGAGTCCATACGTCTTCTCCGTATATGGAATGTACTAATATTGAGCGGTTTCGAAAGGACACTAAGGAGAACGCCGTGAAGACTGTCGCATGGCTTGAAGAAATGGGGGTACCCAAAGTGAGAGCACCGTGTTACGAAAATACCGCGTTCGGATATGATCCGCATAATAGGTTTATCCAGAATATTTTTTCAGAATTTTGGGATGTATATACGAGTGCTGATATTACCCACCGTGATCAGCCGACATGGTCTTATATTACCTGGAAAAACAGTGTATCTCCTTATATTATAGACAATACCCCGAATAGAAAAAAAATAAACAAGATTTTCCCCGAGGGAGGAAAGCAAGGGAATAACAGTCATAGATATGCATAAATAAGAAAAATTGAATAATGTTATACGAATACATTATTCAATATCAATAATTAAATTTCAAGATGTTGCACGATAACGGCATGGAAAATATAGGATACCGTTAAAAATATTGCGACTATATCGAGTGAAATAGGTAGTAGGTATATATCTTCATTGACAGACAGTGTGATGAAATTTACATAAATAATCACAACATCTAAATCACAAACCCTCCTCTACCATCCAGTTATACATTTGGGACATTCCTTCATATAATGTTGTTTTTGGGTCATATCCTAGGTCTCTTTTTGCGTGTGTAATGTCGGCAAAAGTGTGCGGAACATCTCCGAGCGGCATAGGGTTCATTTTAACAATGGCGTCTTTTCTGCATATATTCTCGCACAACTTTATAAATGCGTTCAGAGATACTGGATCGCTGTTTCCCAAATTATATACTCGTTTATTAATAGTGTTGCTGAACATGGCTCCGACTATTCCATCGACAATATCATCGACATACGTATAATCGCGAGACGATGTCCCGGATCCGTATTTTTCAATGAGCTTGTCATTTTTTATAGATTTGAGGAATTTATATGGCGCCATGTCCGGTCTTCCGTTTGGACCATATACAGTGAAAAACCGCAGTCCGACGGTTTCTATATTGTATAGTTGTTGATAGGTACCAGCGAACGTCTCCATAGCGTATTTGCTGCACGCATACGGACTATTGCAGTTGTTGATGGGGTCGTCTTCTGAGAAGGGTACCTTTACATTTAGCCCATAGACGCTACTACTGCTGGCATAAACAATTCGTTTTACCTTTATTTTTTTACATTGTTCAAGAATGTTTATGAATCCGCTAATGTTGTTGTCAATATATGTTTGTGGATTTTCAATACTGTAGCGCACACCAGCCATGGAGGCAAGATGTACAACAACATCCGGATTTATGTGTTCAATTGCTGATGTGTCTATGACATCTTCCCTTAAAAATCTAAAGTTTATGAACTCTCTTAGTGCGTTTATATTTTTTTCCTTTACGGTTGTGCTATAATAGTCATTTACGTTGTCAATACCAACAACTTTGAATCCCCTCGACAGAAGTTTTTTACACAAATGGTATCCGATAAATCCGGCACATCCAGTAACTATAATCGAATATTTTTTTAGATCCGTGTCGTAACACATGCCATCTTTACTACATACATCATGGTTATACATACAATGTTTAACTGGGAAACAGTGGTGGCATTCCTGTTTCCAACAATCACCCAATACACAAAACATAATTTGACTAAAGAGAATATAATTGTTTTTTTATCGCGTTGTTTATCTTATTATTTATTGTGTGTAAATATAATTTTAAAAATACCTTTTAATTATTTCGTGTTTGTTGTTTCTTTCGATTCCTATTTTCCTGACCTATTTTATGTCTCCTATCGTTTTCCTCGTCTGATATGTGGTTACCACCCGAACACATTTTTAGGGCTCCTGCGTAGATAAATGAGCTGATCGATATAAAAATCAGTGGGGCTGCGAAAATCATATATTTATATATTTATAGATAATTTTTCTATTTCAACCGGATTCATTTTATAGTTCAGCATTAATTCCTGTTGTTCGGGTGTATTCTTCCAGCTACCAACGCGTATATAATCCTTTATCTCTATTTCCTTTACAACATTTTTGTCGGAATCATCTAAAACAAACCAATTTTTTCCCCTTTTTTTGTTGTGCATGTAATGGGGTATGTATATTTGTTTGGCGATGGGTGATATAATATAACACATTAGAGAAAATGTCCCCATTGCACAGAATATGGTTTTACAGCTCGCAAGTGCGCTTATATCCTCTCGTATACTTTTGGATTGGATTTTTACATTGTGAAGGTTGTTTGTATCGATGTGTTCAATGATTTTATCAAGTACTGGGTTTCGCCAATAAGGTTTTCGGGGGTTTGTATCATGTACAATAATAATTGATTTATCTGGGTTCTTGTTCATTATTTGTATATAATAATCAAGCGGGGGTTGAACATACTCCCAATGTACGTTTCCTCCAAAAATATCTCCGCTCCGAATATGAATTCCAATATCATTCTCTGAATGTGTGATGTCAGAGCTAAAATTGTATGTAACGTGTTTTTCAAATAAATTTTTCAATACAGAAATTCCTGTACAAAACCAGTCAGAACACGGATTAATGCGACGGGTAATGTCGTGTTCGTTATCACATGCGCATGTTAGGTTCTCGTCAGATATTTCTTCATTAGTAAGCGTCTTTGGTGTGAAGTACTGGTTTGTCGGAAATTTGATGCCTTTAAATTTCTTGAAGTAAAACGAATAATACAGTATGTTCAACATCGTCAATAGTTGATTTCCCGCACCATTATTCCAGCAATATATATACGGTATACACATGATTAGTTACGTTATTATAATATTATAAAAATAACTAAATACTATAATTATTATGAAAACGTTTATCCTACATTATCAACCATTAACGGAAAGGAAGATACATATGGATAAAATAATCCAATCTGAAAAACTTGATGCCGAATATGTATTGAAATTCGACAAGGAAGACTTGACCGATGACGATAAAAAGATTTTTAATTTTGAAACGGTTTGGAGTGGCAGAACACTGTGGTTATCAAATGCGTCCCTTATATGCAAACATATTGAAGCGTATAGACTTATATGTCATTCCAATTTGGCGTATGGACATATATTAGAAGACGACGTGATTCTGAATACCGACTTTAGAGAGAAGGCGAATGATTATATTAAGCAACTTCCTGAAAACTGGGATATTTTATTTTTCGGCGACGGTTACCGGGGGACGATGAAGGTTCCTAAAAAGGTAATCGATGAAGAGGGTGGAAATGTATTTTTAAAACCACTTTCAGGGAATGGCATGAGTGGGCGGGAAGTTAATGGATGGCCGATTTGTGCGGGGGCGTCGAGGTGTAGTGATAACTATGTAATTAGCAATGGATGCGCGACTAAGATACTCGAGTATGCCGCGGATATTCGGCGTGGAAAGAGAGTACGGATTGACAACCCGTCTGATTTGTGGATGAATAAAATGTTTAGGGACTTGAAGCTAAAGATATATTGGGGTGACCCAACATTAAGTACTCAGGGTACAGAAAATGGTATGTTTAAATCGGCGCACAAAAAATAATCTAAAACGAGTATATAATGGAATCTCTTGCCCCCAAACAAGATAACGACAAGCCTGTCACCAAACCCCTTCTGAGCGTCGATGATGAAATGATGCGTCTTTTATATATTGTTCTTGTCTTCCTTGTTATAGTCAATCCCATGACATACAAGCTTGTTAACGCTCTATTGGGTAGATTTGTCAAGATTGCGGGTTCCGATGGTTGCCCCACGACAGCCGGTATGCTTGTTCATGCATCCGTATTTGCGTTATTGCTTAAATTTCTGAAACTTTGATCAGAACATTATAAATCAATTAAACTATAATCCATAAATTATTTCATTAATATAATTTATGGGTGAATATGATATAGCGTTATGCTATTTTGGACTTCCAAGAAGTGTCACACATGTAGCAAAAACACACGAAGAATTTATTTACAATGTGCTCGATGGTAATAATTTGACATATAAGAAATTTATGCATACATGGAAGACGGGTGACGATACCCAGCGGGTTTGGCGACATAAAACGCGTGAAAAAATAAACTATGACGAATATAAACTTCTGGCACCAGATGTATATGCGATTGAGTCTCAGGACGAGTTTATGACTACAGTTGATATGGGTGATTACTATTATGACACAGAAAGAAAACGGGAGTGGGATCGTACACTATTGAAAAACCACATTTGTGCGCTGGGGTCAGAGAAACGGGTCTTTGAAATGATGAAGGAGTCCGGAGACACGTTTAAATATGTGATAGCATTGCGTCCCGATGCGAACTTTTTAAAGCCACTTCCGGTAGATAAGATATTCCCCATCAAACATAATGAATTTGTGATTAGCGATCATCGGCATTATGAAGGTTTCAACGATAGATTTATGATTTCTAATTACAGTGACGCACACATATATTTATCCCGACTTGATGGGATGAAGGAGTATCGGTCTGAGCATGGTCGGATTACTGCTGAGAAGTATTTAAAAGGTACATTTAAGCGTCACGAATGTTTGATTAAAAAGGTAGAATTTCCATTTAATTTGATACGCCCAGATGGATCTATGAGTGCCAATTAATAAATACAACCACTATTTTGTATTGAAGTTTAATTGAATTTGAGTTGAATTTTAATTTGAATTTGAAATTAAAATTTGTAATAGCTACTTGTTACAAAAATAAACGATGAGTAACAATATCTTTGACCCGGCATCAGATATTCCAAACTTTGACCAATGTCATATTAATAATTGGAACAAATCTATGATTAAAAAATGTATATCGGATTTATTCATTACACCAAGGAAAACTATGTATGAATGGTCAATGCTTACAGAACAAACATCTCATATTAAAATTGGATATGTGGGACAACATTTAGCGTCTGTATTGTTGAATACAAAAGGTTGTAAAACTGCTGCCCGTGGCGAAGATTGTATGGATAAATCTGAGGTGAAATCATGTTCAAGAGTAGATCAGAGCGATAAATGTAATAGATGTAATATAAATTTAACAAAATTTGACGCGGTGTGTCAAGAATGTGGAAAAAATGATAAAATTAAAAGGAATAATGATTCGAAATGGTTATTAACTATACGAAGTGAAGATGATCTTAAAAAATATCTTGATTTAGATAGGTTAGTTTTAATAATTGAAGAATACCCAAATTTTAACGAAAATAAATTCGATGATATTGTTATAAAGGTTTATGAAATATACCCCAAAAAAGAAATTTGTAGAAATTTTAAATCTATATTAACAGAGTATTATAACGATATTTATCTGGCTAATATAAAAAAAAATCCAAAAAAAGTTCCAGCACCAAAAAATTTATGGCCAGATTCGTTTCAGTTTTATAGATGTAATCCTGTTAAAATATTTGAGTGTAAAATATCTAATTATATAGTTGAGCCGGATATTGAAGTTATTAAATATATTAGTTATTGTTCTATACGAACAATAGACGATATAGAACATATGCCTATAAAATTACTTACATCCGATGAAAAAATATTATTAAAAAAATATGGAGATGAAGAATTGACGTATGAAGACATGTTGAAGTTGAACTTGCGTAAATGATTATATATTAATTTTATCAAAATATTCTTTTGATTGTTCCATACCATAATAATGTCTATTCATTTTTTTACATACATCGATTGTAATCCCAGAACCAAGGAACGGATCTAATACTAAATCGGATTCATTACTACTTGCTTTTATAATTCGTTCGATTAATTTATACGGTTTCTGTGTCGGATGAATTCGTTGTTTAATGTCTTTGTAAAAGTCAATGTCAGACCAAACATCTGTGATACCCATTTCAATATTAAATGTGAATTTAATATCGTTATACGGTATGTCAAATTTTAAAACATCTCTGAGTTTGTTCCAATAATGTTCAGTCGGAAGTTGTTTGCATACATTTTTTCCTGTATATATAGACCACATTCCACCACCATTAGCCTTGACTCCCAAATTGGTGTTGATTTCGTATGATTTTAATTTTAGTTGTTTTTGTCTGGATTTTAGAAACATTTTAACATATGGATAATTATCTTTTACAAAATATAGTAAATGTTCGGTTGTATTTGGAAAGATCGTATAGGTGCTTGTTTTCCTACCACCGATAGACCTAATTCCTTTATCTATGGTTATACTTTGTTTAAACACAAACCCGTATTTTTCTAAAATAGGTATTTGTTTGTATAATGTTTTCCAATATCCAAATAAATATAGAGCGCTATTATTTTTAGAAACTCTTGATACTTCAATAATTATTTTTTCAAACCAATTTAAATAATCATCTTGAGTTTTCCATTCATTATCCCATTTCTCAGAAACAACTTTATAATAAGGCGGATCTAATATAGTTAAATCTATAATTTTTGAAGTTGTTGTTTTTAATTTTTCAATACAATCCCCATTATATATTTGATTAGTTTCCGTCGTAGCTTCATTGTTAATAATGTTTTTATATATATCACTATTTTTGTAGTCGTCGGGAACGGAATGGTCGGGAACGGAATGGTCGGGAACGGAATGGTCGGGAACGGAATGGTCGGGAACGGAATGGTCCGGAACGGAATCGTCCGGAACGGAATGGTCCGGAACGGAATGGTCCGGAACGGAATGGTCGGGAACGGAATGGTCCGGAACTGTTTTAACATGTGTATCTTCATTTTCAACACTCAGCTTTAGTTTTGTTAATTTTTCTTCAATTGTTTTATCTACAAGTTCTTGAATCTTATCAGCATTATTCTCACAAGGCGTTTTGCGTTTATTATGAGAGTCGTAGTGTGATTTTTGGGAAAATCCTTTCCCACATCGTTCGCAACTGTATTTAACCATTTTCGTTATACTTATACATTAGTTGATTGGGTTAAGTTTAAATCAATTTTATGAAATTAACATATTTTAACCGAACATGTTAATTTCATAACTGTTATAAATCAGTCTTTACACCTTTAGACATTTAAAACGCCGATTATTTTTTATTTAGTAAATAACATATAGAATTATTATGAACCATAAGAGCGAAGATTATATTATGAATAAATTATGAATAAATGTTCTAGGCTTCTCTCCGGAATGTTGTTTTGGGTAGCTGTCGATAATTATCCCCAATCCATGGGATTTTTTAGAACAGAATGTTTGTCGAGTAGGAATCATGTCTTTCCTAGAAGGCTAGAAGAATGATTAAAATCAAATAAATAACACAAGTCATGTACAATCAAATATACCAATTACCACGACCCACCATTGTCTTCTTCTTATCGGATGACGTGAGATAATTGTAATGAAGGAGATATTTTTGGTCGGGTGGGTTTAGTTTCACACGATGTCTATAAACAAAGTATGTTGGAAAAAGCGCAGACGGAAGAAGTTTCATTTTTACGCGTTCTTGATGACTGTTTCTTATTCTTCTTAAATAAATTTGATCATCGAAATGTCCTGAACGTTTGCTTGTATCCAAATAGTTTCTATATAATGGGTCTTCTGTGTTCATGTCATATATCTTTAATGTTTCATCATTTTGTTTGATAAACATAAATCCGGCACAACATACTGGTTTTTTATCACCCATAGATACCGCACCCTCCGTTTTATCGTTCTGTATCAGAATGTTATTATCACCGATGTTATCCACCAAATATTCGATAAATCCTTCTTTAAAATAAACAATGTCGCCGTCAGTGAACAAAACATATTTCGATTTCTTGAGACAATGATGCACGACCATGAGCTTAAGTTTCATTACTTCACCAAACGTATCGCTTCCGAAAATAGCCATATTTTTATTTTCTTCGTCTGTTAAAATATCTTGATTAAACAAATGTGTATTTTCATGATCCTTTTTGATTGTATTGTAACTTTCTTGGTCACAGCAATAAACATGTAATTTATCCTTCAGTCCTATACGTTTAAGAGACGCCAGACAGTTTAACGTATAGTTAGAATAACCGTTATTCGTCAATGTACAAAATAATACATCGTCCATATAATTCTATATCTATATATTATTTATGAATTAAACAAATTAAATAGTACTATTCATACCATATATATATGGCACAGTTCCTGGACAAGAGTATTGCGGATAATGGAATTATAATGAACATGGAACGAAAGGACAAATATAAGATGACGCTTGAACAATGGAGAACGTTTGAAGTTCCAATGAACGATATATTTTTTAATTGTAGTGGGAGTGGAAAAGTAGATATGGGTATTTATAAATGGCCCAGATTTGGTGACCCGATTATAAACGTTCCGATTGGGGTGAGTGTATCAATTACGCCTCAAATAATAGCAGACAGTTTCGAAAAAATACACGTGGGGGATAATGAGACCAGTATCGTTAATACTGAGCTTCTGAATTGTTCGTTTAAAGCAAATAACGATACTGGTAGACGAGGCAAAGGAAAAATAAATCGCAACACAATAGATAAATGTCTAAAGACAAATAACATTAGAAACAGACTTACGACACCCAGTATGTTTATCGATTCACTTGTAAAAAGCAAGTTTGTCATAAGTCCCGAAGGAAATGGAGTGGATACACACCGTACATGGGAAGCATTGTACTTCAAGTCCATACCCATTGTTGAAAAAAATAGTGACATCAACTTCAAATATGCCGGACTGCCTATTTTATACACGGAAGATTACAGTGAGATCAATGACGAATACCTGAATAAAAAATACGAAGAAATGAAAAATCAGACGTACGATTTCAGTGCACTATTTGTTTCGAATTTTAACGCAGACGAGTTATCGCATATCCACAGAAGATCAAACCATTATGGGTTAAAATATCAAAAGGTCGAATGGTATCCGTTTGATTATTCGCGTATAAATAAATATAAATCGATATACGAGGATTTATGTATTATTACTATTACAAACAGTGGTTACAAGGAGGTTACAAAAAATGCGTTGGCGTCACTAAAGAGGTTAAATACAAAATTAAATATAGAAGTTTTTACATTGGATAATGGATGTTCCAAAGACTTTGTCGATCTGGGATATAACACGACCAGTTTGGACACAGACTTGTCAATGGCATCAAAATTTAAGGACAGTAATTGGACAAACATCACATTATCGAAATTAAAGGTGATTCACTCGACGCTTGAAAAATACAAATACGCATTTCTGGTCGACGGAGACATTGTATTCGATCGAGGTGACTTTTTACCGTATGTATATAACCTTATGTTAAAGGATGATGCGGTAGATTTGGTTTCGCAGACGGAATTTTACATTGATAAAAAGAGTCTGTGTTCTGGGTTTATGCTTATCAGAAGTAACGAAAAAACAAGATCATTTTTCCACCCCGAAAAATATAGTGAAAAGTATAACAACGACCAGGACTATTTGAATGAAAATAAGCACAAATTGAATTTTGTAAGATTACCTCTTGAACATTTCCCCAATGGAAAATATTTCTATGAGAAGAAGCCGCCGCACCCTAAGATTGTCCATTTTAATTTTGTTTCGGGTATCCAAGAAAAGATAAAGAAAATAAAAAAATATAACCGATGGTATATTTAAATTTAAATCGGTATATATTATATGAAAAAATCAATAAAGAACATAATATATACTGGAAAGAATACGAATAGAAATAAGGCAAATAGAAATAAGGCAAATAGAAATAAAACGGTGAAGAAAAAAAACAATCCTTATTCGGTGAAGGAAGACCCATTCAATCATTTCAACTTTGGGTGGTTAAACAACAATCCTTTACCAAAATCGAGAATACGAATAGGCATATTTTCAAATCTAAGTAATCAAGTAAAAAAACAAATCCATGGTATAATAAAAGAATGCGAGACGTCTGAAAATGCTTCGGCAAAAAAATGTTGGAATATTTATAATGCGTACAAAACCACGAGTGATACATTGGTGACGAGTCATTTAAAAAATAAGTATTCGATCCTTTGTGACATTTTAAACAATGGTGATAATTTGGAACATTTATATAAATTTATGATTGAAAATAGCATTTCGCTTCCATTTATGTGGTCAGTGAATCAGGACAGTAGGGATGTAAAAAAACACATAAGTCACCTAAGCGACACTGGATTTAGTTTGCCTGATAAAGATCTATATTTATTAGACGAAAACAAAGAAACCGTGAAAGAATATATCAAGTATGTGAAGAACATGTTTGAACATATATTTGGTAAGGATCATTCGTATGACATTGAATCCATCATAGAAGTGGAAACCTATTTAGCAAGATACACGCCTGATTTTTGGGAAAATCAAAATTCGGACAAGAACTACAATAAAGTGAGTGGGTCGGAATTAAAAGAGATGGGTCTGGACTGGGAAAAATTCTCTAAAATTATAGGATATAAAACCCCACCCAAATATGTTATTTTAAACACCCGCGTGTATTTCGAGCGGGCATTTGGCTTTTTAAATAAACATTGGAATGGAGACAAAATGAAATCCTATTGGGTATATAAAACAATACAGTCCTTTTCGGAGTTTGATTCAACTTTAAAAAAGATGGAGTTTAATTTTTTTGGAAAGTATCTCCATGGTAGGAAAAAGGAAGTCCCGATTAATAAGGAGGCGATTGATATTGTATGTGACTATATGAATACGCATATATCAAAAGAGTATCTCGCGAGATACTGTGACTCAGAAAATATAAAATACATTGAAGGAATCAGCGAAGACATACGAGATCAATTTAAAAAAAGACTCGATAAAAATGGTTGGCTCACTGAGATAACAAAGAAAAAAGCAATAAAGAAATTGGATCACATCCGTTTTTTTATTGGGTGTAAAAAGGGGTTCATAGACGATCCGACTGTAAAGTTTTGTAGCAACGACAGTTACAAAAACTATTTATTATATGTAAGATGGGAAGAAAAGACAATGATTGACTTGGAAAGTCGTGAGTACGACGTGAATATATGGAATAGACTTGAATCAGGTGATGTATTTAGTGTGAATGCTTATTATAACCCCCTCAACAATGAGGTAGTGTTGCCATGTGGAATATTGCAGGCACCATTTGTCGACCGGAGTAAGGGATTAGAGTACGCGCTTGGTTTTCTGGGTGCTACAATAGGTCATGAACTAACACACAGTTTGGATGATGATGGATGTAAGTGCGATTATAATGGAAAATATTTAAATTGGTGGAATGTGCAGGACATGGATAATTACAAAAAGAAGCAAAAAAGGTTGATCGGTATATACAAAAAAATTGTCGAAAAGGATGGATATGACAAAATAGACCATCGGTTAAGTTTGGGTGAAAATATCGCCGATGTCGGGGGTCTCGATATTTGTCAGGACCTTCTTATGTTTTATTACACTACCAATAACATACCGAAAGAAGAACAGGAGAGGCGTCTGAAGAAATTTTTCAAATTCTACGTTTATGAGTGGAGGGATAAATCAACAAAAAAATATAAAAATGAACAAATGAAAACAGACGAACATCTATCTTCAAAATATCGGTGTAATGGAACGCTGTCCAATAGTATGTTATTTAAAACAACCTATAAATTGGATAAACATGATTCAATGTATGTGGAGGACCAGGTGACAATATGGTAGATGAATAATTGGGTGGGTTAAGTTTAACTTACGCGATTAAATACCCAGAACATGTTGCTGAGCTTATATTGCGGGGAATATTTTTGCATCAAAAATATGAAATTGATTGGGTGAATAATGGTAAAGGCGCTAATTTTATCTATCCTGAAATGTGGGATGAATATAAGTCGGTGGTACGTAATAGCAAAGAAAAAAATTACTTAAAATCATATGGTAAATTATTTAAAGGCAAAAAAGGCGATAGCGCAAAACACGACGCGTTTATGAAATGGTCGTTATGGGAAAGTAGTATTTCAAAATTATTACCAATGGATAAAGCCGAACTGGAAAAAGAATTAAAAAAGGAAAATCAATATATAACAATGTCAAAAATAGAACATCATTATTTTAGTAATGGCGTTTTTTTCCCGAGAAATGGATATTTACTAGAAAAGAAAAATATTGACCGTATTAAAAATATACCCACCGTAATTGTTCAAGGTAGATATGATATTGTTTGTCCATCTATAACCGCATATAGCCTTCACAAGAAACTACCGAAATCAAAATATTATACAACCATTGCCGGTCATAGTTCATTTGAACCCGAAACTATTAAGAAATTAGTCCAATCTACTAATTATTACAAAAAATAAATAATTTTTGAAACAGTTATATGTATTAATTTTTATTTATAGAATTAAAGAATTCATCATCCAAAAATTTATTATAAAATTTTAAAGTATTTTTCATAAATTTAATTGGAAAAACTTTATCTAATAAATTTTCTCTGTTTTCACTATTAAACCAAACCATAACAAAAAAAGGAAACATACATAGTGATAATTTAAAATCAAATAGTAAGTCGTTTAATTGTTCATACATTATAGATTTTTTACAGTAATATTTAATAATAATATCTATTAGTTCTTCATTGAAATCTGTACTTTCAACTAGTAAAAAAACAATATCACTAATTCCTTTATTTAATTGGATATATTGCCAATCTAAAAATATTGGAGTTAATATTCCCGCGTTTTCTTTATAAAAAATATTTGGTGATTTCAAATCTCCATGACAGAAATTTAAAGGAAAACGTCCAGATTTATCTATAATTAAATTATAATTATTGTAGATTTTATTCAATATATTTTTTTCTTTATCAGTCAATAAAATATTATTAATTTCTAAAAATTTTTTAAATCTTATATTAACCAACTCTTTATAATATTTAATTTCATCAATATTACATACCTTTTTCATAATAGGTATAATTTCTTCCTGATTTTCAAAATAAAATCTATTATGCATTTCCGAAATATTTTTCACAACCGATAAAATTAAATCTATATTTTGATTTAAATCAATATTAAATTCCCCATTATAACTATTAAGATTCTCTAATACAACTGCGTGTTTATTATCAACAACAAATGAACAATAAAATTTTGGTACTGTAATATTAATTATATTTGATATTTTTTCATAAAAATAAAGTTCATTGCTATATAAATTAATTTTTCTAGCAACGGTTGACAGCTCATTCTCTTCATTTTCTATTTTTAATACAATATTTTCAATACTATTTTTTAGAACTAGGCTAAAAGATTTAATATCACATATATAGCCAGTTTTCATATTATTTTCATGTATAAGCACATCTTTTATTGACATGTTATTCATATTTTCTATTATCAAATCTTTAAAAGAAAAGGTATTATTAGGACTAAAATAATTTATATCAAAATCATCATAACTAGTTATTTTATATTCTTGTGAATTAATAATAGAGACTGATGATTTATTATTTACTACTAAACATATATTCGTATTTCCTAATGATTTTGCACTTTTATAACCAGAATTACTATCTTCAAATATAGTACAATTATTACTACATTGTAACATGTCAACTGCGCGTTTATAAGGTTCTTTATCCGGTTTATGTTTATTACAGTCTTCTGACGATATGAGGAATTGCATATAATCTTGTAAATTAGTTTTTTTTAAAATATATTCAGCTGCTTTTTTATTACAGCTAGTTACAACTCCCATTCTTCTATTACTATTTTGTTGTATAAATTTTTTTGCTCCGTCAATCATAATATCTTTATCATAATGTTGAAAATATTCAACAAATAAATTATCTTTCATACTACTAATTTCATTAATTTCTTCTTTTTTAATATTCGGGAAAATTGTTTTAAGGAATAAGATATCATTCTTCCCTTGTATAAAAAATCTAAAAAAATTGTCATCAACTACTAAATCATATTTTTTTATAATAGTATCCCACACCATTATATATATATCGTCAGTATCAACTAAGGTTCCATCTAAATCAAATATAAAAGGATGTTTATATTGAATAACTTGTTCTGGCGTTCCTAACGAAAAATAATTCTTATTTAGGATTTCAACATTCTTAAAAGTTTTATTCTCACTTATCATTTCTTTTATGACACCACTTGTATAAAATTCTGATTTTTGTGTTATATTTTCTTGAATAATTTTTGATGTATATTTTTTTAATTCATTAATTGAACGAAATCCATACGCGCCAGTGCAAGCATTATTTGAAATTTTCTCCTTTTCTTTTATATCTATTATTTCATTATTTTTATTCGTTTTTACATATGAATATATTGGATTTTCATTTACATCTTCAAATGAAAAAATACAATTTTCTCCGTTCCACTGTGAAATTATGTCACAAGTATAAAAATTATCGTTATCTAAACATATTACCGGAATATCTCTTTCTTCGTTAAGGTTATTTATACCAATATTAATTGTTTCTGCCGCACCTCTTGTATTCTTTTCTAAACAAAGAAATTTAAAATTAATATCTGGATAATTCTTAATTAAAAAATCTTCAAATCTATACTGTTTATATTCTTTATTATACGGAATAAATATGTAATCAATATTATCAGTATTTAAGTTATCCAATAAGTATGATATTATAGGTTTTTCATAAATATTAATTAATGCTTTAGGTTTTTTATAACCATTTTCTTTAAATCTTTGTCCAGTTCCACCAATTGGTAAAATTATTATCATAACTTATATAGTTATAATTATATAATGAATATTTGTTTTCATATTCAAACACACCCGCCCCATTTTAAATACACGGATAAGTTAATTTTGTCTTTTTTAAACTTAACAAATATTAAGATTTTAAAAATACCAATATTTATTGTACTTGACAATAACAAATGTATAGATGATTTTAAAAAAAAATATAATTACGATTATGAATTAATATATTTCTTAAATACAGAAGAAATTATCAATAATCTTCATCTAGAATTTAGAGAAAAAACAAAAGAATTATTTAAAAACGTAATTAATGTTAGGTGGGGGGCAGGTGGTCATCGTAATTATGTTGCTGTTAAAAGAACATATTCAATATTAGAACTGGAAAATATGAGTTATGATTATGTATGGTGCTTAGATTGTGAATCATTAGTATTAAAAAATACAGATATTCAAAGTATCATTAAATCAAATATCAAAAAACCATTATTAACCGTAGGAAAAAATAATAGCGGTGTTAAATATTCACAAATTATAGAAAAGATATTTAAAAGTCAATTTAGTGATTATAGAGATATTAGTGTAAGAATGAATGATTTCTGGTTTATACATACAAAATATTATAAATCAATGATACAATCATTATTTAATATACATAAACAACCAATAAGTTATTTTATAACAGGTTGCGAACAATCTTTATATGAATATTATTTATATTCATTATTTATAAAAAACCCAAACGACATTAATTTAATTATAATTGATGGTGATTTACATGGTAATAGTTTATTCAATAAAATAATTAACTCAAATGACGATATAGACACTTTTTGCGAAGACATAAATAATAAATATTTTAATTATGTACAATCATACAGAGGTGATTTTTACAATTGGTGTAATAAAAGCAATAGAGGTAAATATTTAATATCTAAATTAAATATTAATATAGCAGTTAGTAATTATCAGGGAATATAATTTGGTACAAATGTTCAAATAAATAATTATACACAGTTGGACATTCAACTTCGCACAAAATATAATAAAAGGGTATAAATATTTTTTTACTATATAGAATAATATTATGGAGAACAAAGAACCTAAATTATGCGTGAATATGGATTGTGAAAGATACCCGCCCGATTGGGATTTTGAAGAAGATACCGAAGAGACATATCAAGAGGATCAGTGGAAAAAGTGATGATGTAGTTCAAATGAAAGCTTGTCATATGGGTGATGGACCATAAATATTATATTTGTATATTTTATGAGAAATAATATTCCGATGGACGCCCTTATAGGAGGATTAATTACTGGTGGGTTTTCTTATTTAACGGGTCGCTACTATGAGTCTATAAATTACGTGAAAATCATTGCGTTTATGTATGCTGCTCCGTGTGTGTATTTTTATTTATTATATGTTCTTTCAAACGATAGTAAAACGGCGATGAATGATTTTTCCGTACATGCGTTGATAGGTACAACATTGACAATGTTTATGATGGCAATCACCTTATTATTTAGATTTAAGGATAGGCGGTCTCTTATTATTGGAAATTTCGTTGGGCTTATTATTATTCTGATATGGTACTTTTATTTCAAGATATACGAGTTAATATAATAAAGATATATGAATTAAGATTAATATGGAATTGTATGACAACGACAGTTCTGGGTCGGGGGGAAGTTCTACGTCGATCACTCCAAACTCGCGGGAGGATGCTGACAATTTAGCAATACCGATGAATGTCCGGACGATAATTAGTGACAAGAATAGAGGGTTGTCATTAAATGATGCTGATAAAACCGAATATATAGACGAAGGACCGGGTAGCGAAGACGAAAATGAAAAATGTTCATTAAATTCTTATGGGAACATGAACGAACAAATGTCTATATTAAAAGTAAAGAAGGTTAAGCATTACAAACTAAAAAGATTTAAGGCACATCTTGATTATTGTAAAAATACTCGGAACATCACCCTTTTAAAATATCACGATCTCGCATTTGTGATAAACATAATACAGATAAGTGTAATTGTCGTATCAACCAGTATTACATTTTTTGAAACAATACGCGAGCAATTAGAAATACAAGAGAATAACCAAAAACTTGTATCGGTGTGCTTATCTACATACATCGCATTAATTGTTGCAATATCAAGGTTCTTGAAATTCGACGAACTGAAGGAACAATTCAGTAAGCTTTCTGAAAAGTGGAACCAGACAATCAATAAAATGAGAATAATGCAATATGACGTGGAATCGCTGGATAGTTACGATTTTACGCCTCCTGAAATGAAAAAGGCTATATATGACATTTTGAACCCCAAATACAGGGAAGATATTTCAATCGTCGACAATGAAACGGACAATTTAATAAACATGAAAGAGAAGACTTACTATAAAAACATACTGATGAATATGCGTCTCGATGATCAAATACTAGACCGACACGACACGTTATTTTTGATATATAAGCGCCTACAGAATTTGACAGGGTTTGATTCAAGTTTGGATAAGTATAGAACGAATCACCTCCCGTGTATCCCATGGGAGTGTTATATGTCTCGATATGATACATTTTTCACTGATATGGAAAACGTATGTTCTGCGAAAACGTACGACAGTGTTCTTTCAAAAAATTCGGTTACATTACATCAAGAAGATCAACAAAATATGTTAAGGTCGAAAAATAATAATGACGTAAAAAGCCGGAGAGGACAAAAAAAGGAAGATAATGATTATAACGAATCGGACGACGACATTGAGTATTCAAATGTAGAAGAGTGTGTCAAAGAAACGTTTTATTCAAAGAGCAAGTATAATATTGTTTAGTACTGTATAAGTCACGTATATATATTGTTAATATAACAGTCTTGTGCATTCCCGTGGATATTTTCCACAAGTCTCCCTAAGACGAATGTTGATTGGATTACCTTTCCTCATTATCATTTCTCTGTATAGTCTTTTCCATTTCCTTTGGATAAGTCTTATGTAATGTGTTTTGACAATAGCAGTTGTATAGTATGTATCATCGTCAGAATCATCACTATTTTTAATAATCACTCTTTCCTTTTTAACAATCTGAAGAGACGTAAATTTCGGGGCGTTATGAATACATATAAAATCATACAATCCGTGTAAGTGTTTTTTGTCGAAGAACTCTGCTCTCTGAACATCGAATGCGTACAAATAACCACCCGTAACCTTATCAAAATCGTGTCTGGTATTGAATTCGGAGTCGACACAATTTCCATGTGATCTTCTATTATATCTGGATATTACCCCCATAGTGTAGTCGCCCGTTCCCATGTTGTCATTATCATAATCACTGTCATAATCGCTCTCTGTACTGGTGGATTCAGTTGAATTCATTATTAATGTATTGTTCTAAGATAATACATTAATATCAATTTTATTATTTATACAAAATGTATTATATAATATATACGATTACCCTATGACTGTTGAAACGCGCCGAAATTTTCATGTACAATCGAATTTTTCGTAATGGGATTAACCGACTTTTTTTTTACTTTATAAATACCCGATGTTGTGTTGTCACATTGGGTTGACATCATAAAGTTGTTGGATTCTTCGTGGAGCTCGGGTAATATCCTGGTAAGCGGTTTATCGATTACCATTAATAAACGATCATTTCTTAACAATTTTCTGTATTCGCTAATTGATAAATTACCAAAGTATTTATCGAGCAAATAGTATGGATTCGGAGCAGGTTTAATGTTTTGTTTATAGTCGTAAATTTTACTGTAGATGTAATTAATAAGTTGATACCGCTCAAACTTAACCGATGTATCTATATTTTCGCTATACAAATGAGATGTTGCACACTCCGGGCTACAAAAACACCCGTACACCTGATAACTGTTATTCAACTTATATTTTGGTATATAAACGGGTAGATTGTCAAAACTATATGTACACCAGAAACATGCTGATTTTTGATCAGATATTTCATTTGTATGTAGAAGTGTCTGGAGCTCTTTAAGCTTACTGCTAATATCCCGGGAGATACCGCAATCCCTATCAGTTAAATCATCATTATAAGATTTTGATTTATTCCCTGCGTTCATTTTATTTTCGTTGGGGTCTCCATCTAAATTCGATATTACATGATAATTCAGCCCGACTGATTTCGATGAGGGTATTAGTTCATTGTCATTTATCGGTGTATCCGTATTATTGGTTTGTTCGTATATATCCTTCAAATTACACCGTAAATGCAAAATAACATTTTGTTTAATTATTTCTGGCGGTGGTGGCATGGGATCAATTACAATAATTTTCCCGCCCTTGGGTTTTCTTCCGCGTTTTTTCGGGGCGGGTTTCTCCACAGGTGCGACAACAACATCACTGTCTTGTTTCAATTCATTTGTATTATCAGATTGAGGTGGGTCTTTGACTTTTGGCTTTCTTCCGCGTTTTTTTTTTACTATTTCGATTGGTCCCACATTTAAAGTTTCTTCCATTAAAAAACTATATGACAGCCATTTAAATTCATTTATTAATTGATTAAGCCATACTTAATTGTAGATAGCACGCTCTACATACGGGAATATATGATTCATGAGACCCAATCATTATTTGGTCTTGAGTGACAGAAATACGATAAGTAAATGATGCGTCAGTACCATCTTTGCATTGAATACATAGCGAGTTTAATTTGGTTATTTTATTGCTATATGGTATTAATTCAAGGAAATTTCCGAATGGTTTGCGCATGTAATCACCGTCGAGACCACATACATATACTTTAAATGTAAATACTTCGACAAGTTGTATAACTGCTTCCTTTACATCTTCGAAAAATTGTCCCTCGTTGATGAGTATGATTGTTTCTCCGGTTTTTAAATAATCGTTTTCGGGTTTATTCAGCGTTTCGATAAAATCAGTAAGTAGGGTGAAATTTTCGCACGGTATTTTTTCATTATTATGATTAACTACTTCATTTTTGCTTGAGTATCGATTATCGAACGAATGATTTATAACAATAACGTTCGCGTTGCAATACTTTGCCTTTCTGTATATTTCAAGAATTCTCGAGGTCTTTCCCGAAAACATGGGTCCAATGATCATTTCAAGGTATCCACTGCTCATAGTTTATTATAATAATCACATATCATTATTACGTTTCAATTTTATTATCATCGTCAATAGAATAACATAAATAGTTTAAAAACTTTCACAAATACATTTATATGTCTCGGTCAAGTATTCCGTGGGTTGAAAAATATAGACCAACACAATTTGAAAATATTGTATTGGAAAGTTCCAATAAGAAAATACTTGAAAATGTTTTAAATAACAATACCTTTCCAAATTTGTTGATATATGGTCCACCGGGAACCGGGAAAACAACCACCATAATAAATCTAATAAATAAATACCAAGAGTTGAATAAGACTCCGTCAAAGGGTCTTGTTATACATTTGAATGCTTCGGATGAGCGCGGGATAGATATAATTCGTAATCAAATAGCACAGTTTGTAAATTCAAAGCCCCTTTTCACAAAAGGGGTAAAATTTGTAATATTAGATGAGGTCGATTATATGACGAAATCAGCACAGCAAGCATTGAAATATTTACTACAAGAGATACCATCAGAAGTAAAATTCTGTCTGATATGTAATTATATAAGCAGAATCGACGAAACACTGCAGAACGAGTTTGTTCGGCTTAGGTTTAATAAGCTTCCGGAAGAACAAATCATCGTTTTCCTTGAAAATATATGTAAGAATGAAAATATAAATATCTCAACTGAAATATTGCTAAATATAAAGAAAATATTTGTGAATGACATCAGAAGTATGATAAACTATATCCAACTCAATAATAGTAATATAAATATAGATGTAATAAATCCAATAACATGGAAGCAGCTGTTTGACGATGATATATTACATGACATAGAGCGATATAAATGTTACATTTCGAATGTTTGTGACATTAAAATGGCGAGTAAAAGGAGTGTAATAAAAAATTTAATAAATTACGTTATTCGCAATAAACCTTCGTATAATACTGCGAAAATATTAAATTTTTTTGAGAAGATAACCCATAACACTGAGTGTCCAGACGACGAGTTACTAAAATATTTTTTGAATAAAAGTCATAACTTATTCATCGATGCGAGTCTGTAAGTTCATGTATCTCTTGGTTAGTGTTTCCATAAAATTATTAGGAGGAGATGATGATATAGTCGGGTCAAAATTATTATTATCTTGTTTAAATTCTCTTGATGTCGTTCTGGTTATCTCAATCGGGATTAGGATACATTCGACGGTCTTCTTTCTGGGCAACTTAGATGTAATACTTATCATTATTATAACTTATAAAGAAAATAAAATTGAAATATATTTAAATAGGTTATAGATTATAATTATAAGTATGGATATAGAGGATGAATGGGAAAATTTCCTTAGTTCCGATAACGATACTAGGGATGAAACCACATATACAAAAGAGATAAAACCTGAGTCAGAAATTCCTAAATGTACATCACTCTATATATCAACAAAAACAAACATCGCGTATTTTAATACATTGATTGATTTGAAAGAGATATTTTGGAAAATAAACGTCATGGATTACTACGAAAATTCTGATGGTGTTATAAAAAAACAAATGAAGTTCAATTCACTTACGAAGGGTGAGTATGACGAAATAGAAAATTATTATGAAAATGAGACAAAACATAAAACGTGTGATATTATTACCCATATTGAGACAACTTCGCTAAAAACGGAAGTATATAAAGATGTGCGGAAAATATCAATCGGTATATCAAAAAAAGACATATTGACATACCGAATGAAAAAGAAGAGTGCATTTTACAACTGCTTTGTTGTCATATTAAGGATATGGAACAGTGTCGAAAACATATTCAAGGAGGTTCATATGAAAATATTCAATACTGGTAAAATAGAAATACCAGGAATTCAAGATGACGATATATTCATTAAAAGTATTGACTATATGAAAAAGGTATTGTCTGAATATTACTGCGACATCGACTACAAGAAAGACGACATTGAAACCGTGTTGATAAATTCAAACTTCTCATGTGGATATTTGATAAACAGAGAAAAGCTATTTGACTTGCTTATAAATAAATACAAGATACAATCTTTATATGACCCATGTTCTTACCCTGGTGTTCAGAGTAAATATATTATAAATAATGGTGAAAAAACAATCGACTTGTCTTTCATGATTTTCAGAACAGGGAGTGTTCTAATTGTAGGAAAATGTATGAAAGAAAACCTCGTCGAAGTATATGAGTTTCTAAAAAAGATATTTATTGATGAATATATGAACATATACCAACACGACTCTAACTTAGAAGAATCACGCCCTACAAAGATTAAGCGACCCCCCAAACAAAGAAAAAAAGTAATATTTGTAACCACCGGCACATGAGCGTGATGGTGAGGATGGTGAGGATGGTGAGGATGGTGAGGTATTTATGAAACAAGACTTTCAGTATAATCAACTATAATCCTTTTTATTCGGTGACATAGATACTCGTAACTCTCTTTATCGTCAGGTGAATCCTCATCATCTTCATCGGTTGTATTAATGTGAATAAACTTTTCATAGATCATCGATACGCCGTTATAGGTAATGTTATACAGAATATTTTTTTCATCCACATCAATCTCATTGTCTTCACTGTCTTCTATCTCTGTATAAATTTCTATGCCTTTAAAAAATGTAATGATATAAGAATTAATATCGTATAAACTCGCCTTTATGTCATGTGTATCATTATCCGTATAATTTTTATTATCGATAAATTCCTTTAATATAACGGAATATGTTTTGATAAAATTATTCACAACATCGAAATATAATGTATCGTCTTCACACGATGTATAATTTCTTCTATATGTCTCATTAATTTCAAAAATAGACTTTCGATATACATAGAGTATAGCATCTTTAATAGTAAGATTTACAAATACAAACTCTGTGTTTTTGTTTGAAATTTGGGTAACATACTCAACAAAATAATAGATCGAGTTGTTTGTGTATTCGACCGCAAGGTCAAGATTTTTCGTATAAAGAAATATCATTGAAAAAACATTGAGTATGACATCTATCCCTTTTTTAGTAATCTCTGTATCTTTAAAATTATTTTCCATCGAATACAATAGATAGTAATTTGTAATATCAACAACCTTTAAACACACACTCGTCAATGGAGACTCTAACTTTTCTTTATAAAAGTCGACATTTTTGATATCCATATATAATTCATTGTATATAAAAATTTGCGTTTGAAAGTATTTAGAGAATATAAACAACTATAATATAATGAGTACGCAAGCATCTGAAGACGCAAGCAATTATCGTCTTCCCACATCAACCGCAATGGAACATTCCTTCAAAATAGCAGTAGTTGAAGATAAACCTATTATGTTGGACTACTGGACATGTTCTCTTGAAAAAAATGCGTTAATCGGTGTACGCGAAAATCAGGAAAAATTACTCGTAAAGAGTGAAGAGGAATACACCAGTCCGATTTCAAAAATATACAAGGTCGAGCGCGAGTTCCTTGTTATAACTGAAAACTCTATTTACATTGTATCCAGCGACATCCCGACAAAAAGAATCACTTAGGTTCATAACTTTATCTTATATCACATATATTACCGTGTTAAATACATGCGATAGATTACAATATTTCTTTAAGCTTAATAATATTCTCTGGAGTAATTGATGTCGGGAATATTATATTAAACTTAATCAGTAGGGATCCCTTGTTCCCGTTTCGGGTAAATCCCATATTTGGTATTTCTTTTATAAAATTAGAAGTAATTATATTACCTGCATTATTATTTATGGTGTATACTTTACCGTCGATAAATGGCAACTCAAACGAAAAACCGCAAAGCGATTCTTTCAATGATATATCATTTTCGTAAATTAAATTCAGTCCGTCTCGTTTAAAGAGTTTGTTCTCCTCTACCATAATTTTAATTTTCAAATCACTTTTCATATCATTTACCTCATTCCCCATTTTGGGTATAGTAAGTATTTCATTACTTCCTATCCCGACGGGGATGGTTATGTAAATTGTTTCGGTCTCTGTTGTTTTTTCCTGATGTCGTCGGATGGTTCTGGTAATATCAATCGGTATAGATGCCCCATCATAACATTGTCTTAGTGTAACCTTAATATGTTTGCTTATGTTTTCGGGTGGTGGGGGTTGGTTATTAACCTCTACACCATTTCTAAAAAACCTAACATTTGTATTATTTTCGCGATTATTCATATCAGTATCCATAAACGGATTTTGAAACGGGTGCCCACCACCCTGAAACATAGACGCAAAAATATCCGGCATACCGCCATGACCAGACATAGATCTTTTAAAAAGGTGACTCGGAAATCCCCCAGTGTTTCCACGTTGTCCCATCGATGGATTTGATGACCCCATGTCATATTGACGACGTTTATCTTCATCACTTAGTATTTCATAAGCACCATTAATTTCTTTAAACCGTTCTTCATCTCCTCCGGGTTTGTCCGGATGATATTTCAAGCTAAGTTTCCGATAAGCCTTCTTTATTTCGGCACCATTGACGCTTTTATCTACTCCCAAAATATCATAATATGACTTTGACATATATTAAATATGTAGAAAGACTTAAATATTAATTTGAACTTATTAATAATGTCAACATCTATTACTGAAAAATATGGTGCCATAGAATTAGAAGACTTTTATTTAGATTCATCAACAATAGACCTCTTAAAAATGTTTATTTACGACATGAAAAACATAAATATTATTATAAACTGTGGTCAGGGGTCAGGGAAAACGTCCATTTTGAACATGATGATAAAAAAGTATTACGGTAATCATTACAATCCGTCGTTTTGCTATGAAAACATATTGTACATAAATAATTCGAAAGACCAGGGTATAAACTATTTCAGAACAGACGTAAAAACATTTTGTCAAACCCCTTGCTCGGAAAAATCGAAAAGAAAGATTATCGCGATTGATGATATAGATAATCTGAATGAACAAAGTCAGCAAGTTTTCAGAAACTATATTGATAACTATAACCACAACGTATTTTTTATTTTTACTTGCACGAATCTCCAGAAAATAATAGAAAGTATCCAGTCAAGACAAACAATTATCAAAATCGCATCCGTTAATAAATCAAAAATATCTCACATCTGTAATAATATAATAAAACACGAGGGACTAACCATAGATAATCGAGCGAAGGAGTTTCTAATCAATATATCAAACAACTCAATACGCGTATTGTTTAATTATCTCGAAAAGTTCAAGTTGATCGGACGTGATGTTGCTTACGAAGATGCTATTAAACTATGCACAAATATAAACTTCGAAGATTTTAACAACTATATCGACCTGGTAAAAAAAAACAAGACGGATGATGCTATAAAAAAAATGTTAACCTTATACGATGACGGGTATTCCGTTATGGATATACTTGACTCATTTTTTATATACATAAAAGTCTCCGAAAAAATAACAGAGGAAATAAAATACGAAATAATTGTCATTATATGCAGATACATTCATATATTCCACGACATCCACGAAGATGAGATAGAACTAGCGTATTTTACAAACAATGTGATAAATATATTCAAATAAGATACATAAAATATTACTATATAATATGAAGAAGGAAACGTATATATTATCTTTAATTGCGTGTATTATAATTTTAATATGTATCATCATATATTTCTATTTAGTTGAACCGCGACAGCTGTCCTACTACTCACTTGAAGGATTTTCTAAGAAAGAAGGTGCACAAAACATGGATAACCAACGATTGTGTGGTAAGTTTTTGGACGATAAGAACCATTATAAAAACGCAAATACGCCGTCTGGTACGCTCGGTCCCATGATAACTAATTTTAATTACAATAAAAAAATAAATAAGCCAGAAGAGATTGGCGCAGGTCTCAAGAAAAGTCACGGAGAATTTACTTTGTGTGATCATTACGTAATGTCAGCGTATAACTGCTGTTCAACCGGGAGATTTGATAGAGACGAAGTGTCGACGTGTGCGCTCGAAAATTCAATTCGTTTTGGTGCGCGGTGCCTCGATTTCGCTATTTATTCAGCATCATCCGGGTTACCGAATGCCATGGAACCAATTATATCGTATAGCAATCGCGTTGTTACCGCGGAAGATGGGACGGTTATGGATAATTATTACGCCAAAGCCTCCGAAAACGTTGATGATCTCACGTTAGACCGAGCCCTTGCGGTTATAAAGCAAAATGCTTTCGCTGGTGGGATTACTGATCCACTGATACTCCATTTTAGAATAAAGACTGGGTCTGAAGATACACTCAACCAAATGCACGATCTTATTGTAAAACATTTCAACACCGGAACTCTCTTTAACAGACGGCTTCTTGATAAAAAATACGGATACTGTGGCGAAGCAAAAGATTTTGATATAAATTCAATTCCTATGAAAAATCTAGAAGGAAAGGTCATTATTCTGGTTGATAATTATGGAAATAAATTCAAAAAAACAAAGTTGTACAAGATTACAAACTCGTCGACCGGATCATTCAAAGATGTCGATACGTACCATTCAAGCTTTAGAAATTATACAATAACCGATCTCAAAACCCAGGGAACCAGCGATATATCGTCAGGCGAAAATGTCAATAGATTAGAACATTACAATAAGACACATCTTGCCTTTCTTACCCCGGACAAGACTGAACCAACGAATAATATACACAACGCAAACGATAATAATATGATATTTGCTATCGAACGCGGGGTTCAGTTTATCGGCATGAGTTTTCAGCAATTCGATAGTTCTCTTCAATATTATTTGAGCGATCTTTTTTCGTCTTCTTCGTTTGTTTTGAAACCGCGCAACCTTCGCGCAGTCCCTATTTTGATGGATGTCCCTACCCCACAGAAGAAAAATCAAGTAGATCCTGCAACACAAAACATTGATATTGCCGCGGGAACCGACATTGTGTTTCCGGTTGAAATATAATTTAACGTGTGTAATATATAATAGATAACCACTGTCATATACATTATTATCTAAATTTAATGTATATGAAAAAAATAATGTGTGAAAAAGGTATGGCATATAATGATTGCGAACTAACTATATTGCGTGCAGCGGTTGATAAAGCACAGGAAATTCAGGCAAAAAAAGGCGTCAATACACCAGAAGTAAAACACATGATACGCATTGTTGAAGACTTTTTAGCCAAAAAAGGACTCATCTGTTATGGGGGGACCGCAATAAACAATGTTCTTCCAAAACACGATCAATTCTATGACACAAATGTCGAAATACCTGATTACGACTTTTTCTCACCGAATCCATTAAACGACGCAAAAGAACTTGCCGATATATATATTAAGGAAGGATTTAGTGAGGTCGAGGCAAAATCGGGTGTTCATTATGGAACATACAAGGTCTTTGTAAATTTTATTCCCGTCGCAGACATAACACTTCTTGATAAAACTCTATTCAAATCCATAAAAAAAGAATCCATAAGTATTGCTGGGATTCGATACTGTCCCCCAAACTTTCTTCGTATGCTTGGCTATCTGGAACTTTCTCGACCTGCGGGTGATGTAAGTAGATGGGAGAAAGTTCAAAAACGCATCAACTTATTAAATAAACATTACCCATTAAAGATAGAACGTTGTAATTATTCCAAATTTTTAAGAAAGTTTGAGGATGACAATTTAAAAAGAATAAAAAAAATATATGACGTTACTAAATCAACATTTATAAACCAGGGATTAATATTTTTTGGTGGTTATGCGTCCAGTCTATATAGTAAATACATGCCCCAAAAAATAAGATCCAATTTTACCGAGGAGCCAGATTTTGATATATTGTCGATGAACCCATACCAAAGTTGCATAATTTTAAAAGAACGCCTCAGCGACGAAGGAATAAAAGACGTAACTATCCATAAAAAGAAAAATCTCGGGGAAGTAATTTCCGAACACTATGAAGTAAGAGTTGGTAAAGATGCCATCGCAATGATTTATTATCCGTTAAGTTGCCATAGTTATAATGTCATTCGCGACGGCAACGATAAAGTAAAAGTGGCTACCATTGATACTATGCTTAGTTTTTACTTAGCATTCATATACGCCGGACGCCCATACTATGACGATGACCGCATTCTATGTATGGCAAACTTTTTATTTCAGGTCCAACAAAAAAACCGTCTCAAACAAAAAGGATTATTGCGAAGATTCAGTGTTTCGTGTATGGGTGATCAAAAAACACTTGAGGATTTAAGAGGAGAAAAAGCAAATAAGTATATCGAACTAAAAGATAAGCGAGGAACAGAAGAATATGATGGATGGTTTTTGAAATATAGACCCGGAGATAAAAAAGAAAATAACGTTTCAAAAAAGAAGGTCGATGTAAAGAACCCAACGAAACCAAAGAAACCAACGAAACCAACTAAAACTGTTAAAAAAATAGAAAAACAAAAGAAGAAATCGTATTCCAAGAGAAATAGTACCCGAAAAAACTTTATCGGGCGTTTTTTTAAATAACTATGTAGTTTCAATTAAAACCAACTAATAATTTTATTAAATTAATAAAATTATTTTCATGTATTTATCGTCTATTTTAGTAGTTATTATTTTCTAATCCACAATGTATTCCAAAGAAAATAGGACTATTAGTATTAGTTGTTAACTTTTTAACTGTAATTATAATTTTACACGATTGATCATAATATCCCGACGCACCATTCGGTTGAATTAGTGAAAACATATGAGGAAGTTGAGTTAGAGAGTTAAATGAACCAGCGAAATCAAAATTTGGACTAATTGTTATTGATTCATTTAAAGGGCTACCAGCCCACATAATTCTATAACTAATTTCGCAATTATTGGTAATATTACTATCATCTATATTTGTTGAAAATGATGAATAATAATCAACCAAAGTGATTGAAGTTATTTTTTTTAGGGGAGGAACATCTATATAAAACCACGTATCAAAATTTCTTGATGGAACACTTCCGGAAAATGGATATGTAATATCACCAGGGAAATCAACCCAATTTGAACAACGAATAAATTCACCCGAAGTTATATCACTAACACGAGTTATAGATGTTATTGCATTAACATCTTCTATAGCTGTTGGAATATATTCATCTATTTTTGTTCCCGGAATAACATGCGTGAAACGTCCCCTATAACTATCATATCTAGCATTCTGAATTATAATTTCACCCAATTTTATCTTTATTTTCTTCCCAAAATAAGAGTCATTACCATATTGTGTAGTTGATGTTGTATCGTTAAATATCGTATAATTATTCGTATATGACGAACCTGGAGGTGATAACCAAAATCCATCAAGATATGTTAAAACAATTATATTGTCACCTGTATTAGATGTTGAAATAACCATGTGATCACCATCACTATCAAATTTAATTATGTTTGTATTTGATATATCACTTCGTAATACAGTACTTAAATTAAATGTCTCTGATAAAGAAAAATTATCACTTATATTATAAACATTAAAATCATCAACCGTTGAACCGCCTCTAATAATCACATGTTCTGTTGTTAAACAACATTTTCCACCGGTTCCCATATCACTAAACTTTTTAATCTGTTGCCAGTTCATATTATTTGTAGAATTACCATTATTTTTAAAAATATAAGTACTATCACTTGACGTTACCATACAGTATTCACCAACGATAGAAATAGAACTACCAAAACCAAAGTAGTTATTCACAGAAATATCATCACTTACAATACGAACTGTTTTGTAAATATTACTATCATTATATGAAGTAATATAAATCGCACCCTTATAACTATCACCATTTATTGTTTTATTTCTTGCGGTTACACCAATGTATTTATCTGTTATCGAAATATCATCTCCATAATACGAACCAGTTTCATAATCATAGAATTCCATATTAGGTGGTTGGGGTGGTTGACTTCCAACAGACGCGTCACCATCTTCTTGTGGATGAAGAACAATATAATTATTCCATTGACTATTATTATATCTATAAAGATATACCATACCTGAATTAGATTTTGATACTGGAAAAGAGCCATATATATATCTAAATGTTCTGTTATACGCTCCAACAGCCGCCATATTTCCATAAATACCTACACCTTCACCAAATTTATCCCCATCTTCAAGAGGATGCGTCCAATAACTAGATACAGGTGACAAATTTGCTACATTAGATGATGATGACCACGTTGATGTTGAATCGTTGTAAGTAAATATATGTGCTGCACCACCTTTAATTCCGTCAATAGTTCTTTCCCATGGTCCAGCAATAGTTCGACGAATTTTGTTACCATTATTGTCAAGAGTAATACTAAAATCATTCGACCAACCTAACTCTTCACCTGAAGCATAAACATCACTAAGATCAAAATCTCTTGATGTGCAATATTCTTCTCTATAATCTGGGATTGTTGTATTTGTGTATTCTAATTGACCAAATTTTTGATAAGGTTCCCTTGAAATACCAAATTGAATTTTAAAGGCAACTCCCGCCACATCTTGAATTTCATCTGGATTTTGATTAGATGTTTCATCATATGAGAGTATAATTCTAAATGAACGATGATTTTTATACCAGTCATTTGTACCAGTTGGAAATTTATAGAAATCAGGATCACTGGTTGTCACATCAAATAAACCACAAAGATTTACATCTGTTTCATTTTGATAAACAAGTTTATCAAGAATTAAGTTATTAATAGAAGCAGCTCTTGTGCTGCCCATATGATAATCTCTTATATGATTACCAGACCAACTTGTAATGATATTATCTTTATGATATACTCTTATACGAAGAAAGTTATAATTATAAGGTTGTATGAATTTAAGCTTAAGATTTGTTAAATTATGACCATATGGAACAAAAAACCCAATATTACTGGTGGTATTATCGGTTGCGATGCTACCATATACAGAATCGTCTGTTCTTGCCATATAACCATATGTTTCATACGAAGCACTAACCAAATTTATATCTGCACTCGAACCATTTACTGCTATTATAGGTAAGCTGGCATGTCTTGGATTACTATCAATTATTTGTGTCCCGTCGTCTTCCCAGTTAATAACAAACATATTATTAGCACCGGTAACCTCATTATAATAACCTTTATGATAACTACTAGCTAACACACGAACTTGTCTTGTAATAGTAAAACTCAAATTTGTTTTTGTATCTATAACACTATAAGTTATATAATAGTACCCAACTATTTCATTATCTACTGTATCTCCACCAATTACAACCTGATTTGTTATATCATCGCCATCATTATCACTTGATGAGAATCCAGGTTCTATATATGTTTCATTTTGTTCCATAACAATAGTAACCATATTTTGGTTCCATGATCCACCTAATAATGTAATTGTTGGTGGTGATGCTGGTGCTTCAGGTTCGGGTTCAGGTTCTGGTTCAGGTTCTGGTTCTGGTTCAGGTTCTGGTTCAGGTTCTGGTTCTGGTTCTGGTGCCTCAGGCTCAGGTTCCGGCTCAGGTTCCGGCTCAGGTTCCGGTTCCGGTTCCGGTTCTGGTTCCGGTTCAGGTTCCGGTTCAGCTTCAGGTTCCGGCTCAGGTTCAGGCTCAGGTTCCGGTTCCGGCTCAGGTTCTGGCTCAGGCTCCGATTCTGGCTCAGGCTCCGGTTCCGGCTCAGGCTCGGGTTCCGGTTCCGGTTCCGGCTCAGGCTCGGGTTCCGGTTCCGGCTCAGGTTCTGGCTCAGGTTCTGGTTCCGGTTCCGGTTCAGGTTCTGGCTCAGGCTCCGGTTCCGGCTCAGGCTCGGGTTCAGGGTTATATTCCACAATAGTTGCTTCTAATTTATAGAATAATGGTATTTCAATATCAGTGTAGTTATTATATAAAAGCATTGAGTAATGATTACCTTCAACTTCTTGAATATCAAACTCTTTTATCATAGATGAGTGTGCGTTACAGTAATATTGTAATATTCCACTATAATCACTCGGAACAGTAAATGACAATTGTTCGCTTACTATAATAGAATTTGCCCCATTTACATTACCTCCAGAACCATTACTTGTTACAGTTATTCCCGTAGTATTTGTATTATACGCGTCACCTACATTAAACGCATGACCAGTATCGGTTCTAATAAATGTATATGTATGTCCTTTTACTAATGTGAGTGTATTATTCGTTTGATTAATAGCATCACCATCTTGTTTTTTACTGAAAATATAATAAGGATTACTGTATGGATTAGTGTTCAAACGAACATAATACGTATGGTCTGTTGTTCTTGTAGAAGAATCTCCGTCAATGAATATATCATTACTTACTAATTCTAATATATCTTGGTCTTTATGAGACAAATTGAAATAACCTTCATATAAATATGATATTGTATCATCAATGGTTTGACCTTGTTGGATTTTAAATATTATATCATTTTTATTATCAATATTATCTGAACTTTCGGTAAAGTTAGTCAATATAAGATCAGTTATTTTTTCTTCATTTGGAATGAAGAATGTAACATGGTCATATACATCTTTAAATCCTCCACTAATATCTCTTATTTCCCTCATATGATTTTCAATAATCATAGTGTTATTATTTTGGTCTATCGATATTTGTGTAGGAGGTTCAATACTTTCTAAACCAGAGAAATCAGCTATTTCAGGTTCCGGTTCCGGTTCCGGCTGAGGCTCGGGCTCAGGCTCAGGCTCGGGTTCTGGCTCAGGCTCGGGTTCCGGTTCGGGTTCCGGCTCGGGTTCAGGCTCAGGTTCAGGCTCAGGTTCCGGCTCGGGTTCCGGCTCGGGTTCCGGCTCAGGTTCCGGCTCAGGTTCAGGCTCAGGTTCCGGTTCCGGCTCAGGCTCCGGTTCAGGTTCCGGTTCAGGTTCAGGTTCCGGCTCAGGCTCAGGCTCCGGTTCGGGTTCCGGCTCAGGCTCCGGTTCCGGTTCCGGTTCAGGTTCCGGCTCAGGCTCAGGTTCTGGTTCCGGTTCAGGTTCTGGCTCAGGCTCCGGTTCCGGTTCAGGTTCAGGCTCGGGTTCCGGTTCCGGCTCGGGTTCCGGCTCTGGCTCAGGTTCGGGTTGAGGCTCAGGCTCAGGCTCGGGTTCGGGTTGAGGTTCCGGCTCAGGCTCAGGTTCGGGTTCGGGTTCGGGTTCGGGCTCAGGTTCCGGCTCGGGTTCCGGCTCGGGTTCCGGCTCAGGCTCAGGCTCAGGTTCCGGTTCAGGTTCCGGCTCAGGTTCCGGCTCCGGTTCAGGTTCGGGTTCGGGTTGAGGTTCGGGTTCAGGTTCGGGTTCGGGTTGAGGTTCGGGTTCAGGTTCGGGTTCGGGTTGAGGTTCGGGTTCGGGTTCGGGTTCGGGTTCCGGTTCGGGTCCTTGGATTGTAAGTGTGATTGTGGTAGGTTGGCTACACTGAATGAAGTAACCAACACCCTGAACAAAATTGGAGTATTCCGAACCGATGTCGGAGGGGGTCCATATATGTTCGGTATTTTCCGGAGTCTGTCTCACGATCTGCAAAATATATTCACTTGTGGCGCTGTCGTAAGGAATATCATCATCGGACGGAACACCAATGAGTGTCCATCCCATGTTGAGTGCGTACGTAAGATTGCCTACAAGACGAACTCCTGATAGGCCTAATATTACAGACGATCCGGTTCCAGATGGGTCGTCTAAATAAACCCAATACCCCTTTTTTATGTCTATCGTTGAAAGGGTATTGAATGGTGCAACATAGTTCCGTCGCCACTTTTGTGTCGCGCTTTGGATCTCTGTAATATGTGATGATGATCCTAATATATCTTGAAGTGTGACTTGGACGTAAAAAGACACAAGATTCCATCCCGGTTGTAACTCGAGCGACTGTGTTTCTATATATGACATCTATAATGTTAGTTGACATTATAGATGACGTTATTGATTGAATTAATTGTTTTATTTAATTATGAAGATATTCCAACATAATAGTTAAAAGCGGCAGATATATGGTTGTCAATTACAGGAGTTACTATAGTATCAGTTACTATAGGATCAGTTATATAAGCCTGACCTATGTAACTTGAACCACCACCTCCACCTGCTCCCGCTTCCCAGTTACCCCCACTACTAGTATAACCTCCGCCGCCACCTCCACCCGTATAACCAGCACCACCGCCACCACCACCAGAGTCATTACCGTTCGGTTGCCCATTAGGATCACCATGACCCCCGCCCTTACCACCATTCGCAATAGCATTACCATCATTAGGAAAATTTGAGCCAGAATAAGCTCCTCTCCACCAGGAATTATCGGGTGGTTCACCCGCAGCACCACCATTACCATTAACATTACCACCATGACCAATAGTACTGAGGTTCCCTGTAGAAGTTGCTGTTCCATCAGAACCGGAATTATTATTTACACCACCACTACCACCACTACCAGGATTACTATTATTATTGTTACCTCCACCACCTCCTCCACCTCCTGCTATACCCAATAATCCTACCAAACCGCCACCGTAAGTATAGACAGCTACCGAAGCAGCCTCTCCACCTCGACCTCCATTTTTATTTGTTGATTTTGATGCTTTATAACCACCTCTTCCACCTTGGCCAACACTAAAATAAAATATTAACGTTTTTCCACCCAAATAACTTTGATGTATAGTTGCGTGTATCTTTCCAAAAGCTCCACCACCCTCTGTTCCATTTTCACCACTTAATTTTACTCGTACAGTTCCTGTTCCAATTGGTATAGGAAAATAATATTCACCCGAAGTACCTTGACTTGTATAAACATCTGAAAAATCAACTTTTAAAATTTTTGTTGAATCATGTTTTCCAATAGTTGTAGTAATATCCGAACCATTATTGACTATAATACCATTAGCACTATAATATGGTCCTGTAAATTCAGTTGGTGCTGAACCGATCGTGGATTCGGAAAGGTCAGTCTTTACTTTAGTTGCAAAATTAGTCAATATACTATTTGTATCAACTATCTTATTGTCATCATCAATAAAAAGATATCCGTATGTAGAAGATATTGTAGCTTCAACAGTAATACCATTTGTAGTATCTGTTGTTGTAGTTATACTAATATCGTGACTATTAATATTTTGATGATTGCTCAATATGTTTTTCGCATTAGTTATTAAAGTAGTAAGATCTGCAAGAGAACCTGATACGAAATTATTTATTGCGTATTTGATAATAGTTTCATATACACTTGGAGTTTCCGGTTCGGGTTCGGGTTCCGGTTCGGGTTCGGGTTCCGGTTCGGGTTCCGGTTCGGGTTCCGGCTCAGGTTCGGGTTCCGGTTCGGGTTCCGGTTCAGGTGGAAGAGTGCATGTTGTATCATATACAAAATAATCCTTTTCCACAACAATATTCAATATATCGCTTAAAAATACGCCCACATTGCTATCAAATATTGGTGGGCTGGTGGTTCCATCATAGAGTGTGCATGTTTTTAACCCCGTTCCGACATCTGACTCTGTGAGATATTTTCCAAGTGTTTGATCGCTCAGGGTACTAATATAACTGACGCCATATTCTTCAAGATTAAAATCATGGTCGTATAGTTCTTTATACGGTACTCCATTGTCTATAATTCGCCCAAATGTTTGGTTACCGTAACCATCAAATAATGCGGTATCTTTTAATATACTATATATCTTTTCAAAACCTTTTACAGATGATGATGATTGAATATCTGAAGTCCCATATATGAACTGATTTTGATTATCCCGTGCTTCAAAGACTAAATCGGAAGAAGATAACTCGTTATAAAAAAATCCAGATACGACAAGTTTCAATGTAATTTCAATCTCATCAGGACTCGGGGTGATACTATTATTGTTTGAGTCTGTATACTCATAATCTGAAATAGATTTTACTTCCAGTAAAATAATACCATTATGATAAAAAATAATATCATCAGTAATCGCTTCAATCGTAAAATCGGGAGCCTCTGGTGTCCCATTATTTACAAACCTGATAGTATTGAAGTCCGTTTTTGTTTCGGTATCGGCAGAAATATTATGAATTGCGTATATCAGTCCGACTTCTTGAATCTTACTATGGAGTGGATTATTTACAGTAGTTCCATCACCCTCATTCTGAATATACGATATTTGTTGTTCTATAAAAAAACCAATCTTGTTTCCATCCATATCATCCTCATGTGGAATATTTATATAATATCGACCATATCCCAAACCATAGTTTCGTAGATTTATGTATTCGTCTTCACCGTTTAGACTTATATGGGGTAACCCATAACTATTATCATATACAAGATCACTTACTCTAAATGATGGAATTGGATCACGATTTACCAAACACTGTGTTCCATCAAATATTTCGGGTTCGGGCTCGGGTTCGGGTTCCGGTTCGGGTTCAGGTTCAGGTTCAGGCTCTGGTGGTTCGGGTTCGGGTTCGGGTTCCGGTTCGGGTTCGGGTTCGGACTCGGGTTCTGGGTTTCCTCCATCGGCATATTCGTCATAAAAAAGACGACCTCTATTATATCCAACAATTGTATCTTGTGTATTCAATATATTGTCATGATACGTTATATCGTATAGTTTTAGATGTTCATAAAATGGACCCCGAATCTTTATGTAAAACTCCCCCCAGTAGTATATCTGTGTAGTCGTAGTTGTAAGCACGCGGTAAATTATATGTGTTTTATCTTGATAGGGTATAATAGAAAAATTAATATCGGTATTATCATTGGGATTTACATAATCGTAGCCCAACGCATGGGCAGGATCTGACAATATAATACGATAGCTCCCTTCATTAATTGTAGTTCCGCGAACGGCATAAAACTCCTCTTTTATTTGACCTTGTCGTTGCGCGTCTGTGTCGGGATATTCACCCGTATCATCATTAAAAGCATATCTCCACGGTTGGTCATCGCCAGATAAATACGCTTTTAAAATAGAAGGTGATACAAGTGATTCACTATGCCTTTCAGGTTCGGGTTCGGGTTCGGGTTCAGGTTCGGGTTCAGGTTCGGGTTCAGGTTCGGGTTGAGGTTCGGGTTCAGGTTCGGGCTCCGGTTGGGGTTCGGGTTCTGGTTCGGGTTCGGGACCAGACTCATTTTCAATTACATCATTTCCGAATATTTCAAGATAGGTAATTTTTATGTGATTTCCTCCGATAATTACAGATGGAAATACAAGTTCTATACCATCGTATGCGATAACATTATATTCATTGTCATATGACACCATATTATCATTTGTGTATGTATCATTATTTACATTAATTGTTGTTATCTTGTTCAATTGTTTTTCATTTACTTGATCGTATGTAATCACATAGACATCAATAACGGAAGGAAAGTTGATCTGGGAGTTGTATCCATGAATATTCACCCCTTTAATTGAGAACATATGTGGGAACCGCATAATTATGGTTTCGGGTCCCAAATTTCCATTCGGTAATCCGGATATGGTGTTGTAATTATAAAGTGACGACATGTAAAAATAATGGTTGTTTGACGGGGATCCATCAAACATATTGATAATACTGGAATTATTCGAATTTATAGAAGACACTGTAATTTCATAATCACCTGCCCCTGTTTCATAATATGTTACTGGTTTATTTATATTTATAAAAAGAGATAGGTTGGTGCTATTGACATCGTCGCGTACCCCATCGGTTGTTAAATTATTTGTAGGGGGTAACTTTACTGTATTACTAAGACGCGGTTCGGGTTCGGGTTCCGGTTCAGGCTCGGGTTCAGGCTCAGGCTCAGGTTCCGGCTCAGGCTCAGGTTCAGGCTCCGGTTCGGGTTCGGGTTCGGGTTCGGGTTCGGGTTCGGGTTCGGGTTCGGGTTCAGGTTCGGGTTCGGGTTCGGGTTGAGGTTCGGGTTGCTCTTCACTTGTTCCGGTAATTGCGTAAAGTATTCGTTCAGTGATGTCTTGATAAAATGAATCCTCCAGCCATATAAGAATAGAAAACCATTGACCACTCGATTCTCCTGTAAGGATATTGAGTGGGTCAATAACATTTGTCCCTACCTCCCAAAATCCCTCCAACGAAGATTCTCCGGCACGCATAACAACAATATTTTCTACATTGTTGCCTGTATTTGTTTGAACGATGTCGCCACGAATAATCTTTATATATAACTTTGATTTTGATGCGGTGGATCCTTCATACTTGGATATTATCAGTCTGGTTTGTTTGTATGAGGGCAAGTAAAATCTAAAGTGATCATATTGTTCTTTTACATTTGTCCTCACCATACCAATATCATTCTCAAAGAGAAATTCATCGGTGTTTGATGGGAAAATTTCGGTTGGTTGTATTTGGGTAGATGTGTTTCCAGATTCGACCCATCCATTGAAATCAAAAATTTCGGGTTCAGGTTCAGGTTCCGGTTCAGGTTCGGATTCGGGTTCGGGTTCGGGTTCGGGTTCGGGTTCAGGTTCCGGCTCAGGAGAAGCAGTCATTGCTACCACATCACCAATAAGTAGATGTTGGGACGAAGAGCGACCATCGTAGCTGATAGAGAATATGTCATTGTCTGAAGCATGAAGGTAAAACTCATAATATTTCCACCCGGGTTCTGTATCGGGTGGGGAAGGTTTTTGATAGAAATTTGACATTTGTTTGGAATGAACGACTGTACCATTTACAGAAAAATTCACGGATGCGGGTTCTGGATTTGGGGAGGCGGTGGGTGTATTATATACCAAAAAATATGCCGAAAAAAGTATTATCTTTTTAATTGTCGTAAAGTTTGGAATATTGAGTGGTTGGCTCAGCGAGACATTACCGCTTAATGCAATAAAGATATTCGTATTATCTAAAAAGGATATGGTATTTCCCATAAACTCTCTGTTGGATCTTACTAAATAAACAGATGGTGTGGCAACCTGAATCGTTGGGGTTTTTCTGGTCGTCCAACCAGTTATTCTACCGCCCAAATTTGTAGAAGAAATAAACCCTATATCGACTGTGAAATTTGGGTACATAAAATATCCATTTTCAATGAGACCTTCAGGTTCGGGCTCGGGTTCGGGTTGTGGTTCGGGTTCTGGTTCGGGTTCTGGTTCCGGTTCTGGTTCTGGTTCTGGCTCGGGTTGGGGTTCTGGCTCGGGTTCAGGTTCGGGTTCAGGTTCAGGTTCGGGTTCAGGTTCAGGTTCTGGTTCTGGTTCTGGTTCTGGTTCTGGTTCTGGTTCAGGGTGTGATTCGGGTGGAGGTATATCAAAATCGTTTACACCAATTAACTTATAGATTAACTTAACAACCCCAGACATATAATTTTGTTATATAATTAGAACAGAATTATAATGAATAAATGTATCGTCAATGTAATATCATACAATATGATTGATTACGAGATTATATTGTATTGTTCGGTTATGGGCTCTGGTTCAGGTACGGTATAAGGTTCATGTACTGACTCGGGTTCAGGTTCAGGTTCTGGTTCTGGTTCTGGTTCAGGTTCTGGTTCTGGTTCTGGTTCAGGTTCTGGTTCAGGTTCAGGTTCAGGTTCAGGTTCAGGTTCAGGTTCAGGTTCAGGTTCAGGTTCTGGTTCAGGTTCTGGTTCTGGTTCTGGTTCTGGCTGAGTGATTTCAGGTTTATTTAAAAGAATGAGGTTATTAAATTTAAGCCGGAATAATTGTTTTACCATATGATCTTTGAATATAATATTTTATTTAATATCTTATATATCGAAAATATTATATTCATATAAATTCTATTTCGGAAATAGAAACACCATATCTAAAAAGGTACAAGTTCTTTAGGTATTGGTCCAACGCAATCTTTTGCAGATCGGTGAGATTTTCGTAAAGTCCATCCAATTCCATTTCGATTACGGTCGTATTTTCATTGTCGTTGATTCTTACATAATCCGTTTTTTCTATAAATGCATCCGGATTTTTTAAAATATTTTCAAGATAATTAATCCTTAAAGTCGAGGGATCAACGTAAAATCGTGTCGCCAGATCTCGGAACTGTGTGTTATAATCAATGCTATCCGAACCTAATATATTTACAGAAAGATCCGGATTAATATTATTGATTTCAAATTTTTCCCTCAAAAACGATAATAATCCTACAGTTTCGGTCTCGTTTAACTGAGACACATTTACTTTATTTATTATAATGGGGACATTATAGTCACCGTTTGCTATTTTTTCTACTTTCCCCAAAATTACATTCGCGTCGTTGTCGTTGACAATATCCCTCAACCGCACGATGTCACTCATAATATCATTTACCGTTTTTTGGAGTTTTTCATACGTAACTTCGTTTGGATTGGGTGGAAAACAGCAGCTTCTTTTTTTGTTCCGTTTTCGATCAACTGTTTGAGTAATACCAAAAAAGTAATCGTTTGTTGGTACCCGTGATCTACATAAATTATTGACGTTATACTTTTTTCTTCCAGTGAGGGAGGATGATACAACTGCTCCTGTTTGCGCGAATTGATTATTTGTTGGTTTATAATAAGAAACCGCGCATGGTGCCAATGATCCGGTCGTATGTGAATTCCTTAAAAAAAACTTTTGTTTATCATAACTACCGTATAATTTGATCGACTCTTCTCTGTCCAACCAATTTGACGTTTTTCTTTCACTGGTCATATTTCTATTCTGTAAGTATCCTATCCCTCTTGAAAAAAATCCTTCTTTTATGGTTGTATTACTTTGTCGAACATTGTTTCGTGCAATCTTTTCTGGATCCGCACAGACCGTACTACATGTATCGGGGTTTCCGAAAGCAAGCGTATATTTTGGTTTGTTTATTTCTATTTTCCTAACAATACCCACTTTATCGCAGTCAATATCTGAATCATCTATATTTGTTTTTACGATACATTTGCTTGTTCCACCGGGAATACCATTATAGTGTCCGGTCATATGGGTATTATTGGAACTTTTTGATGTATTCATGGTTGCCATTTGTCGGTAATGACGTGTGGGATTTGCTTTAAATGGAGTCCGACTCATGGAGCCATTAAACTCATTTTTTACGATTGAATTAATGGTTACGAATATACTAAATGACATATATAAATTAGAGTTATTAAAAATAAAAGTATTAAGATAATTTTCTTATTAAAATAATAACACACGATGTGTCGAGAAAGTAGTGAAAATGAAATAAATGGAGTATTAAAAAAAGAATTTCCAATAAAATTCAATGAGTATATTTTGAACAACAATCACAATGGTGTCCCCATAATCATATCATTGGCAATTAATGAACAATACGAAATGTTAAAATACCTATTTGATAAAGAATACGTAACGAAAAACATATCACTGGAAACAACCATCCCGGAATTAAACAACATTACCCACATGTGTATAATGTATGCCGTAAGTCCGCGCATCTTTATGTTATGTCATGAATACAATCAAATAAATTTTTACACACCGAACATATATGGTATAGTCCCAATGGACATATTGTCCAATGATTACGCGTCTAAGCTTCTCAACGAAAAATCATGGAGGAAACATCGCATTCTTTTCTTAATACAAAAAGAATGTGATGATAGTATAAGGGGTGTCATTATGGTAAGAGAATTACATAACATAATATTTTCATTTATGTAAAATTTAACATATTATCTTGGCATATTCGAAATACCACATGTACCTAGACATAAAGTGGTGGTGTTATTGTACCATTTTCGATGACATCAATTGAGTTTCCTGATGAATTTGTTGGGGTATCACAGCAAACATTATTACAGCAAACATTATGATGTTGGTTTGATTTAAAATCCTGTTTAAGGTATTTGCGTCTTTCTTCTAATCGTGTAAAATATGGTTTGTTTACGCACTTACTTGCGCACCCTGCTGCGATGGGTATCACTGTTTTGTGTCTTAAACGAAGTCTCGCGTTTCGTTCGGCGCTCATACATTGATCGGAAGACGATGGTGTTTGGCAAATATTTAGTGTTTTACCACTGTACTGATGTACATTGCTGGTTGAACAATAATTGCACGCGATATTTGATTTAATAGCTCCACCAGGTGCGTCCATTGCGTCCTTAATTGTTGTTCCATGTGTCGATGAATAATTCTTGGTAAAATTAAGCGAACGTCTGTATGTATTTTTGATGGGCTGTGCCTTTCGCGGAACAAATATTCCGGAACCCTGTCCTGAGAAAACATTTACGGGGACATTCGCTGACGCATACGCCGGATCAGACGAGTCCTTCCATGACGTATGTTGTTTAAAGATACGAAACCGATGGTTTAGGTTTATTGACATTGGTATACACGTAGAAAATATTTATGTCGAATATATATATATATATATATGTACAAACTTTTAATAGCACTAACTGTATTTTTATTGGCAATAATGATTCCTGTTTTTATATCAAATAACGGACCATTAGAAGGTTTTTTTGGATCAAGTAAAAAAAAGAGGAATAAAAAAAGAAGAGATCGTGCTGCAAAAAGACGAAAGTGGTTTGCGTGGGTTGGTGATGCGTCGTATAACAAAAGTAAGGGTGGATATAAAGGATATTTAAATGATCTCCCTGTTGGTTATCGAGATGGATATGATGCGGATAGAAATGACGACATTGTGAATTTTCATAAACATGCCGGGTGTTATAATAATCAACATAGTAAATTATGTGCGAGTAGTGGAGATTCTCAATATTGGAAACCAATTGGTGCGAAGATCCTTGCCGATGCCGAAAAAATTTTTATTTCCAAACGTGATAGTGATGGATATGATGATTTGATCGGTATATTTGAAATGAATCATAATGAAAAACACCAAGAAGAAAAACGCCAATACTTACCAACCGTATATGAATTTAAAAACGAAACACTGTGGGAAAAAGCCAGACAAGAATTATATAATGTGGATACACCTACATATAAAAAGGCGTTGAATAATGCTTACGCGATAATGATAGCCCAGACGAATAATGATTATTTAAATGCCCGAAAAGAAAGTAATAAAAACGCAACAACTGGTGTGGTTACCACCGGGACAGACGTGATTTCCGGGTTTGATACATTGGGAGATAAAGTAAAATACATTGATCCAAACAAAAGAAACGTAATTACGGATGAATCGATTTGGGAAAACGTGCGAAGTGAAATAATGTCGGATCCTGTTAAAAAGTCCAAATATGACAAACTAAATGATTCTATTATTGACTCGACCACAGGCGAAATCATATATACGTCTGATGAATTTTTAAATACATACAACGAAACCTACAAAAGTCATTCGGCTCCAATCGAATACATCCTGGAAGATTCGTCGCAAGAAAGTATTAAAATACGTGCTGCATTATATCCATCGAGACAACTTAAAACAAGCGAAGGTATGAGCAACCTGATGAAAGAAGGGATGAATTTGAAGAATTCGACAAAACATACATGCTCTGTAAATGAAAAGTGTAAGGTTGGGCAATCGTCTTATCCCGGTATATACAAATAAACTATCTGAGTTATGATAACAATTCGCAATTGAACATTAAATGAACATTAAATGAACATTAAATGAACATTAAATGAACATAAAATAATGGTACGATTATTTTGTGTAACAAAAATATTAACCCAATATATGAAGAATCTGTTTAGTTATATTAAGAAGAACCTGGTAAAGTATCTTGTATATTTCTTTGTTTTGATAATTGTGTATGGATTAATCGAGTACATATTTTTTGCAAAATTTGTGGAAGATTTAACTGTTATTGAAAAGGTGCAAATTGAATCGACGATAGATAAAAAACTGGATAAAAAACTAAAAAGAACAACGAACCAGCTAAAAAAAAGGCATGACCTACAGGATGATGAAATGAGCAAGGCAAAAAGAACAATTATTGAATTGGAAGGTGATATTCAAAACATGAAGGATCAAGCAGAGAAAAGCAAAGAAGAGGGAGAAAAAGCGAAGGAACAGTTAAAAGAAGCAATGCCTTCAATGGAATGAGATATAATTTAGTAAATATATAAAATAACAATTATATATATGTACGACGAGAAAACAACAGCAACTGACGAGTATAGCTATGTAAAAAGTATAAAAACTCCAGGAGATTTAAAAATATCAGGAAAGGGGACACTCGGACAAATGACAAAAAATGTGGGGGGGTTAATTCATTATATTGATTTGCTTGTTAAGGGTAAATCCAAGGCGTCAAAGTCGGGTAAACCATTGGGTAATAAGTTTTTTACGAGAACCGGATCAACGTGTAAAAATAAAGACACGGGTGACTCGGAGGACAGGTTTATGTATATTAATAACCGGCCAAGTGGATCACTTCCCATATTAAAACAGTTGGGTGTTAAAAGCAACTCTCTTAGGGGGCTTGTTCCAGGAGTTATCGAAAACGCAAACGCACTCAATCCTGCGACTATAGTAAATTCTCTGTCAGGTGGGTTAACGCCAGAGTGTATTGAAATAAACATGGAAACCATAGATAAAAACAACAAAACAGCGTCTGAAAAACGGTTTGTTAGTGTCAATGACATTGAAAACATGGACCCCTGCGATTTTGGAAAAAACGGAAGAAATCCAATGACCCGAAAAAAATGTGGAGAGGGTTTTACTGTTATCGAAGAGGTAACGGTTTCTAAAAAAAACAACAAAACTGAATCGACCAATGCGTTTCCTGAAACATTTGAAAATAGTGCTCCGTTTTATGAATACAATCGCGTGGTTACAAAAACGAAAAAGAAGGCAGTGTCTAATTTGCCTGAAGACGACGTGGTGTCTAAATTATTCTATCTTTCCGTTTCAGGTGTAGGAGTGTATATTCTTTATAGATTCTATAAAAGAATCATTAAATGAGATGCGGTCATCTATGGGATATGAAAATTATAGGATGTATTAAATAATGATAGGTGCTGTTACCATCATTATTTAACTTATTATTTAACTTATTATTTAACTTATTATTTATTTGCGCTGCTTGCGGCTCTTCTGTTGCTTGCGGCTCTTCTGCTGCTTCTTCTGCTTCTTACCACCCTTGAGGCTCTTCTGCATCTTCTTACCACCCTTGCGAGTCTTTTGCTGTTTCTTATATTGTTTCGCACGCTGTTGCTTCGACTTCTTCTGTCCCTTTTTACCACCAGACTGTTTAGCAGGGGGAGCTAATCCAAAAATTTGGGATAAATTCATGATATACTAGATGAATATTTAATTTTATTACAATATTTTTAACGCATAAAAATATTATTTTATTTTATTCAAATTATTTTATTCAAATTATTTTATTCAAATTATTTTATTCAAACTTTCACACTCTTAAATAACTCAAGTGCGAAGAGACCTCCCGCAATTTGAGAAGAAATATATGGAAGTAACTCGCTACGGGGTAGCTTTCCGAGCATTGCCATTGTCACCGTGACAGCAGGATTAACGTGACCACCCGAAATGGGAGCGGTGACCATAATAACAAGACCAAGGGCAATACCAATTGCGATTGGGTTACCGGTTGCCAAAATGATATACACAAACAATAGGGTTCCAAAAAATTCAGCTAAATACTTGTCCATTATATTATAGACAAATATAAAATATTCCAATAAATCGTAACGGTTCCGTGAGTATTACACAGTTCGATTAAAGTTGCGTTGATTGCGATCCGTGATTCAAATCGCCGCCATACGAAGAATCGGTATAATTCTTTTGGGTCGCAGCCAGACGCTTGTATCTGGAGTAAGTCGAAGAATCATACACATACTTTGCGTTACCGCTTGCTCCCTCAACACCACTGTCATCACAGTTAGATCTAACAGCGCCTCTAAACATCGAACCTGTCTGGCGACGACGGCTATTCGATACTTGGTTGGGTCCGCCGCACGTATAATTCTTTCGCGACAAAATGTCACCGGCATTATTAACCGCGCGGAATGGAGTGAGCTTACGCGTTTTCATGTCCCCCCCATCATTCATGTTGCCTCCATGTCCATTCCATGATCGCGAAATTTGACTTCTGTCAGTGGATGTCAATACCATATTTAGAACTTGTTTATTTGTAGTCGGCATATAGTGTATTATAATATAATATTTTTTTCATAAAAAAATCATATTATTTATTGATGTATTATTGTGTATTCTAAATATTTAAAATTATTCCGTGATTATTCGTGGAGCTATGTTCATTGTCATGAGTTCTTGAAACAACAATTTACACGCATATGGTATCTCGTTATAGGCGAAATCAGTTCGGTTGTTACACATTTTACAAATATGAATATTGAGCTTGTCATTGTAGCAAGCAATCATGCCACACTTTTTACACGTATGTACCTTGAATTTGTCTGAAGCATCGTACATGCGCCCTCGCGTAAATCTACTCGCTCCATGCGAGATCATGCAGTCGCGTTCCATTTCTCCAAATCTCAATCCACCGTCGCGTGATCTTCCCTCTGCTGGCTGTCTTGTTAAATTTACCATAGGACCGATTGATCTACTGTGCTGTTTGTCTGCCACCATATGTTTCAGTCTCTGGTAAAATACCGGTCCGATAAAGATGCTTGCCTCCATCTGTTGCCCGGTAAGTCCATCGTACATAAGATCATTGCCATACGATTCATATCCAATCTTGCTCAGTTCTGCTACAATATCTTGAATACTCAGTGTTCCAAAACTGGTGCCGTCACCATATAGACCCAATTCAATAAGAACCTTTCCCAGAAGAGTCTCCTTGAGTTGCCCAATAGTCATTCGGGATGGAATTGCATGAGGATTGATGATAATATCCGGTCTCACCCCGTCCTTTGTGAATGGCATATCTTCCTCTGGGATAATATTTCCAATCGTTCCCTTCTGTCCATGTCTGCTTGAAAACTTATCACCGATAACGGGTTTTCTTACTTCGCGCGTCCTCACCTTTGCGAAATTATAGCCGTCGCCGTTTCGGTCAATATAATTCTTATCGACGTACGTTTCTTGATCCGTCCTAAATGTTTTGCTAAGATCTTCGTATTTTATAACCTTTGTATGATCATTTTTGTTCTCTTTGATCGGGACAACCTTTGCTATAATAACGTCGCGGTTTTCAATTAGTGTGTTTTCCGGGATGACACCATCCTTGTTTATTTTATTATAATTTGCGAATTTCATGCCCTTGGTTTTAGAGCTGTCTGGCTTACACCTGATTTCCTCGTCTCCATTGACCTTTTTATCTTCATCCTTTTCGGTATGATAGATGGTTGCTTGAAATAATCCACGGTCGATAGACCCTTGGTTAAATAACAGACTATCCTCCTGATTATAACCCGTATGACTCATAATTGCCACAACAACCGTACATCCTGACGGAATATTGTTAATGCGCACGAGGTTCATAACCCGGGTATCCACAAGAGGACGCATCGGGTAATTAAGAACGTAGGCGGTTTTGTCCATGCGAGTATCAAAGTTGGTAACATATACCCCCATGGATTGTTTTGATTGCGCACACTGGTATGTGTTTCTGGGAGATTGGTTGTGTTCGGGAAAGGGGATACACGACGCCAATATACCAAATATAGTACTGGGGTGAATTTCACAGTGTGTATATTTATAGTCAGCATTTTTCAACTTAAACGGATTCATCGCGATCATTGACAGGTTCTGTTCATCTGGATCAATGTATTCGAGTACGCTTTCGTCTATTTTACAATTAACAAATAAATCATCCCAGCAAAGGTCACCCTTTGAAAGACGATTAATAATATCCGGTGTCATCAAGAGATTATTATCTTTAACCCGCAAAACTGGGCGAGTTAGCCGACCACTGTCATTACACAGACGAATTTCCATCATTTTTATATCAAATATGACCGACGTGTAAATATTAATGATGCCCTGACTTTTCTTATTTTTAAGATCCATATACAACCCATACGCATCATCTACCACACCAAGCCACATTCCATTTACGAATACCTTCACCTTTCTATACATGTCAGTTTCCTTTATTTCGTCAAATGTAATTATCTTTCCCTTGAGGTATTCATAAATAGGCTCGCTATCAGAGTTAATCGTAATATGTGCCATATAGCTTAGGTTTTTAACTACTCCTACCGACTGACCTTCGGGGGTTTCTGCCGGACATAAATATCCCCAACTCGAATTGTGAAGCATGCGCGGAGGTATCAACTTTCCACTCTTGTCGATTGGCGTACTGATACGTCGAGAATGACTAAGACTTGAAGCATATGTGAGACGACTGAGAACCTGCGCCACTCCTACCTTTGTGTTGTTCGCTGAATGTTTTATGCCAAAATCACCCGTACTAAGGGCACGCTTGAGACCATTTTCGATTGTGGTTGATTTTATGATTTTATAAATATTCGTTTTGTTGATTATATTGATGTAATCGTCGGTAGATTTCCATGAGCCGTTGTTGATCTCGCGAATAACTTGTTTTTGCATATCCTTTACAAGCTTGTTGAAATAATTTCTAAATAAATTGTTGAGTAGCGTCCCGGTCAAGTCAATGCGTTTATTCACGTACGAGTCGCGATCGTCGAGCGGGATGTGTCCGAGGGCACAGTTCATGAGTTTATTCACCATATATCCCAAAAAGTATATCTTTTGAACCTGGGTGCGGCAATGAGGGAATAGGTCATTCTTAAGTATTTCACACGCAAACGTCAGCTTCTTTTTGTCACCCTCCTCCTTAGTCATGTTGAAAGGAGTATATATTACGTTGTCGGTTATATATTGAATTGCCTCTTCCTGTGTAAGAATATGGTTGGAGTCAATCAACGATGCTTTCATAAACTCCAATTTTTCGGCAGTTCGATTATCTTCAATATCCAATATGATCTTACCACATACATCCTTGTCTGAAATAATACCCAACGCGCGGAACAAAACCAGAATGGGGATGGGGTTTTTCATTCTCGGGATTTGAATGTATATTCCGTGTCCAAAACCATTATTTTTAGACGATACCATAATATTAATCTGTTTGGGACTGATACATTTGAAGTCGGGGACAGATTTGATTTCAGCCATAAATGTCCATTTTGTATTGTTTTTTGATATATTGAAACAGTATACCCTATTTTCTGCGGCTCTTTCCTGGCCGAGCACCGTTTTTTCAGAACCATTGATAATGAAATATCCACCTGCGTCATATTTACATTCACGAGTAAGATCCGTGTTCATGTAATTATATTGCGAAAGAACACATATATTGGACTTTAGCATGATTGGTAACTTTCCGATATGGACTTGCGAAATTGTTTTATACGACGTTTGCACCTTTTCCAGTTGCTCGCCTGTCCGAACGACATATTTTATATTCATATCAATTGTCATAGGAGACGCATAAGTGAAGTTCCTCAGACGGGCTTCATGAGGAAACATCAGTTTCGTCGCGCCGTTATTCTCATGAATTTGTGGTCGATATATCTGAAAATTTGAAAATGTTATGAATATTTCAAGCGAATGCTCTCCGCATCCTTCATCGTAATCTTGTTCGGATACAATTCGGACGGGGTTAAACATGTCGATAGTTCGCTGTATTTGGAAGTTTACAAACATATTATACGACTCAAGTTGATGACGAACGAGTTTTTCCAGGTGGCTTCCACTGAAATACGATTTTATAATTTTCCATGGGAATTCGATGTACTCTTCTTCTGATAACCAAGATTGTGTGTTCATTTTTTTTATATGACTATCGTAAATTATTATTTAGTTTCAATTTTACTCCGTATTAGTCTATTTTAATATTTGAATGAAAAACTGTTAATTTGTCTCATGAATTAAATGTGTAATAACATTTCATTTTTTATATGTGGGTTAATAATACTACATAATATGTCGAAAAAAACTATAAATATTAATCCGGATCTTTTTTCTACGTCAAAAAAATCAAGTAAATCTAAAACCAGAAAAGCAAAACCATTACCATTGGTATCACCAAATGTAATGAAACGGAATTTACTACAAAAAATAAAAGAACATAAGGAGCGAAACAGTCGACCCCAGGTGGACCACCCAGAAGAAATTGGAAAGTTCACGTCAGAATTTCAAGATTCAATGGATTATCTGAAAGGACTCGCATCTAATTCGAGTAAAAATACGAATGATACAAATAGACAATACCAAGCGCCCAATAACCAATACCGAGCCCCCAATAACCAATACCAAGCACCCAATAACCAATACCAAGCGCCCAATAACCAATACCAAGCGCCCAATAACCAGTTCCGAGCGCCCAACAATCAATACCAAGCGCCCAATAACCAACGGGCGACGAATCGAACGTCGCACAACAAAAGTTTAAAGAATCCTTATGCGTATAAACCCAATACCCCGAATTATGGCGTTCATAATCCACCAGACTATAATTTTGCTCCAGTCGAACTTGACTTTCCTGAGGAACCTATGATTTTCAACACAGAGCAGTTCTCGATGGGATCAACATCCCAACCACCCCACGAAAATACAATGTCGCGTGTTCAGACCGATAATTTAAAAATACCGGAAGTACCATATGGATGCTTAAAAAACGGAATGAAACCAACATACCGAAATTGGGTGAGAAAAACACAGAAATTAAGTGATATTTCCAAAATGAATGTGGTTCCACCAACACCAGAAGAAGTGGATAGATTGAAAATGCGACTAAATCAAAATTTACAACATGGCACCTCCTCTGGGGGTAACCCCAAGTTTAAAAAGAAATATTTAATAAAACGCAAATCAAGAAAAAGGTATAAACTTGGAAAACAAAAGCATAACCGCACGATAAGTGTTCTAATAAAGGGAAGCACAATGCGAAAAAAGATTAATCAAGAAAAGATAATGCTTTCCAAAAAAAGCATACACGACATTAAAAATTATCTTAAGAAGCACGGACTGTTAAAGGCCGGGTCTTCGTGTCCAGAAGACGTCCTTAGAAAAATGTATGAAAGTACGATATTAACGGGATATGTAAAAAATAATAACAAGGATGTGTTGCTTCATAATTTTCTGAATGACTAAAAAGTTACATCTAATAAATTGGAATATATCCGATTAAAAAATGCAGATGCGTAATTCATTAATACACAATAAATTAGTGTCTTTATTAAAATTGATTTAAAAATATTCTATTATCTGTGTATAAAAAGATGATCATCCCGGTTAAATGTTTCACATGTGGAAAAGTTATTGCGGACAAATATAGATATTATTTAGAAGAAGTTAGAAAGCTTAAAGAGGCGCAACAACTCGACAACGATGACGTTGTATATTTAACAAAAATACACACTGAAAAATCTCCTGAGGGAAAAGTGATGGATGATTTAAAGCTGACACGCGTTTGCTGTAGGCGCCATTTTATGACACACGTGGATATAGAATAATCTTTGTAATATATACATGCAACCGCGTTCGTTGAAAAAAAAGAGTAATCGTAATCATAAAATATCAAAGGGTGGAAAAAGAGGGTCGCGTTCAACGTCAAAAAAGGCGCATATCAGAAAGACACAAAAGGGGCGCGGTAGAAAGAGAGTGGGTAAGAAATACTCTGGAAAAACGCGTAGAAAATCATTCAAAAATAAAAAGGTCTTGGTCGGTGGGTCTTCGTGTGTCGGACCATATGAACTATGTAATCTATACCAACATATGAAATATACCACAGACTATAATCAGGATATATTGGGAGGGGATCCGAGAACAGTTAATCCTAGTCCAACTGTCCAAAATCAACTTGGGAGTCACTAGGGCGAGCGGTATTATTATATTAGTGAATTTATGATTTATGTATGTGTTTTTTTCTAATTATACATATATAATATGGCTCGTCAGCAAATTCCGAAAACAATCAATGAGTTATGCACTCCCGCTGCTATTTATTTCATGATAAGCATTATCACTATGGGTATTATCGCGTTTCAGAACATGGGTAATACAAATAAATTTTGTGTTGGAAACTATGCGTGTGATGTTCCGAGCACAATGTTGGTTTTTATAATTGAAATCGCATATGTACTTTTCTTCACGTGGGTACTCCACTTAATTTGTAAAGCGGGATATACTTCCATTTCGTGGGTGCTTCTTCTCCTACCGTATATCTTGTTTTTCGTTCTTTTAGCACTTTTTATGCTTGGTAAAATGTAGTGTATAACTAACAATTATTATAAGTATTAATATATAAAAATACTTATATTAACTATATATATGTCGTCGGTTGATACAGAGGAATACTCGTGGAAGATTATAAATAAATATTTCAAATGTAACCCCAAGGCGCTTGTTGAACACCATATTGATTCTTTTAATTTATTCTTTAACAAAGATATTTACAATATTTTGAATGAACGAAATCCCATTCAAATAAGAAAATCATATATGGAAAAGCATGACAATTACAAATTCGAATGTAATATTTATTTGGGAGGTAAATCCGGAAAGAAACTATACTATGGAAAACCTATTATATACGACGCCGGGAACACCCACTATATGTTTCCAAACGAGGCAAGACTTCGCAACATGACGTACGGAGTTACCATTTACTACGACATGCTTGTTGAGTTTCAATTAATGAGTGATACTGGTGAAGTTGTAAAGGATACGCTTGAATTTTCAAAAATATTAATGGGTAAGATGCCGATAATGGTCCAGTCGTCGCTATGTGCTCTTGATGGATTAGATAGAGGGCTACGGTTTCAACTCGGCGAGTGTAAGAATGATTATGGTGGTTATTTTATCATCGATGGTAAAGAAAAGGTTATCATACCCCAAGAAAAATTCGCGGATAACATGATGTATATACGGGAAAATTCTGCTGATTCAAAATTCAGTCACAGTGCGATAATAAGAAATGTATCTGAAGATGCGTCGAAGCCGGTGAGAACCCTTAAAATACACATTGTTAGAACCGATGAGAAATTTTCAAACAATCAGATCGTTGTGGATATTCCCAACGTAAGAAAGCCGGTACCCCTGTTTATTTTGTTTAGAGCACTGGGTATAGAAAGCGACAAAAAAATATTGGAATATATTTTACACGACGTGGATAAAAATAGCTCATTTTTGGATTATTTCATTCCGAGTATTCATGACACACATTCGATATTAACACAAAACGCGGCGTTGCAGTACATGAAGACATTTACAAAGGGTAAGACGATGTATCATTCTCTCGAAATACTCAGTAACTACCTATTCCCTCAGATTGGGGAACAGAACTATACGCGAAAGGCGTATTATTTGGGACACATGACATTTTCTTTATTGAAAGTTTTTTTAAAAATGGAGCAACCTACCGACAGAGATAGTTTTTCGTTCAAACGAATTGAATCATCCGGAAACCTTATTTATGAGTTATTTAATGAGTATTATACATTATATCAAAAACAAATATTCTTAAACATTGACAAGGACATTAACTATAACTATAAGACTCAATTTGATCTCGAAGAGATGCCAATGGAAACGGTGAAAGAAATATTCCAAACATCTATGCCGAAATACACAAAGGATCGAATATTAGAAGGTGGGTTTAAACGTGCGTTCAAGGGTAATTGGGGGGCAAGTGCGCACACAAAACGACCAGGCGTTCTACAAGATTTGAGTCGGTTGTCGTATAATTCGTTTATTTCAAACTTGCGGAAGTTAAATCTCCCGCTTGATGCAAGCGCCAAGGTGGTCGGACCACGACTCTGTCACAGTTCCCAATATGGAATTATTGATCCGGTTGACACACCCGACGGAGGTAACTGCGGACTCCACAAACATCTTACTATTTGTTCTTATATAACGAATGGATATTCATCGAAGAAAATGGATGACTGGTTAAAAGACAATATGGATATGCGATATATCGATGACTTATCTCCAAGTGAAATATATGGAAAGGTTAAACTGTTTTTGAATGGTCGATGGATCGCGGTTTGTGGAAATCTGTATGAAAATGTCCAAATGCTGAGAAACTGCCGAAGATTATCTGTTATTCCCCTTTTTACGAGCGTATCCTATAGCATTCCAAACAAATCAATATTCATATTTACTGATTATGGACGGTTATGTCGCCCACTTTATTACACAACACACAACCAAGAAATAGATTTTTCAAGAAAAATAGATGACTATGACTGGCAAAAGATACTGTGCGGAAATTTTAGTAAAGAAGGGTTCAACTTTAAAAACAATACGTTTTATAACATCGAAGAGTTATATGGTAAAAAAGAGACATTGGATACCGTATGGGAAAAACATCATGCCATCGTTGATCTCGTGGATACATCTGAAACGGAGTCACTCTTGATTGCACATAACAACGTACAGATAAAAGAAAAGCTACGCCAATATACCCATTTGGAACTCCATAATTCGCTCATGTTTGGATATATGGGAAACTTGGTTATATTTCCTGAACACAATCAACTTCCGAGAAATTTATTTTCATGCGGGCAAAGCAAACAGGCGTGCTCACATTTTCATTCGAACTACCAACATCGTTTTGATAAATCTTCAAACGTTCTTCATTATGGTCAAACACCCCTGGTTAAATCAAGATATCTAAATCTATTTAACAACGAAGAGCACCCATATGGCGTAAATACGATTGTTGCGATTGCCTGCTATAACGGGTATAATGTTGAAGATGCTATTCTGATAAATAAGGGAGCGGTTGATCGAGGTCTGTTCCGGACGACATATTATAATACATATGAAACCAAGGAGGAAAGTTCAGGGGTCGGTGAGGGATCAACCGAGGTGAGAATACAAAATCCATACAAGGAAAGCGTTACCGGAATGAATCCAAACTATAACTATGAAAAATTAAACGATATTGGTATGGTAGAAGAAGAGACCCCGGTTACCGAAAAAACGGTGCTTATCGGAAAGTCCAGCTACGACGAAGCGAATGACGTGTATATTGATGGCTCAATTACAACAAAGAAGGCACAGAATGGCATTGTGGACAAAACATTCTTGAGTACGGAAGAAGAGGGGTTCAGAATAGCAAAAGTGCGGGTTCGCGAGGAAAGAATACCTGCTATCGGAGACAAGATGTGTAGTCGCGCTGGACAGAAGGGGACAATTGGTCTCATTATAGATGAAGACGATATGCCATTTACATCAGAAGGAATAAAACCCGATCTAATTATTAACCCCCATGCGTTACCATCGCGAATGACAATTGGACAACTCATCGAATGTGTTATGGGAAAAGCATGCGCATTGAATGGATCATTTGGCGACACGACGGCATATTGTAACGATAAAAACGGTTTTAAAATATTCGGAGAAATGCTTGCGAAAAACGGATATAACACGCACGGAAATGAAATATTATACAACGGGATGACCGGGGAACAACTTGAAAGCGAAATATTCATCGGTCCGACATATTATCTGCGATTGAAACATATGGTAAAGGATAAGATCAACTATCGAGCTAAAGGTCCGAAAATGTCTCTTACGAAACAACCCGTCAAGGGTCGAGCGAACGACGGTGGTCTTAGAATTGGCGAAATGGAGCGTGACGGCGTAATTGGTCACGGAGCAGCCAAATTCTTGAACGAATCAATGCTTGAGCGAGGAGATTTATATCACATGGCGATATGTAATAAAACTGGCACAATCGCATGTTACAACGAAGCTCAAAATATATTCTTTAGCCCCTTTGTTGATGGACCAGTTAAGTATGACGGTGATATTGCGGGAGAGATTAAAATAAAGAACGTCACTAAATTTGGTCGTTCCTTTAGCATAGTAAAGGTTCCGTATTCATTTAAGCTACTTATTCAAGAACTACAAAGCATGAACATCCAAATGCGTGTTATTACAGAAGATAATGTGGATCAAATGATAAACCTCGGATACAGTGACCAATATAAGACATTGAGTAAAAGCATGTACAAGAATGTTGGGGATTATGTTCCTGATTCGATTGAAAGTGTAGGTAATTCTATAAATCATATGATGCGCAAGGATGACTACAATGGAATTGATAAAAAAAAGTTGATGCGCGAAGCAGTCGAGATAGAAGGCACCATGGATTCCGACGGAATCATGGGAGCCCCCAAACCGGGTGATCAAGACTATAGTCCCCCATTTGCGTCGAATGACAGTGTTCCATACGCACCTGGGGACGGAGAGATTGACATTGACTATAACATGTTACCATCCGCGGATTCGGATATGAGCTCGGTTTATCATCCAGACATGTCTGACGACCAAACAGATGAATCAGACCTTAAGTTCAAAGGTGCGGACACGGAAGACGCGTTTATTAAATATTACAAGAAGAAGTATCCCGACAGCACGCGTGAAGTCCAGGATATGGCATACACAAAATTTCTTGACGATGGAGAAATAGTGGACGCCAATAGTATTTTGATACCCGATGAGTTTGAAAAATCCGATAGATCCGAGACAAAAAAAACATTTATCAACAAAACCGGTAGTCCAGATTTAAGAACATTGGAAAATGACCCCGAAGACGATAATGACAATGATGAGGAGGAAAAGGATAAAGATGACGAACTTGAAGGAGGCGACGGTAAGTTTGTTCTTAAGAAAATTCTTTAAATAATTGGAATAGATAAATATTCAACATAATACTTTCTAAAATTGATAACTTATAATATAAAAACAATAATTTATATTATATAATGACGATCAGTCAAACGCACCCCAGTAAAGTAAGCCATTCCGATTTTGCAAAGATCTACAAGTCAAGAGAAACCCTTGTTGAAATATTACATGGTCTCGACTATGACGTAACCGACTACAGTTCGGTCAGTGAAAAACATCTCCACACGATGATAAATAACAAACAGCTCGACATGCTTTTCAACAAAAAGGATAATGAGACCAAATTGTATGTGAGATCCTATTACATTTTAGGGAAAAGCATAAAGAAGGATATTATTCCTGGAATCGTGGATGATTTGTTTTATATCGAAAAAATTCTAAAAAAAAACGACACTCTCATGTTCATTGTAAATGAGGAACCAAATGCGACAATATTGTCTCTTTTAAAGCACATTTGGAGTAAAGAAGGTATATACATTGTGGTTATTCCGATTCAGCGACTCCAGTTCAATATACTTAACCATACGCTTGTTCCACACCATCGGGTATTGAGTGAAACCGACAAACAAAAGTTGTTTATTGATTACAATATCAAAAATGATTCTCAACTTCCGGAAATCTCAAGATTTGATCCGGTTGCTCAGACAATTGGATTAAGGCCGGGTGAAGTGTGTGAAATAACGCGCCCAAGTAAAACCGCAATCACCTCAAAATATTATAGGTGTTGTGTGAATGATTAAACAAACCAGCGTATCGCAATAAGTTGTTCATATATAAATACCCAAGTTATCAATATCATATATCATAATAAGTCATTTTTAATTAAAATCAACACATATAATATATATGTCCGCAACGCAAGAAGATGTCCAGACTGCGCACGATGAATATTTAAAAGCAAAAAACGATAGAGCTACGTTTGGTAAAAATAACGAGAACGAGAAGGAGTTTTATACACATATTTATATTTTTAATTGGATGTTATTTATGTTGTCAGTGTTTTTAGGGTATAAGACATATAAACTTTACATATCTGGACCACCTATTTGGGATAGCATGAGCAGCATGGTTGGTACAATAACATTTGGTTTTTTGGGTAAAACCCAGCAACCAATTTCTTCTCAGCCATATTCATATCCGAATAAACGAATGAAATAATATTGAAATAGTATATATATATGGTAAATGCTATTGATTTAAAAGCATCATATGAAACCAATACAGTTTTTTATGAAAAGTTAAACGAGGAAGAGAAACGGGTCCTCGAGTTGCATGGAAAGATGGACCACTCGTCAAGAGAATACCAGCGTGAAAGTTACGTGTTTGCGGTTTTAAATATATTAACAATTGTTACCGCGATCGCGGCATTTAAATATTTAAACTCGAGTAACAAATGATATATTTAAAAATTATACCCAATGTTTAAATATATGTGTATTATAAGAAAATGGACACAACGAATGATAATGTAATATCTCGTGTTAAAAATGTTTTTAATAATTTAAATAAGAATTCGAAAAATGCGACGGAATTATCGCGCAAATCATTTAATACTGAACATGTTGTTAAGTACAATGATTTAGTAAGCGTTGGAAACAATGTAAACGCAATTGTAGGATATACGAAACCGAACGAAAGAAATAGCGTATCAAATATTGGATGTATGGCGGGCGGAAATTTAGACGAATTTAAGGTGGATTTATCGGATGAGCTAACCCAAGATAATGTTTTCGACTACTGTAAAAAATCAGCACAGCTTTCAAACCAACCGTTTTTCTCAGTCGGCGCAAATAAAGATTCTGATGGATATGCTTGTTATGTGGGAGATGAAAATCTCCTGGATAAATATACCGAGAATGGACCAGCCCGTGTTATACAAGAAATAGCAACGTATAATACTGAAATGATGCGACGAAATATGGGATTGGGTGAAGGGGACAGAATAATAAATAACGGTGGATATTTAAAGGTCGAAGATGGTAATCTGAAAATTTATAATTCGTCGGGGACTTTAATTGTATACCATAATAGCGAAGAAGCAAGTGCCGTTAATTTATATGATATTGCCGACGATGTTGTGATCCAGGGTGTCGGGATTCCCGCATCTGATCAAGATTTTTTAGATACAGTTATATCGTGCTCAAACAGTTCGTATATGATGACCACGTTTGGAAATATATTAAATAACTACAAAAATTCACATATCCCCCAAAGTGATTTAGATTCCAATAAAACCCATAAGGACATCGAGACTATCTGTAATGATTTGGATAACTGTTCGGGCTATCAATATATCAAAGATAGCACTGGACAAATCAGTTGGATTTTGTTTAATGACAACTATGAAAAGTTATCAAAGGTTCAGAATGCGTCAAGAGCAAACGCTAATATTCAGAATGCGGGGATGTATTTAAAGCCAAAGGAGTTTGTTAAGAGCAGGGTCGTTATTAATAATGACGGAAACGTTGTTTTGAAAATAGGTGGTACAGAAGGTGATGTGGTGATGTCGGCCGGAACAATAAAGGGAAGAAACTATATTAAAAATGAAGACTTCTTGAAAGATACATTAAAAGATGGAAAGGGTGAGCCCAAAAACTTTCTCTTACATGGAGAGCGTTTAGAATCGGGTCAATTCATTACTTCTCCAAACGGAGTATTCCGAGCATTAATGAACGACGATGGAGTATTTTCACTTCAAACAACTGTTGTAAGTTGCCCCGAAAACAATAATGGAATGCCAATTTCTTCTTTTAAAGTCGGTCAAAAAAGTTCGGATGCCCTATACTTTGTTAATGATTACCGATATAGCGTTGAAAAAAATAAATCGCCCGCATTTTTAAACGCCACAAATATAGTGAAAAAAATGGAAAATGTGGATAGTGTAAGATGTATGAACGAATGTACCAAGGACACCACGTGCGCGTCATATACATACTATAATCCATCGGTCCAACAGTATAATTGTGAATTATACAATAAAAGTGGTGTTACTCTGAAAGGAACAGTGGATTCAAATTATTATTCAAAGAACTCACTACTTACAAAGGATAAAATAGAAGAACATATAAATAAATCCGCTTACATAGATAAAGATGGACAGGTATTTACCTATAATAAAGACCAACTTACGTATGAATATACCCCGGATACAAAGGATAAAATTGGAGATTGGCGCAATGGTTATGTTGCAAAGTCGCAATATATTTCTCAAGATAAGCTGGAGAGTCTTAAAAAGGAGGGAAAGGTGATTATGAAAAAGGGCGGCGAAAACATGTCATCTATTGAAACATGTGCCGATCAATGCACGGACGAAGCTATATGCGACGGGTTTGCGTTTTCCAACGGTACAAACTCCGGGTTGGAGTGTAATTTGATTTTAAAGGGAGCTAAATACGATACAATTCCATCAAAGCATGGGAAAATATACACACGTATTCCAAAGGTCAAAAACAGCGAAACAGACATAAGTGTTCCAAGAAATATGATAAATATTTCCCCTTCCACATGGGAGTTACTTCCCGTTCAAAAAGGCGTAATGACAAATAAAATAAAGGGACCCAAGGCAGGTGTTATTAACAGTCTTGACCAGTATAATGAGGTAAATCTTGAAAATACTGTGACGCGGGACTCCAACGAAAATGATGTCGAAGAATTTAACACGATGAATAAAATATTAGAAGGTATGAATATTCCGAATACGGATGAATTGAAAAAAATGCTAAGAAATAGGAAAAAGGCGTCGGAGCAAAAGAAGAGCGTTAAGTATCTTACAGGCGATAATGTTGGTCCAGAGGGATTTACCAGTTCCAATGTATGGAATATTCTATCAACCACGAATGAAGGTCAAGAAAATATGTCGGATTCCGATCCTAACGAAAAGAAAATGAAAAAATTAACGAGTGCGTATAAGGAATATGGAGATTTAGAAAAGACAAAACGAGAACATAACCGAACAAAGGAACATCTATTTGCGATGAATGAACATAGTTACATGGAAGTAGAGAGACAAAATACAATAACAGTTAATCTTATTATTTTAGCAGTCGTTACAACTATATTTGGATTTGATTTCATTCGATACGCATACCAGAAATAAATAATTATAAAACAGAAAACAGAAAACTATACATAAATAACTTCTATGCATAGTTTATATTATGAATACAGATGCGTTTTACCTATTGGTTTTAGCAGGAGCGGGGGCATATGCGATTAAAAATATAGAAAAAAGACCAAGATCACATTTGATTGAGGGTTTCGGCGATGATCCGACCGAAAAAACGTCACAGACCAAGACCGCACTTGACACTCTTATGGGGAAAATAACCAAATATTACAAGAAGGATAGTGGTGAGTCCTATGATGTTGCTGTTGGCACCGACGGTACAGTAACGAGCGATTATAATATTGGCAACGTCGGAGAAGAAGCGGGAACCGGAACCCTATTGGAATCGTTCAATCCATTAATCACCGCAGCGGATGACGCCAATATTGGAACCGGGTTTATACCAACTGTCTCCGACCACCAGATCAAACTAATTTCCCTTCGCCAAACTCTTGCAGAAATATACGGTCTTGTATCGCAATACTCAATTGAACAAGACGACGCGATAATGCGTCAGAAGGAAAAGGTTGCTCTTTTAAGTGATATGGAAGAATTAAACAGAGATTCTATTGTAGATACGACCGCAACACTTTTAGAGCAAGGCAATAATAAGCGTCGGCTTATTCAAAACAATGAGTATTTCCTCAACCGGTATCGAAGCATAAACGATATACTTAGATACCTTATATTATTTATCGTTACATTAACAATTATCCAATATTTGAACATTAAGGGTTTTTTTGGAGAATCATTGGGAGGTATATTTGTTCCTGTTACGATTTCGGTTTTTATATTCATACTATGGTTTAAGTATAATAATATTACCAGACGCAATCCCAATAATTTCGACGAAATTGTGTGGAATGACCTGGTGCCTGGGAAAAAGGCAGCCGACCAATAAATTAATATGAACGTTATATATGACGGATATATCAGTTGAATATTTTAATAAAAAAGAGGAGAAGGAGCGACATGCCGCTGATTCTGAATTAAGAAAAGGATATTATAATGGTGAAAAGTACCATAAAGCGCAGAGAAGATCAAATATACTTCTTATCGTTTATTACATTGTTGCCTTTATCTATGGTGTATTTTTTGTATATAGAGGCGAACACAAGCGTCAAAGTTTAGTAACAAGTTTATTACTTACCATTGGCATTGTTATTATACCCCACGCATTCTATTATTATTTTGTCGATATTTTTATTTTTGTATTCGATTATCTGACAAAATTTGTAACGTCAATGTCCCTGAATAATTTGATCGCATTTGTGGCAACCATATTTATATCTCTTTTTATACTTAGCTCTATATTCACTCAACCATTTATTGCGGCACTAACCCCATTTATAATTACATTTTCCAGTTTTTTGGTTATATTAGGAATTATATTGAGAAATTCATATCTTGCGTGAATATTTATGTAGTATATAATAAATTTAATACGAATTATATTAATAATAAAATTCGTATATAATCATATGTCTAATGATGATAAAAATGAGTTGTGTTATAAATATAAGGATCGAGAAGATAGACAGGGTTCTAATTTTATGCTTCAAATAGGAGTTTTTTTAATGAGTAAGAAAGAAAAAAAACCGATTTGGTTAGATAAAAATATAGAAAAATATAAATATATCAATAACCTTTTCTTTTTACCTATTAAAAGGAATATAGAATTAGCATCATTAAAAAATCCAGTATTTCTTGAGGTTTATGGTGGAATGAGGGGTTCTTCGGCACAATTTGTAATTAAACATAAGCAAGATATTGTTTCCTATTTTTATGAAAATTATAGAAATGATTATTTTGAAATAGTAAAAAAAGAAGCACAAACACGTAATTATGAACTTCCATGGAAAAATAATGATGATGCTATCTGTTTCCATGTGAGATTTGAAGATATGCGGAGGTCAGTAGATCGTCCATCTCAACGTGGATTTTTAAGATATGTTAATTTGATAGAAAATGGTAATTATGAAAAACAATTTAAAAAATGTCCAACGGATAAACAATGTCCAATAAATATCATAATATTTGAAAAAAAAATAAAGGAATTAAAAGAAAAATATCCAACAAAACAGATATATGTTATTACTATGCATGAACCACCTGGTAACTATTTAAACATAATAAAAAAATATAATTGTATATCATTATCAAGAAATAGAGAAGATTATGACTGTTGGTTAATGGCAAATTGTCATACACTTGTTATGACAAAAAGTACATTTCCAATTGTTCCAGCATTTTATTTTCAAGGAAAGGAAATTCATTATCAAATATGGCCACGTTGGGCATGCTTAGGTATAGGTTCAAAATATGATAAATCAGGATGGATTGGTTTTAATTAAATTTATAATAGTATCACATGTTAGTTATATCTATATATTTATTAAGTAATTCTTCTGTAATATCTTGACAAACTGTATTGTAATTACATTCTTTTTCACAGAAATCATATACATCACTATTTTTTAATTGTAAAAGCATTTTCATTTTTTCATTTAAATCTTGTGAATTATTGTGTTTGCAAACAACACCAATTTTTTTCAACCATCCATTTTTTTTGAATTTATCTGGAAATTCTACAAGGTTACTTATTAAAAATGGAATACCAGCATAAATACCTTCGTTTATAGATCTTGGATTTGCGTCTGTAAATCCAGATGAACAATAGTTGACTTGATATTTACAATAAGGGATTATTTTAAACATATCATTTGATTTTATAAATGGAATATAATGTATATTTATTCCTTTTTTAAGAGAAATAGATTTTATTTTACTATAAATATTATTTTGATCTGTTCCAATCATAACAATTAAATATTCTTTTATTAAATCAGGGTCAATATCATTTACAAATTCTAATTGTCCTTTACGTCCCATAATTGTTCCATTTATCAATATAATATTTTTTTTATCTACTTTTTTTGAATATAATAGAGACTTTTCAAGACTACATTTAAAAAAAAATGAATTTTCAAACATATAATGACATTCTTGTTTATGGTTATAGACAGGCATTAAAACAATTTTTATAGGGTTTTTAACATATTTTTTTATATATTTTTTATCATAATTAGCTCTAATAACAATAAGATCAAAAATAGGTATATTCGATACTTTTTCAATACCTTTATTATAGTCAACATTATAAAAGGAATCATCTATATTTAAAAAAACATTACAATTTGTATAGAAACTTATATAAAGGGCTATTAACAGTCGTCCAGTTTCAAATAATTCACAATAACCCATCGTATTATAATAAAACCCATAAAATACTATATTTATGCTTAGATTTTGGATATTTTTATTAGGTTTATTATATATTTCTAATTTTGGTATTAGTGATTTAACAATATTACCAACATTTTTTTTATTGCGTCTTTTTTCTCTTGGCGGTTCAATAAAGTTTTTTAAATTAATACTTTTAATAAAATCTATTATGTCACAAATATTCATATATATTATTTATTATAATTATGAACTTATAATAAACGAATTAATAAAATTATTATATCCATTACATTTTTATACATTTTACATTATTGAATATTAAAATTTTCATAAATATTCAAAATGTATATCTACAATATTTTTTTTATTGGGAAGGGTCCTTTAGTCTTCTGTGGAGTTCTCCATTCATTACCATATCTATTAATTAATTTTGTTTCATAATTAAAAGGAAAATATATTATATGTTCATTCCATATATACTTTACTAATTCATTATTTTCGTTATAACATTCACTCCATATTACATGTTCCCATTCGTCATTAAAATTACCCTTTTCATCAATAGATGCCATATAAAAATCAATAGTACTATAAGTATTAGTTGATCTTGTTTTTAAAATTTTTTTTGACTTATCACTACTACAATTTGCTATTGATGGTCGCTCAAAATCAAACTCAAAATTATTATTTGACATTATTTCATTGATTTTATCATAATCTTTCATATCACATATTATATCTATATCATCATCACCTTCTATGCAAGAGTTTTCTCTTACTATACCTAATAATGTTCCATATCCAATAAACCAATTTTTAATGTTATTGCCATTTAATATATCTAGTAAAAACATTAAGGTGTGATTTAATTTTTTTTTTGTGTTTTTTAAGCCACCCATCTATATTAATATATATATATATATTAATGGAATTAAATGATAAAAAATATTGGGAAAAATTTTACTTAGAAAGAAATAATAATATAGTTTGTTCTAATTTCTGTAGTTTTGTTATGGAATATTTTAAAGATAAAAATATATTAAATATATTAGATTGTGGTTGTGGAAATGGACGTGATAGTTTTGCTTTATCAAATATATCAAATGTTGATGCGATAGATAACTGTGGTTTTTTACCAACTAATAAAAATAATACAAATTTCTACGTTGATGATTTTGTCACGTTTAATAAAAGTAAATATGATTTAATTTATTCACGTTTTACATTTCATAGTATAACAAATGAACAACATAATTCTTTTTTAGATACAATAAATGTTAATAGTTATTTGGCTATTGAAACAAGAAGCAAAAAATGTGAAAATGATGATGTTTTTCATGGAAAAAATCATTATAGAAATTTTACAGATATTAATTATTTAAAAACTCTACTTAATTTAAAAAAATTTGAAATTATTTTTATTGAAGAAGATATTAATTTTGCTAAATATAAAAATGAAAATCCTATTTGCATCAGGGTAATATGTAAAAAAATGGCCTTTTAAATAAAGGTGAAAATAAATTTATTATTTATATTTAAAGTGATAAATATTTGTTTATGAATAGTAGTAATTTAAATTAATATTTTATTATCCGTTTATATTATATAAAAATTAAAATATAATATAAATAGTATGAACAAAATGATAATATGTATATTATCTAATGTTAATACACCATCTGGGTCTGGGATAATGAGAGGACATCAATTATATGAATTTTTAAAAAAAAATAATCATAATGTATATTTTAATCCAAAAGATGATATTTTTATTAATTATGATGAAACATATAAATTTATTATTATAATTATCAAATATCTTGATAAAAATCCACAATTACATTTTAATAAATTAAAAATATTAGAAAAGAAAACTAATAAGTTGATGATATGGGATATAATTGATACATTTCAAAAAACATCTAATGAAAAAACGTTAATAAATAGTGATGTTTTTAAAAAATACTATAAAAAAATGGATATTATAAACTGTCCAAACAAAAATATGATGGAAATTATAAAGAAAAATAATCCATTAAATAAAAATATTGTATTTATACCACATAATTGGGATAACAGAAGTAATATATATTATAAAAAGTTTTTAGAAAATGAATTACTTGACAATATTAGAATAGCATTTATAGGTACACCAAATAATTTATATGATCAATTAATTTTATCAAACAAGAATGAATTAAATATAACTAATTTAGGTAGTGTTTTAGATTATAATAATGCCGGAACTTTTAATGTATGTTGTTGTATTAGAACAAAAGAAAGTGCTTTTTCAAAACCATCAACAAAATCATATGTTGCGGCTTCGTTCAACTGTTGTATAATCGCATCAAAAGATGAATATGGTGTAGTTGATTTATTTGGTGATGATTATCCATATTATATAGAAGAAAAATATGAAAATAAATTAGATAATATTAAAAATACTATTAAATATATGAAAGATACATATAAAACGGATGTATGGTATAAGGCATTAAATATAGTTAAAGATGTTAGAAATAAAACGAGTATAGAATATATTGGAGATCAGTTTTTAAAAATTATTAGTTCCACTATTGAAAGTTAAAAATAATATCTATATTTCTTGTGAATTCTTATCCATATATTCTATACTTTTTCCTTCTAAGTTATGAGCATGATATATTCTGGTATTTAAATGATTCTTAGGAAACTTAGTATCACCTTTTTTAACAGCATCAATACCTTTTTGTTTAGCATGTCTTCCTCTTCTATTATATTCATATGGAACAACATATAATTTAATATTAGATTCCCAACAGGCTATTCTAAATGATGGTTGATCCCATGGTGTTACTTTTTGATACTTATGAAAATAATGCTTCCATAGTTCTATTAATTTATTAAAATTATCACACTTTTTAAATCCAAATATACCTCCATTTAATTCACTAAACGAAACTGGTATTGCCATATATTCTGGTATTGGAAAATTTCTTTTTCGTGCATAATCATGAGTTGCAAACAATTCAAACTTTTCGAAAAGTCCAAATAATTCTTCTATGTTATCATTAATATAAGTATCGGTATCGATATAAATCGTATTATCATATGGTGACATATGTAATATATCTTGTTTTGACCTTAATTTAATATCAACAATCTCTATTTTATTAAAAATTCCCAAATTAGGGTATTCTTTATTTGTAAAAAGTGTTATTTGTGCGTTGGGGTGTATTTTTTTTAGACTTGTTGCTGAAAAAATAGCCTCTTTTACATAGTCTGTTCCTCTCATTCCACCTGCGTTATTACTTGCTATATATACAAATCCTTGTTTCATCATGATTATAATATTTTAAATTCATATTTTAATATTTAAATATAAACGCACAAGGAAAGGAAATTCATTATCAAATATGGTCACGTTGGGCATCGTTGGGGATAGGTTCAAAATATGATAAATCAGGATGGATTGGTTTTAATTAAATGTTGGAATTTAAATAATTTCGCGAAAACTGTTTGTCTCCTTTTTCACAGTATCCAACCCTTTCTGATTGGCGTGTCGCCCCCCTTCTACTATATTCACACTGAGTAACATCTAATATAATTATAGGCAAAACGTCCATATGATCCGCATGTATGGGGAAATGTTTTCCGAATCTATCGAACATGTAGTTTAGGAGAAGTAAAAAATAAATAAGCGTATAGTATGCTAAGTGACATAAATGCTTATAATACAATTGTTTCACTTATTAAAAAAAATAAATGCGATGAAGCAATTGTAACAATTAACCAATACAATGGACTATGTGAAAGAATTAGAAACTCAACCGGAAACAATCTTCTTCATGTCGCGTGTTTATATAATCGCGAAAATGTCGCAAAGATGTTGTTCAATAAAAAATGTTCAACCGAATTAAACGACGACGAATACACACCACTCTATTACTGTTCTATGAACAATAATGATCAACTATGTGAGTTTTTTATAAAAAATGGCATAATACCGGACACATTAACATACTTTAACGCATGCAAAATGTGTGACATCAGATTCATAAAAACGCTTTTTGTGCGCAAATCGTCATTTAATATGACCAATACGGTAAATCAGAACTTACTCATACACGCACTAAAACATAAACGATCATACAAGATAATCGATTATATATCAAATAAGTGCGATCTAAATCATATTGATATTTATCATGCCACACCCATGCATTACGCATGTCGTTGTCTGCGCGCAGGATATGAAAATGTTTTACGACTCCTTGCAAAAAAAGGTGGCGATATTGTAATTCGAGATAAAACAGACCAGTCCCCAATTGACTACATTAAAGATATTGGACTGAAATCTGAAATTATTGGGTTGTGTAGGAAATACGCACGCTATTATAGGCGACGCAACTTTATGATGTTTTTATCACAGTACAATTTTTTAAGCGGAACACATAATTCAGAAAAACTATATGTGAAAATATTTGGTCTTCCTGATATATATAAACAGATCATGAAATATTTGTAATAAATCGACGAATTAACTTATTATTTATAGGTTGGGTTTTATTCAATATAATTTCCCCAATGGATACACTATGTGAAAACAAAACAATCCAATGACTAATATAATGGTTTAAAAACCACGCATTGTCATGTTTATTATGGAGTCCTGTAGCTAGGAAGAAATTATAACCGGCGACTATATAACTGATTGTAAGAACTGTTTTTACTAAAATACTTTCAACTATATAATAGTTATAGAGGGAGAACCCGATTATTCCTAATCTAACCCAATATATATCAGCGATTCTTATCCAGTCGTAACATGGATTTATCCAGAATCGTAGTGATATTATAGACCCAATCAATATTACTGGGGACAATAGATAGTCTTCATTAAATATACCAAAAATACCATTTATACTCATTAGTAGTGACGTAAATACCATATATTTATTTTCGTCATTAACCAACCATATTTTGTTAGATACAATGGTATCATTAGTTACAATTGTATCATTAGTTGTCATAATTATATAGATTATACCTTTTTATGATTTAATTATTTTATGATTTTATCTTATCTTGGATAAATTTGAATACGTTTCCTTCGGCGAGTGATCTATATTGATGTGTGAAATAATTAGTAAAATAACGTCCACCCTTCTGACCTATCATTGGACGTGTGTAAAAATTAATACCTCGTTTATTTGTATCTATTGACGCCAGTTTCTTATTAAAATTATAATCACTTTCTCTGCGTTCCATGACGTATTCATCAATTAATTGATTTTGTTCTTTTGTAACAATATCGTCTCCCATATAAATAGTAGTTTGATTTGACCGTTCTGAACAAAATATATAAATATAATGTCGTGATAAACCGCCTGAATTATAGATTGGTACGGATCTTTTACTGCTTTTGCATTCGAACGCAAATACGGTATTGTGGCACTTAATAATAAAGTCGGGGCTATTCTGGGGTCCATAAGGCTGCTTAACATAACTCATTTTTGCCAGTTTTGATTGGGGGTCATTTTGAAGGATGAGGTCTTTCTTTTCATTTCGTAAAAGTTTTGTACGTACCGCGTTAAGACCATTATTCTTGAATATACGTTCGACCGATTCTTCATGTGAATAAATAATATGTCCGTTAGCAGCGGTTGCTTTATGGTTTCGAAAATAAGGCATCGATATTATGTCACGCATAATATATCTCATTGTTGTTATTTCACACGTCTTAGATATAAGTATAGTTGATATCATTTTGTAGATAATAGCTCTTGATGAGAAATTTATATACATGTTGATTTAATAATATTTACATTACTGTTAAATATCATATGTATTTCAATTTTATAAAAGCTTTGCGATTGCGTGGTGACCAAGGCTACCCATCAAATGAACCAGTCCATGATATTTATTCCCCAAAATTTTGTCTTTATGAAAACAGAAATCTCTACGAAAGTATCCTATTATGTAAAGAGCACAAACCCCGATAAATGTAATTACCGTTATAAATGACAATAATAAATTATTCTTATAGTTTTTAAAAAGGCGCATCCCGCCCTGAAAAACAACATTATAAACAAATAATTTATCGATTATACCCAAATATTCATTTCCTGTACCATGATGAACAAGTGACGAACAAAGAAGCAAAAGGAACGATATGAAATAGACGAAGTCTCTTTTGAAATACAGATGCGCCACATTAGAAACCATAAACATAGATGTAAATACGTTGATGTGAATTGACCCCGGGATCTCTTCAGAAACCAACCGTTTTTCTGACGGGTCATCGCGATGACTGACTGGTATATTTTCTCCCCCACCTCCCACACCTCCCCCACATCCCACACCTCCCCCACTTCCCACACTTCCCACACCTCCCCCACATCCCACACCTTCTCCAACCAATAGCTTTTTTTTAAGGTACTTAACTTTCTGCTCCATTGTATAATTTTTATTTTTGCTCATACTATCTAAAATAAAAATATTGTTTATAGCCATCTTATTATTTTGCTTATATAATGTCTTCATCCCCATCCTCAGCATCGTATAGTATTTTTACGTTTTTCCATCCCCGGGTTTTGTTGTGAGGACCAAACTTGCTATCCATCACCGCATGCAATTTCGACGAACTTGGCATACGACCCCCCTCGTTGTTCTTGTACCATTCCTGAAATTCTTGATTGATCTCATTTTTTCGGATATTATTTGAGCATCCCTCCTCAACCACGATCTTCTCCGAAATAAAGCTTGAAAAGAAGTCCTCGCCGTTTCTGTACTTGTCCGTCTCCTTCATGACCGCAGGAACATCCTCAACAACGCCACCGGTTTCAAACGTCTTTGCCACCATCATCGAGATAAACGTATCCTTGAAATATTTACTCGATAATTTATTATCAAGTTCATAGTCAATTACAAATTGGTGCGGACTGTCCTCCCACGAATATTTTTTACCGATCTCCTTTTCCGTCACAAAACGCGTAGTATATGGAACAATTCTAAATCTTCTCCACGTACCATCGTCCTGAGATTTAATCTTGTATAGATGATTGGTCGCAACCGCCAATTTGAACTGTGGTTTAAAACGGATTGCCTCCTTATGAAGCTGCCTTGCTACAATCTCGTCGCCACCGGTTAATTCTTTCATAATACCTTCATTGATCGACTCGCCTTCATCGGGCTCATTGATACACGCAAAACGAACACCCTTTAACTTGGCGATTGACGATTGGGTGCCTTCGACACTTGAGCGTTTCCCTGTAATATATGAATCAGGAATAATCTCATAGTAATCACCCAACAACGCCGAGATGATCTCAATAAATTTAGACTTTCCATTTTGACCCTTTCCGTAAAAGTTGTTGAATGTCTGATTGTGGTCCTTTCCGAGCGGAATTGACCCAATATATTCCCACATGTACTTATACAACTCCTTATCGGGAAATAGCTGTTTCATGTATTGTTCTATCTGCGCAACAGTTTCCGGATCCCACTCTTCCTTAGGGATAAACTTGCGGTTACACGATTTTGACAAATAATCGTCCTTCGTACCCTGTCTAAATGTATTGGTTGTAAAATCAACCACACCATTTTTGAAGCCAAAGATATAGGGATTCATGTCGAGAAGTTTGTAAAAATCCTTGTCGTAGAAGAGATGCTTTGACTCCTTGATGATTTTTTCCTTAGACGTGGTATTCTTTAGCCGATCGCATATTTTACGCAGAGTCCCAATTACCCGTTTGGTATCGTTCCACTCAGGATCATCTTCATCTTCTATTGATTGAAGCTTGTTGACATATGGCATAAGTTTAATATTATATAACTGATACTGTTTTGTTGATATATTCAGGTAGAGCGTTGTAGCATTATTTGTTTCAATCCACCGATTATTCACAAACTCATACCAGTTGTTGTTCTTTATATCAGCACACTTATACCTATCTCCGTACATCTTGTACAAAACCATTGCGAAGTTGTAGTCCTCGGGCTCGTCAATGCTGCGCTGAACGTAATAGTCAATAGATGACGTATATATTTTCTCAAACTCATTTTCTACACTTGGATCTTCGCGACACCGATTATTCCAATATTCTCTGGCCCAATAAACAATAGAACCCTTCGTTTTGCATTCGTCGCCAATATCGAATTTTTGCCACTGATCGAACCTTTCCGGTATATCACCGTACGAAAACTCTGACCATTGACTACTAAATTTCATCCATACGATAAACATTCGGAAATCTACATTTTTCAGTGCCCACCCCACCGAAATCCACTTATCGTACTCTTTGTAATATTCTTCCGGTAAAATCATCACATACATGTATATATCTCTAAAACTGTATTCACTACTGCAGGTATCTGACGTCGAATTAATGAAATCTTCTATTAATGAATCCAAATGCTCGTTACAGGTCACTTCAGAATAATCACCACTGGCAGACAAGATAAGACTGTCTTTGTTATTTGGTTTAACTCGTCGTGTCTTTCTCGAAGAACTACTCTTTACTGTTTTTTCAATTTTTTCTTTGAACTCCTGCTTAATTTCAAAGAACGGGTTTCCACAATACTGTGCTGACATTTTTCCAAATAATGGCTTGAGATCAGTTACACTTGACGGGATTTTTACATCAACGTCGTATATAAAATCTTCGTCGTCGTCATAAGTGACGTGTATGGTTTTCACCAAATGATACCGTTGGTTACTTGGCTTGTTTGAGCCATACAGTTGCCAGTTGGTTGTGCCTCGGGAAATAGTTTCGTCGAGAATCGTATCCCATGAATTTGTATTTGGAATGGCGGTCAACTCATCATATTCGGTGGTCCGTATTTCTTCCAGAACCATTTTTCGGAGCTCAATCTGATATTTGTGATCTAATTGAATTCCCAATATGATATGAACCCCGTCCTTCGTTCGACTTTTCTCCGTATCAATATTTACCTTGGGTTTTTCAAAAATATATACAGGAATTACAATATTTGTATCAAAATCTACTATTTTTTTAAGGGTGTTCATGTAAATTTCAATAACAGTCAACTTAAACTCGTCGTTATGTCCTTCTGGTCTTTCTTTGACATCCAGGTCATACCTAAGATCCAAATCAATGAGTACAGGAGATCTACCGTCCTTCTGTTGAACTTCGGTAAGATGTTCCTCGTTTTTATTCACAAATACGTGCGCGTAGTATAAATCGTAAAATTGCTCGAGTTCTTGGTGAGGTATATTGAATTTTCCACCACTCAAATTACGGTTTCCCGAAGTTCCAGGAATTCGCGTATGTGTATGCGGAGAATTTTTCTCAGTTACCCGATGATTATTCATGAATTCATAATATTGTTTTGTCATTTGAGTATTTTTCCCACTCTTCGCCATAGTTTATATGTATAATAAGCTCACATTTTTTCATATCAATTTTACTCTTTATTAGATAAGTCAATTACAAAATCTACTTAAACCCATATGGACTATGGTGTAAAAATATTATTTTTGGTGTTTTATTTGAATTTCTAAATGAAATATATAATCTAACAAATAAATACGTTTCAGGTGTAATTGAAATAAATAATGTATTTAAAACTTAAACACCGATTATTATAGTAGAAATGAGTAGTTCATGTGATGAGGTCGTGACGCCCGAAACAGTAAAGCGGATTTCAAGGGACATTCGAAACATTATGAAAAATCCATTACACGATAATGGTATTTATTACGAACACAATATGGAAAATATTTTTAAAGGGTATGCCATGATTATAGGTCCCAAAGATACACCATACCAGGATGGATTCTTCTTTTTTGAGTTTAATTTCCCAAGCGACTATCCACATAGTCCACCAAAGTTAAGGTTTTTATCAAATGGTGATAATATAAGGTTTAACCCGAATTTATACAGAGACGGAAAAGTATGTATTTCGTTATTGAATACGTGGCGCGGCGACCAATGGACATCATGTCAATCAATAAGTACTGTACTTCTTACGTTATGTACAGTTCTTAACGAAACCCCTCTTTTAAATGAACCCGGAATTAACTCGTCAAATCCAGAGATTGAACTTTATAATACCATCATATCATACAAGAACATTGACGTATGTATATTAAAAATGATTGAAAATATTAAAAATGATAGTTTACCGTACAGCATGTTTAAGGACGTTTGCTTTAATCATTTTAAAGAGAATCGAGACAGAATAATCAATAACGTTACGAACATAGAATTGTACGCGAATGAAATAAATAAAAGGAATACCCGCGGAGATATATCTACGAATATATACAAAATGTCAGTGAAAATTAATAAAACAACGTCTAAAAAAATGATTTCCTCTATAAAACGCGTCGTGTTAGGTTAAAACGTCGTTCTCGCATATAATAATTAATTGTATTTCAAATAGAATAAAATTGAAATAAAAAATATAAATAGTCTCCGCTAATATTATTATGCACTTTTGTGATAAATGCGAAAATATGTTTTACATCAAACTAAACGAGAATTCACCGGATTCCATTATCTACTATTGTAGAAATTGTGGAAATGAAAACCACACTCTATCGAAGGACAATATTTGCGTCTCTTCTGTTAATTATAGAGAGTCTGAGCAAAAATTCAACCATATTATCAACGAATACACAAAGCTTGATCCAACCCTACCGAAAGTACATAACGTCCCATGTCCAAACGACGAATGTATTTGTAATTCTGATAATAAAGACGAACGCCTCGACCCAGAGGTCATATATATCCGGTACGACGATACCAATAAGAAGTTCATGTACATGTGTAGTCATTGCGAAAAGGTGTGGAAAACAGACGAACGTTAATAAATAATATACATAACCCCACCACAACGGCATATCATCAATATCTTTTTATTGATGATATAAATAATAAAATTGAAAGTATAGGATATAAATAGTATAACGTTATATTAATATGAGCGATTTTACCAATTTCGATGAACTAACGATTAAAAAGAACGAGAAGAAGGACGACGGATTGAGTGACGATGATCAGAGTGTAGAAGACATTGACGTCGATCTGGAAAAAAACGCAGATGACGATGTATCGTCAGATGACGATGATGTCAATGATTTTGAAAGCGACACAGGTAATGACGACGACGAAGATCCGGTCGGGGGTGTAGAGGGGGCATATGACGAGGAGGCCGGCGAACCCAATTTTACTTCGAATATGGACGATGACGCATCCGTATCCTCCATTGATTCAGACATGTCAAACGAGAGCAACGGTGACAGCTATTTTCAAAAATTTAACTCTGATGTCCGAGACGATATTATCAGCGAATTTCATGCCGAGTCGGCACAAGTTAATTACGATGAGGTAAATACGTTATGCGAAATCGTAAGAAACAACCAAGGCAATATTATCGACCCCTTTCATAAGACGGTTCCTATATTAAGCAAGTTTGAAAAAACAAGAGTACTTGGAATCAGAGCAAAACAAATAAACGACGGTGCTAAACCATTCGTCGAGTTGAACCAATCTAACTACGACGGTTATGTTATCGCATGCAAGGAGCTTTCGCAAAAGAACATACCATTCATTATTCGACGCCCCATGCCGAGCGGCGCAAGTGAGTACTGGAGACTACGTGACCTCGAAGTAGTCGATTAGAATGAACATTATAATATATTTCACTCATAAATCCAACTACCAATCTTTGTTGTTTTACCACTTTGTGTGTCACAATTATTTCCCCCATTCCCACACATATTTTTACAATATGGTACATGATATACGGTAATGAACCATGTAATTGGGAAGAAATAAATATTGATAATATTTTAAAAATAGTTAAAGACCGAATGACAAATCATTATTTCTTACCATCAGACATGAATAAAGAAGATAGGATGGTAATTCATATTTCAAAATAATCGGCGTTTTAAATGTCCAAAGGTGTAACACGCATTACCTTTATTTCTTGTTCTTTCTCCACAAATCCCGATTTATCTTTTTTTTTCATTTGGTTAATACGTTCTAATAATTTATTAGTATCCGGATCGATAACGTCTATTTTTCCAAAACATGAATCCGCATCTGTTTTACTTCCCTGTGATCCCGGACCATGATTTATAATATTACATCGTGTATTAATATAAAACGCAGGTCCCCCTGGTCTACCTGCAAACCCACATGTATATTTTTCATGCGGAAACGATGGACTATATTCTTGAAAAGCCAAAGAAGTTTTTTGACCCAATACTTTAAATTGTTTTACATGACCGGCATTCCTATGTATAACTCCACCTTCCCAATTTTCAACAATATTCATGAAAAAATAAACACTATATGGTACATCACTTAATGGAGCCATAGTTATATTTAATTTATAATTATTACATTGATTGTCGAGCAATTCAAATGACACCAGAATGGTCGTTTTATTTACATATTTTTTCTGTAAATAAATCGTACAATAGTATTGTAATTTGGTTGTATATTCTGTATTTTTATCATTTCTGACAATATTTTCATAATGTTCAATGATTGATTTAATTTCAATGAGTTCTAATGTATCTACGTTTATTTGCTCTAAACACTCAACCGGACGTAATTCCATATTTCATAATCATATTAAAATGCGGCGGATTTACTTAATTTATTAACACTTCCAGTTATTTCATATATTGTCTTTATTTCGTGTATCCCATATAAATATACCGGGTTAGTAAAATTGATTTAAATCAAATATGTCTTCATATTTACAGAAAGTAAAATGGACTCTCCGTTTGAATCCAATACAGACCCTGTCGATATATGTAATCCAGAAGAGATTGGTAAAGAAGAGATTGGTAAAGAAGCTAATGAAATTAAATACATATTACATAAGCTTAGTGATATAACTATTGATGATGAATTTACTATTAATAATGATGGAAACAAGTATAAATTAGGGAATGATTCAAAAATAATTAGTAAAATATACGAACTCATTATAACAGAAAAATTAAAGTATTTATTGGATTCGATGGGATTTAAATATATAGAAAATGACATTCAAAATAAATATCCCGATTTTATAATAATCAGTAACATACAAAAAGAAAAATACTATGCGATTGACATCAAAAGTACATATCTTAAAACACCAACCGCAATAAACGGGTTTACCTTAGGAACATATAAAGGTTATTTTAAAGATAGAACATCTACTAAAAGCATAGTTAAACCATATAATAATTTCATAAAACACTTTTGCGTATGCGTAATTTATTCCAGAGATGGTATTAAAATACCTGTAAACCATATAATTGTAAGAGAAAAATGGGAAATAGCTCGAAATAGTGCTGGTTCAGGGAATACATGTAATATTGGAAGTATTAAATTGTTAAGTGATTTATTAGAAAATAAACCTTATTTTATTAGTGATGATGAATTTAACACATTTTGGTTAAATTATAAGTGCTAATATTAATACTTCCTGTGATTTGGATTTAGATAAAGCATAGTTATAATCAATATATTTTGTAATTACTTTACTATATTTCTTTTTTAGTTTTGTTTCAATCTCTAACACTGTTGGGAACGCTTTTGTGTTATATGATATAACTAAATTTTTTGTACCATATTTATCGATTATATCATCAAACATTTTATTTGCGTTTTCTATAATATTATCGCCTGATGTCTTTAATTTTAAATGTTTTGTGGAAAAATCAATACTCTCACCCCACGATTCACTAATGAAACCTTCCAAGAAATGATAATTATCGAAATATTGAGAATCTTTACAATCCTTTTTAAAATAAGGAGGATCTATATATATAGTATCTATATCAGATATTAGTGTATCAGGGATTTTATTGTATGACATATTTATTATATTAGTATTACCTGTAACAATATTTTTCTTTTGTTCATATAATTTTACAAGTTCCTTTCTAAATTTTAGCATATGAACGATAAATGTTTTTTCCCAAGTTACTTTATTACCAAAATTTCTTTTAACGTCCGCAGTTCTCATAGATAAATTTTTCCGATGAAACAAATTATAAGGTCTTTTTGAAATTAGAGATTGAAATATAAAGTAATACATGATCTGTTTTTTTTTAATATTTTCATTACTATAATATTTGATATTTTCTCTAAAAATATCTAATTGTCTATTCTCAACATCGGTATAATATACATCTTTAAATGTATCATATATGAATGTATTGTAATTAAGAGTATGATTTGTTTCAAATAATCTTGTTATGTCTTCTTCACTTGGAATATTATTTAAATCATTATCTAATATACCACGTGCGTTTATACTATTGAATTCTAAAATATCATTATATGTCGTTTCAATATTATGTATTTGAAAATATAACGAGCAAATAGCTGAACCTCCAAATAAATCTAATATATGGGTTGGCTTAAAATTTATGATAACTAAATCATAGATTTTATTGATTATTTTCTTTTTAGAACCTTGAAATCTTGTGTTTGGTAATTTTATGATTTCACCTGTCATTTTATTATCTGTATTTTCGTCATTTTTTTAAATCAATTTTACACCTTTTCTCATTTAAAACACAGTTAAATGATACATTACTTTCTATTATCTTCAAATGGTGATATTTTTAAATATTCATAGAAACGTTCTCTTACAATATTATACATTAAATATGTATTGGGGTCAAAATCACTACACCATTTTTTATGAGCGTTTAATGAACGCATGTGTGGATTAAACGCTCATAAGAAATAATTTGAAAAATAAAATTCTTTAATTAATGTATATGATAATTAAAGA
>Ga0115550_1000102_pt1 | contig 84234 bp, 79 predicted proteins | sample COGITO_mtgs_1005_FD_87177 | JGI IMG/M metagenome (GOLD analysis project Ga0115550, IMG submission 87177) | Pelagic marine microbial communities from North Sea - COGITO_mtgs_100511 | ecosystem: Environmental > Aquatic > Marine > Epipelagic | place: Germany:Helgoland, sampling site Kabeltonne...
CAATCTGCTGCCATTTTTATCCGTGCTGGACAACGTCACCGCCGCCCTCACCTTCTCGTCCGAGAAGCGGGCTCGTCTGCAAGGCAGCCCCGAACAGGAGGCACGCCGTCTGCTGGGAGAGCTGCAACTGCCGGACGAAGCACTGCATCGTCCCGTTCACGCCCTCAGCATCGGTCAACAGCAACGGGTTGCCGCCGCACGGGCGCTGATCGGTTCGCCGCCGCTGGTGATCGCCGACGAGCCCACCTCGGCCCTGGATACCGACAACCGGGCCGCCTTTATCAAGCTCTTGTTCGAAGAGTGTGACAAGCAGGGTTCGACCCTCATCTTCGTCAGTCACGATCCCTACCTCGAACCTCTCTTCCCGCGGGTTGAAAACCTGCAACAGCTCAACCGGAGGGCCATATGCTGACCATTCATCACCACGGCACCCGCCCGGCGGGATCCGCATGCGCGGATGCATCGCAACAACAAAACCGGAGGCTAACGTGCTGAAACTTGCCCTGCAAAGTCTCTGGGCCCGTCGTCTCACCGCCGGGCTGACCCTGCTGGCCGTGGCCATCAGCGTCACCCTGCTGCTCGGGGTGGAGCGGGTCCGCACCCAGGCCCGCGAGAGCTTTTCCAATACAGTATCTGGCACAGACCTTATCGTCGGCGCCCGCTCCGGCCAGGTGAACCTGCTGCTCTACTCGGTATTTCGCATCGGCAATCCCACCAACAACGTAGGCTGGGATGCCTATCAAGCCATCAAGCAAAAACCCGGCGTGGCCTGGACCATTCCCCTCTCCCTCGGTGATTCCCACAAGGGCTTTCGGGTACTCGGTACCAATGGCGACTACTTCACTCATCTGAAGTACGGCCAGCAGCAGTCGCTGCAACTGCGGGAGGGGCGGCCGTTCGACACGCCATTCGAGGCGGTGCTCGGCGCCCAGGTGGCGGAGAAGCTGGGCTATCAGCTGGATCAATCCATCATCATCGCCCACGGCGCCGGCAATACCTCCTTCAGCCAGCATGACAACCTGCCGTTCAAGGTGGTGGGAATACTGGCACCGACCGGCACCCCCATCGATCGCACCATTCATGTGCCGCTGGCCGGTATCGAGGCCATCCACCTCGGCTGGGATACGGGTCGTCACAGCAAGAACGTGACCGCCGAGCAGGCACTGGCGCAGGATCTGACGCCTAAGACCATTACTGCCTTCATGGTGGGGCTGAGCAATCGCATCCTGGCGTTCCAGCTTCAGCGCAGCGTCAACACCTACAGAGGCGAGCCACTGATGGCGATCCTGCCGGGGGCGGCCCTGCAGGAGTTGTGGAGCCTGATGAGCGTGGCAGAAACCGCGCTCTCGGTGATCGCCGGATTTGTGGTGGTGGCGGGCCTCATCGGCATGCTGACCACACTGCTGGCGGGGCTCAACGAGCGGCGGCGCGAGCTGGCCATATTGAGATCCCTCGGCGCGGGTCCGGCCCACCTCTTCCTGCTGCTGGCGCTGGAGGCGATGGCCCTCACCACAGCGGGCATAGCCGTCGGAGTAGCCGCGCTCTATCTGGGGCAAGGGCTTGCCACTCCCTGGTTGCTCAGCCACTATGGCCTGCAATTAAGCTTGGGGCTGCCCAGCGCCTATGAATGGCAACTGCTGGGGCTGGTGTGGCTGGCTGGTATGGTGATAGGCCTGCTGCCGGCGGCCCGTGCCTACCGTTACAGCCTGAGCGATGGCATGAGCATCCGGGTCTAGTGAGCGACAAACAGAAGGACAGATGATGAAGTGGAAAATAATGGCGCTGCTGGCCAGCCTGCTGGTACTGCCGGCGGTGGCCGCTGATTACAAGACCATCGACTGGGATGTGCTGATCCCGGAAGGGGAAAGGCTGCTGCCGCCGCCCCAGGTCAACCATGAAGATCCCATGTCGGTTCCTCAACCCGTGGGGGGCGTCAATCAGAAGCTGGATCAGCAGGACGTGCGCATTCCGGGGTTCGTGGTACCGCTGGAGGGAGATGCCAAGAAGATCACCGCCTTCCTGCTGGTGCCCTACTTCGGCGCCTGTATCCATGTGCCGCCACCCCCGACCAATCAGGTGATCTATGTGAGCTATCCCAAGGGCGCCCCCGTGGATGATCTCTGGGACGCCATCTGGGTGAAGGGCAAGATGCGCACCATCAGTTCAAGCCATGAAATGGCGACCGCCTCCTACTCCATGGAAGGGGTCGAGGTCAGCGTCTACGAAGAGTGATCCTGGCCATGAAAGGTGTTCGGGCACTGGCCACCATGACGCACACCCCGGCCCTGCAATAACGCCAGCCACGAGATGGCCTCCATTCGGAGGCCATTTTTTGTCCCGTCACGGGCAAAAATCCAGACATAGTCCCTGCCTGAGGGATTGCCCGCCATGCCGGTTGGAGTAACATTCAAGGCCAAACCTTGCGATCACGGAGCCAGCATGGCTGACCTGCCCCCGCCCAAGAAAGAGAGTGCGATCCTGAGCAGCCAGGAGCAGACCCTGCGCCTGGCCCGCAGCCGCGGCATCGATGGCATGCTCACTCGCAACAGCGACAGCACCTTCGAACAACGCGCCACCTTTCGCCATCTGGCGGATCAGGCCGCTCGTCAGCGCAACCTGGAAGCCATCATGGTGATGGCCTCCCGTCACTGTGAGGAGACGGCTGCCGGCGGCGAGATGGACAGCGACTGGCTGACCCGCTTCCTGCAACTGGCGGAAGACATCAGCATGGTGCCCATGCAGCAGCTGTGGGGCCGCATCTTCGCCATCGAGATCGCCACTCCCGGCCGCTTCTCCATCCGCGCCCTGACCACCCTCAAAGAGATGACCCAGCGCGAGGCCATGCTGTTCCAGCGAGTCTGCGCTCTCTCCTGCCACTATGCGGGCAGTGATGAGCAGCGTCTGCTGCTGGGGCTGCACAAGGGTGCCAGCCTGCTCACCCGCGCCAAGGTGACCCGCCTTGGCCTTGGCAAATACCGGCTGCCCTACAATGCCCTGTTGCAGTTGTTCGAGCTCGGTCTGCTGCACAGAGGGGAGCTGGAATCAGGTCCACTGCCCGCCGATGGGGTGGAGCTGGCGTTTGGCAACCAGCACTGGCGCCTGCAACGCAAGCAGGCCAACATCACATTGCTCTACTACCGCCTGACGCCTGTGGGCAATGAACTCGCCCAGCTGTTGCAGGAGTCACCGCTGGAGGAGTATCTGCAGGATCTGAAAACCGTGCTGGTGCAGGGGCTGCAAATCGAGACCATGGCGCTGCCCCCGCCGCCCGAACAAGATCCCCTCTCGCCGACACCCACCGTCTGATCCCAGGGGAGCCCTCGGCGGGCTCCTCTTGTCGTGACACGCCTGTCGCCCCATCTTGCGAAATTCCCCCTGTTGCTCCCAAATCGGTTCTCGAAATGCGAATCGATCTGTTTGATCACCCCTCCATGATCCGGACTCTCAGCAAAGTCTGACCATTTTGGTCGGATAAAGCCTCTATTTACAAAATCATCACCAAAGGTGTCACCTTGGTGCGCCCCTTGCACTGGCAATACGTCTTTCCTAACAACCCCATTCTGGAGCAGCTCCATGAGAGTCAACCAACCCGTTACTCAGCGCGAACGCCTCTATCCGGACCACCAGAACCTGATCTCCACCACGGATCTGGAAAGTCGCATTACCTATGCCAACGATGAATTCTGTGACATCGCAGGATTCAGCCCTGACGAGTTACGAGGTCAGCATCACAATCTGGTGCGCCATCCGGATATGCCCAAACAGGCCTTTGCAGATATGTGGCACCACATCAAGGAGGGAAAGAGCTGGATGGGGCCGGTCAAGAACCGCTGCAAGAATGGCGACCACTACTGGGTCAGCGCCTTTGTCACCCCGATCAAAGACACAAATGGACGGATAGCCGAATTTCAATCGGTACGTACTGCGCCGAGCGACGCGCTCAAACAGCGTGCCGAGGGCGTCTATGCCGACCTGCGCAATGACAAGGTTCCACTGGCTCTCAGACTGCCCACCTTCTCCCATACCCTGACCATCAACCTCTGCCTGTTGTTAAGTCTGGCGACCATGCTCGGCCTGGGTTACAGCCAGGGCATTAACTGGCAACTGACGCTGGCAGCCCTACCGCTGGCACTCGCGGCTGTGGTTATCCATGCCCTCTCCCGCCGTCTGGGCAAGCTTAACAAGATGGCTCGCAGCCGCTTCGACAACCCGCTGATGCAGCTGCTCTATACCAACAAGGTCGACAACATCGCCGCCATCGAGCTCGCCATGCTGATGAATCAGGCCGAGTTCAATGCCGTACTGGCCCGCACCCAGCAAACCTGCACTCAGATACTGCAGGCTGCAGAGGGGGATCTGCGCAACGCCGAATCCATCACCGACAACCTGCAACAGCAGCAGGCCGAGACCAATCAGGTGGCCACCGCCATCACAGAGATGTCGGAGTCCATCCGCGAGGTATCGCAAAGCTCCAGCGACGCCTCCAGCCTGCTGGACGAGACGACCGACCTGTTCAGGAATGGCAACAGCAGCGTCGCCGAGACAGTGGCGGCCGTGGCGGGTATGAACAGCGAGCTGACCACCTCAAAGACGGTGATCAGCGAACTGGTTGGCCACTGCCGCGATATCGACGGCATCCTCGATGTGATCAACAACATCGCCAATCAGACCAACCTGCTGGCGCTCAATGCGGCAATTGAAGCGGCCCGCGCCGGTGAAGCGGGTCGGGGATTCTCGGTGGTGGCGGATGAAATCCGGTCGCTCGCCATCAAGACCCAAGCCTCCACCAGCGAAATCCAGAAGATGATCACCGAGCTGCAAACCAGCGCCGGAGATGCTGAGCAGGCAATGGAGAAGGGGTGCCAGCTCTCGGAGAGCTGCCAGCAGAAGGCGTCGGCGACCGGCAGCATACTGCAGCAGATCAACAGCATGTTGCAGCAGGTTGCCTCAGGCAGCGGCCAGATTGCCCAGGCGGTACAGGAGCAATCTCATGTGACCGCGGAGATCAATCGCAACGTACTCAGCATCAAGACACTGGCCGATGACTCCAGCACAGGCAGCCAGCACGCCGTGCACGGCATCACCCAGCTGGTAAACCAGTTGAGCGATCTTGACCGGCTGGTGCGCCAGTTCCAGAAGCCGGCACCGACAACCCAAAACCGCCATGCACATGCAGCAGCGGTCCCGAACGCCATGCCGGTACGCCAAGCCAGATAACCACTACCCAAACAATCACCGCAGAAAAACCCTATGGGCCCGCAGGCCCATAGGGTTTTTTAATGCCCGCCAACAAAAGGCGACACTGCCGTTTCACTGTCCGATTTCCCTCTGCGCTGATGGGCCCAAGTGGTTGAGCGACCACATTTAAACCCATTAATGATTAATTTATTGATCTTGCTCAGGAAACGACCCGCTTGTGCTTTTCACCCCAGCCCCGTTCGATAACATAGCCGCTTGGCAACCTCTTGTCGGAGTCAGCCATGAGCCAAGCCAGTTCCAAAACGCCGGTAAAAAGCAGCAAGCTGGAAGCTGAAATTCAGGGGCGGTAGCGTGTTTTTTGCAGGTTGGCGCAGAGCGTAGCGAAGCCCAATAGACGAGGATGATCACGCCAACCAGAGCGAGATAAATATGGACTGGGTCGATCGGTAAAACATATTTGCAGATATGTTTCTCGGTACACGTTGGGCTTAACTTCGTTTAGCACCAACCTACAATTTTTAGCCAAACATACGAGATGGGACGGTCTTTCCGCCGCAGTGCGGCTACAAGTCCGCCCCAAAGCCGGGCGTTATGTATTTTGGAGATTCATATAGATGAAAAAAGAAGGTTATATATATATTTTAAGAGATCGCCGCGATAACAATCTTATAAAAGTTGGATATAGCAAAAACCCTTTTAAAAGGGTTAAACAGTTATATAACACAAGCACAGCATTACCAATGAATTTCTATCAAATATGGTGGACTGATGATATGGCTCTAGCAGAAAAAGCCGCGCACACATGCTTAGAAGGCCATAGAATAAACCCTAGGAGGGAATTTTTTGAAATAGCACCATTACCTGATTTTGATGATTTTGAGCGTACGGATTATGAAACAACCTGCGTCTATCTTGATACTCTGATTGAAATAATAGAAGATGGTTTCGACACACTTGAATTAAATTACATGAGTGTTGATATTGATAATATATATCAGCTTTACCTAGATCAAGGTAATTTAAATTTAGAATAATCAATACATAACAAAAACTTGAAATTGGACGGCACTACGTGCCAACATTTAAGTAAAAGTTAAGTGCCTGTTAGAAATTTCATCTATGAGGTATCAATGGAAGAGCAAAATAATAGAATTAATCAAGAATGGGTTACATTAAATGCCGTTAGAGGAATGGTTAAAATTGCTTCTAAAGGAAGCATGACGAAGTCTACCTATGATAATACGTTAGAGCTTGCCGGAGAACTTTATCCTGAGCTATTAGGACCAGAGAACAGTTTGTTAAAAAGAGAGCGCGAAAGCGATACAACAAAAGAGTATCGCCAAAAAGCAGCTCTTAAATCTATTAAAACTGAAAGTGAGGTTACTGCCCTAAGTTTAGTTTTAGACGATATTGATGAATATAATTCATACTTGGATATAGCGAGAGATAATAAAGGTGATAGAAAGAGAACTGATCAATTAAAACGTAAATTAGGTCAGTTGGAAAAAGCAAAAAAAGAGCTAGAACCTAAACCTCATAGTGAAAACCAACTAATATTTCGGGATGCATATAACGTAGATCGAGATTTGCCCGAACTGTCTAGGGGACATGCACATAAAGATTTTCAACTCCCAGATGGAAAAATATTACGTATCAGGGTATTACATCCAGATAGACCAGAACATATTACAGGTGCTGATATAATCTATGAACGTCATAATGAACATACTGAAGGAATAAGTATTGTTGCCGTTCAATATAAGATCTGGGAGGATCGTCAGCTATACCTTTCCGATCAAAGAATGTTAGATCAGTTAAATAAAATGCGTAAATTTCTTTGTGGTAAAGGAATCTGTCAAAACAATGAACATCAAAATTCATATCGTTTTCCTTGCTGCACGGGTTTCTTGAGACCTACAGACAAATTACAAACTGTTGATCAGAAGTTTATTTCAACTGGTGAACATCTCCCAATCTGTAAAATTGACGCCTGTGCTACAGAAGGAAAACGGGGAGCCACTTTATTGAAATATGAAGATATTAAATCGGCTTCTCTGTCTGGTGAGTTATTCGAAGAACTATTTAATCGAGGAAAGATTGGCTCAAGAGAATTATCCCGAGATGAGCTTGAACATTTATATCAAGAAGCATCTGTGATTGATTCTTCTGACACGGTGGTAATTTATGCGCAAGAGTTTGGCACTTAACAATCTGTTTAAGAGTTATTCGCAACGCGTGGCATATTTACTATGTGTTACGTTTTGTGTTTTTAGCGGTATGCGGGAGCTTAGGTATAGAGTCGTTCACACCTTAACAGGGCGTTATGTTTCAAGGAGAGATCAGTGAATTACCCTGAGTAGGATGAGACAGCGAGTGATAAAGAACTTATTGATGAGCCCGTAGGTTCGAATAGCGCAGCGTATTCGGACAATCGCGAATAACCCCGCCGCGATATAAGCAAGGATCGTAAGATCCCCTTGCGGGGTTGTTATCGACCGCCTTGGGGTGGTTCAAGACTCGTCGGTGCCACTATAAGCTGGATTTATGGGTTTTCCGCTGATGACCCAAGTTTTGCTTATAGTGGTTACCGCCAGCCCATAAGCGCCTGTGGTGGCCAACTGGCCGGTTGCCGAGCGCTTGTTATAGGTGCTTCCGATCCAATTACAGATAGTTCCCCTGCCGCAGGGTGGTCAGCAACTCATCCACCAGCACTTCCACCGATTTACCGGCGTTCAGCAGATGAATTTCAGGCTGCTCCGGCGCCTCATAGGCGGAGTCGATACCGGTGAAGTTGCGGATTTCCCCCGCCCGCGCCTTTTTGTAGAGCCCCTTGGGATCACGCTCTTCGCAGACGGCGAGTGGCGCATCCACGAACACCTCGACAAACTCGTCCGGCCCCAAGAGATTGCGCACCAGCTCCCGTTCGGCACGGAACGGCGAGATAAAGGCAGTGAGCACAATAAGGCCCGCATCCACCATGAGTTTTGCCACCTCGCCGACCCGGCGAATATTCTCCTGGCGGGCCGCATCATCGAAACCGAGATCCCCGCACAGGCCGTGTCGCACATTGTCCCCGTCCAGCAGATAGGTGTGCTTGCCCTCGGCCGCCAGCGCCTGTTCCAGCGCCCCCGCCAGGGTGGACTTGCCCGCCCCGGAGAGCCCGGTAAACCAGATGACCTGCGGCTTTTGCCCCTTCAATTCAGAACGGCTCTGTTTGCTGACAGCATGCTGGTGCCACACTATATTGCTCATCTAAAACTCCTTGTTTGGCATTGACGCTGCCACGCTGAAACTCTCTCTGACTCCCTGCCCATCAATGGACGGCTTGCCGGTGCCATGGTCATGATTGCTCATCTCAACCCCTTGAATCACGACGAATAACCCGGCCTTTATCACCCGCCATCACGCCTCAGAACGGAAACAGCAGGGGCACCATGATAATCACCCCCAGGCTGTAGGCCAGGGAGACAGGCAGCGCCAGCTTGAGGTAATCCGGCATCTTGTAGTTGCCCGCCGCATAGACCATCAGGTTGGTCTGATAGCCGTAGGGCAGGATAAAGCTGGAGCTGGCCCCGAAAAGCACCGCCAGAATAAACGGCATGGTCGAGACGTCCATGCTGAGCGCCAGCTGGTAACCCATGGGGAAGGCGAGCGCCGCCGCGGCGTTGTTGCTCATCAGCTCGGTCAGTACCAGGGTAAACAGGTAGATGCCGATAAAGGCGATGATGGGGCTGGAACCGTTGAACTCCCCCATCAGCCAGTCGGCAATCACCCTGGCCAGACCGCTCTTCTCCAGCTGATCGGCGATGGCGAGCGCACCGCCCACCACCAGCCAGATATCAAGCGGAAAGCGGCGGCGGATCTCGTCCAGGGTCAGGATGCGGGAGAACAGCAACGCCACCAGCATCATGAGCAGCCCCTTGAACAGCGGCACCAGCTCAAACACCGACAGTGCCAGCACACCGAGAAAGCCCAGCACAACGGCGGCGCTGCGCTTGCCATCGAGGCGGGTGGAAGCCTCAAGCCCGCTCACCACCACAAACTCCCGCGACAGGGACTTGTTGCTGGCAAACTTGGGACCCGGGGCCAGCAGCAGGGTATCGCCGGCGTGCAACTCAATCTGGCCGAGGCCACCGGTAAGCTGGGTCTCGCCACGGCGCACCGCCAGTACCACGGCATCGAAGTGGGTACGAAACTCGGCATCCTTGATGGATTGCCCCACCAGTCGCGAGCTGTGGCTGACGATCACCTCCACCAGATGCTGGCCATTGAGACGATGCTGACCGTACAGATCCAGCCCCTTCATCTCCTGCAACACGCCGACACTCTCCACCTCGCCGCAGAACAGCAGCACATCCCCTTCGTGCAGCTCGTGTTCCGGCTGTACCGGGCAGATCACCTGGTCACCGCGGATGATCTCCGCCAGATAGAGGCTTTTCAGGCTGCGCAGGCCGTTCTCCTTGACGCTGCGCCCCGCCAGCGGCGAACCGGCGCCTACCTTGGCTTCGAGAAAATAGCCGGATTCCCTGCTCATCTCGGTATCCTGCTCCGGCAGATAGCGGGCAAACAGCAGCACGGCCACCAGACCGGTCAGCAAGGTCCCGGCTCCCACCATAAAGAAGTCGAACATGCCGAGCGGCTGGGCCCCCATCTTGATGAGGAAGCTGTTGACGATGAGATTGGTGGAGGTGCCGATCAGGGTCAGCACACCGCCAAAGGTGGCGGCGAAGCACATGGGCAGCAGCAGCCGGGAGGGCGCATGGTTGGGATTGCGTTTGACCGCCCCCAGCATGGACGCTACCACGGCCGTGTTGTTGACGAAGGCAGACAGGAAAGCGGTGGAAAACCACAGCTTGATCAATACCTTGTTGAATGAACCCGAGCCCACCAGATTGGCGAACCAGCTCATGATCCGGGTCTTCTCCACCGCCAGCGACACCAGCAGCAGCAATACCAGGGTCAGCAGGGCGCTGTTGGTGTAACCCGCCACCACGGCGTTGATGTCAGCCAGTCCACTCAAATAGGTGATGAGCACGGCGCCCGAAAAGAGCAGCGCCGGGCGGAGTTTGCCCTGGATCAGCAGGGCGACAAGCGCAGCCAGCAGACCCAGCACCAGGGATTGTTGCCAGGTCATGGGGTTACTCCTTGCCGATGGCGAGTGCTTGCCAGTGCGGGAAGTGCTTGCGTACCAGGGCGTTGAGCTCGATTTCAAACTCGCTGTATTGCCCTGCCACTGCTTTCGCGGCCAGGCCTTCCACTATCATGCCCGCCCCGACGGTGACGTTGGTCAGCCGGTCGATCAGGATGAAGCTGCCGGTGTCGCGGATATCCGTGTATGGATCAAACGCCACAGGGTCGGTCAGGCTCACTTCGCACAGACCGATTTCGTTGAGATGCAGTTCGCTCGCATCCAGCTCGTCCAGCTTGTTGATTTCGATACGATGACGGATGACCTCCACCTGACCACGGGTCTTCTTGGTAGCCAGCTTGACGTCATAGACCCGGCCCGGTTGCAGGGACTCCTCCCCCATCCAGACGATGTGAGCCAGCACGTTCTGGGTCACCTGGGGCTTTTTCGCCGCATCCACCAGCAAATCACCGCGGCTGATGTCGATTTCATCGGCAAAAGTCACAGTGATGGCCTGACCTGGCAGGGCGTACTCCAGATCCCCGTCGAAGGTCACGATGCGGGTGACTGTGCTCTCTTTGCCGGACGGCAGCACCGCCAGCTTGTCGCCGACCCGCAAAATACCGGCCGCGAGCGTACCCGCAAAGCCGCGAAAATCCAGGTTGGGGCGGTTCACGTACTGCACCGGCAGACGCACCGGATGACGCTCCAGCTCACGCTCAACGTCGGCGGACTCAAGCAGTGAGAGCAGGGTCTCGCCCTGATACCAGGCCAGCTTGTCGCTCGGGTTGACCACGTTGTCGCCGTCCAGCGCCGAGACAGGCACTATCTGTATGGTGTCGACGTTGAGCTTTTTGGCGAATTCGCGGTAATCGGCACTGATGCGATCGAACACCTCCTGGCTGAACTCCACCAGATCCATCTTGTTGACCGCCACCACGAACTGCTTGATGCCGAGCAGGCTGGCGATAAAGCTGTGGCGACGAGTCTGATCCAGCACGCCCTTGCGGGCATCGATCAGAATGATGGCCAGATCGCAGGTGGAGGCGCCGGTCGCCATGTTGCGGGTGTACTGCTCATGGCCCGGGGTATCCGAGATGATAAATTTGCGTTTCGCCGTCGAAAAATAGCGGTAGGCCACATCTATGGTGATGCCCTGCTCGCGCTCGGCCTGCAGGCCGTCCACCAGCAGCGCCAGATCCAGCTTCTCGCCTGTGGTACCAAGCTTCTGACTGTCGGACTCCAGCGCCTTTAGCTGATCTTCATAGATCTGCTGGGAGTCATGCAGGAGGCGACCGATCAGGGTGCTCTTGCCGTCGTCCACGCTGCCGCAGGTGAGAAAACGCAGCAGGCTCTTGTGCTGCTGGGCGTGCAGTTAGGCTTCAATGCCCTGTTCGCTGATAGCGGTCTGAATATGGTTGTTCATGATGCGATTCCTTAGAAATATCCCTGACGCTTCTTCTGCTCCATGGAGCCTGCCTGATCGTGGTCAATCAGCCGTCCCTGCCGCTCGCTCGAAGTGGTGAGCAGCATCTCTTCGATGATCTCCGGCAGCGTGGTGGCATCGGATTCGATGGCCCCGGTCAGCGGGTAGCAGCCGAGGGTACGGAAGCGCACCAGCTCCTGCTTCACTTCATCTTCAGGGCCAATGGGCATGCGCTCGTCATCCACCATGATCTTGATGCCGTTACGCTCAACGACCGGACGCACTGCCGCGAAGTAGAGCGGCACTATGTCGATGTTCTCGAGATAGATGTATTGCCAGATATCCAGCTCGGTCCAGTTGGAGAGCGGGAACACCCGAATGCTCTCCCCCTTGTTGACCTGGCTGTTGTAGACGCGCCACAGCTCGGGACGCTGGTTTTTCGGATCCCAGCGGTGAGACTTGTCACGGAAGGAGTAGACCCGCTCCTTGGCACGGGACTTCTCCTCGTCACGACGGGCACCGCCGAAGGCAGCATCGAAGCCGTGGTGGTTGAGCGCCTGTTTGAGCCCTTCGGTCTTCATGATGTCGGTGTGCTTGCCGCTGCCGTGCACGAAGGGGTTGATCCCCATGGCGAGGCCATCCGGGTTCTTGTGGACGATGAGATCCAGCCCGTACTTTTTGGCGGTCTCGTCGCGGAAGGTGATCATCTCCTTGAACTTCCAGTCGGTGTCGACGTGCAGCAAGGGGAAGGGGATCTTGCCCGGATAGAAAGCCTTGCGGGCCAGGTGCAGCATGACGGAGGAGTCCTTGCCGATGGAGTACATCATCACCGGGTTTTCAAATTCGGCAGCCACCTCGCGGATGATATGGATGCTCTCGGCTTCCAGTTGCTGCAAATGCGTCAGTCTTTCACGGTCCATGTCGGGTCCTCTGGTCTGGCTAACGCGCCGGGTCAGGGCGCGATTCGGGTTCAGGTCGGTGCCGCTGTCGCCGCACCGTCAAATCGATTCATGGTCACAATATTCAGGAGTGGGACTCAGGCCAGGTTGACCAGCTTGAGGTCACAGCCATTCATGTCAGCCCCGGCTTGCACATCGCGCTTTTCACCACTCTTTTCCCCAAACCAGGCCAGCTGTTTGCGCAGGGAGACCACTTCACCGATGACGATGAGGGACGGGCTCACTGCCTGCTGGGCCAGCACAGCCAACTCAGCCAGGGTGCCGGTCAGCACGCGCTGACGGGCTGTGGTGCCCCGCTCTATGATGGCGATGGGGGTTTGGCTGCTACGACCATGGCTCACCAGTTGCTGCTGGATATGTTCGGAGCGCATCAGCCCCATGTAGATAACCAGGGTCTGCTGGGTCATGGCGAGCTGCTGCCAGTCGGGCTCCTTGCCCTCTTTCTGGCAGTGGCCCGTGATGAAGACGGCACTCTGGGCGTGGTCGCGGTGGGTAAGCGGGATACCGGCATAAGCGGTGGCGCCAGCGGCGGCCGTGATGCCGGGCACCACGGAGAAGGGGATCCCCTCTGCCGCCAGCACCTCCAGCTCCTCGCCGCCACGGCCAAACATGAAGGGATCACCGCCCTTGAGGCGCACCACACGGTTACCCGCCCTGGCGTACTCCACCAAGAGACGGTTGGTCTCTTCCTGGGGCACGCTGTGGGCACCGGCCTTCTTGCCGACCGAGACCAGGGTGGCATCGCGGCGCACCAGATCCAGGATCTCCGGAGAGACCAGCTGGTCATAGAGCACCACTTCCGCCTGCTGGATCTGTTGCAGCGCCTTGAGGGTCAACAGACCCGGATCGCCTGGGCCCGCACCGACCAGCACCACCTCGCCCACCTCGCTTTGGGCCTTGTCGAGCCCGTCATTGAGCCAGGTTTCGGCACTCTGCCAATCCTGCTTTTCGATAAGCCCGGCCAGGGTGTTGGAGGCAAATGCCCGCTCCCAGAAGCGGCGACGATCAGAAATGGATGAGAGCACCTGCTTGGCCTTGTCACGCACCCGACCTGAGAGCTCGGTGAGCCCCCCCAGGTGGCGGGGCAGCAGACTCTCGAGTCGCTCGCGCAACAGGCGCACCAGGACAGGGGCCTTGCCACCGCTGGAAACGGCGACCATCAGGGGCGAGCGATCTATGATGGACGGAAAGATGAAACTGGAGCGTTTGGGGTCATCCACCACATTGACGAACAGACCCAGCTGGTTGGCACTCTGATAGACCAGAGCGTTGACTTCGAGATTGTCGGTGGCGGCCACCACCAGCAGCTGACCAGCCAGGTGCGCCGGGGTGAAGCGCTCGACCAGATGGGTGAAACGGCCGGCAAATTCGGCGAATTCGGGTTCAATCTCGGGGGAGACCAGGGTCAGCCTTGCACCTGCCACCAGCAGCAGGCGCGCCTTGCGCAGGGCCACCTCGCCCCCGCCTACCAGCAAGACGGGGCGGCCTTCCAACCTGGCAAACATAGGTAAATAATCCATTTCGGCCCATCCCTCGGAACACGACTAATATGGGGCGACTATAGGCAGGGCTGCTTATCCCTCAAAATAATAAAAAATGCTTTTTAATGCATTTTAGTAATTAGCAAAGCCATATGATGACAAAGGCGGACGATCATCCTTGTGGTGCTCGGCGCAAGGCCATAGGCTAGTGAATGTGTTTCATAAGGAGCTAGATAATGAATGAGTCATTGATTGTGCTAGGGATCTTCGTGTTCCTGGTGATCGTCACCCTGGGTGCCGGCATCAAAATAGTGCCGCAAGGCTACAACTGGACAGTGGAGCGCTTCGGCCGCTACACCCGCACTCTCTCTCCCGGCCTCAACCTGCTTATCCCCTATGTGGATAGAGTCGGTCACAAGATCATCATGATGGAGCAGGTGCTGGACGTACCGGCGCAAGAAGTGATCTCCCGCGACAACGCCAACGTCACCATAGACGCCATCAGCTTCGTGCAGGTGGTGGATGCCCGCAAAGCCGCCTACGAGGTCAACGATCTCACCAGCGCCATTCGCAATCTCACCATGACCAATATGCGGACAGTGCTGGGCGCCATGGAGCTGGACGAGATGCTCTCCCAGCGCGACACCATCAACGAGAAGCTGCTGCGTACCATGGATGCCGCCACCGCCCCCTGGGGCATCAAAGTGACCCGGATCGAGATCAAGGATGTACGTCCGCCGCTGGCGCTGGTGGAAGCCATGAACGCCCAGATGAAGGCCGAGCGCCAAAAGCGGGCCGAAGTGCTGGAAGCCGAAGGGGTGCGTCAATCCAAGATCCTCAAAGCCGAGGGGGAGAAGCAGTCCCAGATCCTCAAGGCCGAGGGTGAGCGTCAGGCCGCCTTCCTCGCCGCCGAAGCGCGGGAGCGGGCTGCCGAGGCGGAAGCCAAGGCGACTCACATGGTCTCAAAAGCTATAGCGGAAGGGGATATGCAGGCCATCAACTACTTCGTGGCCCAGAAGTACACGGAAGCCCTGGCCCGTATCGGTGAAGGCCCCAACAGCAAAATCATCATGATGCCGCTGGAAGCGGGCAGCCTGATCGGCTCGATAGCCGGCATGGCCGAGATGTTCAACAAAGATGGCAAGGGTAACAAGTCATGACAGCCCTGCTCGAGGGGCTGACCCACTGGCACTGGCTGGGGCTGGGTTTCATCCTCTTGGCCATAGAAGTGCTGGGGTCGGTAGGCTTTTTGCTCTGGACCGGCATAGCCGCGCTGGAAGTGGGGCTGCTGCTGTTGCTGTGGCCCTTCGGCTGGCAGGCGCAACTGCTGTTGTTTGCGGTGCAATCCCTGCTCACCACCTGGGCCTGGTGGCGCTGGCAGCACAAGCGCGACCGCTCGGGCCGTGATGCGGCGGCCCCCATCAATGAACGGATGCAGGGTTATGTGGGCCGGGAACTGGTGTTGCTGGATGACGTGGTACAGGGGCTGAGCCGGGTACATCTGGACGACACCGTCTGGACGGTGCGCAGCCAGATGCCGCTCACCGCCGGTAGCCGGGTCAAGGTGGTCGGGACCGACTCCCATATCCTGCTGGTGGAACCCCTGCCCTGACCCGAACGCGCTAGCATCGGCTTCACCACACCAAAAAGGGCTCCACGGAGCCCTTTTTCATGAGGATGGCGCGAGCGCTTAGAAAGCGTCGGCGTCGAGGGCTGCGCGCAGCAGATCCTTCCAGCTGATGATGCCGACCAGGGCGCCATTTTCCAGCACCGGCAGACAGGAGACATTCTTCTCCAGCATGATTTTCACGCCGTCGCGCACCGGCAGGTGGGAGGCAATGGTGACGGGCTGGCGACTCATGATCTGATGGGCCCGCCGATTGAGGGTCTCGGTATCTCGGCTCATTTCGGCCTCGGAATCGAGGTAGGGGCTGATGGCGCGGAACAGATCCCTGTCCGAGATGACCCCCACCAGCTCCTCTTCCTCCAGCACCAGCAGGTGACGAAAGTGGGCCTGCTCGAAGATATCCTTGATGACAGTGAGTCTGTCATCCATGGAAACGGTGGCGACCCGGGTCGTCATGATGTCCCTGATAAGCATGCTAACCTCCCGTAACCCGACTGGTTTCTCTGTTATGGCATGTTTTTACCACGCCAGCCAGTCGCCCGTCCTTAGCCCAAGTGCAAATCTGCGTCATTTCACGTAAGATCCGCGCCAGATTTTCTCCTCCATTTTGAGCAAGCAGACCCCACCCATGATAGTTGCCAGTCAAATCGAACTGATCCGCGGCGGCCGCAAGCTGCTGGACAACGCTTCCGCCACCATTCACCCGGGCCACAAGGTGGGCCTGGTGGGTAAAAATGGCAGTGGCAAGTCCACCTTTTTTGCACTGGTACGGGGCGAACTTGCCATCGACAGCGGCAGCTTCAGCCTGCCCGCCGGCTGGCAGATTGCCGGTGTGGCCCAGGAGACACCGGCCCTTGACTGCTCCGCGCTGGACTACGTGATCGACGGTGACAAGGAGTTCCGCTCACTGGAAGCCCAGCTGGCCCAGGCAGAGCTGGATGACAACGGCATCCTGGTGGCCGAGTTGCACGGCAAGCTCGATACCATTGGCGCCTACAGCATTCGTGCCCGCGCCGCCGAGCTGTTGCACGGTCTGGGTTTTGGCGACGAGCAACTCGGCTCGCCGGTACGCAGCTTCTCCGGTGGCTGGCGCATGCGTCTGAACCTGGCCCAGGCCCTGCTCTGCCGCTCAGACCTGTTGCTGCTCGATGAACCGACCAACCACCTGGATCTCGATGCCGTCATCTGGCTGGAGAAGTGGCTCAAGGGCTATCAGGGCACACTCGTACTGATTTCGCACGACCGCGACTTCCTCGATTCTGTCATCAGCCGCATCATCCATATCGAGAACGGCAAGCTCAACGAATACACCGGCGGCTACTCCGACTTCGAACTGCAGCGTGCCGAGCAGCTGGCCCAGCAGCAGTCCATGTACGAGAAGCAGCAGCGGGAGGTGTCCCACATGCAGGCCTATGTGGACCGCTTCCGCTACAAGGCCTCCAAGGCCCGTCAGGCCCAGAGTCGCCTCAAAGCCATGGAGCGGATGGAGAAACTCCTGCCCGCCCACGCCGATTCCGAGTTCAGCTTCGAGTTTCGCGAACCATCGGCTCTGCCGACCCCGCTCATCGCCATGGAGAACCTCAGCGCCGGTTACGGCGACAAGGTGATCCTGGAGAAGATAAAGATGAACCTGGTGCCGGGTTCGCGCATCGGCCTGCTCGGTCGCAACGGCGCCGGCAAGTCCACCTTCATCAAGATGCTGTCGGGCACCAATCCGCCCCTGTCGGGCAAGCTGGAGGTGAGCGCGGGCGTCAGCATCGGCTACTTCGCCCAGCATCAGCTCGAAACTCTGCGTCTGGACGATACCCCCCTCGATCACCTGGCCCGCCTCGCGCCGGACAAGTCCGAGCAGGAGCTGCGCAACTATCTGGGCAGTTTTGGTTTTCACGGTGACAAGGCGCTCGACAAGGTGGCCCCCTTCTCCGGCGGCGAGAAGGCGCGGCTGGTGCTGGCCCTCGTCACCTGGCAAAAACCGAACCTCCTGCTGCTGGATGAACCGACCAACCACCTGGATCTGGAGATGCGCCACGCCCTGACCATGGCGCTGCAAGGCTTCGAGGGCGCCATGGTGGTGGTCTCTCACGACCGGCACCTGCTGCGCACCACCACGGATGACTTCTATCTGGTGCACGGTGGCCGGGTCGAAGCCTTCGACGGCGATCTGGACGACTACCACAAGTGGCTCGGCGAGCAGGAGAAAGAGGCCAACGCCAAGCCAAGCGACGGCATCATCTCCGCCAACTCGGCGCTGGCGCGCAAGGATCAGAAGCGGCGCGAGGCGGAATTCCGCCAGCAGACCCGCCCCCTGCGCCAGAAGCTGGAGAAGCTGGAAGCCAGCATGGCGAAATTGCAGACGCGATTGGCGGCCGTGGAAGAGCAGCTGGCCGACCCCGCCATCTATGAAGAGGCGGCCAAGAACAAGCTCTCTGAGCTGCTCAAATCCCAGGGACCCATCAAGGAAGAGCTGGATGGTGTCGAGCTGGAGTGGATGAGCCTCTCTGAAGAGCTGGAAACCATGGAGCAGACCTTCCTTGCATGATGACCCGCTGATAGCGACCGAGCGGGTCGCCGTACACGAATTGCCGACGCCCATCGGCTTCTGGCACTGGAGCGGCAAGGCCTATGGCGAGCGCAGCCAAGACTGGCTCACGGTGCAGGCACAAGGGGGCAACGTCAACCTGGCCCTGCTGCTGCATCGACTGGATCAGACAGGCATAGCCGTCGACTTGACCGATCTGCAGCCGGCACTGGTGCAGACAGAAGCGGTATTGGCTCCCTGGCGCGCCCTGCGCCAGAACGCCAAATCGCGACTCGATGAGCAGGAATACCAGGCCATGCTGGCCCATGAGCTGGAGCTGGAACGCTTGCAACAAGGGGTCCTGCTGCAGACACTGCGCGGCCTCACCCTGTTTCGCGGCAAGGGCCGCAATCTGTTGAACTATTTATCGTTACTGGGTGCCCAGCAGGGCCCCCTCAGAGATCTGACATGCTGAGTTATCGCCACGCCTTTCACGCCGGCAACCATGCCGACGTCCTGAAACATGCCGTTCAGGCCCTGATCATCGAGTCCCTCAAGAAGAAGGATAAGCCCTTCATAGTGCTGGACACCCATGCCGGCGGCGGTCTCTACGACCTGCGCGGCGACTGGTCCCAGAAGAAGGCCGAGTATGCCGACGGCATAGGCCGGTTGTGGGATGAGCGGGCCCAATGGCCCGCCATGGCCCCCTATCTTGGCGTCATCGACGAGATGAATCAGGGGGGTGAGCTGCACTACTACCCGGGCTCCCCCGAGCTGTCGCGCCGTCTTGCCCGCGAGCAGGACAAGCTGGCCCTGATGGAGCTGCACAACAACGAGGTGGAAGACCTGCGCGCCAACATGGGCTATGACCCCAGAGTCGTCGTGCACCACCGTGACGGCTTCGAAGGGCTGGTAGCCCTGCTGCCGCCGACCCCGCGCCGCGGGCTTGTGCTGATCGACCCACCCTATGAGCTCAAAGAAGATTACTTCGCCGTGGTCGATACCCTGAAAAAGGCACAGAAGCGCTGGGCGACCGGCATCTACGCCCTTTGGTATCCCATCCTGGGGCAGGAGGCGGACAAATCCCGCGACATGCTGCGCGCCATCAAGCGGGAAAACTTCGGCAACGTCTTGGTGGCCGAGCTGGAAGTCGCCGGTCAGACCGCCGACTGGGGTATGAATGGCTCCGGCATGCTCATTATCAGCCCCCCCTGGATGCTGGACGAGCAGATAGAAGCCTTCCTCAAACCGCTCTGCGCCAAACTGGCTCAGGGTGCCGGAGCCCAGTACAAGGTCGAGTGGCTCAACAAGGCCGAAGAGTAAGCTCGCACCAGCCCGCTCTTGCGTCCAGTCAACGCGCCAGCGAGGCGGCCAGCCAAGCCGTTCACAGTGGCTATGCCGCCAGAGAGAAGCCCCGTTCAGGGGCTTCTTGTTTTTTACCCCCTACCGCTTTACCCACTAACTCTTTTCCCCACTAACTGTTTTCCTCACCAATGGCAGCACCCGCCCCATCTGCATACCAGATCAGTCGTTATTGACTAATTAGTCGATCTAGCTCAGAAATCGGCCATCTGGTCCTTTCCCTCCGCCTGCCCGCCGCTAATATACCCGATTGGCAACAAAGCCTCGTAGGAGTCACCCCATGAGCCATGCCAACCCCATCCCGTTGGTTAAACGCAGCAGACTGGAGGCTGAAATTCAGGGGCGGTAGCCATGCCAGATGGAATGGATAAGCGAGAGTTGCCTACGACCCACTCAACATGGTGACGGCCCCATTTTTATTTCTGACCTGCTCATGCTGGCGTGATCTGGCGGCGCTTTCCAAGACTGCGCTGAGCACTGTTTTTTCATACCGTAGTAACGGTGGCGCAAAAAGAGGAAGTCAAGCGAATACGCCCAGCATAAGAAGCAAACGGGTAACATTATGATTTAATGATTGTTTTTACTTGGCGGCAGTGAAAATGTTACGGAGTTATATGGAATGCTCTGCTAACGGATTAGTGCCGCCTTCCATCTAATCACTGTTAGGAGTCAATAATGAGCGTTGCATGCAACAAATGCGGTAGCCGAAACACTGAGGTGGTGAAAGCCAAGGATCTTGCAGAGGCTTCGGGAGATTCTCGGATTCTCACCGCAACCGCAGGCGCAGTAAGCCCAGAGGTAGTAATTGGATTGCTCGCAGCAATTGCTGCCGCCGTTAAGGCAATATTTGAGTGGCTGACCGAATCAGAAAAAAACGAAAAGAAAATTGTTGTTTGCAAAGACTGTGGATACTGGGAGCGCGTGTAAAGTATGGCAACCAACAGCATGTTTGACGTTATTCATATCACCAACGCAGCCGCTCCGTTTTGCCAAGGAAAAAATGACTATTCTTGCCTTCAGGAAATGGCTGGTAAATTTGGCGTTTATGTCTTTCAAAGCAAGTCAACAAATGATGTTCTGTATGTTGGCGAAGCACACAAACAGGATTTGAAAACCAGAATAAAGCAAAACTACACCGAAAACGATACTGGAGGCACCTTCAGAAAGAATTTCTGCGAAACCGAAGGCAAATCGTTCGAAGAATTCAAAGCATTGCTCACCGACAGTAACATTAAGGCGATATCGATCGAGACCAAGTCAAAGATACTAATAATTGGTATTGAGGCGATTTTAATTTCCGCACTTAATCCGAAGTACAACAAATGACTCCTAACTTTTCCATCAACCGGACATCCAAAAAGCTGCGCTTTTTGTCTGCCGGTTATGTCAGACGTTATATTTTCACGCACTTCGAGAATAGGACGAAACATGGAACTTAAAGACTTCGTATCAAAGACGCTTCAAGAGATACTAACGGGTGTTAAAGAAGCACAAGACTCTGTAGCTGGGAAGCAAGTTGGTACGGTTGTTCCTGTTACATTCTCACAAGATAATCTAAAACAGCCTGAAAACATTACACCTTTTCAAAATGTTAGTTTTGAGATAGTGGTAAATGTTGAAGAAAATTCAGGAAGTGAAGCATCTATAAGTGTTTTAGGTGGCTGGATAAATGGGAAAGCGAAAGGAAACAATGGAAACTCAAATATGGAAGCAACCAAAATTTCTTTCTCGGTGCCGATTTCGTTTGCTGAAAGAACGCGTAATAGCTAAATATAACAAGGCACAGCAGTCGCTCCCGTTGGCCGCAGGGACGTCCAAAACGCTGCGCTTTTTTGGCCGCCCCTGTGTGAGGCATTATGCGATTACGTGACTCTCCAAGTAAGAAGGTAAATATGGAAAATTCCTTAGGGTTAACTCGAGATATATTTCTGGAGTGCAACTGGACTTATGACGTCCCCCCAGATGACCGCTATGGGTACTCTTCGGTTATGAGTTGTCTGCAGAAGCATTCAAAGGAAATGTTGGAACAGGGAAAGATAGAGCATTCCAAAACGCTCGATCTGCTAGCACGATCGGCATCAATGATGTTGGCACCGAGAAGTATAAATGAACCCTTCAAAGCCTACTTTCAAGACTTTCAGGCAGGGCGTCGGTCAGCATTACCTGATGACTTTACCGAAGAAGAGTTGATGTTTTTTGAGGCAATCCTCAATGATGTCAATGAGCCATGGTTGAAAGCACGACTCGCTGATCTGCTATGGCTGTTAAGAAAACCGAAAAACCCAGGACATGCGAAGGCGGCAATTGATTCATATATTTCCCAACAGCTAGATGATGAAACCTGGCATCGGGATGTAAAGGACTGCTGGGAACGTGCCGCGAGGCTATGTATGCAAGTCAGAGACTTTGATCGCTTGAGCGCGATCAAGAGTCAGCTATTTTCCGCATTTTGTTCTGAATATCCAAGAAGTAAATTTATGACGTTTTGGATAGCGGACTTATTGGATAATCTCAACATTGATGGCGATTTTAAAGAAAATATAGCGTCCACACTTCATGGAAAGGCAAATGACTTACTGAAAGATGGTGACTTCCATTCTGCCAGGTCGTACTTTGAGTTGGCTTCAAAGAAGTACCAGCAATGCTCTGATGAGAATGGATGGCTGGGGTCCCTAATTGCGATAGCTGAATGTTTCGAACTAGAGGCAGATTCTCGATCTAGCGGGAGCAATATGGTTGCGAACTCCTTCTATGAAAATGCTATACAAGCATATCGTCGCATTCCGACTAAGCATCGAGATACTTATGGCGTCGAAGAAAAAATAATAGCTATTCGCCACAAAGTGGCAACTTCAGGAAAAGCCTCCCTAGAAGAAATGGGTATGGTAAAAACCCCGGGGATTGATATTTCCGACATGGCGAAGCAGTCTATTGAGCATGTTACTGGTAAGAGAAATGCTGAAGAAGCGCTAATGTATTTCACGGGCCTATTTAGCGGCCCCAGATACAAAGTTCTTAGTGACAGCGCGAAAGAAATAATGCAGAAAAGCGTGTTTGGTAGCTTATTTGGATCGAGCCACATAAGCAGCGATGGGCGTATCATTGCTAAAACCCCGGCTATGAATTTGAGTGCAGGTGAAGATGACCCAGCTAATCAAGCAGCACTCCACAGGCAAATTCAGCAACAATTTTCTATTGAAATTCAGCTTGTTGTTGAAGGTCAAATATTACCCGCGTTGAGACATTTGCTTATGGAACATAGGTTTACAAAAGAGCTCATGGTGGCCGCTTGTCACCACTCGCCTATAGTTCCACAAAATCGAGAGGAGCTATTGGGATATGCGCTTTGGCTAGGTTTTGAGTACGAATTTGGCGCAACAATTCACTTACTGTGTCCGCAAGTCGAACATATTGTGCGATCACAGCTAAAGGAAGCGGGAGCCCATACAACTAATATTGATAGAGAAGGCATTGAAAATGAGAATGGATTGAGCACACTAATGGAGCTGCAAGAAGCTCTTAAGTTATTCGGAGAAGATTTAACCTTTGAGATAAAGAGTGTTTTTACAGATGCGCTTGGATTTAATTTGCGCAATGAAGTGGCCCATGGATTGTTGGATGATAATACCTCAGCATCAATACATACTATTTACGCTTGGTGGATGATTCTTAGGTTGGTGATTCGCTCAATTGTGGATGGAAGTCCAAAGGAATCATAGCTATATCAGTCACCGAAAATGGTAACAACAAATCTGGGACACCCACCTTTTTGAGCAAGGCGTAGCATAGCCCGAACCCAAAAGATGGGTGTCCAAGGTCTTCTGTATGTACAGGGTCGAGTGGCTCAACAAGGTCTCAGAGTAGTAATAGCGGCCCTGTGCCCCGGTAGACAGAAAAGCGAAGCCCAGTCACGGGGTTTCCTGTTTTTATCCGACCTGCCCGAAATGCTGGCACACCGCGAGCCTGCCTCACGACAGTGCGGAGGCACTTTTCCTTTGATAGGTTTTTCCTATCCGGGCAATAGATGAGAATGGTTTTCATTTAATCTCATTTCGGCGGATACTCTCATCATCAACAAAGGGAGCCGCCATCATGAAAAAGACCATCAGCTTTGCCATCTTACACTTCGGTGTCGCCTTTACTGTGGCTTACCTGCTGACCGGTGAGCTGCTGACCGCCAGCCTGATCGCCCTGATAGAGCCCGCCGTCAACACAGTCGCCTTCTACTTTCATGATCTGGGCTGGCACAAGTTCAAGCCCAGTCACAGCCTGCAGGCCAAGACCAGCAGCTTCGCCCTGGTACACTTCAGCGTGGCGTTTGCCGTCGCCTTCCTGCTGAGCGGCGAACTGCTCACCGGCGGCGTGATGGCCATCATAGAGCCCGCCATCAACACTGTTGTCTTCTTCTTCCACGAGCGGCTGTGGCGCGCCCGCCAGCAACTGGCGCTGGCCTGAACCCCTTGCCTTGTTCGGGGCCGCCCGGCGCAAAAAGCGCTCGGCGACCCCGTCTCATTGTGTTCTAGTAGCCGGGTATCCCACTCTTTTTGCTGGAGTCTTTCCGATGAACAAGATGCTGCTTGGCCCTCTTCTCTTTGCCCCTCTGCTGGCCTGTGCTGCCACCCCTTCCTTTGATTGTGCCAAGGCATCCGGTGCGGCCGAAACTCTGATCTGCAAGGATGCCGCGCTGGCGGCGCTGGATAACGAGCTGGCCACCCTCTATCCCAAGGCGCTCGCCAACCTTTCCCCCGAACAGCTCAAAACGGAAAAGGCCATGCAGCGCGGCTGGATCAAGGGTCGCAACGACTGCTGGAAGGCCAAGGACCTGCGTCAATGCGTGGAGGAGAACTACCTGCAGCGGATCACTGAGTTGCAGATAAAAGGTGGACAGCTGATGGTCACGACACCGGTCGACTACAAGTGCGGCAACAAGGTCATCCTCTCGACCTACTTCTATAACGATGCCAAGCTGCCCGCCGCCGTGATCAACCTGAGCGAAGGGGATAGCCAGCAACAGGTGCTCGCCTATGAAGTGCCCAGCGCCAGTGGCGCCCGTTATGAAGGCCAGAACCTCAGCCTCTTCACCAAAGGGGACGAGGCCAGCCTGGAGCGTTACGGCCAGCCGGCGCTCAACTGCACAGTGATCCCAGCCAAGGGTTAATCCCGTCCCGGGGCCGGTCAGATTGCCGGCCCCGTTATTGACTAGATGGCGATATCCAGTGCCTTGCCTTCCCGGATAACCCGCATCTTGAGCGATCCCGGCTTGCTGATATTGAGCAGTTCGCGCACCTTGTCGATCTCGATGGGGCGATACGCCACCCCGTTGACCCGCTCTATGAGATCACCGTTCTTCAGGCCGTAGGGGGTCAGCGCCTGCTCATCGTTGTAATAGATCTGCAGATGCTGACCATCGAAGCGCACCGCTATATTGCGCAGGAAGGGGGGTAATTGCCGCGCCAGGCTGCCTGCGTCGTAGCAGAGCATCATGCGCCCCGGAATGATCGCAAAACGCTTGAAGCGGTTCACAAAGTCCAGACCAAGGGCATACTTGTCGTTGCCGTTTTCCGACACCCGCAACTGGCCGAGCGGGCGTTCGTCAAACTGAAGATCCGTGAGGATATGTTCACTTGCCGCCTGCATACCGCTCGCATCAGCCCCTTTTCGCGGGCTCGCACCTGCACCAAGCAGCGCCTGCTTGTCGGCCATAAAGTCGATAAAAGCCCGATCGACATAGCTCTGATCGGCCCCGGTATCGAGGTACATTCGCACGCTGCTCTCGCCGTGAGTCAGGTAGATAGCCGGTGAGCGGTTGTAGCTGTCTTCATATCCGATACAACGCTCGAACGCGGCTGCCGACGGCGCCCTCAGCGAGGCGCTGATCTGATGCTGCTCGTTATCAAACACCCAGTTGAAGCGCCGTATGGTATCAATCCCGAGTACACCATCGATGCGGGTACCGATGGACTGGGAGAAGAGCTCAAAATCCATGGTTCCCCACAGATCGCTGTCATCTATGGTGACCGACCCCACCGAGAGGGGTACCGGCTGCACGAATCCAAGCTGATCACTCCCTACTTGACCCGATACGCTGGCCACATTGGCAAAGTCGGCCTGATAGGCCCGGGGCAGTTCGCTTAAGCTGAGCGCCTTGAATCGACTGGCAAGGCGGCGATCAATCACAGTGATGCTGGCGCCGGTATCGAGCAGAAACTGGTACTGCTCACCGGCTATGGTGACGGGTATCAGGGGAGCACTTTCGTAATGCACCGCCAATACGGGCGCGGATGGGGTTGCCGTGGCGGATGAGTCAGGGACGCTGCAGCCCTGGACGGCGGAGAGGATCAATATGGCCAGTGCCATTGCGTTGAACTGCAATGTCATAACACTCCTTTACGATAGCGAGTGCGCTGCCCCCACCACGGCATCACAGAACACTATCTTGTTGATTTATAGATAAATAAACTATCTTCACCGGTGCTGGTGACAATAACAAAGAGTTTTATGCTGGCTCAAGCTTATTATGACCACGAATCCTCTACGGCTATCCGTCAGGGGATGTCATCCGCCGCCTCCCGGCTATCCACAGTTCCCCCTGGCCTATCGATTAATTTATTGATCTTGCACAGAAATCCGACATCTTGCCCTTCCCCTCCGCACTACCACCGCTAGTATATTCGATTGGCAACATTCGCCTCGTCGGAGTCACCCATGAGCCCTGCCAACCCTCACCTCTTGGTCAAAAGCAGCACACTGGAGGCTGAAATTCAGGGGCGGTAGCCATGCGATGGGCTTGCCAATCCCTTCTGGTCACACCAAGGGACCGGCCAGCCGCTGGCTCATCCACAACATGCAAAGCAAGGTGGTGTATGGAAACACAAACACTGCATCGCGGTCGGCTAATCGACCATATCCAGCTGGTGGTGCAGGATCTTGCCGCCAGCCAGCGCTTTTACACGGCCACGCTGGCCGCCCTCGATATTCCGCTGGGTGGCACGGGTGAGGGTTACTTCTGGGCTGACGAGCTGTTTGTCACGGCGGTGGATAGTCCGGCTGCGCTCGGCGTACTGACCGGCCGCCATCATCTGGCGTTTCAGGCGCAAGACAGGACCATGGTAGATAGTTTCTATCAGGCGGCCCTCGTCCATGGCGGCCAGGATAACGGCACTCCCGGCGAGCGGGTCTATCACTCCGGCTACTACGCCGCCTTTGTGCTCGACCCGGACGGCAATAATATCGAAGCGGTTTATCACGGTGAGGCAAAGCGTAGTGCAGGGTCGGTAGAAATTCGGTTTTAGCAAGAGGGCGGTGCAATAATGAGGGGGACGTATAATGACGTCACTAGATAATGATGCCCAACGCAAAAGAGTGAGCATAACAATTTTTATTCACAGCTAATGCTTTCACTGTTTTTATATACAGCCATGTATATTTATGGAAAATAATAGCTTAAGCGAACACGTTCAGTGCCAGTGCTGTGCCCCCGTTAATTTAAAGTATCATTTATCACCGCATATATCAGACTGGTGTGGAGTTAGATGGAAGACGGTATTAATGTGTTAGTACCGTCCTCCATCTAATCACTATTGGGTATCTGGATAATGACTAAGCGCCAAATTGCAGTTGCTCATCTACGTGTAGGAAAGCCTTTACACGTAATCGCGAAAGAAATGGATGTGTCATTCCAAACAATAGTTCGCTACATGAAGCTACAGGTTGCCGAAGGTGGCGTAACCGCCTCAGATGTGTTCTTCGGAATTGATCCATCACATCGAGATCTACTTCATAATCTGTTAGAAAGATCTGACGGCAAAGCTACCAAGTCATATTACCGAGATGCAGCAGCTCAAGAAATATCTTGGGACGAAGCAAATCTCTACTGGGCTATGGCTTTCTCGACAGCAAATCGCGGAGACATGTACGAACGAATTGCAGATCTCGAAGTCGGTCTTCATCAACATATTAAGGATATTCTCATCAAAGAGTTTGGTGATTCAGAGTCGGCTTGGTGGCGAAACGGCGTTCCACTACCTATTCGAAAAGCCTGCGTCCAAGCCCGAGAAGAAGATGCCGAGCCTGTAGATAACCCGTTCGTCTATACAACTTTCATCCACCTGTCGGAAATCATCGAAAAGAACTGGAAATTGTTCTCTGTAAATCTTCCGAAATCACTCGTTGCAAATAAGCAAAAACTTCTTACAGACCTCAAGAAACTGAACTCAATCAGAAATGCTGTTATGCACCCGGTCAAGGGCAAGTCGTGGGACCAAGATGATTTTGCCTTTGTCGATAAATTGCTCTCCGAGCTGAGTCTCTATGCAAAGAAAACAGGGAAGGCATCGGCACTTATTCATCGAACAGTCGTATTCGGTGCGCATCGCTAAGAATTTGTCATGTGCGGCATATGCCCAGCCCATCATTTCTCCAGACCTGTGCGAAAAAACTCATAGGTCAGTGAATTTCAACGTTGGCAATGACCACACTCTTGCTAAGGAAGGAAGAAATGAAACCTGATATCAGGCACGTCTATGCGGTACTTCGCCACTGGGCAACAGCGGGAAAGGCAAGACCACAAACCTATACAGAGTTGTCACACGATTACTATGCACTAACTGGCGATTGGTATGAGCCGCATGGAAACTGGGATGCACCTCTTGGTGAGCTTAACAACTTATTGGCTCCTATTGGTGCGCCAGCATTATCGGCTCTCGTTGTTCTGCAGGTAACCAAAGAGCCAGGTGATGGTTTTTGGGGCTGTGCGCCTAATGTTCCGCACCGGCCAAAGAAAGAAATTGATCGCCTTACTGAGTGGAGCCTGATAGTTACGGCAATAGGAAAATATAAATGGCCCACCACTCTGCCATAAGGCCCACCCAATCCATTGGAAATTCGTAGGTTAGAATAGCGAAGCGTGTTCGAACAGTCGCGAATTAAGCAACCACAGGTGGCCAGATAATTATCAGACTCCCTTTCAACGATCATTCTGCCGCGATTATCTGATGACGCTTCGCTCATCAGACTGACAAAAGAGATATTCCCCCCTCCTAAATGATCGGAAAATCCTCTTGGAGTGCCCTTTTCGGCCCCCTGATGGCCCTGTCTGGCGTTCCAGAGCCACTATAAGCTGAATTTATGGGTTTTCAGATGATGACCAAATATTTGCTTATAGTAGCGATCGCCTGTCCATTGACGTCCGTTCTAGCCCCGTCAGGGGTCAGAGCGACCATTTCCAGCCCCGGCCGGACGGGCGAGTGACACCCCATCGAAGTCAAGTCCCTCCCATTCGATGGGACAACGCCATATCCAGAGCGCGGCAGCGTAATGCACTGCCCCTACGCCGTGCCAGGGGCGTGGCTATACCGTCACAGAACAACACCGCTATACTCCCTGCTATTCTCTCCCTGCGCCGCGCCGACTGCGCTCCCCTCCCCCACGGGGATTCTCTCCCGCCAGCTACTGACCTATAGTGAGCCCCTACTCGAACAACCTTTGCGAGCAGCAATATGTATATCGGCGAATTTGCCCGGCTGGCGGGCACCACTCCCAAGGCGATCCGCCTCTATGAACAGATGGGGCTACTGCCCGAACCCAGGCGGCGCGGCAAGTATCGCGTCTATCGGGCGGAAGATCTGGAATGGGTCCAGATCATTCGTCAGGCCCAGCAATTTGGTTGCAAACTCAGCGAGCTCAGATCCCTGCTGGCGGGCCTGACCGACATGGCGCAATTTCCCTGGCAGGAAGCCGAACGCCTGATCGCCTGCAAACTGGCACAGCTCGCCGCCGAGACGGCTCGCCTGCAACACCAACATCAGCAGCTGGAACAGTTTGCCGAGCTGCTGCAACAGCATCCCTGCCGCACGCCACTCCTCCAGCAAGACTAAGCCCGGGCAAGCGCCCTTCGATGGCAAGCCCGTCGCACTGATAATCGACCTCATCAAAGAGGGCCGTTGCGCCTCTTGACTCTGTCCCATGGGACAGAGGGTCTAATACGGGCTCACCCCATCAGGAGCCCTGACCATGCCACCCCGTCTGCTTGTCATCAACGGCAATCCCAAACCCGACAGCTTTTGCCATGCCCTGGCCAGCGAGTATGCTCGCAGCGCCGAGGAGGCTGGCGCAGAGGTCACACTGCTGCACGTGGGGGAGCTAGCCTTCGAGCCGGACTTGCGCCATGGCTATGACCTTATGCCGCCGCTGGAGCCGGATCTGCTGGCGTTGCAGCAGAGCCTGAGTGCTGCCCATCATCTGGTGATCGTCTCCCCCCTCTGGTGGGGCAGCATGCCGGCCCGTCTCAAGGGCCTGCTGGATCGCACCCTGCTCTTCGGCTTCGCCTTTCAATATGTCAAGGGCAAGGCCCAGCCCCTGCGTCTGCTCGCGGGCAAGACGGCGCGCCTGCTGCTTACCATGGACAGCCCTGTCTGGTACTACCGCTGGTGGCTGGGGGATCCCGCCTCGCGCATCCTCGACAAGCAGGTACTGGGGCTGTGCGGTATCCTGCTCACCCACCGCCAATACCTGGGCCCCATGCACACGGCCAGCGATCAGGACAGGGCCCGCTGGCTGACAGAGACCTGTGCTGCGGCCCGCGCCGATGTGCGCCGGCTAAGTCGCCGCACATGAAAAAGCCCCGCATCGCGGGGCTTTTTGTTATTGGCGGTGGCCGACTCAGTTGACGGCGACCGGCTCGCTCATGCTGGCGGGCGGCGGGGTTTGAAACTCGCGCTCGGCATCGTTGAAGCGATCCACCATGGCCTTGGAGGGCGCCTTGTCCAGCAAGCTGAACACCACAATCGCCAGGGCGGAGAAGAGGAAGCCCGGGATGATTTCATACAGCCCCAGCCAGCCAAACTGCTTCCAGACGATGACTGTGATGGCACCCACCAGCATGCCTGCGAGGGCGCCGTTGCGGGTCATGCGCGACCAGAGCACGGAGAGCAACACAACGGGACCGAAGGCGGCACCAAAACCGGCCCAGGCGTAGCTCACCAGCCCCAGTACCCGGTTCTCCGGATTCATGGCAACACCGATGGCGACCACGGCGATCAACAGCACCATCATGCGACCCACCCACACCAGCTCCTGCTGGGAGGCGTTCTTGCGCAGGAAGGGCTTGTAGAGATCCTCGGTGATGGCGCTGGAACAGACCAGCAGCTGACAGCTTAGCGTGCTCATCACGGCCGCCAGAATGGCGGAGAGCAGCACGCCGGCAATCCAGGGGTTAAAGAGCAGCTTGGACAGCTCGATAAAGACCCGCTCCGGGTTGCCGGTGACACCGGCGGCCTGCTCGGTGAAGGTGGAGAAGTAGGAGAGGCCGAAGAAGCCGATGGCCACGGCGCCGCCGAGGCAGAACACCATCCAGGTCATGCTGATGCGGCGGGCATTGACCATGGAGTGGTGAGAATCCGCCGCCATGAAGCGCGCCAGTATGTGGGGCTGGCCGAAGTAGCCCAGGCCCCAGGCCATCAGCGAGACGATGGCGATGAAGTCCAGGTTCTTGAACATGTCGAGGTTGCTGGCGTTCTGCGCCGCCACCTGCACCATGGCGGTGTCGATGCCGCCAACGGCGATGATGACGAATACCGGCGTCAGGATCAGGGCGAAGATCATCAGGGTCGCCTGCACCGTATCGGTCCAGCTCACCGCGAGGAAGCCGCCGAAGAAGGTGTAGGTGATGGTGGCCGCGGCACCGACCCAGAGGGCGGTGTCATAGCTCATGCCGAAGGTGCTCTCGAACAGGCGGGCACCGGCCACCACGCCGGAGGCGCAGTAGATGGTGAAGAACAGCAGTATCACCAGGGCGGAGAGGATGCGCAGCACCCGGCTCTTGTCCTCGAAGCGGTAGGTAAAGTAGTCCGGCAGGGTCAGGGCGTTGCGGTTCTTCTCGGTGTGAACCCGCAAGCGACCGGCGACCCAGCGCCAGTTGAGATAGGCCCCTATGGTGAGGCCGATGGCGATCCAGCTCTCTGAAATACCGCCGATGAAAACGGCGCCCGGCAAGCCCATCAGGAGCCAGCCACTCATGTCGGAGGCCCCGGCGGAGAGGGCGGTGACCCAGCTCCCCATACGGCGGCCGCCGAGAATGTAGTCGTCAAAGTTGCGGGTGGCGCGATAGGCGATAAAACCGATCAAGACCATCCCGAGGATATACACCAGAAAGGTGATAAGCATGGGGGTGCTGGCTGTCATTCAAAACTCCATTAGGTGACGTGTGTACCCGTTCTGACGACGGGCTCTTCCTTAAAAAACCGCCCTAGCTTAATCAGCAGATCCCATGACCTCAACCACTTTTAACAAATAAAAAACACAATATAAACGTTTCATCTCTAACTAACGAACCACTCAAGGAGAGATGCGCCGGATTTTATCCTGAGACAGCAAGGGCTTGTCTGCTCCCCCTCCGCCTGGCGCCAGGCGGCATGAGCGTAAAAAAAAGCCCCGACCAGAGGCCGGGGCTTGAGACGATGAACGACAGGATCAGCGATTGATGGCGATCGGCATGCCGCTGCGCTGCTCCAGCGCCTGCTTGACCAGCTGGGAGTCGCTGTCGGCATGGGCGATAAAGCGGGTCGCGGCCTGGGTCATGGGCAGCGGAGCAGGCAGACTGGAGTTGAACTCGGCTTCGCTGCGGGACAGGGGCTGGTGCACTTCCAGATAACGGCGGCCATCGGGCTCGACGGTGGCCTTGATCGGCTGGTTGACGAACTGCACCCGCGTGCCGACCGGGATCTGCTTGAACAGGTACTCTATGTCTTCGTTACGCAGCCGCACGCAACCGTGGCTTACCCGCAGACCTATGCCGAACTGGGCATTGGTGCCGTGGATGGCGTACATCTTGCCGATGTAGAGTGCAAACAGCCCCATGGGGTTGTCCGGACCGGCGGGCCAGACTGCCGGCAGGCTCTCGCCACGGGCAGCATACTCGGCATGCATCTTAGGCGTAGGGGTCCAGGTCGGGCCCGCCTTCTTGCGCTGCACGCTGGTCACCCAGTTTTCCGGGGTGTCGGTGCCGAGCTGGCCTATGCCGATGGGCAGCACTTCCACCACCTTCTTGCCTTTTGGGTAGTAGTAGAGGCGCATCTCGGCCACGTTCAGCACTATGCCTTCGCGGGGGGCATCCGGCAGTATCAGCTGATGGGGGATGACCAGCTTCTCACCCGCCTGCAGCAGCAGGGGATCCGCCTTGGGGTTGGCTTCGAGCATATTGCTCAGCCCCAGCTGGAATTTGGCGGCCACGGCTTCCAGCGGCTGGCCATTTTCCTCTGCCGGCACCACGTATTCCATATTCTCGCCCACCAGACGGCTGTTGGCCCCGGGCAGATCGTATTGAACGGCAAACACAGGCGCGGCGGCCAGAACAAGGCTGCAGCACAGAGCAGCCGCACTATTGCGAAGGAGCTTCATAACTTTCCCATGATGATGACTTGATTGACGTCTCAGGGCTGACAGCTGATTCAAGAGGGATCAGGGGCGCGAAGAGAAGGCCGCCATTTTTCTCCTCTGCACACCAAATTTCAACTGACAACTGGATACGGGTCGATGATTAATATGGCGTTTCCCCCGCCACCTCTACCCGTGTCCTCACTCCGCTTGTCCCCTCTGCCAGGCACGCATATCGTAACCTGTGGGAGATTGATGCAACCGCAGATGAAATTGCTCAATGATGGCGAAGATATGGTCGAAAATATCGGCCTGGATCCCTTCGTAATCCGCCCAGGCCGTGGTCGCGGTGAAGCAGTAAATTTCCAGCGGCAGACCGTCAGTGGTCGGCGCCAGCTGGCGCACCATCAGCGTCATGTCCTTGCGAATACCGGTATGGGCGCGCAGGTAGGCGTCCAGATAGGCGCGCAGGGTCCCGAGATTGGTAAGGTGGCGCCCGTTGATGGGGCAACTGAGGGCATCGCTGAGCTGCTGGTTATAGGCGCTCAGCTCCTGCTCCTTGCGGCCCAGGTAGGGCGCCAGCAGCTGGGCCTGCTTGAGCTGCATCTGCTCATCCGCGGTCAGGAAGCGCACGCTGGTCATGTCGATATTGACGCTGCGCTTGATGCGGCGACCGCCGGATTCCGTCATCCCCTGCCAGTTCTTGAAGGAGTCGGAGATGAGCGCATAGGTGGGGATGGTGGTGATGGTCTTGTCCCAGTTCGACACCTTGACGGTGGTGAGGCCGATATCAGTCACCTCGCCGTCGGCACCGTACTTGTCCATCTGCAACCAGTCGCCGACGCTGAGCATGCGGTTGGCGGAGAGCTGGATCCCCGCCACCAGGCCGAGGATGGGGTCCTTGAACACCAACATCAACACGGCTGTCATGGCACCCAGGCCACTGAACAGGAACAGCGGTGACTTGCCGAGCAGCAGGGCGATCATCAGGATGCCGACCAGTATGCTGGCCACCAGCTTCACCCCCTGGAAGATGCCGCGCAGGGGCAGATCACGTCCCAGCCGGGTGTAACGGCTCACCGACGACATGCAGTCGAGCAGGGCAAACAGGGCCAGCAGCAGGAACAGCAGGATCCAGAACTGGGTCACCATCTCGATCAGCTGCAAACTGTCGGAGCCGCTCGGCAGCCAGATCTCCGCCTGACCGAGCATGACGGCTCCCTGCAACACGAAGGCGAGCCGGTAGAACAGGCGCTGCTGCAACTGGGGGGGCAGCCACACCTGTTTGGACTTGGCGAGCACTGTCACCAGCCGCACCAGCAGGACCCGGTGCAATAACACGTGCAATATCAGCGAGGTAAGGACGATAAAGCCCAGGGCGATCACCAGCGCCATCATGTTGCTGACTTCAACACCCATGCTCGCCAGCCAGTTAAAAAATATCACCTTCATCCCTACCTCCTGTACATGAAACAGCCGTCAGGGTACGTATCTGCCACCCCATGTCAAATGACAACTTGCTCAGCCGGAGGCCTGAAACGACAACGCCCGGCGCAGGCCGGGCGTTGTATCGGAGCGAGGGGCGTTAGCCGACCAGACTCAGGGCATCGCGGGCGATGACCAGCTCTTCATTGGTAGGCATCACCAGCGCCAGACGGCTGCCTTCAGCCGTAATGGGGCCTTCTCCACCGAGCACGGCGGCATTGTTGGCTTCTTTATCTACTTTGAAGCCGAACAGGGCCAGACGATCCAGCACCATCTCGCGCACCATGGCGGCGTTTTCACCGATACCGCCGGTGAACACCAGGGCGTCGAGGCGACCCTCCATGGCAGCAGCGTAAGCGCCAACATACTTGGCAACTCTGTAGGTGAAGACATCCAGCGCACGCTTGGCACCGGCGTCGGTCGCATAGTTGGAGGTAACATAGCGGCAATCGCTGCTCACCTCGGTCAGACCCAGCAGACCGGATTCGCGGGTAAGGGTATGGTTGATCTCGTCCACGCTGTAACCGAGCTGATCGTGCATGAAGAAGACGACGGCGGGGTCGATGTCACCGGAACGGGTGCCCATCGCCAGCCCTTCCAGCGGGGTCAGACCCATGGACGTATCGACGGACTCGCCGTTCTTGATGGCGCAGACGGAAGCACCGTTGCCCAGGTGGCAGTTGATGATGTTGAGCTCGGCCAGCGGCTTGCCCAGCGCCTTGGCGGTCTCTTCCGCAATAAAGCGGTGAGAGGTGCCGTGAGCGCCATAACGACGGATACCGTTCTCTTTATAGAGCTTGTAAGGCAGCGCGTAGAGATAGGCTTCCTGCGGCAGCGTCTGGTGGAAGGCGGTGTCAAACACGGCCACGTTCTTCTCGGCAAGCTGCGGGAAGACCTTGAGCGCGGCACGAATGCCGATGAGGTGCGCCGGGTTGTGCAGGGGTGCGAACGGAATGGCGGCTTCAATGCCGGCGATCACGCCATCATCGATGCGAACGGAGCGGGAGAACTGCTCGCCACCGTGCACGATGCGATGGCCGATGGCCACCAGCTGCTCGGCCAGAGAGGGATCCTGGGGCAGGATGTGGCCCACTATGTGGTCGAGGGCAGCCTGGTGAGCGGCACCCGCTCCCAGCATGGCTTCGCCCTTGACCCCGTGGAGTTTCCATTTGATACGTGCATCATCCAGATTGAAGCATTCGGCCAGGCCGGACAGCATGTCCTCACCTGTTTCGGCGTCCATTACGGCAAATTTCAGGGAAGAGCTACCGCAGTTAAGGATCAATACCAACTTGCTCATGTTCTACATCTTCCTGTGCTTCGGCTTTATGCCGACAGTGTCGTGTCATCCAACAATGGATGGGATTCCCCTGCCGGGGGCTTATGGTCGCAGGAAAGTGCGCCCAATTTTTCAATACGTTAGGTGCGGGTCCCGAAGACGCTGTGCACTCGATTCATCATGGGGTCGGTGTGGACCCGGAGGGTGCCGCGCACCCGTTGAGCTGCCGTGCTGACGGCTACAGGCCGACCAGTAAATCCTTGTGCACCTTGACCACCAGCTTCTTCACGTGAGCCGGCTGGTTGGGGGTACAGAGAGGGCGATGCAGTTCTCCCGGCCAGAAGATGGCAAAGTCGCCGGGCTGCAACGCCAGATAACTGGTCTGTTCGTCGTCGACGAACCAGAGATCGGGGTGGGGATGATCAGCGCCGTCATTGACGTAACTGTGAGGCCCGACACCTATCCACTCTTCCCCGCGCAACAGCAGTTGTATATCCAGATACTGCTGATGGAACTCGCCACGGCGATCCGCTGCCGGCTCGGTCAGCTCTTCGCTCACCAGACAGAACAGCGTGAGGCCGTCGATCTCTGTCTTGCCGAGCGGCGCACTCAGCCAATGGTCGACGCTTTTCACCACCTCGGCCATGATGCGGGCCAGCGGGGCGGGCAGCGGCGTTCGCTGCAGGGTATTCAGACTGCCGGTGATCATGGCGAGCGGATCCTTAGGTGTATTCAGGCGACATCTTTGCCGCAAAATGAAAAAGGACCCTGTTCAGGTCCTTGTATCGCACCATCTGCAATCCATGCAGACAGGAAGCGCCTATTTGCTCGTGCCGAGCGTCTGAGGTCACTGTTACACACTCATCCGCTGCTTGCCAAGAGACGAAAACGCATTCGTCCGGTGATCGTACCAGCTGAAACAATATTATTCACTACTCCATCGTCGTCGACTTTGACCAGACGCAAAAACGGGAGCATCTGCTCCCGTTTTTTTCACACAACCGGTGTCATTCAAGCCTTGCGGGCGTTTTCCACCGGCTTGGCATACATGGCGCGCCAGATGGCCTTGTGCTCTTGTGGCACCTCTGACTGACGAGTCAGGAAGGCCGCCTGCTCTATGGTATTGGCCTTGCCGGACACATCTGCGGCCAGGTAGTTGCCCGGGAAGAGGCGATAATTGCCCCAGATTGCCTTGTCGATCAGCGCAGCCAGCTCGTCCGGATCGCTGAAACCCTCGCTGATGGGGGCGCCGAAGGAGACATGTACCCGCCCCTTCTGGCCGACGATGCCGGCAACGATGCTTTCGATATCCTCGAACTCGCCTTTTTCGTAGCTGCCGTTGACCGATTTCTCGTACAGCTCGCGCGCCTTGGCCTTGTCGGTGGGATCAAGCTCATAGCTGATGCTGACCGGCACTATGTTGAGGCTGCGCATGTAGTCGACGAAGTCGATTTTCTGCTTCTTGCCGTCTACATAGAACATCTTGAGGATGGCGGGATCCGTCTTGTCATCGCCATTCTTGGCGCGCCCTTCCTTCTGGGCGATCCAGATGGAGTGGCCTTCGTGCACCGACTGGCCGATATAGGCGGACAGCTCGCCGAGCATCTTCATCATCTCCCGCGGTCCCTTGGCGGAGCGCTTGACGATGAAGCTCTTGTTGAGCTTCATCAGCTCGGTGGCGCAGGGTTTGCGCAGCAGGTTGTCACCGATGGCGATGCGCACCGTATCAAAACCATGGGTATGCAGCCCCCAGTTGACGAACGCCGGATCCATGGCGATGTCCCTGTGGTTGGAGACAAACAGGTAACCCTGCTCTTTCTTGAGGTGTTCGAGGCCGGAGAAGGTCACGCCCTTGGTAGAGGTGGCAATCATGCGGGACATGTAACGGGTCACCCCCATCTGCACCTGATGGATGGTGGTCACCTTGGACCACTTGTAGCGCAGGAATTGGCGGATCAGCGGGCGAATGGCCCAGCCCAGCCAGCTCATCAGGGAACCGAAACGATACTTGGCGATGGCGCCGATAAATTCATCATCCTGGATCAGCCGTTCTATGGCTGCCGGCACTTCTTCATCGCGGTAGGGGCGAATGTCCGCGAATCTATCTACTTCAGTCACAATGTCAGCCTTGCGTGTAAGGAGTCGCGGCCAACCGAGTTGGCCGGGAAATTCAGGGCGCAATTTTACACGCTTTTATGGCAAGGGGTATGGAGCGAGTACGAATAGTGAGATCTGACCAGTTAATCAGGCTGCAATGCCAGTGTCACCGCCGCCTCGGCATGAATCGCAGTGGTGTCATAGAGCGGAACGGCTGCTTTTGAGTCACCCACCAGCAAGGCAATCTCGGTGCATCCCAGGATCACGGCCTGGGCACCCGCCTCTGCCAGCCCGGCGATGATGGCGAGATACTCGGCCCGCGATGACGCACGGATCTCGCCAAGACAGAGCTCGTCATAAATGATGCTGTGCACCCGTTCGCGCTGCGCCGCTGGCGGCACCAGCACCTCAAGCCCGAACAGGGTTTGCAGGCGGCCCTTGTAGAAATCCTGCTCCATGGTGAAACGGGTGCCAAGCAGCCCGACTCTTTGCACCCCGTCCGCCAACAACTGGCGGGCGGTGGCATCGGCAATATGAAGCAAAGGGATCTCGATGGCAGCCTCAATCTCGGGCGCAACCTTGTGCATTGTGTTGGTACCGATCAGCAGAAAATCGGCGCCGCCAGCCTGCAGCTTGCGCGCCTCGGCAGCCAGCAGCTTGGCGGTCGCGGGCCAGTCACCGGCGTGTTGCAGACGCTCTATCTCGGCAAAGTCGACGCTGCTCAGCAGCACTCGCGCCGAGTGCAGGCCGCCGAGCCGTGCCCGCACATCCCGGTTGAACGCCTGATAGTAACTGACGGTGGATTCCCAGCTCATGCCACCCAGCAGACCGATACATTTCATGGGGACTCCTTTAATACAGTGCCAGTGCAGCATGGCGCTGCCAGCGAGATAAAAAAGGCCCCGAAGGGCCAACAAGACAGAAGGTAAGGCCAAAGGTCCAGGGTCTGTTGACGTCTGTCGCGGCCGGGCCGACACGTCAAGGGATCTTGGACGCCTAAATCCAGATCATCAGCACGCAGGCTGCCGTGGCGAGCCCCATGCCAAGGTTGAAACGACGCCAGCCTGTGGCGGTGCGGATGATGCGGCGCACCTGGGCACCGAACAGCACCCAAAAGGCACCGGTATACAGGCCAGTCACAAAAAAGATGCCGAGCACCCAGCTGGCCGAGGGCCAGTAAGCCTCCCCCGCCAGGGTAAAGCCACTGATGGCGGAGAGCGCCATCATCCAGGCCTTGGGGTTGAGCAGTTGCAGCATGGCGCCCTGATGGGCCGGAATGAGCGGTCGGTTGCCCTCGGCCGGTCCACTGGCGGTCGCCACCTTCCAGGCCAGCCAGAGCAGATAGGCCGAGCCAATCAGCTTGAGGCCATCATGCAGCAGCGGCACCTTTTCAAACATCACCCCGAGCCCCAGCGCCGTGGCCAGGATCATCAGGTTGATCCCCCCCACCACCCCCACCAGCAGGGGAAGAGTGCGGCGAAATCCCTGGGCGGCACCGGCACTGGTGAGCAGCATGTTATTGGGGCCCGGCGTGCCACAGGTAATGAGGGCAAAGCCCGCCAGGGGAAGCAACCAGTTCAGATCCATCTCAACCTCTTGGTGATACAAAGCGTCCGATATACGGCAAGCCTTCTAATATGCAGAGCCAGCCTCGTGGCGACAAGTCAGAAATGGCTCTTTCTTGCCTGCCAGCGGCGCGCGCTCAATACCAGAGCATCACCACGCAAAGCGCCGTCAGCACACCAAGGGACCCATTGAGGCGCCGCCAGCCCCTATCCGTGCTGATCCAGTTGCTCAGCTGATGGCCGAACAAGACCCAGACAAAACAGACCGGGAAGCCCACCAGCGGAAACACCAGCATGATCCCCCACAGGCTAGGCCAGTAACTGGCACCTGGCAGACTGAACAGACTGATGGCGGAGATGGCCATCATCCAGGCCTTGGGATTGAGAAACTGAAAGCCCAGCCCTTCCAGCAAGGTCAACGGACGGGCACGCCGGGCCGGATCACCGGGGGCACCGGCCACGGCGATACGCCACGCCAGCCACAGCAAATAGAGGCTGCCGAAGATCTGCAGCCCCAATCGCAGCAGAGGCCAGCTCTCGAACAGGGGATAGAGCCCCAATGCCATGACCAGTTGCAACACGGGCTGACCCACGGCCACGCCGGTCAGGTGTGGCAGGGTACGGCGCACCCCGAAGTTGGCGCCAGATGCCGTCAGCATCAGATTGTTGGGGCCCGGCGTACCGCAGGTGAGCACGGCAAAGCCGAACAGGGTGACATACCATTCCATCGTCATCTTGTGACTCCTTCATTGCCACATTGTATCGATACAATGTGGTGTATTTGATTGTGAACAGGTTGGCTTTCACGCTATATTGAGGACAATTTTGGATCAATGGATTTATTGTCACCATGACAATCTGGACCCCGGACCTTGCCCCCTTCGATGGCCCCCTCTATCTCAAGCTGGTGCAAGCCATAGAGCAGGCCATTCTCAGTGGCGACCTGCCACCCCGGACCCGCTTGCCGACCCACAGGGCTCTGGCGGATCGGCTGGGGGTGACCGTCGGCACCATCACCCGCGCCTATGGCGAGGCGGAACGGCGCGGCCTGCTGGCTGCCAAGGTGGGACACGGCACCTGGGTCAAAGGGACAGGCATGGATCCGGCCAATGAGTGGGTGATCCGCAAGGAAGAGGGGCATCGCATCGAGCTGTGGCAGAACCTGCCGGTGCAGCTGGACAGGGCCGCCATCATACGTCCCATGCTGGGAGAGCTGGCCGACGGGGATCTCAATGCCCTGCTCGGCTATGACAAGGAGGCGGGCCAGCCCGGTCAGCGCCAGCTGTTCATCGACTGGCTGGCCGAGCAGGGGGTGCACGGCAGCGAGGATCGCCTGCTGTTCAGCCACGGCGCCCAGCACGGCATCATGCTCTCTCTGCTGGCCACCGGCTGCGTGGGGGAAACCATTTTGTGTGAAGGCCTCAGCTACCCCGGCATGCTGGGCAATGCCCGCCAGCTGAAGAACCAAGTGGTGGGGCTGGCGATGGACGAGGAGGGGTTGATCCCTGCCGCGCTGGAGGCCGCCTGCCGCACGCGGCGGGCCAAGCTGCTCTACCTCACCCCGACCCTGCAAAATCCCACCACCGCCATCATAAGCCAGGCACGGCGCGAGGCCGTCGTCGCCATCGCACGCCACCATGACCTGCTGATCATCGAAGATGACGTCAACGGCCTGCTGCCCAGTATCCCCGTGGCCCCCCTGGTCAACCTGGCGCCGGAGCGGGTCGTCTATCTGGGCAGCCTGGCCAAGATCGCCTGTGGCGGGCTTAGGGTCGGCTTCGTGCTGGCGCCACCCGCCCTGCGCAATGCCTTCGCCCAGGCGATGCGGTTGTCGAGCTGGATGGTGAGCCCGCTCTTGATCGAGCTGGCCTGCAAGCTGGTCAGCCAGCGCCAGATAATGCCATTGGTCGAGCAGCAGCGGCAGATCCTGGCACGTCGCGGCGAGCTGTTGCGCCACCTGTTGCCGGGGGCTCACTGGCAGGCGGGCTCCATGCACGCCTGGCTGCCATTGCCGGAGCCGTGGCGCAGTCAGGAATTCGCCGAGGCTGCCAACGCCCTTGACGTCGGGGTGGCGAGCGGGGAACACTTCGCCGCCGGCCAGTTCGCTGCACCCCAAGGGGTACGGCTGAGCCTGAGCCAACCTGCCACGGATGCCCGCGTCGCCGAGGGGCTGGAGCGGCTGGCGCAGCTGCTGCGCGCCGCGCCGCCCACCAATCCCCTGCTATAGTCGGCCACCATCAGTCAGCCACTATCCGGCCCGGCGTGCCCAGATCCGGGCGCCCAAAGGAGAGCCCATGCACCCGACCCGCGTCTCGCTTCTGCTTGTCCCCCTGCTGCTGGGAGGCTGCGCTGCGCCCGATCATCAACAGCTGGGCACGGCACTGAGCGGGCTGGAGGGGGAGCTGCAACGGCTGGAAGAGGAGCTGGCCGCCATGAACGGCCTCCATTACCAGAAAGCGATCGATGCCCCCTTGAGCCTGCGCCGCCATCTGGTTGCCGCCTCCCCTCAGGTAGCAGGAGTAAGGCTCGAGCGTCGCCAGTTGCAGGATGGGCCAAGGCTCAATTACCACTACCGGCTGCCGGATGGCATGACGGCCCTGCCCCTCGACAATCCCTGCCTGCGTTATGAGTTCGAATTGCGCCATCTGGGTCGTCTGGGCCAGCTTGCGCTCAGCTGGCAGGGACGCGACGCTCAGGGCTCCCGCCTGATCCACCAGCGCGATTGCCCCTTCTCGGCCAGTGGGCCCGGCCTGCAATAAGCCGCCTTTGCTCAATCCGGGCGCCCCCTATGGTCAGTTGAAAGGCGCCCCCACATCTTGTAGCTTGCCTCCATCCCCTTCTATTGACTCCCTTGGCCGGAAACCGCCCCATGAAACTGACTCCCCTGTGGCTGGCGCTGTGCAGCCTGCCTGTGCTGGCCTGTGGCCCGGATGGCTGCGAAACACCGCTCACCCTGCAACTGACCGCAGCCCAGTGCCATCTGAACGGACTGCCATTTCTCTCCCCCGATAACGACACCCGTACCAATCTGGCCTTGCTGCTGGCCGATGAGCAGGCTTTCTCCCTGCCCGGTGAGGCTCTGCCTCTGCCATTTCGGATCGATGAGCTGATAAGCCCGGCCGCTGGCGATACCGCACCTGCCGGGCCAGATCCCCTGCTGGCGCTGGCCGCGTCGCTTGGCATAGAGGCCGCCACCACTGAAGCGGCAATCACCCGGGCCGGCAGCTGGAGCGAGGGGCGCTGTATCAGCAACAATCCAGTCTCTGCCGAGGCCTTCTTGCAGGCACTGGTGCAAACGCCCGCCCTTACCGCCAGCGATCGCAGCCAGCTGGCAAGCCAGCGGCTCGCCATGCTGGGTCAGTGCGGCCATGCCCAGGACGCGGCAGAAAGCATGCCCCAGGGCGAAAGCCAGACGGCGCCGCTGTCCGCCGCCGCCAAAGGGTTTGCCGACTACCTGACCGCCAGCCAGCACTTCTATCAGGGGGAGTTTGCGCAAGCCGACGCCCTGTTTGCCGCCCTCGCCGAACAGGACCAGCCCTGGCTCAAGGAGACGGCCGACTATATGAAGATCCGGGTCGCCCTCAACCAGTCACAGCAAAGCGCCTTCGACGATTGGGGCAGCCTGGACCGCAGCCGGATCGATCAGGCTCAGCTGCAGCGCTGCGAGCAGCTCATCACCGACTACCGCACCCGCTACCCACAGGGGCGCTATCTGGATTCCGCCACCGGCTTGTTGCGTCGACTTGCCTGGTTCAAGGGGGATAACGAGCTGCTGGCCAGTCACTATCTGCAGGCGAGCCAACAGCAGAGCCCACCGGATCTGGTCAACGAGATCGATCTCAAACTGCTGATGCAACCCGGCTTCACCGGCTCGGCAACCATGCCCATGCTGACCCTGGTGCAGGATCTGCGCCGGCTGCGGATCCATGACAGCTGGGATGAGTGGCAGCCGCTGCTCGCGGCCGAGATCGGCCAGCAGGCCCCCCAGTTTGCCCGGCACGCCCCCTGGCTGGCCTATCTGGAGCAGTCCAGCCGCTACTATCTCGCCAAGGATTATGCCGTCGTGGTCGCTGCCGCCCCTGCGCTGGCCAAGGGCCCCCTGAATAATCTGGCCTTCAGCCAGCAGGTATTGAAAGGGATGGCACTGGCTGCCCAGCGGCAGTGGGCCAAAGCCGAACAGCAGTGGCGCGCCCTGCTCGCCAACCAGCCAACCCCCTTGCAGGATCAGCTGTTGCAGCTTGCCCTGGCCATGACCCTGGAACGGGCCGGCCAGCTGGAGCAAGTGTTTACCAAGGAAAGCCCCATCAAGAGCGATCACTACCGCATCCCGCTGCTGGAATATGTGGCACCGGCGCCCCTGCTGCGCCGCATGGCCCGGGATGAAACCGCCTCCGAGCCCCTGCGTCAGCGTGCCAGTTACACCCTGAGTTACAAGCAGCTGACCCATGGCGACTACCAGGGCTTCCTGCAAGATGTGGCGGGCGCTCCCCCTGCGGCACCGTTCAACTGGCAAGGCAGCCAGGGTTATCAGTGCCCGGCCCTGACCGAGGTGGTCGCCACCCTCGCCAAGGCGCCTGGTACGCCCAAAGCCCTCAACTGCCTGGGCGAGTTTTTCCTGGCACAAGGGCTGGATTGGGATCCCCTGCTCCATCGCCCGGGAGCCGATACCCTGGCGGGGAGCCAGGACCTGTTTGCCGGCAAGCAGCGCAGCCGCCTCGACTGGTATCAGCAGGTCATCGCCAATCCCAAAGCCACCAAGGACGACAAAGCCTACACCCTCTATCGCGCCATCAACTGCTACGCCCCGAGCGGCAGCAACGGTTGTGGCAGTCAGAATCTGCCCGTCAGCCAGCGCAAGGCCTGGTTCAACACCCTCAAGCAGCAACACGGGGCAAGCCAGTGGGCAAAACAGCTCAAATATTACTGGTGATGCTGACGCTGCTCGGCACCGAGGCCAGGGCAACCGTCGAGGCGGGCCAGTACCGTCAGTTCTGGCTGTGGGCCGGGGTCAGACCCCAACCCGTGTTGCAGCAGGCAGATCGCCTCTATCTGCATCAAGGGGAGATAGGCCCCCTGGACCCGGCCCTGCCCCTGCGCTTTCAGGGGCAGGGCATAGCACCGAGCAAGCTGCCGGTGGGCGAACTGTGGCTCGCCTATCGGGTGGAGCGGCTCGACTGGGATGACATCCTGCTGCAGAACCTGGAAAACCAGCTGGCTGCCTGGCAGCGAAAGGGCAATGAAGTGCGCGGCGTCCAGATAGATTTCGATGCCCGCACCCACCAGCTGGCCGACTATGGGCACTTCTTGCGTCAGCTGCGACAACAGTTGCCCGCTCGCTACGCCATCAGCATCACAGGCTTGCTGGACTGGACCCGCACCGGTGACATCAGGGAGCTGAACGCCCTGACAGGTGTGGTCGACGAGCTGGTGGTGCAGACCTATCGGGGCCGTCATACCGAACCCGGCTATGCCCGCTATCTGCAGACGCTGCACCGGCTGACACTGCCATTCAAGCTGGGGCTGGCGCAGGGGGGAGAGTGGGATCCCGCCTGGGAAGCGAGATTGGCACAGGTCCCCGCCTATGGGGGAGCTGTGGTGTTTCTGATCAATCCGCCACCCCCTTGACCCCGGCGGGGTATTGACCAGAGTACAATTTACAGACAATAGTGAAAGCTCTTTTTGACTCCATCCCATGCCATACTTTTTCGTAACGTGAACCAGCAAGGGAGCGCCAAGGATGCAGATCCTTCTGATCGAAGACGATGCCATGCTCAGCTCGGCCCTCTCCCAAGGTCTGAGTGATCATGGCGTCACGCCATCCCAACTGACCTATTGCAAGGAACTCTCCACACTATCCGCCCTGCTGCGTCAGCAGCCGTTCGACGCCATCATCTGCCGCCAGTATCGCCATCAGGCCCATGAGGGGATCCGCCTGCTGCAGGAGGCGCATTATCTGGGCCTGCTCGAACCTGGCTGTGTGCTCTTGCTGCTGGATGGGGACGATGAATTGCTCCACTATCCCCCTTCCGAGCTCTATTTTCCACTGCACCTGTCCATGCCCTTTACCACGGATCAGCTGACACGCAGTTTGCACGAACTGGTGTTGCTGACCGGGCTGACCCGACCCTTGCCCCCGTCAATGAAGCTCAGGGAGTGGCGCCTCGCCTGCTCCCTGTGCGAAGACCTGCTCTACCAGCAGCAGAAGAAAAACAAGGCGCTGGGCCCACTGCTGGACAGGGTCAAGGGTTACATGTTGCTGCAGGAGAAGGATCACTTCCAGGCCACCCAGCACTATGCCATGTGTACCACTGAACACGACGCCTGGTGGCCACGCAAGGGGCTGATCCACGCTCTGCTGGGGCTGAACAAGCTGGACAGCGCCCGCAAGGACCTGACCCGCAATCAGGAACGGCTGCCGCCGACAATACAGCTGGAACTGATGTTGGCCTGCCTGCTGCACGAGGCGCAGTGGGAATCAGCCTGGGAGGTACTCGGCAAGCTGCTGCAAAAACAGTCCTGGCAGCCGGAATGGCGTCAGGCGGCCATCTTGCTGGCCCTGCTGCTGAAAGATGAAGGGAAGGCGCTCGAACAGGCAAACGCGCTCAGCCTGCGATTTTTCAGTGAGCACAGGTTCCGCCTGTCTATCGAGAATTTCGTCCTGAATGCCAGTCTGGCCGTGCTCTGGCACTACCCCACGGCAGCCAGGATCAGTGCCCTGCAACAGGAGTTTGACTATCTCAGCAAGGCCGCCACCCTGCGGGCCCACGAGGCTGCATTGCTGCAGGCCCTTATGCTGGGTCTGGATTATCGCTTCGATGACGCCATAGTACTGCTGGCCAAACACCCGCCAGAGGCGGCGCGGGACAATCATCTCAACCAGTTGCTCGGTTTTGCCGTCAGCCAGTTTTGCGGCCTGCCCCACCACGCCCAGCGCTATCTGGCAAAGCTCGGCCAGTACCAGGCCAGAGTGGCACCGTCGCCGCTGCTCCAGCGGATGTTCAATCAAGTCGTCACTGAACTCAAACTCCAGCTGGACCGCCGTGAGCAACGCCTGACCTACCTGCGCCAGGAGCGGCAGCGGGCCAGTGCATCGGGTCAGCATCAGCTCGCTGTGCAATACGCCATGACACTGCAGGAAGAGTTCCCGGCTCTGCCGGGAGATGCCTGGCAACTGCTGGAATTGCTGCAGCTGTGCTGGCCTGCCGGCATGCCGGCCCCCAAGGTGGCACTGCTGGTTGATCGGCTGGAGCGGCGCCTGACCCACAGCGCCACCTTCATGGAGCACCATGCCGATGAATACCAGAAGACCTTGCTGCAGATCAGATCACACCTGCACCCCAAATCATCCTCTTCCCCGCCCAACTGAGCCCGGTGATGGCCAGGCTGGCGGACCTCGCAAGAAGCCCTCTTAAAACAGACCCCGCACCAGAATACCGGCGATCAGCAGCGGTGCGACCAGTCGCCAGCACCAGAGCAGGCCGAGCCGCAGCACGGGTGACAGACCGGCGGGCAGTATGGTGTCCCCCAGTCGCCAGCCCAGCAGCAGAGTCAGCACCAGGCCGAACAGCGGCATCATCAGGTTGGAGGTGAGGTAGTCGAGCAGATCGAAAATCGTCTTGCCAAACAGGGTCAGCTCGCTCCAGAGGCCGAATGAGAGGCTGACCGGAATACCTGACACCATGATGAGCAGGGTCAGCACCCGACAGGCACCGCGCCGTGACCAACCCCACTCCTCCGTGGTGAAACGCACCAGATGCTCCAGCATGGAGATGGAAGAGGAGAGTGCCGCCACCAGCAGCAGCAGGAAGAAGACCACTCCCAGCCCCTGACCGAACGGCAGATGACTGAACACGGCGGGCATTGTCATGAAGGTGAGGCCGGGACCGGCAGTGGGATCGATACCGGTCGAGGCCAGCGCCGGGAAGATCATCAGACCCGCCAGCACGGAGATGAGGCTCGCCAGGGTCACCACCCAGACACCGGAGCGCAGCACACCTTCGCTGTTAGGCAGGTAGGCGCCATAGGTGGTATGCACGCCGAGGCCAATGGAGAGGGAGAAGAAAGCCAGCCCCAGCGCATCCAGCACGCTCTGGCCGGTCAGCATGGAGAAGTCCGGCACCAGCAACTGACGCACCCCTGCCATGGAACCCGGCATGGAGAGACCCACCCCCACCAGCAGCAACATCATGATGAACAGCGCCGGCATCATCCAGCGCAGTGCCCGCTCCACCCCTTTCTGAATGCCACCCTGCACGAACCACCAGGTCAGTCCGGCAAAGACCAGATGGGTCAGCACGGGCCACCAGGGGTCACTGACATAACCGTTGAACAGGGCGGTCAGCGCCGAACCCTCGCTCAGGTTGAGCTTGCCCGCCACCGCCAGCGCCGCATACCCCACGGTCCAGCCGCCCACCACACTGTAGAAGCTGTAGATGAAGAAGCCGCACAATATCCCCATGTAGCCCATCCAGCGCCAGTTCGGGCCGACCAGCTTGTGGAAGGCACCGAGCACACCACGCTGACTGCGGCTGCCGAGCAATGTCTCCCCCACCAGTACGGCTACCCCCAGGGTGAAGCTGAACAGCAGGAACACCAGCAGGAAGGCCCCGCCACCATTGGTGGCCGTCACATAGGGAAACTTCCAGATGGCGCCAAGGCCGATCGCCGTACCGGCCGCCGCCAGCACATGACCGAGACGGGAAGACCACTGAACCTGGCTCATACAACCTCCGGGGAACACAACATCGAATCGATACTCCATGGGTAAACATCAAACGGGCAACAACAAAAAAGGCCGCCTGGCGGCGACCTTTGCAATGAACATTCAGACAAACTGCGCGTGCAAGGTCACCTCTCCTGAGAGCTGCAAAATCGGCCTGACAGCGCGAAAACGGGTGACATGAATAGGATGACCTGAACGCCAAAAAGGAGCCACAGCCTAAACCATGGCAAGAAAAATTGACACAATGAGAAATAAAAATTTTCAACTCCCATTGAAAACCCTATATTTATCAATCAGGGACGCCCGGTTGACCATGATAATGTCCCCCCTGCGACCAGCCCTTTGGTTTAGTCTTGATGGGTAAGTGACGTCCCGTCACCGATCAGACGGCCCGCCTGGTTCGGCCACTTGATTCAGCATATGCAACAGGACAGTGCATGAAACGAACTCTGCTCATCGGAGCACTCTTCAGCCTCAGCCTGACACTGTCGGCACAACCCTCGCTGACCCTGCTCAGCCATGAACTCGTCCCCTTCACTCACCACCATGATGGCAAGCTCGACGGGCTCGCCGTTCGCCTGATCCAGCAAATACAAGATGAACTGGGAGAAACGTATCCCATCCGGATTTACCCCTTCAAACGGGCCCTGGCACTGACCAGACTGGAGCCGGGATATGCGCTGTTTGTTACCCAGTGGGCACCCGAGAGAGAACCCTTCTTTAAATGGGTAGGACCACTGTTTCGGAGCAAAGTAATCATCTATCAGCCCCCGTCACCCAGACACAAACTGAAGAGCCTCGACGACTTGCGTCATTTGCCAAGGGTCGGGGTTGTGCTCGGTAATGCCGATGACGAACGGCTCACTCGCGAAGGATATACCAATCTGGTGCGCTATCAATCGGTTGAGGAAGCCTTGCAACGCTTGGTACTGGGCAAAATTGATGCATTTCCGGTAGGTGAAATGGTGCTGGATGCCACCTTGGAACAGCGAGGGTTATCACATCGCAGCGTGACAAACTCGGGGGTAGTGCTTCATGAGTCATGGCTCTACCTCGCCTTTTCCAGGGATCAGGATGATGCCGTCATAGCCCGTTGGCAGTCTGCGCTCGACAAGGTCAGGTTGAAAAGTGGGAGGGACATGCTGCCCCCCCATCAAGATCGAACCTCACATCAAGCCGCGCAACAGGATCCCGCCGATCAGTAAGGGGGCCAGCCAGCGCCAGCAACCCATCACCAGGGTCCGCCAGTGCTGAGCCAAGCCCTGGGGCAGCGCTCGCTGACCCAGCTTCCAGCCCAGCAACAGGGTGAGCGCCAGCCCGAACATAGGCATCATCAGGTTGGAGGTGACAAAATCCAGCAGCTCGAAGATGTTCTTGCCAAACAGGGTCACATCCGCCCAGGGGCCGAACGACAGGCTGACGGGAATGCCGTTCACCATCACCAGCAAAGTAATGAGGCTGCAGGCCGCGCGGCGTGACCAGCCCAGACTCTCGCAGATGAAGCACTGCAGATGCTCCAGCAGCGAGATGGCCGAAGAGAGCGCCGCCACCACCAGCAGGGAGAAGAAGATCACCGCCAGCCCCTGGCCAAACGGCAACTGCTGGAACACCGCCGGCATCGTCATGAAGGTGAGGCCCGGGCCGGAGGCGGGATCTATGCCGGTCGCCGCCAGCACGGGGAAAATCATCAAGCCCGCCAGCACGGCGATCAGGCTCGCCAGCAGCACCACCCAGAGGCTGGAACGACCCACGCCTTCGCTGGAAGGCAAGTAAGCACCATAAGTGGTGTGAATGCCGAGGCCGATGGAGAGGGAGAAGAAGGCAAGCCCCATGGCATCGAGCACGCCGGACATGCCGAGCTTGCTGAAGTCCGGCATCAGGAAGTGGCGTACCCCGGCCATGGCATTGGGCAGGGTAAGACCGAAGGCCACCAGCAGCAGTATCATGATGAACAGGGCCGGCATCATCCAGCGCAAAGTACGCTCCACCCCCTGCTGCACGCCCCCCTGCACGAACCACCAGGTGAGGGCGGCAAACAGCAGGTGGGTCAACACGGGCCAGAGCGGATCGCCGACGTAGTCGTTGAAGCGGGCGGTCAGGGCGGCACCATCCCCATGCTGCAGGCTACCGGCCAGCGCCATGCCGGTGTAGCCCAGGGTCCAGCCACCCACCACGCTGTAGAAGCTGAAGATAAGCAGGCTGCAGAGCAGGCCCATGGCCCCGACCCAGCGCCAGCGCTTGCCCATCAGGGCGCTAAACGCCCCCACCACACCACGGCGGCTCATGCTGCCGAGCAGTGTCTCCCCCATCAGCACAGCCACTCCCAGAGTGAAACTGAACAGCAAAAACACCAGCAGGAAGGCACCGCCACCGTTGGCGGCCGTCACATAGGGAAACTTCCAGATAGCGCCGAGGCCGACGGCGGAGCCTGCGGCGGCCAGAATATAACCAAGCCGGGATGACCATTGGGACTGCTTCATAAGAACTCCAATACAGGTGCCCACAAGCTGGGCCCAAAACGGCGCTCAGAGTACGGTCAAGGCCACGCAATCACAACGCCGCTTATCGGGCTAAAAAACGATTTATTGGCATCATTACCTAATAATATTCAGTTTTACGCGTTATCGTGCCGAAAAATAAAAACCGGAGCATTTTTGCTCCGGTTTTGACTGTCATGGACTCGCATTGAGCGCCTAGATAACCCCCAGTTCCCGCAGTCGCTCCATCAGGTAGCTGTGGGCGGTATGACGCTCGGAGAGCACCACATCCGGCCGCGGGTGAAGGAACAGCGGCAGTGAGATGCGGGACTTAGCGGCGCTGCCGCCGGTCGGATTGATGACGCGGTGGGTGGTGGAGGGGTAGTAGCCGCGAGAGGCCTCCTGCAGCATGTCGCCGATGTTGATGATCAGGGTGCCAAAATCGCACGGCACGTCCATCCACTCCCCGTCGGCTCCCTTCACCTGCAGGCCCGGCTCGTTGGCGGCGGGCAGTATAGTCAGCAGGTTGATGTCTTCATGGGCGGCGGCGCGAATAGCACCCGGCGCTTCGGTGCCGTCGAACGGCGGATAGTGCAACACCCGCAGCAGTGTCTTCTGGCTCTCTTCAATCATGGAAGAGAGCGGGCAGCTGTAGTGAGCGGCGATGTCGCTCGGGGTGTATTGCTCCACCCAGCCCAGCAGCTCGGCGGCCAGATCGTTGGCGAGGCGATAGTACTCCATCGCCTGCGCCTTCAGCTCTTCCGGCATCTGGCCCCAGGGGTAAATATGGAAGTACTCCTTGATGTCCTTCTGGCTGTGACCCTTGGCCACCTCGGACACCGACGGCGGGAAGTAGCCATCCTGGGTTTCGCGGTTGAACAGGAAATCCTGCTTCTGCTCGCTCATGAAGAAGCGATACCAGTTGTCATAGATGGACTGCACCAGCTCTTTCGGGATGGGGTGGTGGGTCAGCACACCAAAGCCGGTGGTACGCAGGGATTCGGTGAAGCGCTGCGCCGCATCGGGCGAGCGGTAATCGACGGTCAGGACTTTCATTATTTTTGTTACGCGCCAGTTAAAAGATGGCGCAGTTTACCTCGCCCATGACCACAAGGAAAGTGAGCCGCCCCTCCCGCCCCAGCCTGTCGCAAATAGTGACAAAAACGTCAAAAAACGGCGCCAGCCAAGACCCGAGATCCTCCCTTGTCCTGACCCGGCATCCTCACTAGAATGCCTCCATCATCCATGCCGGAGCCCGTTTATGTCCCCCAAGATCCTGTTGCTGACCCTGCCTTTTCTGCTCGCCGGTTGCAGCTCGCTGTCGGAAGAGGAGTGCCGTGCCATGAGCTGGTACAACCTGGGCTATCAGGATGGGGAGCAGGGCAAGACCCGTCAGGCGACCCGTGACTATGTCTCGACCTGTGGCGAATACGGCCTCAAGGTGGATGAAGCCGAGTGGAAACGGGGCTATGCCAAGGGGCTGGAGCTCTACTGCATTCCTGAACTTGCCTACAGCAAGGCCAAGTCAGGCCATGAGTATCTGGGGGTCTGTCCCAACGATGCCAGCTTCCTCACCCAGTACGATCGCGGTCGCAAGGAGTACCTGCTGGAGAAGCAGCTCAGCGAGATAAAGAGCGACTTGCAGCAGACAGAACGGGATATCGAACAGCTGGAGCGCCAGATCCGCAACGAGAACGACAGCAAGCAGCGCGACTACTACCGCGCCCAGCGCGAGAGGGCCATCCGTCATTACGAGGGACTGCGCCGAGACTACAACCGGATCCGCTTCCCTGATCGGGTGATCCAGTTCTCTTTCGGCAATTAAGACTCGGGCTGCACCGAGTACAGCAGCAACCTCCTCCCGGCCCGGGTGATCCCCTTCTATTTCGGGCATGAATGCGAAAAGAAAAGGCCACCCGGGCTATTTCCCAGCCTGGATGGCCCCTTTTCCTCTGGCCGCGGGTCCTTACGAGGGCAGCACCCAGCGCTGCAGCGCCAGCGCGATCCCGTCTTCGTTGTGATCGGCGGTCACTAGGTCGGCATGGGCCTGCACATGGGCGGCGGCATTGCCCATGGCAACCGCCAGCCCCACCTGCTCGAACATGCTGATGTCGTTGTTGTTGTCACCAAACGCCACCACGTTTTCCATCGCTATTCCCTCGCTCTCGGCCCACAGGGCCAGCCGGTTGCCCTTGCTGCACCCCGGTTGCACCAGCTCCACCGCATAAGGCGCCGCCCAGTCACGGGTAAAGGGCATGGCCTCGACCACCTCCCCCATGAACTGATGCAGCAGGGCAGGATCCTGGTTGAACAGCTCCAGCTTCCAGATCGGATTTTTCAGCCAGCTCACCAGATCGTCCGCAGGCAGCAGGGAGATCTTGAGATGATCCGGCTGGTTTGCCGACCAGTGGCGCATCCGGGTGATGTGATCCTCGCAGCCGATATAGCCGATCCCTTCGCTAAGGTGGAACAGGGCCCCCATCTGCTGCGCCTCGACCTGAGCCAACAGATCGGTGAGCGGGGCCACCGCCAGCGGGTCCCCCGCCAGGATCCTCTCCTGCGCCGGATCATAGAGGTAGGCACCGTTGCTGCAGATGATGGGGGTATCGAGGGCCAGCTCGTGATGGAAGGGGCGCGCCGTCATGAAGTGGCGGCCCGTCACCAGCAACACCTTGATGCCGTGGGCCCGCGCCTGTGCCAGCGCCGCTCGGGTCGCGGACGAGATCTTGTGATCCCGGGTCAGCAGGGTGCCATCCATATCCAGCGCGATGGCCTTGTACTCACTCATAGCTCCTCCAGCCTCAAACAAATCAGCAAATAGCCTTACCGTCCCAGAGCTGGCGCCCCGATGCAAGCCCTGTCAGGGACCGGGCCCCCAATCTGTGATCTGACCGGGGCACACGGCAAGTCCCTCCCGTCCACGGCTCCTCAACCCGGCTCGGCACAGCTCGCCAGACGCTGGCGTCGATCGGCCCGTTTGCGCAGACCGTAGAAACCGATGGCACAAACCACACCTGAGAGCGCGGCCAGATAGAAGGGCCACTCTGTCCCTGCCAGCAGCACCAGACTGCCCACCAGCACAGCCAGGATCTCGCTGCCTACCGCCAGACCACGGTAGATCCCCATCGCCTGCCCCTGCTGCTCGGCATGACTGCGGTTGGAGACGGCTACCGAGGTCGCCAGTTCCCCCAGGCTCATGCCGATCCCTACTGGAATGAAGGTGAGTGCCAACCCCCACCAGTGATCCGGCAGCACAAACATCAGCATGCCCGCCGCCATCACCAGATGGCCGACGACCCCCAGGCTACTGCCACGCCAGTGGCGAGCAAGGCGGGATCCCAGCCATGATCCCAGCATCATGGGCACGCTCACCAGCACGGCCGCCTGCGCCAGCTGTACCGGATCCCAGGCCAGCCGTTCCACCAGCCAGACGTTGAAGTAGGTGAAGTAGAGCTGCACAGCGCCGTAGCTGAGCAGGGTCAGCACGAAATAGGGCAACAGAGCCGGTTGCAGCAAGAGCTGACGGGAAGAGAGCGACGGCGCCTGCTGGCTGGGGGCAACCGGGGCCTTATTGGGCAACAACCAGAGCACCAGCAACAGGTTGACCAGGGTCATGGCCACCGCCAGCCAGGCGGCCAGGCTGTAATCTCCCGATACCACGGCGGCATAGCCTCCTATCATGGGGCCAAGCACCCAGCCCAGGTTCATGCCGATGTTGATCCAGGCGAAGCTGCGGGCCTTGGTCTTGGTGGTGCTCATGTCAGCCGCCATCGCCTGCACGATGGCGATATCCCCGTTGAAAAAGCCCTCCACCACCCGGCTCAACAACAACAGTGGCAAGGATCGCCAGGCGATCCCCAACGCCATCAGGGCATAACCGACCAGCACGCCAACCAGACAGACTGTCAGGATCGGCTTGCGGCCGTGGCGATCGGAAAGCCGCCCCAGCCAGGGGGATCCCACCAGCTGAAACAGCGGGTAGAGCCCCATGATGACCCCCAGCCACACCTTGCGACTCCAGTCAGATGCCTCTGGTGTTAGCATACCCTGCGCCGGATCCAGCATCAGTGGCGCCAGCACGGGCGAGGGCAGGCTGAAACCCGCCACCGCCAGCGTCACCGTCATCACCAATACCCAGAGGGTCGCCTGCCCCTTGATCCCTTCCATGTCAGCCTAATTAAATAAAGTTATTGGTTTATTTATACTGAGCAAGGCGCATTATTAAGTAAAGTGAATTGTTGATTTAAAAATGGCCGCTATCCATAATGACCCCATGAACATCCGTACTGACAAGATCCTCTTCCGATACCCTGGATCCTTGGCTCACCTGCCGATAACGGGAAGCCCTCAATGAACGCCAGCACCGACAAGATACTGTTTCTGCTCAAGAGTCATGGCCCCCAGAGCGCAGCCGCGCTGGGGGAGCAGTTGCAGATGACCTCCATGGGTGCCCGCCAGCATCTGATTGCGCTGGAGGCCGACGGCTGGGTGGGGTTTAGCGATGAAGCCCGCGGCCGTGGCCGTCCCGTGCGCCTGTGGCATCTGACCGAACAGGCCTGGCAGCGCTTCCCCGATACCCACAGCGAACTGACCTTGCAGCTTATCGACAATATCCAGCAGCTGTTTGGCGAGGTGGGCATGGAGCGACTGATCCAGCAGCGTGAGCAGCAACAGCTGGGCCGTTATCAGGCACAGCTGACCCAGCCTGCGCTGGCAGACAGGCTGGCCACGTTGAAAGAGCAGCGCACGCGAGAGGGCTATATGGCAGATATGCGCCAGGAGGAGGACGGCAGCTGGTTGCTATGGGAGAGCCACTGCCCCATCTGCGCCGCAGCGCGGGCCTGTCGGGGGTTTTGTCGCAGCGAGCTGGAGATGTTTCGCCAGTTGCTGGCACCGGCCAGGGTGGAGCGGGAACAATACCTGCTGGACGGGGATCACCGCTGCCTCTACCGCATCACGCCGCCGACTCCGTGATCGCCGAATGCCAGAAACAACAAAGCAGGCGCCGGGATGCCTGCTTTGTTGCCTTCGGGGAGGAGGTGCTCTCGTTCCAGCCCGTCGTTTCCCGATAAGGTCGGACGGCTGATGGGGTGTGTGACCCGGTAAGGTCCTTCACCACAGAGACCGGGTTGGGTATCTGTCTTGCCACCGGAAGATGCAACCATAGTATCCCTCCCGGTGCGGTGAGTGGTTGCGAAGTAGCATGTATTTTCAGTTGTTTTTGCAATAGTTCACCCTTAATCTAGGAAAAGTGAATTAATAATTGCAACGAGGAACGGAGAATGCTGAAACTTGATCGCATAGACAGGCATATTCTGGAGTTGATGCAGGAGAATGGCCGCATCAGCAACCTGGAGCTGGCCGAGCTGGTCGGGCTCTCCCCCTCCCCCTGCTCCCGCCGGGTCAAGGCGCTGGAGGATGCCGGTCTCATCGATACCCACGTCACCCTGCTCAACGCCCGTCAGCTGGGGCTCACCCTCACCGCTTATATCCATATCTCCATGGACAGACACACACCGGAACGGTTCGAGAACTTCGACAAGGCCATCAAGGAGCTGCCCGAAGTGCTGGAGTGCGACCTCATCACGGGCAACGATGCCGACTATCAGCTCAAGGTAGTGGTGCGGGACATGGAGCACTACCAGCACTTCCTGCTGGACAAGCTGACCCACATACCGGGCGTGACCGGCGTCCGTTCCAGCTTTGTGCTGCGCCGCATCAAACACAAGACGGCACTGCCGCTGAACCATCTGGGGTAAGGGATCAGCATGCTGCCATGTGTCCACCTCGACACGCGAGGTGAGGCGGATTGGAGCATGATAGACCCCTGACGAAGAGAGGAGGCCCCGGGGCCTCCTCTCTTTATTGATTGCTATCTATTGGCACTCGCTCATGTCGCGACTCAATGCCCTCATACGGAGTCTGATCAGACCGCGACCTGGCTGACATCCTGCACCTGCAGCAGCCAACCAGCCTGCTCCTGCTGGGGCTCACCGCTCACCCGCAATCGCTCACCGGTCGGTATCCACTGCCCCTCGGGCAGGGAGACCAGCAGACTCTCGCTGCCATTGTCGAACAGCCAGCGATCTTCCCCCAGCGACTCTATCAGATAACCTTCCATCTCCACTCTGGACTCGGCTTGCCAGGATGGCGCAACGGAATCACGGCTCTCGATGAAATCCCCCTGAACACCAAAACTGGCTAGCCCCCACAGAATGGAGAGCCCGACCAAAGATGTTTGCATCTTGTCTCTCCTCTTTTGGAACTGTGGAGCCAGTATGGGAAGAGAAGCGTGAGCACACCATGAACAAGGTGGCAAAGTGCAGGCGAGATCGCGAAAAAAACCGGCTAATGGGCCGGTTGTGTCATTTTATGGCGCCGAGATCACACTATTTGGCGGCTTCCTCTGCCATCCGGGCCGCTCTTGGCTTATTCGTCCACATGGCAACGCCTCTATGATCTGCACAGATCCCCTCTTCGATCACGGCACGTACCCGGGTGCCATCCTTGCAGATGGCCTGCCAGGCATCGGCATCATCGATCGCCATCGAAGGAGAGCGAGAACCTGTGCTGCAGGCAGTCAGCAACAGGGCAAACAGGGGCAACAGGATTTTCATGGGGTGGATCCTCAGCTGTATGGGTCGGCCGAACTCAGCGCCCCAGCTGCGCCGAAATACGATCGCAGAGCAGCTTGAGCTGGGCCAGTTCAGCATCGGCCAGATCCACCTGATTGCGCAAGTTGTCTGCCAGGCAACACGCTTTGACCTCCTGTTGCAGCTGGCGCCCTGCTTCGGTCAGGCAGATGCATTTTTGCCGCTCGTCCTCGCTGGAGACGGTGCGGGTCAGCCAACCCTTGCTCTCCAGCCGCTTGACGATGGGGGTCAGAGTGCCCGCATCCAGCCCGGTCTCCTGACCAATCTCCTTGAGGCTGACCTCATCCCGCGCCCACAGCGACAACATCACCAGATACTGGGTATAGGTCAGGTCCAATTTGTCCAGCAGCGGCCGATAGGCGCGCATCACGGCATTGGAGGCGCTGTAGAGGGCAAAACAGACCTGCTTTTTCAATTCACTCATGGGGGCACCTCGTTGGCAAGTGGGGCCAGTATACCCCAGCAAGGTGGAGGGAAAAATGATTTGCACACAAAACAGTTGCCAACCTTCGCGTTCAGGACTAGTCTGACTTTACTTTGCACACAAAATAAATCAGAGCACCCGACATGAAAACACTCTATCGCACCCAGGCCATCGCCCAGGCAGGCCGCAACGGCGAAGTTCACACCCTGGACAACAGCCTGCAACTGGCACTGGCCCTTCCAACCGCCCTCGGCGGCAACGGCAAGGGCAACAATCCGGAGCAACTGCTGGCCGCTGGCTACGCCGCCTGTTTCTCCAACGCCCTGATCCACGTGGCCCAGAAACTCGGCACGCCCATCACCAGCGCGCCGGTCACGGCCAGCGTCGAGTTGCTGGCACTGGCCGATGGCCGCTTCAACTTTGCCATCACGCTGGACGTGGCGCTCGCCGCAGCGCAGCCTGAACAGATGGCGCAGGCCGAGCAGCTAGTACGGCTGGCCCACCAGACCTGCCCCTTCTCAAATGCCATGCGGGGCAATGTCGTCACCCGCCTGCGGCTAAACGATATCGAACTGGAGGAAAAACCATGAGTCTGCTCAGTCATCAAATCCAGCTGCTGCGCCGCCCGGTCGGTATGCCCAGTCAGGACGATTTCATCCAGGCCGAGGTCGCGCTGCCCGAGTTGCAGGAAGGGGAAGTGCTGGTCGCCAACCAATGGCTGTCAGTGGACCCCTACATGCGCGGTCGCATGACAGAGGCCAAGAGCTATGTACCGCCCTTTGCCCTGCACAGTGCGCTTGATGGCGGTGCCATCGGTACTGTGCAGGACTCGCGCCATCCCGACTTTGCTGCTGGTGATCGGGTGAGCAGCATGCTGGGCTGGCGCGATAGCCTAGTCGCCAAGGCCGATCAGCTGACTCGCCTGCCCGACACAACACTGCCAGCCCAGTTATTCTTGGGAGCCCTCGGCATGCCGGGCATGACCGCCTGGGTCGGGCTCAACCGCATCGCCAAGCTGCAAGCCGGCGAAACCGTGCTGGTGTCGGCGGCCTCCGGCGCGGTCGGATCCATGGTGGTGCAACTCGCCAAGCGGGCGGGGGCCAGAGTGATCGGTTCCACCGGCTCGGCCGACAAGGTCGCCTACCTCAAGACGCTGGGGGCTGACGAGGTGATCAACTACCGTGAAACCCCGGATCTCGATGCCGAGCTGACGCGACTCGCCCCGGAAGGCATCAACGTCTACTTCGAGAACGTGGGCGGCGCCATGCTGGATGCAGCCCTCAACAACATGGCGGTACACGGTCGCATAGTGCTGTGTGGCCTCATTGAGCAGTACAACAGCAAGGGCGAGGCGAGCGGCCCGCGCAACCTCTCTCAGGTGATCCGCAAACGCCTCACCATGCAGGGGCTTATCGTGTCTGATCACTGGCAGCACTACGGCGAGTTTCTGGCCGAGGTGATCCCGGCATTCGAGGCCGATGCACTGCAAGCCGAGGAGACCATCTATCAGGGGCTGGCCAGCATGCCGCAGGCCTTCATCGGTCTGTTCGAAGGACGCAATACCGGCAAGATGCTGGTCAAGCTGGACTAAGTCACCGGACTGGACCATCACACAGCCAGCAACTTGCATGACGGGCCCAACCGACCTAAGGTGGGCCCGTTTTTATGGTGCAATCCCGTTTCGACAAGGAGCCTCGCATATGTCCGCTCTCTACCCCCGCGTCGGTGGTCGATGACAGTGTTATCTTGACCAACCCGTTTGTCCCACATAACCACAGTAAGGAGCCTCGCATATGTCCACTCTCTACCCCCACGTCGGTGGTCGATGACAGTGTTATCTTGACCAACCCGTTTGTCCCACCTAATCACGCAAGGAGCCTTGTATATGTCTACTCTCTACCCCCGCGTCGGTGTCGGCGTTATCCTGACCAACAGTCAGGGCCAGGTGCTGCTTGGCAAGCGTAAGGGCAGCCATGCTCCCTACTGGTCCATCGCAGGCGGCCATCTGGAACTGGGGGAGAGCTTCGAGTCAGCGGCGATCCGGGAAGTGGCGGAGGAGACCGGCTTTGTCATCACGGCGCCCAGCGTCATCGCCGTCACCAACAACCTGGAGACCTGGCGCGAGAGCGGGTTGCACTACATCTCCGTCACCCTGCTGGCCCGGGTGGAAGGCGAGCCGCAACTGCTGGAGCCGGAAAAATGCGAGGGCTGGATATGGTGCGATCCCCGCAACCTGCCAGAGCCTCACTTCGACGCCAGTCGCCAATCGATAGCCTGCTGGCTGGCCGGTCGTTGCTATCTGCCACAACCAGGCCAGCCGACAGAGTGACCATTGCCTGCCATCAGCCCCCTGATTTGTCATAAAAAAGTCACCGCTTTGTCATATCATCCCAACCGGCTCGACAAGGACAACAAGGGAGTGATGACATGGGGCAGGTATTCATTCAATTTCTATGGCTGGGCTGTGTCAGCTTCGGTGGGCCCGCCGCCCATATCGGCTATTTCCAGCGCACCTTCGTCGAGCGGCTGGGCTGGCTGAGTCAGGCCGAGTTTGCCCAGCTGCTGGCCCTGTGCCAATTGCTGCCGGGCCCCGCTTCCAGCCAGCTCGGCTTTGCCATCGGGCGCCACAGGGCCGGCCTGGCGGGGGCCCTGGCCGCCTTTGTCGGCTTTACCCTGCCCTCTTTCCTGCTGTTGCTGGCCGCTGCCATCGGTCTGGGGCAGCTGACCGCCAATGTATGGCTGGAAGCCGCCCTGCACGGCCTCAAGCTGTTGGCACTGGTGGTGGTGGCGGATGCGGTGCTCACCATGAGCCGACAGTTCTGCAAGACACAGTTGCAACAAGGCGTCATGGTGGCCACCGCCGCAGTACTCTGGTGGCAACCTGGGCTCTTGACCCAGCTAGGCCTCTTGCTCGGCGCCGCCCTGCTCTGTGCCCGGTTCAGTGCGCAGCAACCGGCAACGCCGATCTCATCGCAGCCTCACCCCCCTGTCGCCCACCCGCCCCACTGGCCTGCCTTGATCCTGTTTGCGCTGCTGTTTATCGGCCTGCCACTGCTGGCTCACGGCTCCGTCAGCCGCCTTGTCGCCGATTTCTATCAGGCGGGCAGCCTGGTATTCGGTGGCGGCCACGTGGTGCTGCCCCTGTTGCAGGAGAGCGTGGGCCATACCCTCACTCAACAACAGTTCCTGACCGGCTACAGTCTGGCCCAGCTGGAGCCCGGCCCCATGTTCACGCTGGCAAGCTACCTTGGTGCCCAGTTGCTGCCAACGACACCACTGCTTGGCGCCCTGCTGGCAACCCTGGCGCTGTTCCTGCCGGGCTTTCTGCTGCTGTGGGCCCTGGGGCCAAGCTGGCAGAGCTGGCTGGCCCGCCCCCGGCTGGCAGGTGCAGTGACAGGGATCAACGCCGCCGTGGTGGGGCTGCTGCTGGCCGCTTTCTATCAGCCGGTGTGGCAGAGCGCGGTACAGGTGCCGACCGATCTGGCGCTCGCCGCCGTCGGCTTCTATCTGTTGCGAGTATTGAAACTGCCCATTCTGGCGCTCGCCGCACTGCTGGTGGGGGCCGCCATGCTGCTGGCCTGATGCCGCGATTTGAGTAAACTGGAAGGCCCCGTCAGGGGCCTTTCTTATTCATGTGACGGCAAGGAGCCAGGATGCAGCACCCACAAGATCACTCCCAACTGGAGATAAGCGACGACAAGGGGCGGCTAGACGTGCCGCTGATCCACCGATTTTTGTCCGAGGAGGCCTACTGGTGCCTCGGCATTCCACAGGCAACGGTACAGAGAGCCATCAACCACTCCCTCTGTTTCGGTGGCTACGTGGCAGGCCAGCAGGTGGCCTTCGCCCGGGTCATCACGGACAGGGCCACCTTCGGCTATCTGGCGGATGTATTCGTGCTGCCCGCCCATCGCGGCCGAGGCCACAGCAAGGCGCTGGTGGCGGCCATTCTGGCTCACCCGCAATTGCAGGGACTGCGCCGCCTCAGCCTGGCGACCTCGGATGCCCACGGCCTCTATGCCGGTTTTGGCTTCGAGCCGCCGCGCAAACCGGCCAGCCTGATGGAAAAATACGATCCCGAGATTTATCTGCGCCCTTGAGCTCTGCCACGCAGGTGGCTGGTGGCCATGCAGCACGCCCCTGCGCTGTGACGCAGGGGCGTGACAGTGCCTGATGAGGGTGTCCGCGACTTGATTGCCCTTGGGTCAGGTCACTGAACCCCCTGGTCTAATTGACCTCTGTCGTACTGTGACGAGCCGCGCGACAGTGCTAGATTGGCTGCCAGCGTTTTAATTCACTCTGCAGACCCGTTAACCACAAGGACGGCAACCGTGGCCCAGCATTTTGCTTCTCTCTCCCTCCCCTCCTCTCTTCCGCCCTTGCTACAGGATCAGGCCGAGCGCCAGTGGCAACGGCTGATCGAGCTGGCGCCCGATTATGGCGCCTTGCCCGAGGCGATTCGCCAGACCCTGCTGACCCTGCTTGGCCTCTCCGATTTTGTCTCCGATTCGCTCATCAAGCAGCCCGAACTGGTGACACAGATCCTCGCCTCCGGGGATCTCGAACAGTCCGAACGCTGGCCTGCCTATCAGCGCGATCTGACTGCCCTGCTCGCCGAGGTGAGCGATGAAGAGGCGCTCAAGCGCACCCTGCGCCAGTTCAGACGCAGTCGCATGCTGGTGATCGCCTGGCGCGAGCTGCTGGGCCACGCCGCGGTAGAGGAGAGCTTTATCCACCTCACCAAGCTGGCGGATGCCCTCATCTGCTCCGCCCGCGACTGGCTCTACGAGAAGCAGTGCGGCGAGCTGGGCACCCCCATGGACGGGGATGGCAACCCGCAGCCGCTGCTCATCCTCGGCATGGGCAAGCTCGGCGGCGGCGAGCTGAATTTTTCTTCGGATATCGATCTCATCTTTACCTTCCCCGAGAACGGCTACACGGTCGGCGGACGGCGCGAACTCGCCAACCAGCCCTTCTTCATCAAGCTGGGGCAGCGGCTGATCAATGCCCTCCACCAGCCCACCCAGGATGGTCAGGTATTCCGGGTCGACATGCGGCTGCGCCCCTTCGGCGATGCGGGCCCGCTCGCCATCTCCTTTGCCGCCATGGAGGATTATTACCAGCACCATGGCCGCAACTGGGAGCGCTACGCCATGGTCAAGGCGCGGGTGCTGGGCCCCCAGTGCCAACACGCAGTCGCGCTTGCCGAAATGTTGCGCCCCTTCGTGTTTCGCCGCTACATCGATTTCGGCGTCATCGACGGCCTGCGCCAGATGAAGGCGATGATCGCCGCCGAGGTGCGCCGCAAAGGGCTGGAGGGCAACATCAAGCTGGGGGCCGGCGGCATTCGCGAGGTGGAGTTTATCGCCCAGGCGCTGCAGCTTATTCGCGGCGGTCGCGAGCCGGCGCTGCGGGTGCGCCACCTGCCGGAGGCGCTGGCCGCCATCGCCCGGTGCGGCGCCCTCGAATCCGCCCATTGCGACCGCTTGCTGGTGGCGTACCGCTTCCTGCGCCGGGTCGAAAACATCCTGCAGGAGATAGGCGATCAGCAGACCCAGACCCTGCCCACCGAGGAGCGGGATCGGTTGCGGCTGCTCACCGCCCTGGGTTTTACGGACTGGGGCGCCTTTATGGCCCATCTGGATGAGGAGATGGCCGCCGTTCATCAGGAGTTCGCCGCCGTGGTAGGCGAAGAGAAAGAGGCCCCCGCCCATCTGGAACAGCTCTGGCTCGATCTCTGGCGCACCGAGCTCGATGCTGCCGAGCTGGAGACATTGCTCGTCGCTCAGGGCGTCCAGGATCCGGTTCCGCTCTGCACCGCCCTGCTGCGCTTCAAGGAAGAGTACAAGCGCCGCCAGGTGGGCCCGCAGGGGCGCATCGCCCTGGACTGGCTGATGCCTGAGTTGCTGCGACTGGTGGTGGCAAGCCGTGAGCCTGCCCGCCTGTTCGAGCGAGTGTGCGAGCTGCTGACCCGCATCTTCACCCGCAGCGCCTATCTGCAGCTGCTGGCGGAGAACCCCGCCGCCCTGCGCCAGCTGGTGCGGCTGTGCGATGCCAGCCATCTGGTGAGCGAGCAGCTGGCCCGCTACCCCATACTGCTGGATGAGCTGCTCGATCCCCAGCACCTCTACCACCCGACCCCGCTCGATCAATACAAGCCCCAGCTGCGCCAGTTCCTGCTGCGCATCCCCGAGGAGGACGTCGAGCAGCAGATGGAGGCGCTGCGCCAGTTCAAGCAGGTGCAGCTCTTGCGCATAGTGGCAGCCGACATCGCTGGCGCCCTGCCGCTGATGAAGGTGAGCGACCACCTCACCTGGCTGGCGGAGGCAATCACCGAAGAGGTGGTCAATCAGGCCTGGGCCCAGATGAGCGAACGCTACGGAGTGCCGCCCGAAGTGACTGTGACCGGCCAACGCGGTTTCGCCGTGGTGGCCTATGGCAAGCTGGGCGGTATCGAGCTTGGCTACGGCTCGGATCTCGATCTGGTGTTCCTGCACGGCGGCGATCCCAACAGCTATACCGACGGCCGCAAACCCATCGACAGCCGCCAGTTCTACCTGCGCCTGGCCCAGCGGATCCTGCACCTGTTCAGCACCCGCACTCCGTCAGGCATCCTCTATGACATCGACATGCGACTGCGTCCCTCAGGCGACTCGGGCCTGCTGGTCTCGTCGCTGACCGCCTATGAGCAGTATCAGCGCAGCGAGGCCTGGACCTGGGAGCATCAGGCGCTGGTGCGGGCCCGCCCCATCTACGGCGATGAGACCGTCATCGCCGAGTTTGGGAGGATCCGCCGCGCCGTGCTGGCCAAGGAGCGAGACCTCGCCATCCTCGCAAAAGAAGTGCGCGAGATGCGCCACAAGATGCGGGATCACCTGCTCAAGGCCGGCGAGGGGGAGTTCGATCTCAAGCAATCCCCCGGCGGCATGGTGGATATCGAGTTCATCGCCCAGTATCTGGTGCTGGCCCACGCCAGTGGCGAGCCAGAGCCCCTGACCCGCTGGTCCGATAACGTGCGTATCTTCGATGAGTGCGTGATGGCGGGAGTGCTCACCCTGGAGCAGGCGGAAGGGCTGAAACACGCCTATCTGGAGATCCGCAACCTCGGCCATCGCCTCAATCTCTCGGAGATCTCCCGCAAGGTGGGTGACGACCAGTTGCTGACCGAACGAGGCCATGTGCTGGCGGTCTGGCAACTGCTGTTGGGGGAGTGACGCAAGGCTTGGCCGGAGCAATGAAAAGGGGCGCTTCAGCGCCCCTTTTACTTTCCGGAATGGTCGGTGGCATCTGGCCCTATCGCCCTGCGGCCAGCTCGATAAAAGTCGGCAGCATAAGCGGTATCTCTTCAGAAGCGCACACAGGCCAATAGACGGAATCATGATTCCGTCCCTGAGAGACTATACCTGCCTCTCAGGCATATTCTGGAGGCCATTGCCCTGGCTCGGGCGTCAAACCAGCAAGATCTCGATACCCTGTCGTTCCAGTGCCTGACGGTCCGCATCGCTAATTCCGGGGTCGGTAATGATGATGTCTATCTTGTCGATCGGCACGACCACGTTGGGAGTTCGCTGGCCAAATTTGCAGGAGTCGGTCACCACTATGATCTTTTTCGCGGACTGGCACATGGCCTGACTCACCTGATATGCCTCGTTGAAGGTGGTGATCCCCTGTTCAACATCAAAACCATCGGCACCGATAAAGAGTTTGTCGAAGGTGAAGTCCCGAAAAGCCTGCTCGGCCGACTTGCCATGAAAGGAAGCGGAGCGTTTGCGATAGGTGCCGCCAGGCATCAGCAATGTCAGGGAACTCTCAAGGGCAGCCGCTTCATTCATGATGTGCAGGCTGTTGGTCATCAGCTTGAGCCCGACATGCTCAGCCAGCCAGGGCACCATCTGCAAGGTGGTACTGCCACTGTCGAGCACGATGGACTCACCATTTTGCACAAGGCTGGCAGCCTTGGCCCCGATACGCTGCTTGATGTTCAAATTGAGCGTGGTTTTCTCGTCCATGGTACGGTCTTCCAGAGCGGCACCATTGAATGCCTCCGCCCCGCCATACCGCCTCATCACCAGCTGTGCCTGCTCCAGAAAGCGAAGATCGCTACGAACTGTGGCTCCTGTGATGTTGAAATAGTCAGCCAGCTCCTTCACTGACGTTCTGCCATTTTCACGTAGATAACGAACCAGCATATCGCGTCGAGTTTCTATAGACATTCAGGATTCTCACAGTGATTAAAAGTCTGACCAGTTCAGGAATCTACCTCCATTTTTTCAAAATGAAAACAAATGTACAGGAAAAACGTCACTTAGTTGATAAAGCGCACGCTATCGCCTCCCGAATGGAGGGAGATAACCCAGTCACATCCTGCTCACTCAGGGGCAAACTGGCGTGCAATAACGCGGTTAGTGGCTTGGGGCGTGTAAAGGTGCTGATCCCTTTCATCAGGCGAGCATCAAGGATCACGCCTTCTGCATCATGGACGAGTACCACCAGGGTGCGTGGCCGCCAACGGGAAGCTGTTCGGCCTATCCTGACTACTCCCTTTCGGCTCAGCTCCTGCAACATACGGTTGAAAGATTTTAATTGGAAAAATCCCAAGACCATTTGCAAAATCCATGCAGTCAATGCAACAAAAATCAAGGCATTTACCGTATCCATTAGTTACCTCACTGACGAAAACAAAGTGAAACGGCAGTGCCTCATGCACTGCCGAGATATCTGGTGACAAGCCATGGTGGACTTAAAACATGACCTGACCACCAGTAATATTGATGGACTGGCCAGTACAGTAAGAAGCATTGTCGCTGGCATAGAATTTCAACACATTGAGTACATCTTGAAAGTCACAGCCACGTTTGAGGGGAACTTTATCGATATAAGCTTGTTCCACTTGATCCTCTGGAATGCCGAGCTTTACCGCATACTGGGGTTTTAGCGATTGGAACATGGGACTCTTGAGCAAATTTCCCAACATCAGTGAATGCACTGTGATGTTGTGCTCCGCCAGATCCAGAGCCAGAGATTGCGTCAGCCCTATACCACCAAACTTTGCAGCCGAATAAGCCGAGTTATGCTTGGAACCCACTTTGCCAGATTTGGAGTTTATCTGGATGATACGACCACCGTGAGACTCCCGTATCATGATCCGCGCCACTTCTTTTGCACAAAGGAAATAACCTGTCAGGTTGATATCCAGTGAGCGATGCCAATCAGCGAGAGGAAAGCTGTCGATCTTGGCGGCGGTAGCCGTTCCCGCATTGTATACCAGCAGATCGATACGACCGAAGCGCTCATCAATGGCGTTTACCATGCGGATGACGTCTGCTTCCTGAATGGCATTGGCCTGAATCGACATGACATTTTCTGCACCATGGTCATGAGCCACTTCATCCGCTGTTTTCCGGGCAGCCTCGCCATCCAGATCGGCGACGACCACACGGTAGCCATCATCAGCCAACCCTTTGGCCAGAAAAGCTCCCAGGCTTTTACCGCTACCAACTATCAGCGCTACTTTAGACATGTTATTCTCCCAAGGTTGTATCTCACCCTCCTCTACATCAGAGCGACCAAACTCAATAATGTGTAGAGGGGGTGTGAGTTTTCAGTGATTCGATGTAAATATAATTTCTGTGCCAATCTCCAGAGCCTTTGGGCATGTGCCATTGACATGGACAGTCCCCGGATATTCAGCTTCTGAAGCGCCATCAAATCGAATGGTAATATGACCCAATGCATCAAGGTTGTGGCTTACTACACAGCCAACCGCCGTAATGGGATAGCTGATTGCGCCTAATAAAAATTGTCCACCTACCAGAATCTCACCATTCAACTCGGCATCTGGATGAATGAAACAATAGTCAGCGACATCCTTTGGTGCATTATCATTGAAGATAATCATCATATTTTCATTGAGTGATTCTGTTGCGAATTCCCCAATCTGAGTTACTTGCGTCCGATAGAGCATTGTCTGTGTCCTTCTCTACAAGCGTGATTACTGATAAATGAAAAATGAAATAAACCAGGCAAAAGCAACCGTAGGTGCTCCCGTTAGAAAACGGGAATAAAGTACCGATGGGACACCAACCTGTACCGTGTCTGGTTTTGCCTCTGCCAGGCTCAACCCAACCGGTATGAAGTCACAAGCAGCCTGGGCGTTGATAGCAAACAGAGCGGGCAATGCCAGATGAGGCGGTATGTTACCCAAACCGATCTGGGTTCCTACCAAGACACCAATTACTTGTGCAATAACGGCCCCTGGCCCAAGAAAGGGAGAGAGGAACGGAAAAGAGCAAATAAGTGCCAGTATGATTAGACCAACCGGATTCTGCGCTAGCGGAATAAGTGCATGCGCTATCACATCACCGATTCCAGAAGCCAGTATTACCCCAATCAACATTGATACAAATGCCATGAAGGGAATAATGGAGTTGATGACAGTGTTGATGGTTTCCCGACCAGCCTGAAAGAAGGTTGCCATGACCCCGCCCATGCCAATCCCTATTTTTGCAAGCAAGCTGTCACTTTGCTCACTCAGTTTTTTGCTACTGTCGTATTGAGGTTTGTCTGCATTCTGAACCAAAGTCTGTGGGGCTGCCTCTGTAGACACATCCCCGTTGGCATTTTGCAACCTGATATTATCAGGCGTGACTCCGGAAACATAAATATCCTCAACGATAAACTGTGCCATTGGGCCGCTTTTGCCGGTTGAATGAATATTCACAGTAGGAATTTTCTTTTTAGGATAGAGACCACAACGCAGCGTACCACCACAATCGATGATGACGACTGCGATCTCTTCCTCGGGTACAGAAGACTTGAAGCCATCCACTGCCTCCATACCGGACAACTCTACCATTCTGTCAACAATATCGGGGCGGGTACCTGCCGTTATATACAGAATTTTATTGCCAGGCTTGATCGGCACAATCAGTGGACCACCCCAACCCGAAGCGCCTTTTGTTATATAGAGTACATTATCCATGATGAAACTCCTGAATGAACTTAAGCAGTGACTTTAATATTGACTTCGCCACTAAGATAAATCCCTTGCTGACGCTCAACAAATGCCGTCGTCAAATCTGTTACCCAGCCGCGGAAGAAATTACTTATCATGCCAACCAATAAATAACTCATGGCCAAAGGTGCCAATGGCAAACCAAGCTGAGTCAGCCCACTTGCGATACCAAGATAAACGAACAGCTCACCAGGATTAACATGAGGAAATAGACCATTCATCGAATGGCAACTGTAGGAGGCTGCTGCATAATAAGATGGCTTATATCGTTCCGGCAGAAAACGCCCCAAACTGAGGGTCATCGGGTTCATAAAAACAAATGTACCAATGACCGGCAGTATCAGATATCTGGAAATGGGATTGCCAGCGCTTTTTGCGGCCAAGCGTTCCACTCGTTCCTGACCAATGAATGCAATCAAGGCATTCATTGCGATCATCAGGGATATGAGCAAGGGAAGAATGCCAGTCATCATGCCGACAAATACCTCACCTCCTTTATGGAACAGTCCAATGAACCATTCCGCTGCATGAATAATGATATCCATGGTGTAGTCCTCAAGTAACTCCAGTGGTTGATAAGGGCACACAGAATGTGGATGACTTCAGCTGTGTGACGGGGGTTTGGCTGCTTCCTTGATAGCGTGCGACCCCAGCGACCCAATACTTTCACAATGAAAGGCGGTTTTCACAAAATGATTTTCAATGTGTGATTTAAGTAGCACTTTTTCCGTTTTTACCCTTGAATTTCGCTAACGATGCCACCTGTGGCGAGCAAGCCAGGGCTGACAATCTCAAAAATTGTAAAACACAACAAGCTGAATCGTTACAGCATCGATTTTACATCTATCGGCTTTTTCACATTGAAAATAAAAGCTCTCTCCCATCGTTCAACTGAATGGCAATTCACTGAAAAACGGGCGCACTTATTGGGCTTCAAGCTGAGCAGTGAAGCCTGCAAACCCTGTATGAGAGCGCCACGACTGATGCCCTGGTGGTCAATCAGGCCGCTGGACCAAGATGAGCAAACGCTACGGGATACCGCCCGAAGTGGCTGTGAGAGACCAACGCGGTCTCGCCGTGGTGGCTTATGGCAAGATCGGCGGTATCGCGCTCGGCTACGGCTCGGGTCTGGTGTTCTTGCACGGCGGCAACCCCGACAGCGACAAAGACGGGCACGAGCCATCGACAGCCGCCCGTTCTACCTGCGCCTGTGAGCAGTACCAGCAGGCTGCTGGTACGAGCTCGTCCCATCTAGGGCGATGACCGAGTTTGTCATGGAGGGCATCCCCCAGGAGCAGGCGAAAGGGCTGAAACACGCCTATCAGGAGATCCGCCACCCGGGTCATCACCACAATCTCCCGTAGACCTCCCGCAAGGTGGGTGACAACCAGTTGCTGACCGAACGGAGCGGTCTGGCAACGGCTGTTGGGGGAGTGAAACAAGGCTCGGCTGGATCAATGAAAAGGGGCGCTTCAGCGCCCCTTTTCATTATGAATATCAGCCCGGAACCCGAGTTTCCTTCACATAATACTCAATAGCGGTGAGCTGGATCCTGTTTCAAGCATTCACAACTTGGCATCGTATGACACTTTGCTGAATATAAGTGGAGATCAACTATGTCTACGTTATCACCCGATTTCTAGCCCGAAATGGTGAAAGGGGAATGTCAATTCAGCCATGCCAACACCCAGTGTCCATGTGGAGATAAAAATGGATTTTTCAGAACAGTTACAGAGCCTAGCCAAAAAGATTGCTCAACAGTCGTCGATGATCACGACCGAAGAGGCAACCAAGAATGCGTTTGTAATGCCATTTCTCAACCGCGTACTGGGGTATGATGTATTCGACCCCACCGAAGTAATTCCAGAATTCACCGCAGATACTGGTATCAAAAAGGGGGAAAAAGTTGACTATGCCATTCTTAAGGATGGACAGATTCAGATTCTGGTTGAGTGCAAAAAGTACAGTGAGAAACTGTCAACCAAGCACTCGGGGCAACTCTTTCGTTATTTTTCTGTCACTAATGCCCGCATCGGCATCCTGACCAATGGTGCTCAATATGAGTTTTATACCGACCTTGATGCACCAAACAAGATGGACGAGAAACCATTTCTAACGCTCGATTTAGAAGACATTGATGAACACATAGTGCCTGAGGTATTGAAGCTGACCAAGACCTCTTTTGATGTAGAGTCGGTTGTCGATGCAGCAGGAGAGCTAAAATATCTCAGTCAAATCAAGAGACTACTGGCTGAGCAGTTTGGTTCGCCAGAAGAGGACTTTGTTAAGTTCTTTGCATCCAGGATCTATGATGGTGTGCTTACCGCAAGGGTCAAGCAGTCCTTTACCGATATAACCAAGAAAGCCCTCAGTCAGTTTCTCAATGACAGCATCAATGCACGGTTAAAATCAGCAATTGGTAGCACAGTTAGCTCCTCGGCTATCCAGCCTGCATTTGATAGTGGCCTATCAAGTGATAACAATGAAGTCGATAATAGTGAGGAAAAATCAAAGGTAGATACCACAATTGAAGAGATGGAAGGTTTCAATGTCGTCAAGGCCATCTTGAGACAACAGTTTGATGTAACCAGGATCGCAGCCAGAGATACTCAAAGCTACTTTGGCATACTGCTCGATGACAATAACCGCAAGCCACTATGCCGGTTACATTTCAATGCAAAGCAAAAATATATTGGTTTGTTTGACGCTGACAAAAAAGAAACCAGGCATCCCATTAGCTCTATCGATGAAATATTTACTTTTGCCGACCAGCTACTGACGGCCACTGCCGTCTACGAATAATCCTGATTGGGGGCGGATTAATTCCGTCCCCCCTCCTTCAACCAAGTCTGCGCAAAATGCCTATCGCCCCCCGGCAAGATCGATAAAGGTGCCGGTGGCGTAGGAGGCTTCGTCAGACAGCAGCCAGGCAATGGCGGCGGCTACCTCGGCTGGTTGACCGCCCCGCTGCAGCGGGATCTGGTTTTTCACCCTCTCCACCCGGTCGGGTTCACCGCCGTCGGTATGCATTTCTGTGTAGATAAAGCCAGGGCGTACCCCGTTGACCCGGATCCCCTGTGCCGCGACCTCCAGCGACAAGCCTTTGGTCAGCACGTCGATGGCCCCCTTGGAAGCGGCATAATCCACGTATTCACCCGCCGAACCGAGGCGAGCAGCAGCCGAGGAAACATTGACGATGGCGCAGCCCGCCGTCATGCGGCGCACCGCCTCACGGCAGCAGAGAAAATAGCCGGTCACATTGGTGGTCAGTGTCTTGTTGATGCGCTCGGCGCTCATCTCCAGCACCTTCATCTGTGGCTGCAAGATACCGGCGTTGTTGACCAGATGGGTGATCACCCCGAGCCGCTCGTCCATCTCCTCGAACAGGCGCACCACCTCGGCCTCGACGCTGACATCCGCCTGCACCGCTATGCAGGATACCGGATGTTGCGCCCGGATCTGTGCCACCAGCGTCTCGGCAGCCTGCCAGTCATGGCGATAGTTGATGCAGATATGATAACCCTGCCCCGCCAGATAGCGGGCAGTGGCCGCCCCTATCCCACGGCTGCCACCCGTGATCAGCACATTCCTGTTCATTGAACCTCCTTGTTCTTCACCCTGATTGCCGGTCTCCGATACTAGCCGATAGCGGGCCAACCAGGATGCCGGTCAGGCAGTCACGCCGTGGTCCATCACCCGCACCACCAGCATTCGGTTGAACTGCTGGTACTCATAGGGGTTGATGGGATTTGGGTAGCTCAACACCCGCAGCTCGTGCCCCTGATAGTCAGGATGATAGGGCGGATGCACATGGTCATGGTCGTTGAGACAAAAGCCCAGCGACTGGTAGAAGCGCAGCCGCCGGATGGCAATCTCATCCTCTGGCGGATCAATCTCCAGGATAACGGAGCGCCCCGCCGTCTCGCAGAAGTCAGCAAGCAGGCGGGAGCCATGGTTCTGGCCGCGCAGGGCCGGATTGATGGCCAGATGCTCGATATAGACCTGCTCGCCGCAGGCCCACCAGAAGATGAAGCCAAGCAGCAAGTCACCTTGATAAAAGAGCTGACAGTGAAAGTGAGGATCCGCCATCTTGACCTGCTGATGTTGCGGCTGGCGTTGCTCGTAGTGCGGAAAGCTGCTGCCATAGATCTGCCAGACCAGAGGCCAGTCTGGATGGGATATCTCTCTCACTACTTCACTTCGACTCATTCATCTACTCCTTGGCAAAACAACAGTGATATCACCTTTGGGACAAGGGTACATCCCCATTTTTAACCAGAAGCAGCCATGGCTCTCTTGCCGCCTGCCCTCCGACGCATGGACAAGCGGCAGCAAAGAGCCCGCACGGGGCGGGCTCTGAATGGCAATAACAGGAAGGAGTTGCTACTTGAACAGCCCCTTGAGCAGCTGATCGGCCACCCCTTTGACAGCATCGTTGTCAGCCTTGTCACCCAACAGCTTCTTGAGACCGCGCTCGGCCTCCTTGCGGGCCTTCTCCTCCAGCACCTTGTTGTTGGTGAGCAGCTCTTTCACATCCAGCCGATAGGTAGGGGCCTGCCAGTGGCCGCCGATGCGTACCGGTATTGTGATGTCCTTCAGCTCATCCACCCCCTTGCCCCCCTGGCCCTTGCTGCTCTCCACTATGGAGGTGAGGAACAGAAAATCGAGGGCTTGGGGCACCAATGCCGTTTGACCCTGACCCCGCACTCGCAGTGCCGGGGCGAACAGCTGGATATCGTCGCTGCGCGCCACGCCGTTCGCCAACTGGAAGCTGGCGGTGAGGGCGCTGAAGTCGGTCTTGCGTGCCTCCTTGACCTGATCTGTCCCCTTGCCGGTCAGAGTGGCTCGCGCCTCGCGGATCATCTCCGCCAGATTGATGCCATGCAGGGCACCGTCGCTCAACTTGAGGCTCACCTTGCCCTGCATCTTGTCGCGCAGCGCCTGCTCAGACAGTCCAGTGCCCTGCACCTGTACCTCGAGATCCCCCTTGCCTTCCAGCAGATCGCTCTGGGCCAGGGTTTGCAGCAGCGGGCGCACATTCACCCCTTGCACCCGTTTGTGTACCTGATAACGGGCTGGTTGCTGACGCGCATCCATTGCCCCCTCGGCGGTCACCTGACCACCGGCCACACCGGCACTGAATTGCTTGAGGGTGAGCTGGCCACCGGCCAGGGCAAGTTGCAGATCGACGGCACTCAAGTCCAGCCCCTTCAACCGCAGGCTATCAAGCTGCAAGCGCCCGGCAAGATCGAATGCCTTGAGCTCGCTCAGGTCCGGTTCTACCGTCGAGAGCCCCTTGGCAGCCTTGGCGGGCACTGTGCCTTTATCATCCGCTTTCGCCGCAGCGGGCTGCGCCGGAGCAACTGCCTTGACCGTTGCCGGTTCGCCGAGCCAGCTGTCGAGATCCAGCTTGTCGCCCTTGAGATCAAATTCAATCTTGGGCACGGCACCGAGTCGCACCGCCCCTTCACCACGGAGCAGGGCATCGTCGGCGCTCATCACCAGCTTGCTCAGGGTGATCTTCTGCTGATCCAGCTCGGCGCGGGCAAACCCAGCCAGTTTGAGGTTCATCTGCGGGCGTGGCAGTGCTTTACCTTGCAGATTGGCCGCCAGCTTCGCATCCGAGACTTCGACCAGTTGCAAACCCTTGTCTACTCGCGCCTTGAGGGTTCCCTCCAGCGAGCCGGCCAGAGTCGGTTGGTCACCTTCCAGCTGGGCGCCTTGCAGGTTCAGGGTGAGGCTGCTCCACTCTCCCAGTGCCAGCCGATCGGCCTTGACCGAGAAGCTATCCAGCCGCTGTTGCGGCTGGCTGAGGCTGCCGCTCAGACTCAGGTTTTTCAGCTCGCTGGCCAGCGCATCCTGTGCCAGCTTGACCTCTCCTTCCCCCTTGATATCGAAGGCAAGCTTGCCTTGCGCCCCCTTGGCGGCCAGGGTCACCGGCACCCACCGACCCGGCGTCAACTGGCCGAGAGCAAGATCGAGCTGATCGAGCCGGGAGAGAGTGCCGTTGCGATCGTCCTGTACCAGAGCGCTGGCCTGCTCCAGCACCACCCCCTGCAAAGTGATCTGCCAGGTCTGGCCATTGCTCTCAGGGGGCTGGCTCTGGCCACCTGGCGCGGGCTCGCTGTCCTTCGCCGCCTCAGGCGTCTTGATGAGATCGTTCAGGTTTGAGCTGCCATCGGCCCTGGTCTGGATAAACAGATGGGCACCGGTCAGGGTCACCTCGCCAATGTCCAGTCGATGGGAGAGCAGGGGTAACACGGCGACCGAGGCATCCCCCCGCTCGAAGCGCACCAGATCCGGCTCGGCAAAACCAGCCGGGTTGCGAAGCGCCACCCGCTCGAGGGAGAGACCCAGACTCGGCCAGAAACGCCAGCCGATATCCCCCTCCATCACCAGCTCGCGGCCTGTGCTCTTGCGTACCTGCTCCACCAGTTGTGGCTTGAACTCATTGGGGTCAATCAGCTTGACCAGGGCTGTGATGACTACCAGGGCGGCCAATGCCAGCCCCAGCAAGATGTAAATGATCTTCTTCACGATGGACTCCTTGAATGCTGATCCTGTGGCTGACTATACCACCGGGGACGGGGCAGATGGCCCCCTCCATCCAAAACGGGAGAATGGCGAGACAGGGATGGTCGCGACATGGGAGCACAAGGCGTGAGTCGCTCACTGGCCACAAGAAAAGGGCCCCGCAGGGCCCTTATGTCATGGTCTGGTCGGCAACGGCCAGTAGCCCATCTCGCATGGGTCAGGGTAGACGCGGCAACTGCCGGTAGCCCATCTCATACAAGGTGAAGGCGTAGATGTCCGCGCTCTGCTCGATCAGCTTGGCCACCGGCGTGCCTGCTCCATGCCCGGCATTGGTCTCAATGCGAATGAGCTGGGGGTTGGGCCCTGCGTTGTCGGCCTGCAAGGTGGCGGCAAACTTGAAGGAGTGGGCTGGCACCACACGGTCGTCGTGATCCGCCGTGGTCACCATGGTAGAGGGGTAGCTGACACCGGCCCGCACGCTGTGCAGCGGTGAGTAGCCTTTCAGGTAGTCGAACATGGCCTCGCTGTCGGCGCTGGTACCGTAGTCGTAGGCCCAGCCAGCCCCGGCGGTAAAGGTGTGATAGCGCAGCATGTCGAGCACCCCCACCGCAGGCAAGGCAACACGCATCAGATCCGGCCGCTGGGTCATGACGGCCCCCACCAGCAGACCGCCGTTGGAACCACCTCGCACAGCCAGCCTGTCGCTGGAGGTATAGCCTTCGGCCTTCAGGTACTCGGCCGCGGCGATAAAGTCGTCGAACACGTTCTGCTTGTTCATCCTGGTGCCAGCCAGGTGCCAGGCCTGGCCGTACTCGCCGCCGCCCCGCAGGTTGGCCACCGCATAGACGCCTCCCAGATCCAGCCAATTGGCGACCGCCACGCTGAAGCTCGGGGTCAGGCTCACGTCAAAACCGCCATAGCCATAGAGGATGGTGGGATTGCTGCCATCGAGTTTCAGCCCCTTGCGGTAGCTGATGATGAGCGGCACCCGGGTGCCATCCTTGCTCTGGTAGAAGCGCTGCTCTGATACGTACTCCTCGGGCTTGAAGGGGGCCGCCGAGGCGCGATAGAGGCTGATGGTCCCGCTTTTTGGCTCGAACCGGTAGAGAGTGGGGGGCTGGGCGTAGTTCTCGAAGCCGAAGTAAAGCGCGGGATCATCCTGCTTGCCGTTGAAGCCGCTGACGCTGCCAAGACCGGGCAGCGCCACCTCGCGAATCCGTGTGCCGTCATGGTCGAACTGCTCGACCCGGGCGGTGGCATCCACCATGTATTCGGCAAACAGATAGCCGCTGCCGCTGTGCACCGTCAGCACCTGCTGGCGCTCGGGGATAAGGTCACGCCAGCGGGCGGGGCCGGGGTTGCCCGCATCCACAGTCACCAGCCGGCGGTTGGGAGCATCCCGATTGGTCAGCAAGTAAAGCGTGCTGCCCTTGTTGTCCACCAGGCTCACGTCCGCATCCAGATCCCCCTGCACCGTCAGCAGCGGCGCGTTCTCCTTGCTCAGGTCCTTCACATAGAGGCGGTTGCCGGAGGTGGAGTCCGCCGCCGAGATGAGCAGGTAGCGATCATCTTCGGTCACGGTTGCCCCCACGTAGCGGTGCTGCTGGGCCGGGATGGCACCGAACACCAGGCGGTCATCCTGCTGCGCCGTGCCGAGACGGTGGAAGTAGAGCTTGTGCTGATCCGTCCTGGCCGACAGCTCGCTGCCATCGGGTTTGTCGTAGCTGGAGTAGAAGAAGCCCTCGTTGCCCAGCCAGCTGATGCCGCTGAACTTCACGTCCTTGAGGGGTGCCTCAAGGGGCTGTTTGCTCTCCACGTCCATCAGGTGGATCTCGCGCCAGTCGCTGCCGGCCAGGGACAAGGAATAGGCCAGGATGCGGCCATCCCGGGAGAAACTCAGCTGATCCAGCGCCGTGGTGCCATCGGTGCTCAAGCGGTTGGGATCGAGGAACACCTCGGCCGGTTTGCCCGCCTGCTGACGCCACAAGACATGCTGGTTTTGCAGGCCGTCGTTCTTGAAGAAGTAGTGGTAGCGCCCCTCGCGAAACGGCGCCCCCTCCTTGGCGTAGTTCCAGGAGGCTGCCAGTTTGTCCTTGATTGCATCGCGAAACGGAATGCGTGCCAGATAATCCCGGGTGACACTGTTCTGGGCCTTGACCCAGGCCCCGGTCTCAGCGCTGCGGTCGTCTTCCAGCCAGCGATAGGGGTCGGCCACGGCGTGACCGAAGTAGTGATCCACCTGATCGCTCTGGCGGGTGACGGGGTAGTGAAGGCGCTCTTTCCCTGACATGACATCCTCTCGGGTTGAGTGGCTGCTGCAAGCACACAGCAGTGACAAAGCCAGCAGGCTGACAATGGATCGCATCGATGCAGCTCCCTGCGGTTCGGGTGAAACCGGCAGGTTAACAAAGAGCCGCGTCCATCGCATCCCCCTCAATACGGTAAAGGAGGGCGTAAAAAAACCGGGCACGGGGCCCGGTTGAAAAACCTGCGCAGAGCAGGGCGTGTCACGTCAATGACACAGTTCAGGCTTGCCAGACTGGCAGTCCATGCCGTCCGGCCAATCCGCACCCGGGGGTTGAAGAGGGATGAGCTCCCGCCCCCGGATGCGAATGAGTTGGCGCACAAAGGCGCCGAAAGTCTGGTTACTCCCGCTCAAGTGCATGGATGGGATCCATCCTCGCCGCCCGCCGAGCCGGGAAAAAACCGAACAGCACGCCGATCAGGCTCGAGCAGAAGAAGGCAGCCAGTACGGCGCTTGCGGAGTAACGCATGGCAAACTGACTGCTGAAGTGCCCGAACAAGACGCCGACCAGCAGGGAGAGCAGCACTCCGGCGGCGCCCCCCAGCAGGCAGACCAGCACAGCCTCGATCAGAAACTGCTGCATGATGTCGCTGGCCCTGGCGCCTACCGCCATCCGCACACCTATCTCGCGAGTACGCTCCGTCACCGACACCAGCATGATGTTCATCACCCCTATGCCGCCCACCACCAGGGAGATGAGCGCTATCATGGCAACCAGCAGCGTCATGGTGGCAGTGGTGCTGGTGATGGCCTGACGGATGCTGTCGGTGTTGAGCACGAAGAAATCCTGGCTGCCATGGCGCTGGCGAAGCAGCCGGGTGAGACCATCCTCGGCGGCGGCCAGGGAAACCTCATCCTGCACCCGCACGCTGATGCTGCGCAGATAGCTCTGACCCAGCATCCGCTTCATGACCGTGGTGTGGGGGATCCAGACATTGAGGTTCTCGTCGCTGCCAAAGCCGCTCTGATTGCGGGCCACCACACCGATCACCCGGCACGGCAGCTTGCCCAGCAGGATCACCTGCCCGAGGGGTGATTCCCCCGCATCGAACAGTCGATCCCGGCTGTTCGCGTCTATCACCACCTCCTGCGCCAGACTGGCCACGCTGCCGGCATCGAACAACATGCCCTGCAACACCCGATAGCCGCGCACCTGAAAGAACTGATCCCCCACCCCGTTTACCGTGCCGGAGACCGCCTGACTGCCCCGGCGCAGCGTGGTGCTGGTCGCCAGACTGGGGGTCACGCTGTGAACATAATCGAGCCCGGCCAGGGCATCGGCATCCTCGGTCCGCAAGGTCTGTATCGTTTCAGCCCGCTTATCCCCGAAGCCGCTGCCGGGAAAGATCTCCAGTGTGCTGGTGCCCATGGCATTGATGTTGGCCAGCACCTGTTGCTGGGAGCCGCGCCCCAGCGCCACCACGGAAACCACGGAGGCGATACCTATGATGATGCCGAGCATGGTGAGGAAGGTGCGCATCCGCTGGGCCTGCATGGCCCGCAGCGCCATCCTGAAGGCAGAGGCAAACCTGTCCAGCCCGCCACCCCATGCAGAGCGGCCAGGCCGGGGTTTATCCTGGAAAGGTTGGGGGTCAGATGCTGGCACGCGGCGGCGATCGGCCACCACTTCCCCGTCCTTGAGCTCTATGATGCGCTCGGCCTGCTCGGCAATGCTCATGTCATGGGTCACTATCACCAGGGTGTGACCCTGCTCATGCAAGGCATGCAGTATGCCAAGCACCTCTGTGCCACTGTGGCTGTCGAGCGCGCCAGTCGGTTCATCCGCCAGTATCACCTGACCACCGTTGATGAGGGCACGGGCTATGCTGACCCGCTGCTGCTGGCCACCGGAAAGCTGGCTCGGCTTGTAGTCGAGCCGCGTACCCAGCCCCAACCTGCGCAGCAGCGTCTCTGCCCTGGCCTGTCGCTCACCGGCAGCCAGACCGGCATAAATGGCTGGCAACGCCACATTGTCGCGGGTACTGAGATCCCCCAGCAGGTGGTAGCGCTGGAAGATGAAACCGAAATGCTCGCGGCGCAGCGCCGCCAGTTGATCCGCGGCCAGCTTGCTCGTCTCCTGACCGGCAACCCGGTAATGACCGTCGCTCGGCTGGTCGAGGCAGCCCAGAATGTTGAGCAGTGTCGACTTGCCGGAGCCGGAGGCACCGACGATGGCCACCATCTCCCCCCTCTCTATGGTCAGGTCGATCCCCTTGAGCACCTGTACCCGTTGATCCCCCTCGCCGAAGTGACGCTGGATCCCGCTCAGTTGCAGCAGTGGCTGGGTCATGATCACATCCCCATGGGCGGGCCCATGCGCCCGCTCTGCTGGCTCTGGGCCGTCAACTGGCTCACCACCACGGATTCTCCCACCTCGAGGCCGCTCAGGATCTGGGCATCCACCTTGTTGTTGAGGCCCACTTTCACCTGCCGCCACTGCAGCTTGCCCGCACCATCCACCACCTGCACCCTGTCACCGCTCAGGGCGATGGCCGGGATCACCAGCGCATTGCGCTCGGTCGCCAGCACCAGGTGTACCTGAGCCGTCATGCCGATGCGCAGGGCACCTTCCGGATTGCTCACCTCGAACAGGCCGTTGTAATAGACGGCTGTGGTGGTCGAACTGCTGGTGTCATCATTGATGGAGTCCGGCGCTGGCTCGATGGCGCGCAACCTGGCCTTGTAACGATGCTCGGGCGCCCCCAGTATGGTGAAGTAGATGGGCAGGCCCGTGCTCACCCTGATCACGTCCGCCTCCGAGATCTGGGCCTCCACCGTCATGGTGTCGAGCCGCGCCACCTTGACGATGGTCGGGGTACTCTGCACCGCATTGACCGTCTGTCCCTGCTCCACCGGAATGGCCACTATCGTGCCCGCCATGGGGGCGACGATGCGGGTATAGCCCAGATTGACTCTGGCGGTATCCACGGCGATGCGGGCCTGCACCGCCTGCGCAGTCAGCGCCCGGATATCGGCGCGAGTGGCGATCAGGGTCGCCTCTGCGCTGTCATAGTCGGCCTGGCTACCGAGCCCCCGAGCCAGCACCTTGCGCTGACGATCGAACACCAGCGCATTGTTGCGCAGGGTCGCCCGACGCGAGGCCAGCTGGGCCTGCACATTGTCGAGGGCGGCCTCGGCATCCTTGAGGGCGTTCTGCTGGGTGAGATCGTCGATCTCGACCAGCAGATCGCCCTGCTTCACCTGATCCCCGAGCGCAACGTGCAAGACCTTGATCTGGCCGGAGACCTGCGCCCCCACACTCACCAGCTTCTGGGCCTGCAGGGTACCGTCAGCCAGCACGCTCTGCTCCAGATCGCGCCGCTCGGCGGTGGCTGTGATATAGGAGGCCACCGGCGCCGCACCGGTCGCGCTGAAAAACCAGCCCACCGCAATCAGCAAGAGGGCTGGCAGCAGCAGACGGACAACGAACAGACGGGTACGGGTCATCGGGGATATCCTTGGATGAAACAAGCCAGCGCAATGTACCCCAATGCCCGGTTAAGCCTCCTGCAGGGCAGTGTAAGGATTGCGTAAAAGCAGCTGCCAGCCGCATGCAGACACGGGAAAATGGCGCCGACTCGAGAGGGAGAAGAGCAATGAAGATCCTGTTGGTGGACGATGACCTGGAGCTTGGCACCATGCTGAGTGAATACCTGGGCGGCGAAGGCTTTGTCACCACCCATGTGCTGACCGGCAAGAGCGGTGTGCAACACGCTCTTTCCGGCAACTATGTGGCCGTGGTGCTCGACATCATGCTGCCCGACATCAACGGCAGCGAGGTACTGCGCCAGATCCGCCACGACAGCAAGATCCCCGTCATCATGCTCACCGCCAAGGGGGACAACATCGACCGGGTGATCGGACTGGAGATGGGGGCCGACGACTATGTGCCCAAGCCTTGTTACCCCAGAGAGCTGGTCGCCAGGCTGAGGGCCGTGCTGCGACGAGTCGAACCTGCACCGGCGCCAGCTGGCAAGGGTGACGGTTTGCGTCTGGCGGAACTGACCCTCTCCCCCGCCACTCGCCAGTGTCACTGGCAAGGCGAGCCACTGGAGCTGACCGCCACGGAATTCAATCTGCTGGAACTGCTGCTGCGGGCGCCAGAGCGGGTAGTCAGCAAGGATGAGCTATCCCTGCACGGACTGGGCCGCCCGCGCGAGCCCTATGATCGCAGCGTCGACGTGCACATCTGCAATATCCGCCAGAAGCTGCAGGCGCTGGCGGGTGAGGCCATCGGCATAGAGACGGTGCGCAGCATAGGATACCGGCTGACATGATCCTCAAGGGCCACCTGTTCTGGAAGATACTGTTCGGCTTCTGGTTCACCATCATAATGATGAGCCAGCTGCTATGGGTCGCTTTCAGTCTCTACAGCCATGAAGGACCGCCAGAGGAGAGAATGGCGCGGCAGCTGGCCGGGCGGCAACTGAACTCGGCGGCGACCCTGCTGCAAGAAAAGGGGCCCGCCGCCCTGAACACCCTGACGACCAGCTGGCCCGCCGAGGAACGCCCGCTTCTGCATATCCAGCAGAGTGACGCCGCCCAATCCCCTTTCCCCCATCTGCTTACCCTCACTGTCAAAGGAGCCGATGGCCAGCGTTACTGGCTTGGTTACGACACGTCCGGCCTGCAGCAACAACTGGCACCGCCGCCGCGACGCAACGACTGGCTCAACATGCCGCCGCCCATGTGGTGGATAGGCGGCCTCGGCGGTCTCTTCTTCAGCGCCCTGCTCGCCTGGCATCTGACCCGTCCCATGAACCAGTTTCGGCAGGGATTCGAGCGTCTCGCCCAGGGTGATCTTGGCGTGCGTCTCTATCCTCTGATGCGACGACGCCACGACGAGATCAGCGAGGCGGCCCGTGACTTCGATGCCATGGCCGAGCGGTTGCAACTGCTGGTCGAGAGCCGTGAACAGCTGCTGCACGACGTCTCCCACGAGCTGCGCTCTCCCCTCGCACGCCTGCAACTGGCTATCGGTCTGGCCCAGCAGGATCCGGCCAGGATCGAGGGATCCCTGGCGCGGATCCAGCTCGAAACCCATCGCATGGACAAGATGATCGGCGAACTGCTCACCCTCACCCGCGCCAGCCACGGCGAACGGGACTGTGAGGAGTATTACGATCTGCAAGCCCTGGTTGAGGCTGTGGTGAGCGATGCCCGCTACGAGGCGCAGCACATGGGTGTCGAGATAAGGCAACTGGTGGATGAGGCAGTGGACCACACCATCTGCGGTCAGGCTGAGCTTATCCGCCGCGCGCTCGACAATGTGGTGCGCAATGCCCTGCGCTTCTCTCACCCTGGTCAATCCATCACCCTCACACTGCACAGGCAAGGGGGAGAGTTCTCCATCGAGGTGGCGGATCAGGGCATGGGGGTGGACGAGACCAAGCTCTCCAGCATGTTCGATCCCTTCGTGCGGATCGGGTCCCCTTCTGCAGTCAAGGGCTATGGGTTGGGACTCGCCATCACTCGTAAAGCCATTCAGGCCCAGGGCGGCCGGGTCGAGGCCAGAAATGGCGATAACGGCGGTTTGATAGTCACCCTCTCCCTGCCGGGCTAGCCATTCATCCTCAGCATTCTCGCTGCCCTAGTTCGCCGCTCCAGGGACAGTGGATCAGCCGCTTACCCCTGCAAGCGTTGCAGTTGGGTGATGGCAGCAGCGGTGGAGCAAAAGGCAAACTCGGCGGGGTAGATCTCACTCAACTTTCGCCACTCACAAGCGGCCACATCATCGGCCGCGGTAACGGCGGGCTTGTGAGCCAACTCCAGCATGAAGACGGTATCGCAGGTGTGATAGACAACATCGTCATAGGGGTAGACGTTGGCAAAGGAGCCGAGATAGCGAGGGGCCTCTCTCCCCAGATCCAGCCCCAGTTCCTCTTTCAGCTCCCTGACCAGCGCCTCCTCCAGCGACTCACCAGGATCGACGAAACCACCGGGCAGATCCAGCAGTCCTTTGCCAGGCTCCCGCCCTCGCACCGCAACCAGCACTTCATCCTGCCAGCAAAGCGCCACCATCACGGCCGACGCCACATTCTGGAAATAGTGGAAACCACAACCACAGGCAAACTCTTTCTCGCTGCGTTTTTGCAGCGATTCGATACCACAGCGCGGGCAAAACATAGAGGCCACCTCCTATTTGAAACCAAAGTGCATTGTATGCCGCAAAGCCTCTTCAAATCAGCCGGCATAGAGCCCACTGCTCGGCAGGTACTAGACCCCGTAGTCGAAATACAAAAGGCCCTCCCAAACGGGAAAGCCTTGTTGTGTTGGAGCTTGGCTGTGATGCAAATTGGCAAAAAATACACGAAAAAAAGCCCAGTCGTTAGACTGGGCTTCTCAATTTACTGGCGGAGCGGACGGGGAGATGGACGCAGTCCAGCTCAAGCACAAGGGACTGCAGGCAGGGACCGAGTTGCCAGTGGCAAGTCGCAGCCCTGTCTGCTGCCCCTTGTTTCCTTGTTCCCGTTCGCAAATGCCAGAAAGCAAAAAGGCCTTCCCGATTGGGAAGGCCTTCGAATTAGTGGCGGAGCGGACGGGACTCGAACCCGCGACCCCCGGCGTGACAGGCCGGTATTCTAACCAACTGAACTACCGCTCCGCTG
>Ga0115550_1000107_pt1 | contig 81933 bp, 72 predicted proteins | sample COGITO_mtgs_1005_FD_87177 | JGI IMG/M metagenome (GOLD analysis project Ga0115550, IMG submission 87177) | Pelagic marine microbial communities from North Sea - COGITO_mtgs_100511 | ecosystem: Environmental > Aquatic > Marine > Epipelagic | place: Germany:Helgoland, sampling site Kabeltonne...
AGCGGCTGAGTGCCTTGTGTTCAGTCCAGCGAAAATACTGCTGACCTGGTTTAACAAAACGTTTTAGCAGCCGGGTGGTTGGGTCCAGTGCCCCACCAACCCAGGCGACCGGACGTTGTGTGGTGTGATGCAACAACGCACCGCGGGTCATTGTAACAACCAGTCAAATTCGGCGAGGATGGCCAGTTCCGGATAGGCCCTGCTCCACTCTAAAAACTGTGTTTTGTCTTCAATCATGCCAAGTACCCGGTTCCGCTGCAGCATATTCAGCTTTTGTGTCAGGCGGTTAGCATACTGTAGAAATGACGGCTACGACGTTTTAGTTATTATTTTTTCAAATGCAACGCTGTAATAATCGTCACAACATACGGCAATTAGACCTGATAATTTTTTGATATCAAAGAGTTGCTTTATACCCTTCATCCTTGAAGATTCGGGGTTGTTGTCTTCAGTCGCCTACCCGAATCTTTAATGATTTCGGTATGGTGCGCAATAGCAGCTGGCTAGCCGCTTCGGGAAAAGTGCGGATCTGCTCATATTCAGAAACCAATTCAAGACACCTGTTTGACCATGCTGCCAACATTAAGTATCATTGCGCGCAAATCACACCGTTTTGCAACAATTTTATCAATAATAGGTATTTACATGCTCAACAAAACATGGAAAGTTGCGGTCATTGCAGCCTCAGTTACATCCGCTTACGCCTCTGAACAGATCCAACCGCTATTTACTAGCCTTTTACCCGCTGAACAACAGCAAGTGCTGGTTTCAAAACCGCTTGCTTTAACCGACGCCAGTGAGCAACAGCTCAATGTTGATACCTTCGCCAGAAAAGTTTTCGCTTTTGAAAATCATGTATGGTTGTTATCTGAACAGGGTGTTTCTGTACTTGAACGCACCACTTCAGGTTTAGTAAGTCGGGCAAAGTTAAATCTGCAAGTTCTTAACTTGAATGCAAATGGCAGCAAGAGCTTCTTAGTATCGCCGAACGGTAAAAAAGTACTCGTTATAAATACATGGCAGAATAGAAATGACTACATTGAAATCGATCTCAACAATGATTTCACATTAGCATCAAAGACGGGAAAAATTGACAGTAGCGTCACCAACTTAGATTCCATTCAATTCTACTCAGACAATTCATTTAAAACGCGCATTTGGAGCAACGGAAATTATATAGCCCAATATTATAGCCTCAATGATAATGGCATTAGCTATTCAGGATCATTGCTAGAAAACAATTATGACAACATTTTATATTCTGAAAAAACAAAAACTATTTTTACAAAAACGTCCAACTACAACCAACTACCATATTCAATAACAGTTACCGCAACCAAACTAAATGCAGATAAACCCGCAATTCGTTCAACTTTTCAAATAAATGTCCCCAATTATTATGGATTTGATAATGGATTCATTTTCGATGAGATTACTAACAAGTTAATCTTGAGCGGATATCAAGGGGCTTACACTCTAAATTATAATGCAGAAACTGTAACATTCAGCAATCAGGTCGCCACAACTTCAACAGCATTGTTCGGGCGCGATATGTATCTTAACGGTGTTATTTCTAGTGACTACAAACTGATAGATTCGAGCGCAGATTATCTCAAAAGAACTGATTCCGGCTATTCGTATCATTCTGTGGTAGCAAGTTTAGGCAATCATCGCGATAAGGTATTAACATTTAACTCTAAAAATAGCCAGCTTGAACTATGGTCGCTAGGCGAGGAAGGCCAAGGCGTAACGCAATATACCATTGTGAATGGTCAACTAGTTAAAGGCCTCGCACAGGATAAAACCGAACTAGGCTTTAGTAATATTCTGCAAAATGGATATCAAATATCAAGCGCAGACTCACCATTACTTTTTGTTGGAAACAGCAATCGAATGGAAGTTTACAAAACAGATAGTAGCAACAAGATAGTTCGATTAAATTTAGATTCCATTGAAAACAATTACTACAATTCACATGACAATGTTGAATATCTCGGTGATGGATATTACATCCTCTCAAGTCAAAATCAAACATTAAAAGTTTTAAAAGAGTCTGAAGGCAATACGCTCGCTTTAGTGCAAACTCTGAATGTTGGAAGCTACTTCCAATTCAATAGCAATTTCGGATTTAAAATTTCTGGAAAAAATGTCATTTTAAAATCAGATCGTGAAATTGTACTCCTCAACTTTGATGGCGAGAAATTAAGCTATTTAAGTAAAGTAACAAGCCAAAACAACGATCTAATAACACAAAATGGACGGACTGAACTGGTTAAACTCGATAACAAATTATATTTTTTACAACCAGAAAGTAAAAGATATTTAGAGATTAATATTGTAGACCGGTTGCTGAACCTGAACGTCGCAGGAAAAATGCCATTTATCTCGATGGAAACAGTTGAGTCGGCGTCGGATCGTTTATTTGTTCGAACTCATTACAATACTTTAGTGACTTTGATGAAGAATGCCGCTGGCGACTTAGTTCCGAATGCTATTGACAATCAAAACACTGAATTTAAATTCTTTAAAAATCGGTTTGCGGTAAATAGCACTTATAACGCAAACTTCCGCAACTTTAGTGTGAACGATGCCATCACGGGGATTTGGAGCGAAGCGTTGGTCAGCACTTGTTGTGACGATGCTTCAAAAATTTTTGTGACCAATAACACCTTGATGACTTACAACACTCAAGCGCCACAAAAATTAACAACCTACAAGCTCAACACTGCGCCTTATTTGCCGGTTATCCAACCTGAACTGAAATTAAATCAGGGTGTTAGTCAAAGTGTGAATTTGACAGCCATGGTTGCCGATGATGAAAAAGACAGCTTGCAGTTTTCGGGCTCTTTACCTGTCGGATTCTCGGTGAACAATACCGGTGCATTGAATTTTGACGGCACTACAGCAGGTTCAGGTACCTATACTGTCAGCGTTTCAGATGGGAGCCTGGCCGCCGATTTACGGTTACCTTATCGCATCAATGCGGCGCCAGCATTGGAAAAAGCCTTGCCAACCGTTACCGTAAACGAAAAACAGCGCTTAAGCCTTGAGTTGTCTGAATATTTTAGCGACCTGGAAGGTCAAGCTATTAGTTTCAGCGCAGAGCCACTTAAAGGCTTCTCTGTCAGCAAAGCAGGATTATTGTCGGGGATCCCGGCCGATACCAGCAGCACCGGACTTGCATTCAAAACCACGGACAGTGTCGGTGCAGTTAGTTCGCACAACATCGTCGTTAACGTGAATGCAGCACCGGTTTGGACAAATGTGACAAGCCAAACTTTCATCGTGGGTGATGCCGCCAAGATTGAGATTGCGGCAGCCTTCAGCGATCGCGAGGGTGGTCCGCTGACGTTCCAGGCAAGCAATTTACCTGCTGGTTTGACGTTAACCGCAGGTGCTATTAGCGGTTCACCGACGAAATCCGGTAATTTTGAGGTGACTATTCAAGCTACAGATGCTGGCGGCGCTGTTGGTTCTGGCACATTGAATATTACGGTTAACGACAAAAAATCAGGCGGTAGTACTGGCCCAGTGTCATTCGCGCTGTTGGCGGGCTTAGCGTTGTGGCGTCGCAGATTAGATCGGAACATGAACTAAGCGAATTAAAGCCTGCAGCACAATGGCTGCAGGCTTTTTATTGTGTAAAGCCAAGTCCGATCAAGAGTGCAGATTTGCTCTGGGGTTACGGCTCAGGTTTTAAAAACGGGAGTCCATTGTTCCTTTTATTCTAACAACCAGCCAAATTCGGCGAGGATGGCCAGATGTGCTGCTTTACCATAAACTCGTTGCCAGGCCTGCTGTAAACGCTGGCGTCTGGCTTCGGATAAACCGCTGCGGCTGGCCACGATATACACTGGCGCCCGGTGTAGCGTCAGACTGAGCTTGTAAGTCGCGGCCAGTTCCGGATAGGCCCTGCTCCACTCTAAAAACTGCGTTTTGTCTTCAATCATGCCAAGTACCCGGTGTCGCTGCAGCATATTTAGCTTTTGCGTCAGGCTATTGGCGTACTGTAAAAATGGCTGATACGACGCTTCAGCTTTGATTTTCTCAAAAGCTGCGCCGTAATAGGCGTCCCGCAACACGCCAATCGCGCCTGGTAATAATTTGATATCCGCCAGCTGTTTTACCTTATCCACCTGATCTTTATGCAGCACCAACACCGATTCTTCCATGTAATGAATACCGATAAAGTCGGCGTATTGATTGCGCTCTTCGGTGTACGACATGGTCAGCATTAAATCTATTTTGCCTTGTTGTAACAAAGTCAGTGAGCGCGGCCAGGGGCTGCCAATCACATCCAGTGTACAACCGGCTTCATCGGTCAACAGCTTTAATAAACGATGATGTAAATCGTACCAACGCGGCAGCGACAGCCCTTCTTTGGCCACCGTTTCTTTATTTTCATTCAGATGCGCCACCAAATGGCAGATGCTTTCAGGCGCCCGAGTTGCTGACTGCGCCGTAAACAATGGCGCCGCATACAATGGTGCTGAATAAAATGCAGTAAAAAATGCAGTACAACAGAGCAAACTACCAAGCCAGCCTGCGCTCAACACACCCCGCAACCAGCCTTGCCTTAAATTAAGCATTAACTTTCAATACTCCCCGGCAACTCCAGATTGGCTTTTTCCAGCAAATCGGCGGCCATTTCAGTTTTTACTGCCACGCCCAATTCTTTAAATTCAGCGGCTTGTTTGATCAGATTACCTTTGCCGCTGTATAGTTGTCCAAAAGCTTTGTCATAACTTTCACGGGCTTTATCCAGTTGTTTGCCAACGCCCTGCATACTATCTAAAAACGACGTCAGTTTGGCGTAGAATTTCTCCGCCCGGTTCGCCAGCTCCGCACTGTGTTTATTCTGATCTTCAAACCGCCATAGCTGCCGCACAATGTTCAGGCTGGTCAATAATGTGGTCGGTGTCGCGACCAGCACATTGCGCTCCAGCGCTTTTTGGTACAACAGCGGGTCTTGTTTGAGCGCTTCAACATAGGCCGATTCAATCGGAATAAACATAAACACCACTTCCGGTGAATTTAAGCCATTGAGTTGATAGTAATTACGATCGGCCAGTTCAACAATTCGATCGCGCACCGCCTGACAATGCTCAGCCAGCGCCAGCATGCGCTCGTCGTCCTGCTCCGCATTAACATAACGGGTATAAGCCGCAAGTGAGGTTTTGGCATCCACTACCAGGTGTTTTTGTTGTGGCAGATAAATAATCACATCCGGCCGACGGCGGCCATCTTCAGTCTGAAAACTAACTTCGCGCTGATAATCGACCCCTGCGCGCAAGCCGGAATTATCCAGCACGTTTTCCAGCATCAGCTCGCCCCAATTACCCTGCACTTTTTTCTGGCCCTGCAAGGCGTTGGTTAATCTGGCGGCCTGGTCGGTAATGGCAAAATTCAGTTTTTGCAGGTTCACCAGCTCAGTTTTGAGCTCGGAGCGTTGTTTTAGCTCTTCAGTGTGAATGGATTCCACTTTGTCGCGAAAACCTTTCATATCGGCCTGCAGCGGTTGCAACAGCTGCAATAAACTCTCGGTGCTTTGCTGTTTAAAGTCTTCGCCCTTGCGCTGCAAAATTTCGTTCGCTAGCAGTTCAAATTCTTGTTTTAACTGCTGTTTATTGTCTTTTAATAGTGCCAGCTGACTCTGATAATGGCTTTGCCTTTCCTGCAACAACACCGTCAGCCGGTCATATTTTTCTTTTAGATGCTGATAATGCTGCGCCTGCTGCTTCAGCTCGTCATTGAGTGCAAAATTCTGATGTTTTTGTTCTTGGAGCTGCTGTGCGGTGGCGGCAAGTTGGGTTTCCGTTCTTGCTTGGTCTAAACGCAACATTGCCGTTTGTCGCTGGCGTGACCACAGCTGCCATAACAACACCAGCAGCAACACTACTGACAATACCAGAGCGCCCAGCATTGGGTTGCCGCTGATCACATCCATTCTAAGCTCCTGATCTCAATTCGTATTTTGCACTTTCATGCTGCAGCACTGTATTACTATACAGCGATCGTGGAAAAACGCCCAGTGGTCTGTGGTTACGTGATCTACCGCCGCCCGCTCTTGCAAATGCCCGGCCGACCCCATATAACAAACTTCATTGTTTATCGTCGCTTTTCGTCGCTTTAACACAGGACCCAACTTATGACCCAACATTTTGACTATATCGCCATTGGTGGCGGCAGCGGTGGTATTGCCAGCGTCAATCGCGCGGCCAGCCATGGTAAAAAATGCGCCATTATCGAAGCCAAAGCTTTGGGTGGCACTTGTGTGAATGTTGGTTGCGTACCCAAAAAAGCCATGTGGTTTGCCGGGCAAGTGGCCGAAGCCTTAAAACTGGCGCCGGACTATGGTTATCCGGTGGAAGTTCCGGCATTGGACTGGAGCAAGCTCGTGGCCAGTCGCGAAGCTTATATTGGCCGTATTCATGCTTCGTATGATCGGGTACTGGCCAAAAACAATGTCACGGTGATCCAGGGGTTTGCCCGTTTTATTGATAACAACACTGTCGACGTCAACGGAACTTTATACACAGCCGAGCATATCAGTATCGCCACTGGCGGCCGGCCAAGCTGGCCGGATATTCCGGGTGCGCGTCTGGGCATCGACAGCGACGGCTTTTTTGCGCTGGCTGAACAGCCTAAACGCGTCGCCATCGTTGGCGCTGGTTATATCGCAGTGGAAATTGCCGGGGTGCTCAATGCGCTAGGCTCAGAAACCCATTTATTAGTGCGCCACGACAAACCACTACGTAGTTTTGACCCGATGTTAAGCAATACCTTAGTAGAACAAATGGCGCGGGATGGCCTGAATTTACATCCACATACCCAAGTACTATCGGTAGCGCAACAAGCTGACAGCAGTTTGTTATTGCAGCTGAGCGATGACAAAACCCTGGAAGTGGATTGCCTGATTTGGGCGATTGGCCGCACGCCCGCCACCGACAAACTCAATCTGGCCGCCGCTGGTGTTGCGACTGACGAGCAAGGTTTTATCTCGACTGACAAATTCCAAAATACCAATGTACCGGGCATTTACGCTATCGGCGACAACACCGGACGTTTGGCCTTAACACCGGTCGCAGTGGCCGCTGGTCGTCGCTTAGCTGAGCGTTTGTTTAACGGCAAAACCGATTTGCACCTCAATTACGAACTGGTGCCAACAGTAGTGTTTTCGCACCCGGCCATCGGCACCATTGGCCTGACCGAGCCAGAAGCCCGCACGCAGTATGGCGATAACGTCAAGATTTACCAAAGCGAATTCACCGCCATGTACAGCGCACTGACCAGCCACCGCCAACCAACGCGGATGAAGCTGGTTTGCGTAGGAAGTGATGAAAAAATCGTCGGATTACACGTGATTGGTTTTGGCGCTGATGAAATGCTGCAGGGTTTTGCGGTTGCGATCAAAATGGGCGCGACTAAGGCTGATTTTGATAATTGTGTGGCTATTCACCCTACTTCGGCTGAGGAATTTGTGACGCTCAGATACTAAAGTAGCAACGAACATGGCAAGCTATCAACAGCGCCAAGTCGTTTAAAAAGAGCACCGTAGGTTGTTCAAACGCTATCTTGCCTGAAAGCCTGATGTTGTCTTCAGTAAATAATCATGCACTGATATTTGGTACATTGCTAATGGCTAACTACACTCAAAATACATGGGAGTAGTGACACCGCTGCATAGCGCCAAGGAAAGGTATGACCAAACCCAATCAGAATGTAGCCCTTGACCGTCAGCACTGGATACTGGTGCTGGCGTTTGTCGGCATGGTCGCATTGTCGATGGTGTTTTGGATCATAAGCCTGAAGGGATTTGATGATGTGGATCAAACCTGGCGGAAGTACAGCAATCACAATGAACAGATGACCGTCAGCCTCGCTGAAGTGCGATCACATTGGGGCTACGGTGGATTTATCCACAATTTTAAAAATCTGGTATTACGCCGTGACCTCGCTAAATATCAGCCATTGATTGAGCACGATCGCCAGCAGCTCAATGCTGCCTTGGCAAACTTACAACACACTTTTCCCGAACCGCAGAATCAGCAAGCTATCGCACTGCTTGTCCAGACTTTTGGCGAATATCAGCAAAGTTATTTAAAAACTGTCCAGCTGATCCCTACCGGAGCTAGTGTGACCGACATTGATGCACAGGTCAGGGTCAATGATTTTAGCGCATTGGATGCCCTAAAGTTACTGGATGCACATATCAACAGTACCCGCCAGACCATGCGAACTGCGCTCGAAATACAAAACAGCCGGGCCTTGCGTTTTCTTATTTTGGGCGCTTTATTACTTATCCCAGCCATCGTTGTGGTCGCTGCATTATCGCTTAGTTTTTTACGCCGGTTAATGGCTGCACGCAAAGTGGCTCTGCAAGCTCAGACCCATTTAGCGAATTTGTTTCACAGTACCCCAGATCCTATGCTGGTGTTGTGGCCCAATGGCCACATTGAACATTGTAATCAAATGGCCGTCAGTTTTTTTGGTTACGATGAAGCAATTTTGCTGCAAAAAACCTTGGCAGATTTACTGGACTTGCCGCCGGGGCAACACTTTCCTTCTTACTATTTTAAACAACTGCAAACCCCGGGCCTGGATGGCCGCACCATCGTTACGGCGTTAACCAGCGAAAAACACCGTCGAATGGTCGCAGTCACAATGTCAGTTGCAGCACTAGAGACAGGGGTTTCCATCACGCTGATGCTGCGAGATGTCACGCAACAACTTGAAGACAGGCAAGCGCTCGTCGCCGCCAAAACGCAAGCTGAATTGGCGTTATTGCGGCAAAAAGAAATTCAGGATGAATTGGTAAAATCAGAAAAATTGGCCAGCTTAAGTAAACTGGTCGCAGGGGTGGCGCATGAAATTAATACGCCGGTTGGTATTATGCTCACTGCGTCGTCCCTGCTTCGTGATGAAACCTATGGGCACAATATGTTGCTGCAATCAAAAAAGATTACCAAATCCCAATTGTCAGATTATTTCATCTTAGCAACGGAAAGCTCGTCGCTGATTTGCAATAGCTGCTTGCGGGCGGCCGAGCTCATCCAAAGTTTTAAACAAGTTGCCGTTGATCAATCTTCGGCCGAGCGCCGTTGTTTTAATGTGGCTGACTATATCCATGAAGTGATTGTCAGTTTACGGTCGTGTTGGAAAAACACCAACATCAACGTGACTGTGCAATGTCCACCCGATATTGAGATGGACAGCTACCCTGGTTCATTCGCACAGGTGCTGACCAATTTAGTATTAAACGCCGTCAATCATGCATTTGAGCCAGGTGAAGCCGGTCAGATCACCATCAGTGTGTGTCGGCACAGTGCAATTGCCAACCTGATCGAAATGCAGATCAGTGACAATGGCCATGGCATCGCAGATGAGCATCTCGACAAAGTGTTTGAACCGTTTTTTACCACTAAACGAAACGACGGGGGGACGGGGCTGGGCTTACATATCGTGCACTCTGCGGTTGAAATGGTATTGGGCGGCAAAATCTCGTTACAAAGCAGTGCCGGAGCCGGTTGTTGTTTTAGTGTGCTATTACCGCTAGATGTATCAGCGAATGCCGAGCATATATTTAATTCTGATCATCGTATGAACGGCCCTTCAGACGACTCGCAGCTGGTTGATGAAATCTGAACGTGACTTCGCAGTCGGTGTTAGAAATGAATGCTGACAATCATCACAAGTGACTAAACTCGCTGCTGCCGGTATTCGAACATCCTCATTCGAAGTACGCTTGACGGCAGCATCATGCCAACGAGTCGTGAATCTACAGCGCTTTCACCAACAACAAAGACCCATCCACGGCGACGACTTCAGCGCGGGTGCCGGATTCGATACAGCCAGTTTCGCCAACAGCTAACCGCGCTTGCCATTCAATACCGGAATAAGCCACGCTGCCGGTATCCTGACTAATGGCGGTTGAAACCAATAATTGACGGCCAATCATATCGCTGCTGGTATTCGGCGCTTCTTTGGAGTTTTGATAGTTTTTAAAGGGTTTCCACAACAGGATGGCGCTGGCGAATGACAGCACCCCTACCGACAATACTTGCATTTCCCAACCGTTAATCAGACCGACACTTACCAACACCCCAGTGATCAGGCAACTAAAAGCAAAAAACAACAAAGGGCCGCTCATGCCTAACACCCCCAGCTCCACTAACAAGCTTATGGCGGCGATGGTGTATAACAGATGATCGTGGTGCTGCGAAAAATAATCCATGATGCTTTGCATAGGGTAATTCTCCTAATCTACATGCCACGTTACTGGCGTGCCGCCGACTGATTTACCGCTGTTGAAACAGCCATCGCCTGCGCTACTGTATTGGCAATATTGTCACCGGTTTTGCCGTCGGTCAGCACGATAGTGCCTTCACGTGCTATGGCTTTATGCGCTTCAATCGCGCCTTGCGCCAAGGTTAATGCCACAGCTTTCTGACCTTCGGTAGTGGCCGCTGATTCACCAATGGTGGTCAGGGCTGCAGCTTCGGCAAACGCCACTAAGCGGATGGCTTCGGCTTTACCGGTCGCTTCCAAAATCTGGGCTTCTTTGCTGGCTTCCGCAGCTAATACCTGTTCCGCTTTTGCCGCTTCCGCGTCAAGTACCCGCGCTTGTTTCTGACCTTCGGCCGTAGTGATCGCCGCAATCTTCACGCCTTCAGCGGTTAGAATGGCAGAGCGTTTTTGCCGCTCGGCGGTCATTTGTTTTTCCATGTCTTCTTTGATCGACGGTGGAATGCCAATTTCCAGCAATTCAAAGCGCAGTACGATTAAGCCCCATGGCTGAGTTGCCTCTTGCATTGCTTCCTGAATTTTGGCGTTGATGGCCGAGCGATTCTGGAAACAGTCATCCAGTTCCATCGAACCGATGGCGTTTCGCATCGACGTCATCGCCAGCTGAGTACAGGCGAGTTTGTAATCGGTAATATTGTTAGTGGCAGCCGCCGCATCAATCACTTTGATAAACAACACGCCATCGATCATCAGCGCAATGTTGTCTTTGGTGATGGCGGACTGTTGTGGAATAACTAAGGTTTGTTCTTTTAAATTGCGATCCGCTTCAATCGATTCAATAAAAGGCACAATAAAATTCAAACCAGAGCTTAAAGTTTTGGTGTATTTACCAAAACGGTAAATCACATAACCGCGGTTTTGCGGCACAAAGTGAATGCCCTTTTTCAGGGTAAACAGCAGCACCAGCGTGAGCCATAAAGCCGGGCTGGTTAATAAATTCAGTGGAAATTCCATTTAGAGTCCCTCATTTTTGGACGGTTTAAAGTATCGGGGTAATCGCCACACCCTAGCGGTAAAATCTCTTGATTTCAACAACTTCTTTACATTGAACATGGAAGAAAAACACCGTTGTCAGATCCTGAGTTCTGCGATGAATACTTTATTGTCATGTGCGGCGCGGCAACATCACAGCCATGCCAATGGAAGCTGGCGCAACATCAGTAAAACCAAATTTTTCATACAGATAACGGGCGTCGCCGTCGGCAATTAAATTGATATAACAACTGTCGGGCAGTTCCTGATGGATGTAATCCATCAGCGCCTGCATCACCATTTTACCGAGGCCTTTGCCCTGATGTTCCGGCAATACCGCGATATCACAGACCTGGCAATGACAACCACCATCGCCAACCAACCGACCCATCCCGACCACGGCACCGTCCAGGGTAATTTGCACCGCAAACAACGTGGCAGCGAGGCCAATGGTAGCGGCCTGAATGGTTTTAGCCGACAAGCCACTGGCGACACGTAAATGGCAATAATCGGTGACTGAAGGCGTTGTGCGTTCAAGCTGATAACTGGCGGGCATAGGGCGGTCCTTCAATGGTGGCTACTGATGTGGCTGCTTAAGTTCCTGCCAAGGTCAACCTAAGCGGTTAAAAGCACATAGAAATAAACAAAAAAGCAGCTGACTTGTAAAGCCAGCTGCCGACGCGCCGTATTTCACCGCAGAATCACCGCTAATTCAAGCCAGCTGCGATTTAATGATTAATTGCCTGCAAATAAATGTCCGGATATCCCGACAAAGCACCATGCACCTGACGGGTGACGTCATCGGCCAGTACCTGGTGCGCGCCTTGCTCTAAACCGGCATAAGTTTCAGCCACCACCAGTTCCGGCGATACTTTGGGCACGTCTAAGCCTTGGGTTAAATCGGTATCGATAAAACCAACATGCAGCCCCAACACCTGAGTTTGTTGTGCCAGCAATTCCTGACGCAGCGCGTTGGTCATCGACCAGGCGGCTGATTTGGTCACTGAATAAGTCGCGAGCAACGGCCCGGTGATCCAGCTGGCAATCGACAGCACATTGATAATGCCACCACCGCCGTTTTGCTTAAGCACTGGCGCAAAGGCCTGACTTAACCGCAATGGGCCAAACACATTGGTTTCCATTTGGCGGCGTAACATCGCCTCGGCGCCTTCTGCCAGCATTGGGCCCATTTCAGCCACACCAGCGTTATTAATCAGCAAGGTTACATCCGTATAATCACGGGCGACTCTGGCGATATCTTCGGCATTGGTGACATCAAGTTTCACCGGGATCACCCCTGGAAGCTCTATGCTGCCTTGGTTACGCGCAGCGGCATACACTTTGCGGGCACCTTGCGCCAGCGCTTGTTTTGCAAAGACCAGACCTAAACCACGGTTGGCGCCTGTCACAAATACCACGGAATTTTCAAGTTTCATTGGTCGATCCTTTCAATATAATATGACGTTTATCATATTTTAGTTTAAAAAAACGGGCGAACCCGAATATGTTTAGTGTGTGCTGTTTAGGAATTTAATACTGCTTTTTCAAATGGGTTATTCATAACAGCTGGCGTTAAAAATTGTTCCAGCAATAACTGCCGGCTGCTGTGCAAATAAGCCAAAGCTTCGTTGCGATCAAGAGCCCGCGCCAGTTGAATCACGCCAACCATCGCGCTGCTGCATAAAAAAGCTTGTTGTTTGCTGATGCTCCCCTCGCCCAGCTGCACCAACCGTTCCACCAGCGCTGTCACTACTTTCGCCGCGACGGTTTGGCTATGCACATCCAGTCGGTGAAACTCACCACCCAATGCGGCGACCGGGCAACCAGCACCACTTTGGGCAGCGAATAAATGCTGCTCTGACAGGTACAGTTCGATAAAAGTTTGTAGCTCGTTTGCTGGCTTGAGCGTGCTGGCTGGCTGATTTGCTGAGGCGATGCTTAGGCTTTGCAGCGCTAAGCCATTATCCATCACGCTGTGGCTATCGACTCCGGCAAATGCCAGAGCTTCCGCCAGCAACGCATCGCGATTGGCAAAATGAGCATAAAAACCACCGTGGGTTAACCCGGCCTGCTTCATCACATCAGCCACCGCCAAGGCTTCAAAGCCGTCACGACGAATGATTTTCGCAGCAGTTTCCAGGATCCGCTGATGGGTCAGTTCCTTTTTGCTTTCTTTTTTCGCAGCCACTGCTTTGCCTGAAATCGCCATCACGGTTTGCCTTGCCAGATAATATGATGAACATCATATTTTTTGTTTGTATAAAAAGCAACCATTATTTTCTGCAGTGGTGATTTTTTTTCAACGCTGAGCATTGCGACACTGTCGTGATGCACGCGACGAAAAGCGCTGAATTCGCGGCGAACTTGAATTTTAGCGTTAATTAATGTTTGATGAGCCCAGCTTGGCAGCAGCAGGATCCACAGAGGTACAGCGCACCAAGCCTTCGCTGCAGCACAAGCAGCTTTGATAAATAATAATAAAAACAAATAGCTATATGGACCGGGGAGCAAACTCATCAAATTGTTCATTACAATTTTCAAATTTCTATGGAGGAAAATTCAGGCTCTGTCGTCTTTGTTTACTGCATGGCATCAGCACATGCGGGGGGAATTGCAAAGCGTGCGGCGGTTGCTGTTGTGTTTGCTCATCGTTTATTGCCTGTCAGGCGTGGCGATAGCCAAAGAACAGCCGTCACAAATTGCTTTTAATATTCCAAGACAAAGAGCCGACTTATCGTTGATCAGTTTTGCAGAGCAGGCAGACATCACCTTGTTATTTCCACTGGACCAGATGGAAGGCAAGCAAACGAATGTACTGCAGGGTCGTTACAGTCTCATCGATGCCTTGATGATCCTGTTAAAAGACACCGGTCTGCAGCCTGAAATCAGCGAAAGTGGGCAGGTATCTATCTTGATAGATCCAACTTTCGAGAGTAATGACGACATGGCTCACTATAACAAAAATAAAGTGGCGACTGCGGTATTGGCGGTTTTGAGTACCGTTGCCACAACGCCCGCTTTGGCAGTACAGGACAACGAAGAAAAAGCCCCGGAAATTATTGAAGTTCGTGGTATTCGTGGCGCTTTAGGGCGGGCGATGGATTCCAAACGCGAAGCCGGTGGTGTGGTCGATTCCATTTCGGCCGAAGATATTGGCAAATTCCCTGACACCAACCTGGCAGAATCACTGCAGCGGATTAGCGGCGTGTCGATAGACCGCTCTGGCGGCGAAGGTCAGCTGATCACTGTCCGTGGTTTTGGCCCTGAATTTAATACAGTACTGGTCAATGGCCGGCAAATGGCGTCAGAAAACCAAAGCCGCGCTTTTAGTTTTGATACGATTGCCTCCGAGTTAGTCCGTAGTCTCGACGTGCATAAAACCTCCAGCGCCACCATGCAGTCCGGCGGCATCGGATCTACCGTTAACGTCAACACCGCCAAGCCTTTTGCCATTGGTGGTTTTAAAGTCGCTGGTAGTATCAAAGGCGTTTATGATGAAAACAGCGAACAAACCTCACCGCAAATCTCTGGCCTGATTAGCGATATGTTCGCCGATGACAGCTTCGGCGCTTTATTGGCCGTATCGCATCAACAACGTGACACCCGGTTAAACCAGGCGCAAATCGACGGCTGGCTGGAAAATGTCGGCGTGCCTAACCCGGTCACGCAAAGCGGCCAGGCTTATACCGGCAATATCTTTTCGCCGCGTAACTATGACCACAAAGTCACCACCGAAGAGCGTACCCGCACCAACGCCAATCTGGTATTGCAATACGCACCTTCAGATACCTTAGTGGTGACTGCTGATGCGCTTTATTCCGACTTTGATATCAAAGCCGATACCACTTCTTATGGTCACTGGTTTACCGCGCCGAATCTGGAAGGTTTTGGTAATGCGGCAGGTCCGGTCGTGGATGCCAACGGTACTGTGATTGATTTGTATCAGGAAGTCGGTCTGGCAACCGATATGCACGCCAAAAAGTTTGACCGCTTAACCGATACCTTGTCGATGGGTCTGAATTTCGACTGGGACGTGAATAACAACCTGAATATGAAATTTGACTTAAGCCACTCCAGCGCTGAGCGCGAGCCGAACAACGGCCGTGGTGATCAGTTGTCCTTGATTGGTTACGCCAACCGCGTGCGTTTCCAGCTCGATGACCACATTCTGCCGTACGCCAGCGAATTTGCCGCTGCCAATCCAAATATTTACAGCGGCCAGCAGGAACTCAACGGCACCGCTTATCAGCCAGGCGTGACGCCAGCCGGAGTTTCCGATCATTTAAATCCGGCCAATAGCAAAGCGCACGTGATGCTGCGCCGTGGCTGGGCGGTGGAAGATAGTATCGACCAACTGCGTTGGGACAGCGTCTGGAATGAAGACGCCACCAGCGGTCTGACCAAAGTGAAATTTGGTGCCGGTTATTCAGCCGAAAGCAAAAACCTCGATCGCTGGGACAACGAAGGTGTCGGCATTCACTGTACTTTCTGTGGTTACCCGGACGCGCCGAATATGGCCGGTTTTCCACAATATGTTTTTAATGCCGGTAGTGACTTTTTAAGTGGCGTTAGTGGCAGCGGCCGGATGCCAACGTCCTGGCTCGCCCACGATGGCGAAGCAAACTTTGCATTTTTAGAACAATACGCGGCGTCCTTGGGTAACCCAATCAGCTTTGATGCGGTCAAACGCAACAAATCTTATGAAGTGACCGAAGATACTGCCTCGCTTTATCTGGAACTGGATTTTGAAGGTGAACTAGCTGGCATGCCGCTGACCAGCACCGCCGGTGTTCGTTATGAACGCACCAGTGTTGGCGTGGATGGCACCGATGCACCAGTGACGGGCCTCAGTATTCTGGACGAAACCGAAATGCTGGCGCAGTTTGGTAATGCCATGCAAATCAACGAAAAATCCAGTTATGAAGCCATCCTGCCAAACTTCAGCGTCAAGCTGGATATCAGCGATGATGTGGTGGGCCGGTTTGCCGCTTCGCAAACCCTGACCCGGCCAACGCTGGAAAGTATGTCGCCGGTGACCGTGATTGGCACCACCCGTCAGGGCGGTGATTTAACGTCAACGTCCGGTAACCCGGAACTGGATCCATTTACCTCGACCAACCTCGATTTTTCGCTGGAATGGTATTACGCGCCGGCCAGTTATCTGTCGGGCGGTTATTTCCGTAAAAACGTCGCCAACTTTATCGTCAATACCACTGAAGATAAAACCTTTATGTTGGGCAATGGCAATCTGCTGACCGATCCTTCGACCGGCAGTAATAGCGGTGCGCCAGACGGCCAGGATACGGTGGCGGTCTTTACCAATACCCTGCCCAATAATGGTGAATCAGCCATTGTCGATGGCTTTGAACTGGCGCTGCAGCATAGTTTTGATTCTGGTTTTGGTGTGATGGCGAACGCGACTTTGGTCGGCAGCAATGCCGAACTGGACCCGGCCGATATCAGCCAGGTGTTTGCGCTAACCGGTTTAAGCGATTCTTACAACCTGGTGGGCTTTTATGAACAAGGTCCGTTTCAGGCGCGCTTAGCCTACAACTGGCGTGATCAGTTTGTGCAGTCGTTAACCCAGTCCAATGGTGATGGCGTGGTGATTGTTGAGGACTATGCGCAGATTGATGCGACTGCCAGCTACGACATTACCGAGCAGCTTACGGTGGTGATCGAAGGCATTAACCTGACCAACGAATACGTGCACAAACGTGGCCGCTTTGCCAATCAGCTGCTGCTGATTGAAGACAGTGGTCGCCGGATCGCCTTTGGCGTGCGCGGTACTTTTTAGCCTTTGTTGATAAAACGGACTGTCTGGAAACCCTGGACAGACAGTCCCTTGTTGGCCAGGGTCTTGGTTGTATCCAAGACCCTGTTTTTGGCAGTTCTTTCCGAAAGATTTTCGATGGGGGTCTTATGACAACAGCCCAAGCGCCAATTAATTCTGTGGCAATCAAAACCGTGGTGATCGTCGGTGGCGGCAATGCCGGCTGGCTGACCGCAGGCCGTATTGCGGCCAAACATAAAACCAAACAAGGTGGCGTGAAAGTCATTCTGGTGGAGTCACCCACCATTGCGCCCATTGGCGTGGGTGAAGGCACCTGGCCGACCATGCGCAGCACCCTGATTGCGCTTGGTATCAGCGAAACCGATTTTATCCGTCACTGCGACGCGACTTTTAAACAAGGCGCCAAATTCGCCCGTTGGGTTGATGGCAGTGCCAAAGATTTTTATTATCACCCGCTGGTGTTGCCGCAGGGTTTTGGCAAAGCTGATATGGCGGCCTATTGGCACCAGGAGAGGCATAAAGAGAGGCATCAGAAGCAGCAACAAGCGCAACCACAGGCCTCTTTTTCGAATAGCCTCTGTTATCAGGAAGCCATTTGCGAACAAGGTTTAGCCCCAAAAACCATCCGTACCGCTGAATTTAGCGCTGTCGCCAATTATGCCTACCATCTGGATTCCGGCAAATTTGGCACCTTTTTACAGCAGCATTGCACTGAAAAACTGGGCGTGACTCATATTCTGGATGATGTGATTGCCATCCAAAGTGCCTGTAATGGCGATATTGCCGCCGTCGAGACGAAAAACCACGGCGCTATCGCCGGTGACTTATTCGTTGATTGCACTGGTTTTTCTTCATTGCTGCTCGGCAAACATTATCAAGTGCCGTTTAAAGCCTGCGACGATATTTTGTTTATCGACACCGCCCTCGCCGTCCAGGTGCCGTACGACAGCCCGGACGCCGCTATCGCTTCGCATACTATTTCTACCGCGCAAGAAGCCGGCTGGGTTTGGGATATCGGCCTGCAACACCGGCGTGGAGTGGGTTATGTGTATGCCAGCAAATATTGCACTGAAGAACAAGCCCGGGCCACGCTCGCAGACTATGTCGGCCCGGCGATTGACGGTTTGACCGTGCGCAAAATTCCGATTGTCAGTGGCCATCGCACCCGCTTCTGGCAAAACAATTGTGTCGCTGTGGGTTTATCAGCGGGTTTTCTGGAGCCGCTGGAAGCATCGGCTTTGGTGTTAGTGGAATTGTCAGCACAGATGATTAGCGAACAATTACCGGCCCATCGCGGGCTGATGGATATCGTCGCCAAACGCTTTAACGAGACCTTTTTATATCGCTGGGACAAAATCATCGATTTTCTGAAGCTGCATTATCTGCTGAGCCAGCGCGAAGAACCCTTCTGGCGCGACAACCGCGACCCCGCCACTATTCCTCAGAGCTTGTTGGATTTACTGCAGTTATGGCGGTACCGCGCCCCCGGCGATCTGGACTTTACCAGTAACAATGAAGTGTTTCCGGCCGCCAGCTATCAGTACGTGCTGTATGGCATGGGTTTTCAAACCGACTTTAGCCACAACGAATATTTGCTGGATAACCGCGATTTTGCCGCCCAGCAATTCGCCCAGAATCAGAAAATGATTAGCCAGGCGCTTAGCATGCTGCCGACCAACCGCGAGTTGATTACTAAAATTCGCGACTATGGGCTGAGTGCTGTTTAAATAAAAAAACCGGTTTAATTTTAAAACAACAAGAGCAACAACAGATGGCCGACTTCATCGCAATCAACCCAATACTACATGCCACACTGCGCATCGCACCGGAAAAAGCCGAAATCCATAGCCGGGGTATTCAGTTGCTTCCGGTGGTGCCGGCGGAATTTGCCAGTATCGCCACCCAGTCGCCAATTGTGCTGACTAAAAACGGCCAGACCGGCCAGTTTGTCACTGTCGCCATGCTCGGTTTTGCTCCGGGCGAAAATCTGTGGTTTAGCGATGAAAGCTGGCAAGGCGCTTATCTGCCATTGCAATTGCAGCGTCAGCCGTTTTTTTTAGGTCAATCCGGCGACAATGGCCAAGGCGATTATGTGCTTTGTATCGACCCGGACAGTCCGGCGATTTGTCAGGAGCACAGCACAGCCCTGAATGCCACACAGTCCACCGCCATGCTATTTAACGAAAACGGCATCGACAGCGCCTATTTGCAGCAGATCAAAGGGGTACTGGCTGAACTGCTGCAAGGCGAACAACAGCAGCAACACCTGGTGCAGGCGTTATTGGCAGCAAATCTTATACAGCCGTTGTCGTTGGAAATTACCTTTGCCAATCAACAGTCGACGCGCTTAAATGGCCTATACACTATCGATCAGCAAAAACTGGCCACACTGGATGCGGCAACGTTGGTTCAGCTGCATCAGGCAGGTTGGCTGGCACCGATCTACACCATCATCGCCTCAGCCGCGCAGCTTTATCCGCTAATCGCCCGCAAAAACCAACAGTTGACCGGAGCGGCCTGATGGTACAAATCCGCCCGCTGAGCCAAGGCATCCGCCAATTACGCATTGGCGATGAGGCCACGCCGCTGTTGATTATTGATGATTTAATCACCGACCCCGACTGGCTCATCAAAGCCGCCGAACAAGGCAGCACTTTTCAAACCGATCCGGCGAACTTTTACCCTGGTATCCGTAAACCAGCGCCGCAGCTCTACCCACAAGCCTTGCAAACGGCGTTATTGCCGTTGCTGCAAGCGGTGTTTAGCCCACAAGCCCATCGCTTACACTGCCTGCAAGCGGCATTTTCATTGTCGACTACGCCCGCGACGCAACTGCGCCCTATTCAGATGTTGCCGCATATTGATGCCACCACCCCTAACCAACTAGCGATGGTGCATTATCTGTGCGGGTCAGAACAGGGCGGCACTTCGTTTTATCGCCATCGCGAAACCGGCTTTGAACGGATCAGCGCCGAACGTTTAGCCGGTTATAGCGCCAAACTTAAAGCCGAAGCGCAGGCGGCGCAGCTGCACTTGCAACCGGAGTATATCGATGGCGATACCGCGCTGTTTCAGCGGATTTATCAGGTCGACGCCAAACCCAATCGCGCCATTATTTATCCGGGCAATTTGCTACATTCGGGGGATATTCGCGAAGGTTTGGGCTTATCTGCAGATCCGAAGATTGGACGTCTGACCATCAGCAGCTTTTTGCAGCTGAGTTGATGTGCTACATATATCCTTTAAAAATTATTAAAAAATATTCTTCAGGGTATAGCGGATTTTCCCTGGCTGATTCGTCTTACTTTTCAGGGATGCTATGCACAGCAATAGACTGCGCAACGCCCGGGCGACTATAAAAAGAAAGACGGGGAAAAATGTCAAACGATTCATTAATTTACAAGGTTTATCTGGCGTCCAGAAAAAGTCTGTGGCGCGCGGTTTCCCGCATCGTACCACCGCACGAGATTGAAGATATCGTGCAGGAAACCTATGTACGGATTTGCCAGATTGAACACAAAGACAATATCAGTTCGCCAAAATCTTTTATGTTTACCATCGCCCGTAATCTGGCGCTGGATTATCAAAAACAAGCGAACGTGAAACAGGTCGACCATGTCGAAGATATCGAACTGATTGATCAGCTGTTGTCCGACAATTGTCGCGACGAAGTCTATGATCAGGCGTTATCTGACAGTGAGTTTGGCATGTTTTGCGAAGCGGTCAGACTGTTACCGGTGCAATGCCGCAAGGTATTTGTGCTGAAAAAGGTCTACGGCTTTTCGCAGCGGGAAATAGCAGTGAAATTACGCATTAGTGAAAGTACAGTCGAAAAACATATCGCCACCGGTTTAAAAAGTTGCACGCTGTTTATGCGAAAAGCAACAGCGGGCGACACAGGACAGGGCCAGATAAAAGTGCAACGACAAGTGACAAGAGGATCTTATGACTAATGTTCACCCGATCTCTCTGCAGTCGAAACGCCAGCAAGCCGTCCTGGATGAGCAGCGTTTAGCAGAGGCCAGTGACTGGATTGCCAAATTGGACCGCGAGCTCACCGCAGCAGAAACCACTGAACTGCAACAATGGCTGGCGCAGTCAGTAGCGCATCGCGCCGCTTTATTGGAAGTCGCCGCCTTGTGGGACAAGATGGATTCACTGCAGCGGTTAGCGGATTTATTTCCACAGGCCGAAACAAAGTCCAGACCTCGTTGGCAACAAGCACAACATTGGGGCCTGGCCGCATCGGTGGCGGTGGTTGCTTCGTTATTGACGTTCTGGTGGCAACCAGAACTGCTGACCCCGTCAGCAACCGCCACATCGGCGATTGTGTCGACTCAAAGCAGTTATCAAACGCGGATTGGCGAAACCAATACCATTGAACTGCCGGACCGCAGCAAACTGGTACTGAATACCAACAGTTTTGTGGTGGTGAAATACAGCGCCAAAGCGCGGATTATTGAACTGCAACGCGGTGAAATTCTGATTGATGTGGCGCATGACACCAGCAGGCCACTTAGCGTGTTAGCCGGTGGCAAAATTATTCAGGCGGTGGGCACTGCTTTTAATGTGCAGGTGCGTGACAGCCAGGTCGAATTGATTGTCACCGACGGCAAAGTACGGGTCGAAACTGCCCTGGCCGAAATGATTGCCGATGAACACCAGTTGGCCAACCGCTTGCCGGAAACGGCGTTGGCGATTTCCAAAGGCGAAAAAGTTGATTTGGATGCCAGCGGTCAACAAGCAGAAAAAGTACTGAAAATGGATGCGGTGGACATAGCCGCCAGCTTGTCGTGGCGCTCTGGCAATCTGATTTTCCGCGGTGAATCGCTGGCTGAAGCAGTGGCGGAAATCAGCCGTTATACCGACATCCAGTTTGAGCTGGCTGATGATGCCAAACTCAAAGACATTCATGTCGCCGGCATGTTTAAAACCGGTGATGTGAATGGCTTACTGGCGGTATTTAAAAGTAATTTTAATATCAGCCATGAGCGGTTAAGCCGCGATAAGATTTTACTGAAGTTTGAAGGGTAATTTTGAAAGGTAATTTTGAAAGGTAATAGCGCAGCCACAAAAGCTGGTGAGCCGATCCCCCAAATCTTCAAGGATGACGGGTATATACAACAATAAGATCGATAAAAGGACAAGTTATGACGACTTCCGCGTCGGCTCAGGCCGTCAATCCACTGTTGTCGCAGCCCGGCAGTGTGGCTTATGTACTGTTTATTTCCGCCGTTGCCGCTATTGGCGGATTTCTATTTGGCTTTGACTCAGGTGTCATTAACGGCACCGTGACCGCCCTTGGCAAAGCTTTTCAATCAACAGCGGTCGCCACCGGTTTTAACGTGGCATCGGTGCTACTCGGCTGTGCCGTTGGTGCTTTAATCGCCGGGCCAGTCGCCGACCGGTTTGGCCGCAAACCGGTGATGATTGTCACCGCCATCGTATTTGCCATCAGCGCCTGGGGTTCGGGTGATGCGCAAAGCGCTACCGCCTTTATTTTGTACCGGGTGTTTGGCGGTTTAGGCATTGGTGCCGCTTCGGTGTTGGCACCAGCTTATATTGCCGAAGTGTCCCCTGCCGCCTTACGCGGCCGACTCGCCACTTTGCAGCAATTAGCTATCGTTCTTGGCTTGTTCGCCGCTTTTGTCAGCAATTACTTAATTGCATCCGCCGCTGGTAGTGCTGAAAATGCCTTCTGGCTGGACATTCCGGCCTGGCGCTGGATGTTTTGGGTCGAATTAGTGCCTTCAGTTTTATTTTTGATCGGCGTGCTGTTTATTCCGGAATCGCCACGGTATCTGGTGGCGCAAGGCAAGCTGGAGCAAGCAACAGCCGTGTTCCGGCGCATTAGTCCGGGTACTGAAGATCAACAAATGCGCGACGTGGGTCAATCACTGTCAGGCAACCATAAACCGCGTATTGCCGATTTATTTATCGAAGGCAGCCGCAAGCTGCATCCGATCATTTGGGTCGGTATTGCCTTGTCAGTGTTTCAACAGTTTGTTGGCATTAACGTGGTGTTTTATTACGGCGCTGAACTGTGGCAAGCCGCTGGTTTTGATGAGTCGCAATCTCTATTTATCAATGTCTTAGCTGGCACCACCAATATCGTGTCCACCTTTATCGCCATTGCGCTGATTGACAAAATTGGCCGCAAACCGCTGCTGCTGGTAGGCAGTATTGGCATGTTTGTTAGCCTTGGCGTGCTGACGCTGATCTTTGGCACCGCTGGTTTTGATGCAGCAGGCAAGCTGGCGCTGACTGAAACTATGGGCACGGTGGCTTTGGTCACCGCCAATCTGTTTGTGGTGTTTTTCGGTTTAAGCTGGGGGCCGGTGGTGTGGGTATTATTGGGCGAAATCTTTAATAACCGCATTCGGGGTGCTGCTTTGGCGGTCGCCGCCAGCGCGCAGTGGCTTGCCAATTTCGCCATCAGCATGACCTTCCCGATCCTGCTGGGTTCAGTCGGCCTGGCTGGTGCTTATGGCTTTTATACACTGTCGGCCTTTGTCAGTATTTTCTTTGTGGTGAAGTACATCCGCGAGACCCGCGGCAAAACGCTGGAGCAAATGGAGTAAGCGATAGTTAGGGTTAGCCCGGCTCCAACTGTCTGACGGTCTGAACCACTGCTTGTAGCAGCGCCTGTAACAAGGGTTCAGACTGGCGCTGCACCAATAAGCCAAACCAGACCTGCACCTGTTGCAACGCCGGGCCAAGCAACAGCAGTTCGTTTTTGCTCTGCGCATCCAACGCCGTTGGCTGGTGCAATAAACCTAAACCGACTCCACCGGCAATCAGAGTGCGGGTGACATGTTCTTGATCCACATGAATGGTTTTTAGCGGCCGAAAGTTGTGCTGCTGGAAAAGTTGCTCTGCCAGTCGGCCGCAGCAAGTATTGGTGGCCGGGCAAATCCATGGCAGTTGGCTCAGTTGTTGCCAGTCCGGTGGCTGTGTTGCATCAACCCAACCAACCGGCGCCGCCAGATACACACCAAAACTATCGACCGGCAGTTGCAATAACTGCGGATCCGTTTGCCCTTCGGCGGTGTAAAAACCAGCATCAATCCGACCTTTATCAATGCCATCGATAATTTCAGCCGCACTGCCATATTCCAGGCTGACTTCGAGCCTCGGACAAGTGTCGGCCAGTTGCGCCAGCAGTTTACTCAGCACTTGCGCACTTGGCGTTCGATTCGACCCCAGCCGGACCCGCCCGCTAAGCTGTCCGGTTAATTGCCGGGCATCGGTTTTAATTTCCTGATGTAACGCCAGCAGTTGTTCCGCTTTGGCCAATAATGCCAGCCCTTGCGCAGTCAGGCTCATGCCACGCGGGGTGCGTTCAAACAACGTGAGCGCCAGCTCGTCTTCCAGCGTTTTGATATGAGCGCTGATGGCCGGTTGACTTAGAAACAATAATTCCGCAGTTCGGGTGATACTGCCCTGTCGCGCCACCGTGACAAAAGTTCTGAGCTGATAAATGTCCATCGGTTTACCTGTGTATTGAAACGCTGCCGCAACGGGTTTATCGGTCGAATTTCTCTATACTGGCAGCTGGATTGCCACCCATTGATAAGCTATTGCCGCTAAGTACAAACCACCACCAAACACGGTATGACTGAATAGACTTTTCGTACGGGCAGACCAGGGTTTTGGCGTTTTCGCTGCTGCGATGCCCATGCCAAAGGCCGGTTGCATTAGCAAAAATGGGAATAATACGGTGCTGATCCCCAGCACCAATGCCCACTGTAATCCGGGCTGCGCCAGCCATTGGCCACCGTTTAAAAGCACTAGCGGCAGCGCAAACAGCATGCCTGTCAGGTAGTGGATTGTCCAGCCAAGGGCGCACTCCAACGGCTGCGTCGGAGCGCTGCCAATTTTGGCATGCCGGAACTGCCCAAAACGCATCAGGCTGAACCAGCGCCCCACCAGGCAAAAGCTTAGCGATGGGATGTTCAGTATTTTTTTCAGCAGCAGCGACCATAAATCCAGCAGCGTAGTGGCGCCCGCTCCGATCAAAACGGCCGCCAGCAGTGGCGATACATCAATCATCTTGTTTCTCCGAATTTGAAGTCGTCATTACTTTACCGGCATCGTTAACCATGCTGCGGATTAGGTTTCACCACCGCCAGCACCAACGCCCGCACCAGCGGCGTCACCAGCACAATAGTCGGAAAGGCAATCACAAAAGCGCCAGCCCAAGCCTGTAACCAAAGTTGCAGCAGGCCATCAACCCAGCCAAGGTTCAACACCGTGATGCAACCGGACATAATGCCGGACATCAGCAACGACATAAAAAACGAAAACACATAAGGGCTAAAACGTTGTGGGATCATGGTTAAACTCCAGCAACCGCGCCGGTGAAACGGTTCACCATGTCGCGCGGCTTGAGGCGAATTTTGAACTTGCCGCGGTTTGGCGTCCAATTGCATCTTTGGAAGGCTGACCTCAGCTTTATTGAGGTGCAGTGTTTGATTGAGATGCAGTGTTTGGTTTAAATAAATTGCCGTAACAACCGGCGTCACCGACAATAAGGTATATTCGCCAACGCAGTTTTTGCAGGGCAAATTCAGCAACTTATTGGAGACACAACAATGGATATGGACGAAGCAGAAGACTGGGCCTGGTGCGACAGTCAGTTTGCGGCAATTGAAAGTTATGTCAAAACCCAACACATTCCGCACGGCGTGATTTGCGACTGGCCGGAATGGTATACCGCGCCGTATGTCGGGTTATGGGCGGTGGAAAACCCGGACGATCCAGGCTTTGTCGGGCACTGGATTTTGGCTGGTGACAGCACCGGTCTACAACCGCAACCGGTACCCTTTGACCATATCAGCGCCACCGATTTACCTGAACCGCGTGATGCGATGGCGGCGTTTGCCCGCAAATGGACGGCGTTGGCAATCGCGGCCAATAAAGGTGCGGCTTGGTCAGGGAGCCCAGAGCTTACCGGCGATTTAGCCGTAAAGGCGAAACAACTCAGCCGTCAGGCGCAGTTGTTGACGTTGTGGGCGGCCGATGATGAGCTGTGGGATTTGGATTAGTTTGATCAGCAATTAATCAATTTCAAAGTGCGACGAGTTTTGTCTGCATCCTCAAAAAAACCAATCGTTCAAACGAAACATGTGCGATGGCGCTGCGCTTATCGCACCTACGGTGAAAGTAACACTTTGTTTTAAATATAAAAACGCAGGGTGGATCGTAGGGTGGATAAGCGCAGCGCCATCCACCAATCGCAATATCCAATGGTTATCCGGTAATTCATTTAATCCCCATCACGGCGGATGGCGCTGCGCTTATCGCACCTACGGTGAAAGTAAATGCTTCAACCAGAAAGCTACAACTGCACCGCTTTTAGCAATTCATCCACCTGACTTTCACCAGCGGCTTTGGCTTGTAGTAACAAGGCCTTAGCTTGCTGGTCATTGCCTTGTTGCAGCTCCAGCATCCCGGCCCATAACAAGGCTTTGGGATCATTTTTTTGCTGTAAATACTGGCGCCATTCTGAACGGGATGACGCCAGTTCACGTTGTGCCTCTAGATCGCCATTACGGGCCGCCAGGCTAATCCAATAACCAGAATAATGTTCCAGCGGGATCCGTTGTAAATCCCACAGATAATTGAATTCTACGCCGTATTGGTCGTGCCAGTGCGCCAGTTTGTACCAGCCCGTCGGCACCGATTCAGCAAACGTAGTCCCTTTTAATGTCGCATACTTACTGCGCTCATTCAGCGGACTACCGGTATAAGTCTGCAGGGTGACAATGCGATTGTCAGCATTCACTTCCACAATCAGACTACCTTCTTTGATAATCGGGTCGATGCGTTGTGGCTCTTTGGCGACCTGATAAATCATCCGATCCGGAATAGCTTGAGTCGCCACCAGCGTTTCATCCGGGTGAAACACCACTGCGGTTGATTCCTCCAGCCGCTGCAGAATTTTACCCATAGCAAACTGATGCGCAGCCGAATCTTGTTGCACCATCTGCAGCAGACCTTCCTGTTGTAAAGCCTTCCAACTGGCGAGTCTGCTATTGCGCTGCTCGTCCACCGAAAAACTATAGGAAAAATCGTAAACCATCCGATAAATCTGGCGTTGGGGCAGTGGTTCGAACTGCCATTTCAAAAAGGAGTTTTTCGCCGCTTTGCTGAATAAATCACGGCCCAGCGTCTCGTTAGAATCGACGAACAACACCGAACCATCTTTATCTAATAATGCCAACATCGACACCGCACCGAAGTGGCCATTGCGCGCGGCTCTTTGTGGAAATACCGGTGGAACTTTTTTCAGCCATTTTGGCGTGGTTTCCACGATCCGATCTTTGGTCTGATGCGCCCAACCCCGTTGCTCTGGTGAAATCTGTAGCTTTGCCTGGTATTGCACCACAAGCTTTTTGACTTCGTTTTGCTGTGATACTTCCAACGAGGCGACTAGTTTAGCGGCCGTAACTGCGGCTTTTTTCTCTCCGAGTTCAGCAGCAAGCGTTAGCAAAGCCGCAGTTTTGATTGGGTCGGCCGGCTCCCCTTGCCCTTGATACGCCATAATCGCCAAATTAAATACCGCGGCACCATTGCCAAGCGGTAACAATTCAGAAAATTCTTGCTGTGCTTTTTTAAAGTCTTGATGTTGATACGCTGAGGTCCCTGCAAAAAAATCAGCCTGAACCAAAGGTGTGGTGCTGGCCAGTAATAACAACAGCCATGCTGGTTTAAACATCTTTCCGTCCTTGTTTTTAATATGGGTAATTATGTATATTTTTGGATGTTTTTATCGGCAAGAATATAACATTTCCCGGAACTACCATATCGCTTTTTGCACATCGGTCGTGGCTTAATCCTGAGCACTCAATAACAAATCGCCCAGTTGCTGGTTTAAATAGCTGCAGGAAGATCGCAGTTCAACACTTTGCCGTTGTACATTGCTGCTGTCGGCGGGGGCTTGTTCCAGTTGTTGCACAGCATGTTGCATCGTCTGAACCTGCGGCATTATTTGCTGCTGTAACACTTTCGAAAACTGCTGTTTCAGCTGATAATTTTCCTGCAGTGTATCAATCTGTTGGCGCATCTGTTTCACGCTTTGGATCAGTGCAGCATGGGTTTTTACCCGGGCTTTAACCACCGGCGGATTGACTGGTTTGGTGATGTAATCCAGCGCGCCAAGTTCAAAACCGCGCACCATATCTTCGGTTTGATCGAGCGCTGTTAAAAAAATCACGCTGATGTGTTGGGTTAGCGGATTGGCTTTCAGTCGTTTGCAGACTTCAAAACCGTTCATGTCCGGCATCATCACATCAAGCAATAACAAATCGGGTTGCGGTTCGGCGGCGCAGATTTTTAACGCTTTTTCACCGCTGGTAGCCGCGCCGACTTTGTAGTCTTTGCGCAAAATTTCGCTGATCACCTGAATATTATCCACCACATCGTCCACCACCAGAATGCGTAACTGTTGCGGCTCGTTAGTGGTGGCATCTGTGCTGGCATCGCTTGGCTTTTTCGCACTGGCTTTTGCTGGCCCTTCAATCGCCCGTTGCACCCGCTCCCGCAAAATTTTGGTGGAAAAAGGTTTCACCACATATTCGGAAACCCCGGCTTTAATCGCCTGCACCACCGCGGCTTGTTCAATCACCACCGACATCATCATAAATACCGTGCTGGCGTTTCTTTTATCGGCGCGAACTTTTTGCAGCAGCTCCAGGCCGCTGACTTTCGGCATATCCCATTCGGCGATAATAAAGTCGACTTTTTGCTGTGACAAAATCCCCAGTGCATGCTCGCCGTTGGACGCCTGCAGTACCTGGGCAAAGCCCAAATCCAACAACATATTGGCGACGGTATCCCGCACAATATCACTACTGTCGGCGAGCAATACCGTCATTTGCGGGTAAGTCTTTTTCGGGCTGGCAACAAATTCCATCATTCCATTCCTTAGATCGGCAACTTGAAATATCAAAACACCTTGATCAGCCACCGGCAGGTTTAAAACACCGACAATGGTTAAGCCAAGCCCTTCAAGGTTAGATGTTTTTTTTTGGAATGGGAATATTCAACAGTTCATTCACGTTGACTTGACGAATACCGGTCCATGCATGACAGTTGAACGGTGGCTGTCTGCGCTTTTTGCCCTGATCAAAAACAACAACAGCCGGTTCTCGCCAAATCTTTAAAGCCACTTTGCAGGATGCTACGGGATCTATCAATAAACCCAGCGGCAACCAAAGGATGAACATGCTTTTTTGCTCGCACTATCTGCCAGTCTGTCTGCAACACCGCCTGCGGTTAAGCTCCATACTCTGCTGGTTAAGTTCATTAATTTTATTGGCAATAACACCAGCTTTGGCATCCTCTCCCGGCACTGCCGATCAAACCGGCTCCGCGCAAAAAGTTGAAAAATTGTCGGTCTACAGCATGCTCGCCAACCCGCAAATGTTCAGTTTGGCGAAAGATCATGATGGTTTTTTATGGTTTGGTACGGCTGAAGGCGTCAAAAGGTATGACGGTTATCAGTTCAGTTCTTTTGTAAATCAGCCAGACGACCCAACCTCACTCGCCAACGACAATGTCGGTGTCATGCTCAATGATTCAAAAAACCGGCTTTGGGTCGGCACCTGGGGCGGTGGCCTGAATTTGTATCAGCGCAGCAGCCAGTCGTTCCGGCATTTTCGCCACGACGAAACTTTACCCAGTTCGCTTGGCGCGGACAAAGTGCAATCGTTATTTGAAAGTAGCAGCGGTGAGATTTGGGTTGGCACCAACGGTGGTGGCCTGAATCTCTACCAGGAAAGCACTGGTACTTTTTTACGTTACCAGCACAACCCAAGTGACCCGCACAGCATTGGCAATGACCGGATCTGGGGTATCGCCGAAGACAGTCAAGGCAATATCTGGGCCGCCACCACCAATGGTTTATATCAGCTCAACCGCAGCACGCAGCAATTTCGCAGTTATGGCGTGGCCGAAGGCGCGCTGGATCATCCGGAGGTGCGTTCGTTATTTATCGACAGTACTGACCAGCTGTGGGTGTCGACCCGCCTGAGTTTTGGCCATTTTGATCCGCTCAGCAACCGCTATCAACGTCATGCCCTGCCGGATGGCGAGCTGCCCAGCGTCAACAGCATGTCAGCACAGGGCAAGCTGTTGGTGCTGGCGACCTTAGCCGGGGTGTACCATTTTGATTTAGAACGAAAAACCTTTGTGCCCGCCGCCTTAAACGGGGATTGGTCGATGCTCGCCAGTTATGACGTGCGCCAGGTGTTGATCGACTCCACAGGTATTTTATGGGCCGCCACCCGCTATTCCGGGGTGGTGAAAGTGTTTCCGCGGTTACCGGCTTTTCAGGGTTGGAGCAATTATTTGCAGCAACATTCGATGGCCGGCTTGTTCTCGCAGGTGTTATCGATAGTGGCGCGGCCCGAAGGTGGTTTGTGGCTTGGCACCGGTAAAGGCATGGTGGCCTTTGACGGTAAACAGCAGTTTGAACCTTTGCTGTCCAGCCATTTCCCCAATCAGCTAACCCGTTTTCGGATTAAAAACATGGTGTATGCCAGCGATGGTACTTTGTACATCAATACCGATACCGGGCTTTACGCGATGGACGCTGCCAGCCAGCAGATCCGGCCATTACCGCTGGATTGGCTGAGCCTGCAAGGCGATGGCATTGAGTCGCTGAATGTGGATAAACAAGATCAGCTGTGGCTGGTGTTGGCATCGTCCAACACGGTGGTGAACTGGGATCCTGTCAGCAATCAGCGCCGGGAATTTCTCAAAGATGTCGACCCGACGTTTAGCTTTGTCGATGACCAAAATGAAGTCTGGGTGACAACTGCCGGCCAGGGCACCTTTCGGATCAGTAGCGACCGCAGCAAGATTGACCACCTGCAATACAACAACACAGCGCACAGTCTGAGTAGCAATACTATCACCGCGATGCTGCAGTCCGATGCCGATACCCTGTGGTTTGCCAGCCGTCAGGGCGTCGACAGATATACAAAATCCAGCGGCAAGCTGCAGCATTTTAACCATGTGATCGAAGGCGAAGTGATTGCCATCCAATCAATGAGCATCGATAGCCGCGGTATGTTGTGGCTGGCGACTTCGCATGGGGTGTCGCGATTGGATCCGGACACTGCTTTGTTTAACTTTTTCAGCACCAACGATGGCTTAAGCAGTAACGGTTTTATGCCAAGAGCTGTCACCCAAACCGCCGATGGCCGGATTTTCCTTGGCAGTGTAGGTGGTGTCACCGCTATTTCACCGGCCAATGTGTTCGTGAATCAGGTGCAACCGCCGGTCGAAATTACCGCGGTGCAAGTGGACGACAAATTACAGCCATTTCCACTGCCAGCGGTGCTGGAACTGCCAAACGATTTCAAAAACCTGACCATTAGTTTTGCTGCATTGGATTTTCAGGCGACTGAAGATAATCGCTATCAGAGCCGGCTGGTCGGTTACGACAATAGCTGGAGTCAAAGAACCGGCGAACATCAGCAAAGTTACGGCCGGTTGGAACATGGCAGTTATCAATTTGAAGTGCTGGGCAGTAATAATCATGGCGTGTGGAACCCGCAGCCACAACGTTTGCAAATCAAAGTGTTACCGGCCTGGTATCAAACCACACTGTTTTTAGTGCTGGCGCCGTTAACGCTGGCGCTGGCGATTTTCTTCTTTTTAAGATTCCGGCTGCTGGCGCAACAACAACGTGAGCGTGAACTGACGCAACTGGTGGAGCACCGTACCCGCGACATTTTTATGCTCGGTGATGTGGGCAAAGAAATCGCCGCCACCTTTGAACTGGAGCAGATCGCCCGCAAAATTTATGACCACTTGCAGGCGATAGTCCCAGCCGATACTTTTGCCATTGGCTTGTTTAATCAAGCGCAGGATGAGGTGGATTTTATTTTCACCATGCACCAAGGGCAGCGTTTACCGACGCCAAGCAACCATCAACAAACCAGCGGCCGCCCCAGTGCCTGGTGTGTCCAACAGCAACAGGAATTTATTGCCGCAAGCCCGGAAGATTGGGCAACGTTTGGCATGCAGGCCGCCGATTGCCTGAATGGCGCAGCCACTCAAACAGTGATTTGTGAGCCACTGATCGCTGGCAGTCAGGTGCTGGGGATTTTGACGCTACAAAGTGACAGCGCCCACGCCTTTAATGACGACCAGATTAATATCGTGCGGATCATCACCAGCCATGCCGCAGTTGCAGTATCTAACGCCTTGTCTTTTCAACAATTATCGGAAACCAGGCAAAGATTTGAAATGGCGATGGTTGGTGCCAATGCCGGTTCCTGGGAGCTCGACAACGACAGCGGCGAGCTGATTACCAATGAAATCTGGGCTACCTTGTTAGGCTACCGTCCAGAGCAACTGATTGATTTATATGGGCATGGCATTGCACAGCTGAGTCAGTTGGTGCATCCGGATGATTTGATTATGGCCCGCAACGCCTTTGTACAACATCTGAAAGGATTCACCGAGATTTACCGGGTCGAACTGCGGATGAAAAGCCAAAGTGGCGCCTGGAAATGGGTGTTGGTGGTGGGTAAACAGTTACAGCAAAAAGTGTTTGGCATTTTGCTCGATATCAGCGAACACAAAGCGATGGAAGCGGCTTTGGTCGAAGCCAAAGAAAAAGCCGAAACCGCCACTCAAACCAAGTCGGATTTTTTATCCAATATGTCGCATGAAATCCGCACACCAATGAACGCCATTATCGGCATGAGTCATTTGGCACTTCAGACCGAACTTGACCGTAAACAACGCAATTACATCGATAAAGTTCACCGCAGCGCCATGACCTTGCTCGGTATCATCAACGATATTCTGGATTTTAGTAAAATTGAAGCCGGTAAACTGGATATCGAACAGGTTGAGTTTCGCCTTGAGGATGTGCTGGAAAGCATGACCGATTTAGTGGGTCTAAAAGCGGCGGAGAAACAGATTGAACTGCATTTTGCCATCGACCCTGACTTGCCGCCGGTGTTGCTGGGCGATCCGCTGCGGCTTGGGCAAATTCTGACCAATCTTGGGAATAACGCGGTGAAATTTACCGATAAAGCCGGTGAAATTTTGTTGTCGGTAAGTTTCGAACGTCAGGAAAATGCCAAAGTCATGCTGCATTTTTCACTCAAAGATACCGGCATCGGCATGAGTCCGGCGCAACAAGCGCGGTTGTTTCAATCTTTTAGTCAGGCCGATAGTTCCACCACCCGTAAATATGGCGGCACCGGTCTGGGGCTGGCTATCTGCAAAACTTTAACCGAACTGATGCATGGCAAAATTTGGGTCGAAAGTGTCGAAGGTCAAGGCAGTACTTTTCATTTTACCGTGCGACTCGGTGCAGCGTCGCCAAACGCCCTTCCCGCCAGGTTGACCCCGGAAAGCTTGCACGGCCTGCGGGTGCTGGTGACTGACGACAACGACACAGCGCGGGAAATCCTCGGTCAATTGCTGCTGGAGCAGCACTGCAAAGTGGCGATGGCCACCTCCGGTTCGGAAGCGCTTACGATGCTCAAAAGTGCCGATGCCGCTGGCGAGCCGTATCAGCTGTGGTGTATCGACTGGAAAATGCCGGGACTTGATGGCATCAGTACGGTGCAGCAACTGGCACAATGTGCGCTGCAACAACCGCCTAAAGTGTTGATGATCACCGCTTACAGCACTGAAGATGCACGCCAGGCGGCAGCAACTTTGCCTATCGATGGTTTTTTAAGTAAACCTGTTACGCGCAGCGCCTTGACCAGTGCTCTGTGCGCCGCCATGGCCGAAGGTGCTGACGCTACTCATCAGCACCTGGCAACCACAGGAGTGGCCACCAAAGGCAAATCCGAAACAAAAGTACAGCAAGCCATTCGCCAGTTACAAGGCGCCCGCATTTTGCTGGCTGAAGATAATGAGCTGAATCAGGAACTGGCAATAGAGCTTTTGACCAGCAAAGGTATGCAAGTCACTTTGGCACCAGACGGCCAGCAAGCGTTGAATTTACTGCAGCAGCAGTCGTTTGACGGCGTATTAATGGACTGCCAGATGCCGGTACTCGATGGCTACGCTGCAACCATCGCAATTCGGGCATTACCACAATTTCAACAACTGCCGATCATCGCGATGACCGCCAACGTGATGGCTACCGATATCGAAAAAGCCCGCGATTGCGGCATGAACGACCACATTAGTAAACCAATCCGGCCGGATGACATGTTTTTAACCATGGCAAAATGGATCAAGCCGGCCGCTGCTGGCAATGAAACGGCAGATGTGCAATCAGCGTTTCTGGCGGTCACTTCACATATGACAACTGCAGAAGTCACACTGCCCCACTTGCCCGGCATTGACACCAGTGCCGGCCTTATCACCACCGACCAAAACGTTACACTGTATTTAAAGCTGCTGCGCCGATTTGCACAGAGTAATCAACAGTTTGCTGAAGAATTTGCCATGGCATTACAAAGTACCGATCCACAGGCGGCCAGTCGCTGTGCCCATAGTTTACGTGGCGCTGCCGGCAATATTGGCGCAAGTGCGGTGCAATCAGCCGCCAATACTCTGGAACAAGCCTGCAATGCGCAGATGCCTTTTGAAGAAGCGTTAGCGTTGGTGCTCCAAGAGCTTGCCATTGTGCTGCTGTCGTTAACGCAATTGCCAGCAGCCAGGTCGCAGCCACAAAAGGGTGATGCCGATCCTGACGTCGTCCGGCCGCTGTTGCAGCAACTACAAAGCCTGATCGCCGATAATGATACCGCTGCAGTTGATGTCGCCGAGCAACTCGAGCCACTGCTCGCCGGCACCCACTGTCAGAGCGCGTTAGCGGAACTTTGTAAACACCTGAATCAATACGATTTTGACGAAGCTGCGGCGGTGTTCATCACCTTGCAGCATCAATTTGAAAGCAATTAATCAGGTGATTTGTCGGCTACAAAACTGCTTGTTAACAGTTTTGTAGCTTATGTACGCCAGCACACAGAGCCGGAAAAACAGACACAGTACACTGGAGGGACATCAGCTTTATGCTGCCTGCTCAGTCAACTTACCGGGTACTGAAATGTCACCACGATTACCTGCAAAACCACTACCGAATCCCCAGCAGAATCATTTGTTGGCCGCATTGTCGCCCGACGTCCAAAGCCGGTTTCCGCATCTGGAGCTGGTACATTTACCCCTGCGCGCATTGATGTACGAATCCGGTACCAGCATGAGCCATGTCTATTTTCCAACCGATTCCATTGTTTCATTGCAGTACGTCATGGAAAACGGTGCCTCTACCGCCATTCTGGTGGTCGGTAACGAAGGGTTGCTGGGCATTACCTTATTTATGGGCGGCGAAAGTACGCCTAGCCGATCAGTGGTACAAAGCGCCGGTTACGCCTATCGCCTGCCCCGGCCACAGGTCAAAGAAGAATTTAACCGCCACGGCCAATTATTGCTGTTGATGCTACGCTACACCCAAGCCTTAATTACCCAGGTCGCGCAAACCGCCGTCTGCAACCGCCATCATTCCATCGACCAACAACTGTGCCGCTGGCTACTGCTGTCGATGGACCGTTTATCACACAACCACTTAACCATGACCCAGGAATTTATCGGCCACATGCTCGGCGTGCGCCGCGAAGGCGTCACCCAGGCCGCATTAAAGCTGCAACAACTTGGCGTTATCTCCTATTCCCGCGGCCTGATTAAAGTCATCGACCGCGATCAACTCGAACACCTCAGCTGCGAATGCTACGAAGTGGTGAAAAAGGAAACCGAAATTTTGCTCACCTATCTGCCACAACGGCAACTGATTAAAAACCCTGAAGATATCCCGGTGGTGGTGTTAAAAACGCAGTAGGTTTTGGAGGGGGTTGGCGGGTGTAAAAAACGTGAGCTGGCCAGGCCTTTCAGTTTAATATACTTTTTCAGGAGACTCAGTCATTGAATTTCTAGTGGTTGTGCTAAGGGGCTGTCGTAGCGTAGACAGTCCAGTTCTGGCCACACTTTTTGTTGTGGCCGGAACGAAATTAAACAACTTGTTAGCCTTAATTTACGCCTTAATCTCGACAACAATACCTTTAATATATTCAATTACATCAGCTTGCTTAGCATGTTCTTTGCAAAATGAAGAAACATGTATCTCTAGCCAAGTGTCACTCTGGACGAGAAATGCTTTTGCGTTAGATTGTGTGCAGCCCGGTACCTCGAGATTGTAACGAATAATTTCCCAGCCATTGAGTATTTCAAAATGAACATTCGTTGGAGGGCTACCTTTCCATTTGGCTAAAAACTCGTTCCAATGATATTTCGTACCTTTAAATTGAGACTCTGGCTCAAACCAGCCTGAGATGCCCAACTGCTCATTAGTGTCCCAGAAATTGAAATATCTATAACTGTTGGTTGGGTTATTATTTTGTTTGACTAAAGCTAACTTTGGAATTGTCATCTTTACTTTGCTTGCGGGAACTGTAAGTTCAATGGTTTTATCTAGCTCCTGCGCAGTAATGCTGGATTCTTGAGCTGAATACGATGAGCATCCGAACATAAAAAATAAGCAACTTGAAATTATAAATGTCATTTTCATCTGAACTATATCCTTATAAAGCTAACGCCCGCCACACACGAGCAACTTATTGCGAGTCGAGCGCCGAAGGCGCGGTATGCTGGCGATTGTTATATGACAATTCCCCAATCCCTGATTAAAACATCGTCAATAAACTCTTGCACCGAAGAAACATCGTTTTCAATATCAAAACTAGAGAAACCATATCCAAGAGCTGCCAGTGATCCGCCCAGCTCTATAAATTTTGCCCCATCAATATCAATTAGCATGCCATTCGGAGCACCAAAACCGCGAATCAAACATTTAAATGTTTCAATTTTACCGTTTACGTGGCAGGGAAACGGCGATTCGATATCTATGTCTTGTCGCTCTATTAGTGCACTCAAAAGTGACTTCATACTTCACACCACTTAACGCCCCGCTTAAGGGCAAAAAAACGTAGGCTAGAATACTGAGCGAAGCAAGGGAGCCTACGTTTTTGTCCCAACGAACGCAGTGAGCGATTAAAGCGGTTTGTTAGCACCTGCAGCCTCAATTGGCTCAATACAATAGCTATAATTTTTCAACCCACCTGCAAGGCCAGCAAATACTAGTTCTAAAGCGATGCGCCAACCAAATTTATCAATGAAATCACTAAAGTTCTGTATAGGATTTTCAAATCCTTCAGACTTTGATACAAGCAACTCTTCGTAGCTCGAAACTATTTTTTTATTTAGTTGAAATAGCTCTTTTATCCGATCTTGCGTTCCCGAATTAGAAAAATCCTTAATATCGGTTGCATGTGCAAAGTCGTTTCTAATTTTTCTAAGAATATGACAACTTCTGCGCACTTCTTGGTTTATACAACCGATCCGATATGCCAAGTCAATTTTCGCTGAAAATGAGCTAAAAGGGGCATAACCAATATCAAATAGCTCGTCTGTTTTATCTAATGATGGAAGCAACCGAGTTTTAAGGAGGCTCGACAATATGTCTTCGATCATTGATACAGCAACTAATACTGATCCACGATCGCTTTCTTTTTGGACTATGTTCATAAACTCTTCAAAAGTTTGGGCTATTGGATCTTCCATTAAATTACCTTGCTGTGTGATTGGGTGCTAACAATTCGTTTTCAAAGACAGCGTGCCCACAAGTCGAGAATTTTTCTGCCTTTTTTCATGATGTTTACTCAGACCAAACTAACGTTGATGTACCTCTATTTCAACAACTTTTTCTGAAATCAGTAAATTTGCGGTCGATAAAAGTCAGGCTAGTAGTACGCTCGTTGTTCTTAAATTTACCCAAGCTCGACGCCGGTGGATTTAAACAGGGATTTGTGCTTTTAATAGAAATGATAAACAGACATTTACCCGTCATCCTTGAAAAGGCGGGGTCCAACAAATGATATCTGAGTATTCGCTGGATCCGCTGTGCAACATAAAAATTTCATTCAGCAAAAATATTCGTCGCAGTGAAATCCAAAACCAATCCGGCATGCATCTAAGTTTCAGCACATTCAATCGGAGGACTCACCATGCTGAAACTCACTTTATCCTTATTCACAACGGTTCTATTCGGCCTGTGCAGTACAGGCGCTGCTGCGACGCAGACCCAATACACCGCAAAAACACTGCATCAAACGCTTAGCGACAAAGACGCTGAATTTTTCCAGCGTGGTTTTAACCAGTGTGATCTGGCTTATCTGGAAACCACCGTTAGCGCTGAGCTGAAGTTCTACCACGACCAGGGTGGCTTACAGGACAAAAAGCTGTTTATGCAGAATGTCCGGCAAAATCTCTGCAGCGATCCAGCGCATAAGCCAATCCGCAAACTAACTGCCGGTAGTTTACGGACTTTTCCGTTATACCGGGACCAGAAACTGTACGGTGCTATCCAGCATGGTGATCACGAATTTTATCTGCGGGAGCCCGGTAAACCCGACCGTTTAACCGGCACTGCCCGCTTTACCTCAGTCTGGCTGAAACAAGGCGACGACTGGCAACTTAGCGACGTGCTGAGTTACGACCATCAGCAGCCGGCCCCAGTGGCGTTAGAGGTGACCTCAAAGGTCAACACCGACCAACCGATGGCAGCACCCAGCGCCGCCTTTATCGAAGCATTACTTAAACAACATCAGTTGCCGGCGCTCGGGCTTGGTCTTATCAACAACGGCAAATTACAGTCAGTGCGCGTGTTTGGTGAATTACAACAGGGAGTGCCCGCGCCGGCCAATACGCTGTTTAAAGTGGCGTCGCTGACCAAACCTATTGTCAGTCTGCTGACGTTGCGGCTGGTGGCCGAAGGTAAACTCGGTCTGGATGAACCACTGGCGCGACATTGGGTTGACCCTGAGGTCAAAGCGGACCCACGCCATCTGTTATTGACCCCGCGGCTGGTGTTAACGCATCAGACCGGTTTTGCCAATTGGCGTTACTTAGAGCCGGACAAAAAACTGCAGTTTCAGTTTCAGCCCGGCACTCAACATCAGTATTCCGGCGAAGGTTTTGAATACTTACGTCATGCTTTGGAGCAGAAATTTAGCCAACCGCTGGAGCAACTGGCCGCGCACTATGTCTTTAAGCCTGCGGGCATGACCGATACGCATTTTTATTGGACAGCTAAAGTGGACGAACAGCGGTATGCCCGCAATCACGATGCCAAAGGCCAACTGCTGCCACTGGAAAAATACGCGACCGCCAATGCGGCGGCGAACTTGCTGACCACAGTTGAAGACTACAGTAAGTTCCTGCTGTTTGTGCTGAAACAGCAACAGGCGATGCCGGCGTTATACCAGCAGATGCAGACCATACAAGTACAGCTGAAACCGAACAATGGGGTTGGCCTTGGCTGGGAAATCTTCTCCGGCTTCCCCGGCGGAGAATCACTTTTGTTGCATACCGGCAAAGATCCGGGTGTATCCACCGCAGCAATGCTGTTTCCGCACAGCGGCAACGGATATGTGATTTTTATGAATGGCGACAACAATATCCCGCTGCTTGAACAACTGCTGCCACAGTTGTACCTTGGCGCTGAACTGTGGCAACGAAAATAACCTGAAGATATGCATAGGCAGATAATATGAATGGGCAGCAGCTATGAATGGTCAAGAGTGGGCAGAGATCCTGGTACCTTTAATTTCCTTCAGCGCCGGGGTGACATTGCTGGCGTTGTTATTGTTGTACAAGTACAAGAAAAAGAAGCTGTTTCTGGAGATGGTCGAACGGACCCTGTTACAGCAAGCGCCGCTGCCGCCGGAGACCATCCGCGAAGTCGCTAACCACTTTTTCTCTGCCAACCTGGACTTACGCAAAGGTATTTTTTTGCTGGTCTTGTCGCTGGCCATTCTGGCCTTTTCTTATCTGGCCGATTTTCGCCAGCACGGCAATCTTGATTTAAACGATGCACTGAACGGCATCGCCATTTTGCCGGGGCTGCTCGGTTTGGCCTTTTTACTGCTGGCATGGCTTGACCGCCAGCGGCCGCGATAAGCTGGCGCTGTGTCACAGACGCCATCAAACAGGCAGTCGCTGCAACAGGCATCCGTCGAACAGCTGGTCGCTATCGTGCAGGTTTGTGGCGAAAGCGCGGCTTTTAACGAATTGTTTGGCCGGTTTGAGCACAAGTTGCGGGCATTTTTGTTGTATAAATCCAGCGATAGCCGGTTTGAGGTGGACGACCTGATGCAGGAAACTTATGTCAAAGCCTTCCTGAATATCGGCCAATACCAGCAACAGGCGCAGTTCTCCACTTGGCTGTTACGGATTGCAATCAATGAGTTACTGCAGGCCAAACGCGCGCAAGGCATTTTCGCCCGGCTGAAACAACGTTGGTTTTACAACGAACCGGAAGCGCAGAGTCATATCGACCTCAGTGCTGAACAGCGCGACGCGGCATCATTGCTGACAAGCCTCAGCGATGTGCAGCAGCAAGTGTTTGTCTGTGCAGAATTTTATGGCTACTCACAAAGCGAAATTGCTGAAAAATTGCAGTTGCCGCTCGGAAGCGTCAAAACCTATATGAAACAGGCGCGTGAAGCGCTCGACAGGATAACCAGCTGATGTTGAAACTCAAATGGCAACAACGACTGCACCTCTGGCTCTGGCAACAACGCCGCATGCTGATCCTGCTCTGCGCGAGTCTGCTGACAATAGCGCTGACGCTCAGTTACAACGTTTGGTTGATGTCGCAGGTGCCGGAATTAACCTATCTGGTATTACTAATATTGACATTCGGCCAACTTGGCGTTGCAGGTCTGGTGGTCGTCATGGTGCTGATTGTGTCAGACTAAGTGTGCACATTCGCATGTTATGGTCTGGTCGTGCAGAAGCGTCGGTCCGACACCGTCACGAAGAACAGCGCTGTTGCACCTGGTACGTTATGTCCGTTCTGAGCAAATCGCGGAAATTACGGAAATTGCAGTAAATTTTGTTTTGACCCCGTTTCATCTTGTTAAGGTTTGATTCAGCGACCAAAGTCAGACTGGCACTATCCCGCTGCCAGAAAGTTGTCGGCAACTGATCCAGCGCTAAAGGAAAGCATGATGCAACTTAAATCTTTGATTACTCTATTCTGCCTGCTCTGGCTGACGGCCTGCAGCTCTACTGCTGACAACCCACAAAAATATCCGCAACTTTTTCTCGAATCACCAAAAAAACTGCTGGTTGTGGTGCATGGTGAAAAAAGCCTGCCACCGGAGCTGGTCGCGGCTTTCTCAAAGGAAGTACCGCGCATTGTGGCGCAGCATGGTTTTCAGATTGTCGACCCACAAGCACTACAGATCACTGAAGTGCCAGCGTTAAGTGAAGCCGATGCCGTACTTTATGTAGATATAAAACAATGGCATAAGGATTATTCCACAGTACTGGCCGCTGCAGCGGAGGTCAATCTTGAATACAGTCTGGTTTCCGCCACATCCGAACAAATCTTATGGAGTTATCAGGAAAATTATCGCCGGACCCATTTTTATCTCGACGGCGATTTTCTATCCGAAGTGCTCTACCGCACCTTTTTTGAGATGTCGACCTTGTATGAAAATCAGGCCAGCTCATTGACGAAAAAAGCCTTTGCCGATTTTCCGGAACTGCTGGCAGCAAACCGCTAACCAGCGTGCAAGGTTGCTTGGTGCGAGTTTTGTGGGGGTAGCCCAGGCTTTGTAATGGTGAATTCAAATGTTGCAACGCAACGGCGGAATAGCCTTCGGCCGAGTCCGCCCTACTTTTTCAATTAAATTCAGACGTTTGCATAGGGCGTCACTCACCGCGTTAGCGGTAGTGCGCCGGAATGCAAAAACGCACTCATACCAGCATGTTTCACAGGTTAAATCTTGTTACAAAGCAGTAACTGCCTGCCCCAATACATATCCCCAGGAACCTGTTAGCTTTTGCCACCTGCCCGTGTTCTGGGCTAGCCACTGCATGTTCAAACCCGTGCAAATTTTTAAGCTGTACAGCTACACCGGAGCCGGTCATGTCGTTTTCTTTTTTCCGAATTTTCCAAGCCAGCAACCTATTTAGCTGGCTGGCGAAGCCCATCCAAATGAAAGTCGTTCGCCAACGCAGCTGTAAGCTACCTGCTTTTTTACTGCTGATGCTGAGCATCATCGCCCCAGCCTACGCCGCCGATGGCATGGCTGATGGCATGGCTGATGGCATTTATTACCAAACCTTTGGTGATGGTAAGCCGGTGCTGATTATCAACGGTGGGCCTGGGCTGGATAGTGAAGGTTTTGCCACGGTTGCCAAAGCGATAGCGGCGGAAGGTTTGCAGACGATTTTGTTTGATCAGCGAGGCACCGGGCGTTCGCCGTTACCCTTTATTGATCACAGCACGGTCAGCATGGATCTGATGGTGGCTGATATGGAAAACATTCGGAAAAAACTTAAACTAAAACAATGGACTATTTTAGGACATTCGTTTGGTGGCATGTTAGCAGCGCATTACGCCAGCCAACATCCGGCGCAGGTGGAAAAGCTGGTATTTTCATCGTCGGGTGGCCTGGATCTGAGTTTTCGTGACGATATCCAATCCAGGATTAACCAGCAACTGAGCACTATGCAACAAGCCGAGATGGCGGCTTATCAATTGAAGCAGCGTGCTGGCGACTCCAGCGCCGCGACCAATGACAAGCGGGTGAATATTCTGGCGCAGGCGTATGTGCTGGAAAAAAGCAAAGCGCATTTGGTCGCGGCGCGGTTAAAAGTGGTGAATATGCAGCTGAATCAGTTGGTGTTTGCCGATCTGGAGCGGATGGAATTTGATCACAAACAAAGTTTTACCACATTTCAGCAACCAGTGCTGGTGCTGCAAGGTGACCAGGACATTATCAGTATCGACACCGCCAAAAAGATTCAAAACAGCTTCCCGAATGCAAAGCTGGAAATACTCAAAGGCTGCGCCCACTATGGCTGGCTGGACCAACCTGACCAATACTACCGGGCATTATTTACCTTTCTGAAAGCCTAATCAAAGCGACCTAAATGCTGAGTTGAAATATTGCACCGCAACGGCGGACTAGCCTTCGGCCGAGTCCGCCCTACCTTTTGATCATAAATTCATATTCTTGCGTAGGGCGACACTCACCGCGTTCGCGGTAGTGCGCCGAATATTAGATTCAAATTTGTGACAGCTATTACGGCTGAAGTAGTTGTTTAGTCCAGCCTTCGCCCTGGTACTTAAACAACTCCCGTAGATGTAACCGGCTGTCCCGGAATGTCAGAAACTCAATTGCCACAGGCTCAATACAATAACCACCCCAGTTATCGGGCCTGGTAATAGCTTGATCAGCAAGCCTGGTTGATGCTTGCTGCAACCTTGTGACTAAATCGCGTTCCGCCGCTAATGGTGCACTTTGTGCAAAAGTCGAGGTTACTAGTTGGGCGCTTCTGCTTCGGCTTTGCCAAAAACCATCAGCTTGCGCAGCGGTGATCAGCTGCGCGGAACCAATAACACGGACTTGATAGCCCACATGATCCCACCAAATAGTCATAGCAGTTTTTGGATTGTGCGCGATTTGCCGGCCTTTTGCCGAATCCAGATAGCTGCAAAACACAAAACCATCGTCACTGACCGACTTTAAATCGACAAACCTGCCTGCCGGAAAACCATGCTCATCAATGGTTGAAATGCACACTGCACTTTGTTGTTGCAGTGGACTTTCGACCAATGCTTCTTGCCACCAATTTTTAAATTTAGGTATTGGGTTGTCCATACATTTCAGTCTCATTCAGGTAACACAAGGTACTGGAAAAAATAGAAGCTAACACACCGCAACCTGCTCCTGCTCCTGCATCAGTTGCCAAACGGTTTGCGGTTGCTCGGTTAGTTGTAAAAACTGCAGCACGTCCTCGCGCGCAGCCTGTTTTTTATTCTGCGATAACTTCATTTTGGCATGCAGTGTTTCGATATTAATCGCCAACCCAACAATAGCCGCTGACAGCTGTTTTTCGTAAGCAAGATTGTTCGACCGATCCGCCTTTAGCGCAACTGCCCGACTGACAAAGCTGTCTTGCGCCGCTTGCGGCAAAGCCCGACTCGCCGCGGCCTGTTGTTTGCGCACCAACGCCAAAGTCGCACTTTGATCCAACAACCGCACAGTGCCGCTGATTTCGACCAGACTGTAGTTCCAGGTCGCGACCTGCGGTTGTTCGCGATAACACTCGGCTGCAACATAAGCATGCGGGCCCTGCACCACCACTTTTACTCTGTCGCCTTGCTGCATCGCCTGTTCCAGCGCCGCCAGCTGCGGGTTTTGCCGTGCCAGATGGCAATACAAAGTGCCGGTGAGCGCGGTTGGTGAATCCCAGTCAAACCACAACGGCAAGGCACTTAACTGCAGATCCTGGCTTAACAACAAGCCAAAATAATGCTGCTGCAAAAATTGTCGGATAAGCTTGGGATCCGTTACAGAAAAATGGGCGGGTGTATAGGTTGGCATCATCTCAAACCTCCGATCCTTCCACGACAACAACGATTGCCATCTTTATTGCTCACGCTGCACCGAAAATGCGTTATGGATCGCGCTAAACCCGACTTTCGGGTAATAACCCATGGCACTGGGCGCACTTAACAGTAACTGCTGCACCTGCGGCCCGGTGGTGTCCGCTACGGCTTGCAACAATAACCGACCAATGCCTTGTTGTTGCAAATCGCCAGCGACCAGTAAATCGGAAATGTAACAAACAAAAGCGCCGTCGGATAAACAACGCGCCAGTCCAACCAACTTACCATCGATACGGGCGCTCAGCGTCAGATTGGCACCGGCAAACAGCTGCGCCATTCGGGCTTTGTCAGTGAGTGGCCGCTTGATGCCAGACGAATGATAAAGCGCCAGATATTCGTCCAGCATGGCTGGCTGCCAGCTTTCGGTTTGGATCAATAGCTTTAAACCGTTGTTGAGGGTGAAAGGCTTGATGTTAATAGGCGGGTTGTTTAAAGACTGCCTGGTAAAACTTTCCATAAAAAACTCCTGCAAAGCCAGCTCTTGCGCTGGCGCTGAATGACTGTTCAAATGCAGCTTAAAAGGCAATTGGTTCTATAGAAAGCACCAGTTTTGTAAAACTAATGGATCCAGTAATGAAAATAGAACCAGACAGCATTCATTTATGCGGCGAAGGCAGTTTGCAGCGGCAGCTGTATCAGGCGTTGCGCCAGCCGTTGCTGAGCGGACTTTGGCCCAGCGGCGCTTTGTTACCGTCCAGCCGGGTGTTGGCGAGCGAACTGGGGTTAAGTCGCAATACGGTGAATGCAGTGTTGGCGCAGCTGGTAGCTGAGGGGTATTTGCAAGGCCAACCAGGTCGGGGTTATTGCATTATCACCCAGCTGCCGGACCAGTATTTTCAAGCGCTTGGAATTCAGGACAGCCATCTATTTCAAACCGGCGGAATTCACGACCGGCAAAAACTATCATGTGTGACAAGCAAACAAACCGCCAGCATGCCCCCAACCCAAGCTACAACCCCACATAAAACCGGTTTACTCGAACCCGGCGTGCCGGATTTGTCAGCATTTCCCTATCGCATCTGGCAACGTTTATTACAACGTCATGCCGACCGTCCCAAACTTGGTGTTGGTGGTGATGTGCTGGGATATTTGCCGCTGCGTCAGGCGCTAAGTCTGTATTTGCAGCAATCGAGGCTAGTGTACTGCAACGAAAACCAAATTCTCATCACCGCTGGCGCCCAGCAAGGACTGTATGTAGCGGCGATGCTGGTTGCGGCACGGGGTGAGCAAGTGCTGATGGAATCGCCCGGTTATCGCCGGTTGCGCCAGGCACTGCAGTTACAGGATTTACAGATCGATTATGTAGACGCCAGCGGCCCTGAAGGCGTTTCGGTAGAAGCGTTGGCCGGACACCCAAATTGCAAAGCGTTGTTTCTAACGCCGGGCCATCAGTATCCTATGGGCGGCATTATGCCGTTAGCGCAGCGACTGGCGATTTTGCAATGGGCGCGCCAGCAACAATGCTGGCTGGTCGAAGATGATTACGACAGCGAGTTTCAGTTTAAACACCGGCCAATCGCCAGCCTACAAGGATTGGCCCAGGGCGAAGGAGTGATTTTTGTCGGCAGTTTTAGTAAAACCATGCAACCGGCATTGCGACTTGGTTATCTGGTGGCGCCAGCGGCATTGATCCGGCGCGCCGCCGACATCGTCCAGGCCATTCACGGTGATGTGCCGCTATTAACCCAGGCAGCCTTGGCCGATTTTATCAGCGAAGGTCATTTCAGCCGTCACCTGCGTAAAATGCGCAAACTTTATCAGCAAAAACAACAGCTGGCGCAACAACTGGCGGCGCAGTATTTACCTGGCTGGCAATTACGCGCTATGCACGCAGGTTTACATTTGGTGCTACTTTGCCCTGAAACAATGCTGCCACATTTCGATGGTACGCGCCTGCTACAGCAACTGGCAGCGCATGGTTATGCACCAGCACCTTTGTCCAAATATCAGTTTAATGGCGAACAAACCACAGGCTTGGTGATCGGTATCGCTAATCTGAGTCACGCCGAACTGGAGCGTGGCTTGCAGCTGATTGCAGCCTTTCAGCAGTCCAGTTGAAAGATCTTTATCGGGCTTATCGAAAAAATTCATTTAAATATGGATGGCCAGCCATCCAAACATCTGTATACTTAGCCGTATCAAGTTGACAGGTGTGTAGATCATGGCGTTATCGTTACAGCAAAAAATTACCGATCCAAATCAAGGTGTGTATCTGATTGGCACTACGCCGCCTAAAGCGGACACGGCCATGGATAAAACCAACCGGATCGCCAAAAAACTGCTGGCACGGCTGAACGAAGTTGAATACGACGGCCTGGTGGTCTATGACATTCAGGACGAAAGCAGCCGCGTTAGCGAAGACCGGCCTTTCCCATTTCAAAGCACTTTAGATCCAAGGGTTTACGGTCAGATTTTACGTCAGCAAGCCAAGCGTGACGTCATCACTTACAAAAGTGTAGCGCAGCGCGACGCCAGCGAATTTAACCAGTGGCTGAGCGAAACCAAAGAAGATTTCCAGCTCGATAATCTGGTATTGGTGGGTAGCCCTTCTTCCAACGGCACCATTAAACTCAGCCTGCCGGACGCTTATCAGCAGCTGTCAGAACATCCGGCCAAGTTCTATTTAGGAGGCGTTGCTATTGCCGAACGCCACGCCAGCAAAGGTAACGAACACGAGCGTTTGATTGAAAAATCGCGTCAGGGCTGCCAGTTTTTTATCTCACAAGCAGTGTATAACGCCCAGGCGACCATCGATCTACTGACTAGTTATGCCCGCAGTTGCAAACAACAAAACCTGACACCACAACGCATTATTCTAACTTTCACGCCATGTGGCGGTGAGCAAACACTGGAATTTATGCATTGGCTGGGTATTTCGGTGCCACAAGCCAGCAAATACCGCATTCTGGATGCCGCCAATCCATTAAATGAATCAATTAGAATCTGCCGTGACAACCTGCAGCAAATTCTGCTGCACTGCGCTGGTTTAGATATTCCGCTTGGTCTAAACGTGGAAAGCCTGACCAACCGCCGCGAAGAAATCGACGCCTCCATCCGCCTATTCCGCTTACTCAAAGCCACTATGGAATTAAACCTGGCTGAGAGGCAAGTCGCCTAATCACCCTTTGTTAACTGCGGGGTCAGAGTAGTACTCTGACCCCAAAGGTTGTCTAAGGCCTTCTGTGAATGAAAAGTTTCTGGCATCTTGCCACGCAAACCAATATAATACGAATCATTATCAATTGCGTTTTATCGATGGGTCGAAGATGCGAAGCGGGTGGTGTCAACAAGCTGGAATACTGTGTTTGGTGTTGGGTTGTCATCTGGCGGCGTTTGCGCTGACGTTGACGCACAGCACTGAGCCAAAACCAGAGCCAGAAACCATCACTCCCCCGACGATTGTTGGCATCATGCTGCCGCCGCCGGTGGCACCACCGCAGCCGAAACCCAAGCCGTTGCAAAAACCTAAACCGCAGCCAACACAAAAGCCAAAGCCAACGCCTTTACCTAAACCATTGCCCAAGCCTTTGCCAAAAGCGCCGCCATCGGAAAAAGCCGTCAGTGCGCCGCCGGTTAAACCACCGCCGGCCAAAACAGCAAAAGCAGCGAAAGCAACGCCTGCCAAAGCCGCGCCTGCATCTCCTGTCATTCAACCGCCATCGGCTGAGGCGCAAGGGCTTAACAATCATGCGCCGCTGTACCCGCAGCTTTCGCGTAAGAAAAAAGAACAAGGCACGGTATTGCTGCTGATTTTGGTCAAAGCCGACGGCACCGTTGGCGAGATTAAACTAAAAACCAGCAGTGGTTTTACCCGGCTGGATCAAGCGGCCAAACAGGCAGTAAAACGCTGGCAATTTCAGCCGGCACTCAAAGACGGCAACCCCATCGATTTTTGGTACGAATTACCGCTGAAATTCCGGTTAAATCAAGGTTGATCAACCCGGCAAGTTGCTATTTTAATCAGGTTGTTAATCGCCACTAAGTTGACCTCAAACGGGCGACAGGAGAAAAAAAATGCAAGACAATCCATACGGCATCGCATCACTGTGGGCACAAAGTGATGGCGTGATTAAAGGCGTGGCGCTGATTTTATTGATCATGTCGGTTGCGTCCTGGTGCGTGATCCTGATCCGCGCATTACACCTGTGGCAATTGCAAAAAGTAGCGCACGCCAGCCGGGATTTCTGGCATGCACAGAGCTTTGCCCAGGGCTTACAGATTTTATCCGCCGCCAATCAAAAATATGACAGCCGTGGCAATCCGTTCCGGTTTCTCGCTGATGAAGGCCAGGCGGCGCTGGATCATCACAGTAGTCATCAGGATGATTTACACGGCCGCTTACCACTGTCCGATTGGTTAACCTCAACGTTAAAAGGTGCCATTGAACAAAGCTCGGAGCAGATGCAAAAAGGACTGGCAGTATTGGCGTCTGTCGGCTCGACGGCGCCTTTTGTTGGGTTATTCGGCACAGTGTGGGGCATTTATCACGCGCTGGTTGGCATTGGCGCCAGCGGTCAGGCCAGTATCGATAAAGTGGCCGGGCCGGTCGGTGAAGCCCTAATCATGACGGCTTTTGGACTGGCGGTGGCCATTCCGGCAGTGCTGGCGTATAACGCGCTCAGCCGCGCCAATAAAGGCATTATCAGCAAATTGAATCGGTTTGCCTTTCAGCTGCATGCTTATTTCCTGACTGGCGCCGCGCCCAAATCAGCGCAAATTAAAACCTTAAGAACCGGAGGCTAACATGGCGTTTGGTGGTGATTTTGACAATAACGACGAAGTGATGAGCGAAATTAACATGACGCCGCTGGTCGATGTGATGTTAGTGCTGCTGATTATTTTTATCATCACGGTGCCGGTGCTGACCCATTCGGTGGAGATTGAATTACCCCGCGCCAGCAATGTGCCGAACGAGTTAAAACCAACCACAGTGCAGCTGGCGGTGGATGCGGCCGGTGACGTGTTCTGGAACGAAACTAAAGTAACACCGGCCGAACTCGCGGCAAAACTGAGCACAGCAGCAGCCACCACTCCGCAGCCGGAAATTCATCTGCGTGGCGATCGTACCGTGGCTTATGAGCATGTGGTGAAAACCATGGCTGCAGTGCAAAGCGCAGGCATTTTAAAGCTGGGTTTTGTGACTGAACCGGCGTCTTAGCGGCCGGTGACCATACATAGCCTGTTACAGAATTATGCTGCCCAAAGCGAAAAATTACGATAATCTCCCATTATCAAGAGCCAAATTCACAGGAGACTGACATGGCAGAACAAGGTTCAGGCGGGAATGTCATCGCCGCATTATGCAGCTTTTTTATCCCGGGCCTCGGGCAGCTCGTGCAGGGGCGGTTGTTACCGGCGATTTTATTTTTTGTGTTGTGTGGCGTGGGTTATTTTTTATGGTGGTTAATAGTGCCGGGCATTATTGCTGCGTTGGTGCATCTGTGGGGCATTATCGACGCTGCAACTTTTAGTAATCGTCGTTATTAAGCGGGTTTATTAACGCTATAGATTACAACAAGAATCGCCACCCTCGGGTGGCGATTGACTTGATACGGCAACGCAAGACTACCGCCTTTTTGCCTGCAACTGTTGGTTTAAACCTTTTTCACAAACTCTGATTTGAGTTTCATCGCACCAAAGCCATCAATTTTACAGTCAATATCATGGTCGCCATCGACCAAGCGGATGCCTTTGACTTTGGTACCAATTTTCACCACCAGCGACGAGCCTTTTACTTTTAAGTCCTTGATCACCGTCACCGTATCGCCATCCTGTAACACATTGCCTGCAGCATCGCGGATCACTTTGTCAGTTTCCGCCGCTTCAACCGTTGCTCCCGGCTGCCATTCATGGCCACACTCCGGACACACCAGTTGGTTGCCATCTTCATAAGCGTAAGTGGAATTACATTGTGGACATGGAGGTAACTGTGACATCAGCGGATCCTTTGGGTGATACCCTTAAAAAAAGTGTGGCATTATACATTTTATGGTGAAAATTACCCGAAGTTTCTCCGTGCAACTCCTGCTACACTGCGTTTTATCTGCAAAAAGACGACCCAATCATGATCCAAATCACCGCCACTATCGCCATCGATGAATCAGAACTAGACTGGCAAGCCATTCGCGCCAGCGGCCCTGGCGGCCAGCATGTCAATAAAACTTCGACCGCGATGCAGCTGATATTTGATATCAAACAGTCTTCTTTACCAGAGCATTACAAAACCGTTTTATTGCAAAAGTCCGATCACCGTATTACCGCTTCCGGCAAAATTGTGATTAAAAGCCAACAAAGCCGCAGCCAGGAAATGAATCGCGAAACTGCGTTGCAGCAACTGATTGAGCTCGTCAAATCCGCCGGCATTGTGCCGAAAAAACGCCACGCCACCAAACCAACTTATGGCAGCCAGCAACGACGTCTTGACAGCAAAAAGCTGCGTAGTGGCACCAAAAACCTGCGTCAGCAAAAACCAGGGCATGATTAAAACTTTAGGGTCACAATTTGGCGTACTACCGCTATCGCGGTGAGTAGCGCCCTACGCAGGCATATAATTTACAGCGAAATGTAGGGCGGACTCACCGGATCCGCCGTTGCGTGGTCTTTTTCATTCCCCAACCCCACCTAATCACTTTCAGTTATAACCTTGCTACTAAAAAGTATTTTAAGTTATTAACAGCCTCTGTTGTAATGCACGTCAGGCATATAGATGTCTAAACGGAGAAAACAGCATGGCAACCACCACAACGCAAAGATTCCTTGAGCAGTTACTGGATAAGTTCGAAAGCTGGATGATTCAAGCCGAATTCGGCTGTGCTATTGCGCCACTGCCAGCTTCTTCACCGACATCTTTGCAAGCATTGGATAAGTAATGTTGACGGTATGTCCTTTTAACAGTGACACCGCCACGAGGTAAGTATGAGTATTCAGGTCGAACAGGTTCGGAAAAACTTTGGTGATTTTGTCGCCGTCGATAACGTTAATTTATCGATCAACAGCGGCGAACTGACCGCTTTGCTTGGCCCGTCGGGTTCAGGCAAAACCACCCTGTTGCGGCTGATAGCTGGCCTGGAGCAAACCGATTCCGGTCGGATTATTTTTCATGGTGAAGACATCAGCCACCAGCACGTCAGCGAACGTGGTGTTGGTTTTGTGTTTCAGCATTACGCGTTATTTAAAAACATGACGGTGTTTGAAAACGTCGCGTTTGGCCTGACCGTTAAACCACGCAAATTCCGCCCCAATGCTGCCGAAATTAAAAAACGGGTCGACCGCCTGCTGCAATTGGTGCAACTGGACTGGACCGCTGACCGTTATCCGTCACAACTTTCCGGTGGTCAGCGCCAGCGGATTGCCTTGGCGCGTGCGCTAGCGGTGGAGCCCAAAGTGTTGTTGCTGGACGAGCCATTTGGCGCTTTGGATGCCAAGGTGCGGGCTGAACTGCGCCGTTGGTTGCGCCGTTTGCACGACGAAATTCATGTTACCAGCGTCTTTGTGACCCATGACCAGGAAGAAGCTTTAGAAGTTGCCGACCGGATTGTGGTGATGAACAAAGGCCGGATTGAACAAGACGGCACGCCGGAGGAAGTATACGACCACCCGGCCAACCCTTTTGTGTACGAGTTTTTAGGCACCGTGAACCTGTTTCACGCCCGCGTCCGCCACGGCGATACGCTGATTAATGTCGATACCGCGGACAAACCAGCCAGCGCAGAAGAAGTGGCTTTACCAGGTTTTGCTTATGTGCGCCCGCACGAAATTGATGTACTGCATCAGGCTGAAGAAGACGCCATCGCCGCCACGCTGGAACTGATCACTGTGGTTGGCCCGACCGTGCGACTGGAGCTGCAAACTACTGTGTCTGACCGGGTGGTACATGTGGAATTGAACAAAGAGCAATTCAAAAAGCTCGGTCTCGCTAGTGCGCAACAAGTGTTTTTAAAACCACGCTATAGCCGGGTGTTTTTGGGCGAAGGGATTTAAGCGCCGCATTCAGGATGCTACCGCAGAGCCGCCCGCATCACCGGCGGCATTGCCAGCTGTTAGCCCGGCAAGTGCTCACCTGAACAAATTACCGCATAGACAAGCCCCAGTCAGCACGGCATGATGACTCCATCTTCTTCCAAAATAACTGATCCAGATGACAACTTCGGAAAAAATCGCGCTTATCACTGGCGCATCCAGCGGCATTGGCCGTGCGCTTGCCGTCGAATTACAGCAACAAGGTTTTTTGGTGTACGCCACAGCGCGTAAAACGGCTGATGTCAGCGCCTTAACTGCAGCCGGTTTTCAGGCTTTATTACTGGATGTAAACGATCAGACCGCCATCGACCAGGTCAAGCACACCATCGAAGCAAAGCATCAGCGGCTGGATTTATTGATCAACAACGCCGGTTTCGGCGCGATGGGGCCAGTGCTGGATTGCTCCCACACTCAGTTGCAGCTGCAGTTTCAAACCAATGTATTTAGCTTGGTCCAGCTCACCCGCAGCCTGTTGCCGTTATTACTGCAAAGTCGCGGCATGGTGGTGAATATCGGCAGTGTTTCGGCCGATTTTGTCACGCCTTATGCCGGTATTTATTGCGCATCCAAAGCTGCCGTCCATGCGATAAACACCGCGTTGCGACTGGAACTGGCACCTTTTGGGGTCAAAGTGGTGTTGGTGCAACCTGGCGCTATCGCTTCAGAATTTGGCGCCACCGCCAGTCAACAAGCCGAACAGAGCCTCAGCGAACAATCGATCTGGTGGCCACTGCGCGAAGGCATTCGACGCCGTGCCAGAGCCTCGCAAAATAAACCCACGCCAACTCAGCAGTTTGCCAAACAAGTGGTGACGCAATTGCTGCAAACCCACACACCACGGCTGATCCGTGCCGGATATGGCAGTTTTGCTTTGCCGTTTCTCGCACGCTGGTTACCGGCTTCTGTACTGGATTGGTTGCTGCGGCGACAGTTTTTGCTGCCAGCGGCTGGCAGTATGGTGTCGTCAAAAAACCAATAGCTTAGATCTTATCTCTTCGCGTTAGTTGTGGTTGTAGTTGTGGCTGTCTTGACGGCGCCTGCATCCCCGCCTTTAACATTGGTTCGCCAGGCCTGCAATCGCCGCTTCGGTACTCACCGGCCTTGCCATTTGAAAATTATCCGGCTGCTGACTATGGCAATACCATTGACCACCCAATCGCGATAACCAGTCGATTTTTTCATGTTTTAAGCGTTGATCCGGCCCCAGCAGTGCATCATCGATATGCAGGCACAACACTTTTGCCAGAATGATATCGCAGCTCGGCACGTCCACTGGGTAAGGCATCAAACTCACTAATTCACATTCAAAACTGACTAAACTGTCGGCTAACCTGGGTGGCTTGACCATGGTCGCAGCCACAGTTGGAATTTGCAGCGCGTCGATTTCACTGTCGCCAGCGACAAAATTGGCGGCGCTGGCATTCATCAACGCCTGTTTTGATGGGCTGACCAAATGCACAATCAACTGCTGAGTTGCCTGAACATTCATGCTGGTGTCTTTGGCGCTGCCATCAGCTTTGCGGTTTACCGAAATCATCAGCGTTGGTGGTGCATCGGCGATTAACTGAAAAAAACTAAAGGGCGCCAGATTGCTGCGCCCGGCTGGGTCGATGGTGCTGACCCAGGCTATGGGCCTTGGCACTATAGTGCCTGCCAGCAAAGGATAAAGCGTCGAAGCACTTAAGGTACTGCAATCAAAAATCATCTGCTGCTGCGCTTATCATCTATTGCTCCATTGACTATCAATCGCTCCGTTGATCATTAATCGCTCCGCTTAAATCAGGCAGGCCGGTATGCTTTTTAATCCAGATAATTGGCTTTTTTGGTGCTGTGTTGCAACCCGACACAAAGCAAAGCCACAATCAGCAGCACGCTATATTCAGCGCCATTTCGCCCGGCGCCAACCACAAACCAACCTTCGCCGGCATGTAGCATCACAATACCCATCGCATACAGCGCCGCAAACAAGCCACACAGTGGTCGCACCAAGCGCCCGAAAGCCAACAAGGCAGATCCGAGAATTTCCAGCGCGGTGATCGCAGCTGCCACCCAAAAACCAAGGGGAATGCCCTGCCCATTCAGCCAACCGCCAAAGGGCTCAACACCGCCATTTAAAAAGCGGAACCAGCCGTGGGCTGCGATGAGGACGGCCAAGGTAATGCGCAGGATCATCCATGCCAGTTTATTGCGAGATTGTTCGGTCATGCGGAGGTGTCCTTATTGTTATTGTTGATTGTCACTGGTTGTTTATCGTTTAATCCGGAGATTGCACCGGAGATTGAATTGAGCTTAGTCGGATCCGCTGTTTTGCCATCAATAATCTGCTGCAGCTCAGGCGCTATTGGCAGCGACTGGAACATACTGATCTCGCTGTCGCCAGTATTGCCGGTAGGCACTTTGCCAACCGATGAACCCACAGCGCCTAACAGCATGCGAATAAACTGCCCGACCACTGCGCCAAAACGACGGCGACGCCATTCCACCACCAGCATCAGCCAATGGGTGTAGACATGCGGCCGCACCGCCAACTGCCCTAGCACATGCGCCCGTTTTAACTGTTCCATCGCCGATGGCCACAGCTGTTTCGCCATCGCCTGACGCGCCTGAAGAATTGCCTGATCATAGGCTTGTTGTTGGATGGGGTGCATCAATCCATGTTCCTTTTCGCGTGCAGTGCGTGCTTGATGTTGGTTGTAAACAAGCGCCCAAAACCAAAGTTTACTGGAACTTGCGCTGTAAAAAACCCTAACACTCAGCTTACAATGCCACAACTGGCAAACACAATCTTTGAGACTAAAGCTGATGACCACTGCCCTGCTGATAATCGACGTGCAACAAGGCTTATTTGCCACGGAACCACCACCAGCCAAGGCTGCGATAGTGATCAACAATATCAATCAACTCAGCAACTGGGCGCGGTCGCAACAATATCCGGTGATTTTTGTGATGCACGAAAAAGCCGATTCAGTACTTGCCTACCAAAGTACTGGCTGGCACTTACCAGCGGCAATCGAGCAACAACCCGGCGACCTTATTAGCCGCAAAACCACCCCGGACGCCTTTTTGCGCACTGACCTGCAGCCTTTATTACAAAGCCTGGCCGTCGACCAATTGATTATCTGCGGTTACGCCAGCGAATTTTGCGTCGACACCACAGTACGCAAAGCCGCCGCCCTCGGTTACCCCGTGACGCTGGTCGCCGACGCCCACACCACCCACGACAAAGCCCACGCCAGCGCCGCCACCATCAGCGCCCACCACAATGCCACCTTGCCTGCGATTAGTAGTTTTGGGGTGAGGATTGAGGCGGTTGCTACTACGCAATTATTAGGGCGGAGTGTTGGGACACTGCAGTGAGCCCAGCTTAACGGCACGCCAGCATCTGATCCACCGGTTGCGTCAATGCCAGCAGTTCTTCGTCGACGTCATTGATGATGGTTTGCAGCTGTTGGCGCTGCAGATCCCGGTTTTTTTTGGTCTTGTTGAATGTTGACGAATGGGTGAGCCGTTGCTGTTCCGCCAGCCATTGCAGCGCGATATCGCTGGTGATAGCGAGCTGGGCGGCGAGGTGTTGAATTCTGAGTTGTTGTTTGCCCTGATAGTTTTGTAACTGTACTGCAGCTTGTTGCCAGCGCTGAAATTGTTGCTGTAAGGCGTTGATGCTACTGGCGCGCTGTGTTGCGGTTTGCGTTGCCTTATCGGACGAGGTGCCGTTAGCCTGACAACCCATTGTCGCCAGCTGTTGCCGCAATGCCACCAGCGCCAGACTTTCTGCGGGAAGTGCGTCGGCGAACCGATCCAGCGGTGCGTCTAAATGATATTGGCCACGCGCGGTTTTCAGATGATGTCGGCTGTAGTACTGGCTTTGTTCGACGGTTTCACTCAGGACCCACAAGGCGGCAGCTTCGGCGTCATTGCTGGCGAGCGCAGCCATTGCCTGGCGTTGCTGTTGTTGATGCAATAAACCAATGCGGCTACTGTAGCCGTCCATCTGCTGCAATCGCTGATTCATTGAGGTATCGTTGCGCAGTTCCGCCGGCGACCATAGTCGTTCCGCGACCGCATATAAACGCGGCCACAGTTTTAAATCCAGCAGCGTTGCCGGGACTAATTCGGCCCAGAGTGCGGCTTCACCGCCTAAGATTAATTGTTGCTGTGCTGCGGTTAAGGCGGGAATTTCTGCTTGCGGTTGGCGATTAGGAGCCACTGCAGGTGTTACCTGCAATGGATAACGGGTATTACCCAGCATGGCGCTGGCTTGCCAGCTGCCGTCACCACTCTGATGCAACCGAATTTCTGTTGGCCCTAACCAACTGTCGATGGCAAACAACCAGTCACTGCTGCCATCGGCTTTGCTTTGTTGCTGCAACCAGCGTGGCGCCAGTTCACCGCGCTGCGGCACCTGCATTCGAAGTTGCGGCTGTTGGTTCAACATCGAAGACGCATGAGAATCAGCCGCCAACCACAAGATAAACTGGCCGCTCACCGGCTTGTGATTAAAACGCGCCAGCTGAAAATCCAGCACTATTTGCTTGCCTGCGGCCGGTAGCGGCGGCAAAGGCTGCGCCACGCCCACTGGATCGTTACGGTAGTGGTAAGAAGTTGGCATCGGCTGATCTAAATAATAGCCAGCCGATAAAATCGTCGGATGGCCAGCACGGACACTTTCGGCCACCGCATTTTGGCCTTGCCACGACTGCACCAGCACGTCTTTCGGTAAATCTTGATGCAGCACTTCGTCCCAGCCAATCATGGTGCGATTGAGTTGTTTCAGTTGCAGCGCCAGGCGCCGGTTAAAATCGGCATGCAACTCGCCGGCATCGGCAAGCTGGTGCTGCTGCATAAACTGTTGAATGGCCGGGTTATTAAGCCACTGATCTGGTTTGACTTCATCGCCGCCAATATGCAGATACGGATCGGGGAAAATCGCTGCGACTTCCTTTAACAACAACGCGGCAAAAGTAGTTACTGCAGGTGAACTCACATCCAGCACCGGCGCAAACACCCCAAAACGCCGTTCGGCATGATTGGCAAAACCTGGCTCTGCCAACAACTGCGGATAAACCCGGCCGATGGCGCTGGCGTGACCAGGTAAATCAATTTCCGGTACTACACGAATACCCAGCTTGGCGGCATAGCTGACCAAATCGCGCATTTGCACTTGGCTATAAAACTCGCCGTCCGCGAATTGGGTGAGTTTCGGGTAATTTGAACTTTCAAAGCGCCAACCCTGATCATCGGTTAAATGCCAGTGCAATACATTCAGTTTGGCTGCAGCCATACCCTGCAGCTGGCGTTTTAAAGCGGCCAGCGGTACAAAACGTCGCGCGCTGTCGATGAGCAGGCCACGCCATGGAAACCGTGGTTTGTCTTCGATAGTGACAGCAGGCCACTGACAGTGCGGCGCAGTTGCTGAGGTCGAAGTGGTTGACAGTGCCGGGCAGTCTAGCAACTGAGTGAACGTCTCCAATCCATATAAAGCGCCGGTGCTGGTATCGGCTTTTAAGCGGATTTGCTGTGGCGTAACCTGTAATTGGTAACTTTCATCGTCACCCGGTTTTGGGATTGAAAGCAGTTTGCCAATCTCAATGCGCAAGGTTGGTTTTACCGCTGCAGTCACCGATTGCAGCAATACCGGCCGACCGGCTTGTGCACTTAACCGTCGCTGCAGATGTTGGATTAAATAGTTGCCGTTGGTGGCCGTGTGTTGGGTGGTATCCGCTAGCACCAGTTCAACGCTTAGACGCAGTTCTGTTTGATCACCCGCCAGCAACAAAGCCCCGGTTTGACGTTCCAGCTGCAACGGATAAGGCATTAACGGCAGTTCATCGGCAACAGCCAACGACTGCATACCCATCAGTAATAACCCGAAGCCAACCTCAAACCTGATGCCAAAACAGCAGCGCCGCAACATCAGGAATGCTCCATTTGCGCCCGTTGCGCCGTCAATACCGCCAAAGCTTCGGTACGGCTCAGCCGATTCTGCGGCGTCAATAAAGTCACCACCACCGCCGTCAATGCGCTTAACGCAACCGCAGGTAATACCGGATTGCCCCAATAAACTAACCAATCCGGTTGCAGTAAAATCGCTGCCGACACCACAGGCGCCACCAACAATGCCGCCAGCGCGCCATACCGGTTAAAGCGTTGCCAACAACGCCCCAGCAACGCCAACACACACATGCCAGATAGCAACATCGCAATCATGCTGGTGATATAACTAATGATGTTGTCGGCGAGTAGTGCAAACAGCAGCGCTAACCCTACTACGCCAACCAGCCCAAAACGCGACCAGCGCACCACTTTTTCCGCCTTGGGCGTGCGCCGGAACAGTAGCGCATAAATATCCCGCAGCAGCACCGAGACCGCCGCGATCGCATCAGAACTGGCGCTCGACATCGTCGCAGAAATTCCCGCTAGTAACACGAGCACGCCAAGGCCAACTGGCAACAGTTCCAGCGCCAGATAAGGAAAGGCATACGAAGGGTTTTCTAAAGTCGGGATCAGTAACCAAGCGACCGCACCCAGCAACGCCGGGATCAGGCAAAATCCTAAATAAAGTAATCCCGACCAAACAAAAGAGCGGCGCACCGTCGACACGTTTAAACCTGAATATATCCGCTGCCGGAACGACGGCGTCGCCAACACACCAACCAGAATAGCCACTGCCAAAGATATCGACGGCAGCAGTTTTGGCGCGGCAATTTGATGCTCGCTAATCGACTGCTGCAGCACGTCCCAACCACCCACAGCGTGCAGCGCAAACAACGCCATCAGGATAAAACCAGCAAATAAAATCAGTGCCTGAATAGCGTCGGTCCAAACCACAGCGGTATATCCGCCAATCACCACATAAATGGCAAAACCCATCGCTATTAATAACTTCGCCAGGTTTTGATCGATGCCGGTCAGCCAGGCCAGATACATGCTGCCACCCAGAATATGCGCGCCAAGCCAGCCAATGCAGGCGACAAAAATAATCAGCGCCACCAGGTTTTTCACCAGCGCATCGGCGCCAACGTAATAACTCAGCTCTTCGGACATGGTCATAAAACGTAAATTTCGCAGCGGCGCGAACAACCAGGCCAGCAGCAAAATCCCCAAGGCGCCACCAACACCATATAAAGTACCGGCCCAGCCATGATGATAGGCATAACCCACTGCGCCCATCGAAGAGCCGGTACCGACCATGGTCGCCACCGTCGTCCCCAGCGTTAACCAGAATGGCAGGCTACGACCGCCCAGCAAAAAGTCTTCACCGGCTTGCGCCGCACCACTTTTGCCTTGTAACACATTCGACGCTTTTTGCCGCTTAGCCGCCCACCAGCCGATGGCGATCATCAACGCTAAATACAGCAAAAATCCGACTAAAAACAGCGCCTGAGTGGTCATTTCGTTCCCCGTTCTGCATCGTTCAGGATCCAGATTTATTTTTATAGTTATGATTTAATTCATTTTTCTACAAAGGTTTTTTATAACAAGTCACATCCACTTCCACCTTGCAATCCACTACCAAATCAGCGACCGCGCAAATTCGTGCCGGTGGATGAGCAGCAAAAAATTCGCGAAAGACTTTATTAAACGAACTGAAATAACGGGCGTCAGTTAATATCACTGTGACATGCACCACGTGCTCCAGGCCATAACCGGCTTCCTGCATAATTTGAATGCAGTTTTCGATGGCGATGCGCGACTGCTCCATGATGCCGCCTTCCACCACTTCACCATCACGCATCGGCGTTTGCCCCGACACGTACAAAAAACCACCCGCTTGTACCGCACGCGAAAACGGCAAATGTTGCCCGCCGGTCCCCACACCACCTTCGGCGCCAAATCTTTTAATCATCCCCAATTCCTCGTTTTAAAACAGCTCGTTACAGCAGCCAGCCTCAGCGCTGTGGCTGATGCGCTAAAAACCGGCCATGCCGCGCTTGGCAGGCCACACCTTGGTCAAAGGCTAAACCGCCGTTGACGTACACTTGCACTATGCCGTCGGCCTGGGCAAAAGGCTGTACAAAGTCGGCGTTATCTTTGATTTTTTCGGCGTCAAACAGCACCAAATCGGCGAAGTGACCCACTTTGATACTACCGCGCTGTGCCAGCTTAAAATTCTGCGCCGACAAGCCGGTCATCTTGTGAATGGCCTGACTTAAGCTAAAAAGTTGTAAGTCGCGGCTGTAATGACCGAGCACCCGCGGAAAAGCGCCCCACAGTCTGGGATGCGGATGTGGATCGCAGGGCAAACCGTCCGAGCCAATCATCGTTGGCGGATAACTTAGAAATTGCTGTACATCGATTTCCGACATGCCGTGATACACCGCGCCCGCTGGCATTAAGCGGGTGGCACTTTCCAATAACGGCAACTGCCAGTGCTCGGCGATTTGCGCCAGGGTCTGCCCTGCCATGGCCGGATATGGCTCGGACCAGGTGATAAAAATCTCAAAATCGGCGGTGACCTGTTTTAAATCCAGGGTGCTGGAACTGGCGGAATAAGGGTAACAATCGCAACAAAAATGCTGCTGGGCGGCGCGCTTATCAATAAAATCCAGCACTTCAGAGGCGCGGCCCCAGTTCGCCATGCCTGCACATTTTAAATGCGAAATCACCACCGGTACTTTGAGGTGCAAACCTAAATCTGCCGCTTCGGCCAAAGCCGGAATAATTTCTGCAAATTCACTGCGTAAATGGCTGGTGTAAATCGCGTCGAATTCGCCAAGCGGTGCGCCAACCGCGGCCAGTTCTGCAGCCGGTGCGGCAATCGCATTGTGATAAGCCAGGCCCGAACTTAAACCTAAAGCTCCTTGTTCAAGCGCTTCGCGCAAAAGTTGCTGCATTTGTTGTTGCTCAGACAGTGTGGCCGCTTTGGCTAAATCGGTCATGACGGCATGGCGCAAAGTCGTATGGCCCACCAGCGCCGCGGTGTTCACGCCCGGTTTGGCTTGCTTTAGCGCCTCGACGTATTCAGCGAAGCTGCGATAAGCAAATTCGGCCTGCGGGCCTAATAAATTCATTGGATCAGGGGGTGGCGTACTACAATCGGCCGGTGCGGCGCTGATGCCACAATTGCCAGTGATGACGGTGGTGACGCCCTGGCTCAGCTTGGCCAGCATCGCCGGATTGCGGATGAGCTCCAGATCGTCGTGGGTATGCACATCAATAAAACCGGGTGCCAGTACTAAACCTCGTGCGGCAATTTCGACGCGACCAGTGCCGGGCGTTAAGGTGCCAATGGCCGCAATCCGATCCGCCAGCAACGCCACATCGGCGACAACAGCGGCGGCGCCGGTGCCATCAATCACGCTGGCGCCGAAGAAAATCCGGTCATACCGCACCGGGTTCATTTCAGCATCAGCGTTAGTCAGCGTCCTTGCAACGATTGTTGCCGCTGGTAACACCCTTAATCCCCCAACGGCAGACGTTCCGGGCCATGCCGGTGCTCATCCAATTCGTGTTTGATCCGGCGTAGTTTTTCGCGCGATTTGCGCTGATTCAGCACCGCAATCTGGCTGACCAAAATGTCGATCGCCGCCAACATCACATATCGTGAGGCGCTGGGTTTATAGATAAAATCTGATTCCTGGGTCAGGATCGGTAAATGCACATCAGCCAGCTTTGACAAGCGGCTGTCCGGGCAAATGGCAATAATTTGACTGCCATAATCTTTGGCAATTTGCACCGCAGCTTCGACTTCCGGGCAATAACCGCTCAGTGATAAACACAACACTACATCACCTTTGTCGACACTGGCGGCCGTCATCCGCATTAACAGCGGATCGGAATAGGCGTTACTTTGCACACACAGCCGGAACAACCGGTGATGACATTCCTGTGCCATAATCGAACTGCCACCACCCACACCGTAAATCAGTACTTTCGGCGCCTGGATCATCAGGTCGCTGGCCTCGTCGATCATCTCCTGGCGAATTAAACCGATATTAAGCTGCAGAATTTCAGTAATGGCGGCATAAATCGCCGGGATGTCCTTTTTCTCGACCGTCGATTCGGTCATAAACCGCTCACCGACGGCCACGGACTGTGCCAGCTTCAGCTTTAAATCACGGACATTGTTGCATTGCAGCGCCCGCGCCAGTCGCGTGATACTGGCATGACTGACCTGTACTTTGTCGGCCAGCTCACCAATACTGGCGCTGGCGGCGTAGTTCAAATCACTTAAAATAAACCGCGCCACTTTTTGCTCGGATGGCCGCAAATGGGCCAAACATTCATGAATTCGCGAAACTATATCCACCTGAGGTTTCCTTTACGCTTTGGCTACTGCAGCGGCAACAGCATCGCCTGAACGATGTGTGCGGCAACAGCCCGGGTTAAACCCTGAATTTTTTCAAAAAAACGTTTCATACCAACGACGGACCTGAAAATCATCGTCCAGCACTGCCAGATAACGCCATTTGTCGATCGTCAGACAAGGGTGCGATCCGGCAAAACTCAGCATATCACCAACCGCTAAATCACAGTCGGCCGGTAACTGTAACAATGCATGCTGGTCCATCATTTTGCTGATGAGCATGCGTGGATCGGCGGCTTGGGGAACGTTTTGGTTTTGTGCTTGCGATTGAGTTTGGGGATTAAGTTTGGCTTGCGTGACTTCCGCCAGTGGCCGGAAATGCTGGCTAACCCGCGGTAAACCCGCGTCAAACGCCATATCCCGTTTACCCAAACCAACAATGGCTAAACCCGGCTCTGGCCTCGACAACACATAGGCCCAGACTTCCAGCGCATTATGCAGCTGACCTTCTACCTGGCACGCCAACGCACTACGCTGCAATACGTCCTGCTGCGCTTGTTGGTAAATCCCAAGGTCAAAAAACAGATAACAACCCGGCCGGATCAACGGAATAAAACTATTGGGCAACAACGCCGCAGCAAAGGCAGTGGCCACCAGATCATAAAAAGCCGAACCAGCGCCACTGAGCAAAATTTTCGGCGTGGCAAACAGCTGTTGCTGCTGCAGCTCAAGGCTAAAGCTGATGCAACTTTGCACAAACTGGCGGATCGCAAACGGCTGATCCGGCGCTTTAATCACGCCTTCATAAAACTCGACACCCGCTAATTGCACCGCTTTGGATTGTTTCACCTGCTGCGCCAGTTCAAGCGCGGCAGCAAAACTACGCACACCACAGCGACCACCAGCAACGCCAATTTCCAGCAATACCTTTAAGGTTTGGCCCTGGTTACTGAAAAAGTTGTCGAGCTGTTGCAGGTTTTCCAGTGAATCGAGTAGACAATAAAATTCGTTGCCGCTTTGCTGCATCAACACCACTTGCTGCATTTCTGCCAGACCAACCAGCTGATTTGCCAGTAAAATTCGTTTCACGCCATGGGTAGCAGCGACCACTGCCTGCGGCACTGTCGCCAGCGTCATACCCCAGGCGCCTGCAGCAATTTGCTGTAAAAACAACGCCGGCAGCATGCCGGTTTTGCCATGCGGCGCTAATTGCACTCCGCTCATATCAGCAAACTGCTGCATCCAACGGATATTATTGGTTAATTTCTGCTGATCCAAAACTGCCAATGGCAACGTCAGTTCGCCCTGGAGTAAACTGCGGGCAGCACATTTAAATTCACCAGTGGCAGCTTGCGTGATTGCTGCTGTCGTAGCGGTGGTGGCTGCTTCGCTGGTAAAAGCAACCACATTTGCCAACACCTGCTGTCCCACCAGACCTTTGGTTATCCGCATGTTGTGAGAGTTCTCCGCTGACTGAAACACGATCGGTTGCCTGAAAAATAATCATTGAACTTCACTAAAATATCGTGTTAAAACATAACAGGCAAGTAAATTAATTAAAGTTACTTAGTAACAGGCAGCTTTAATCAATTGCAAGCCGTTCCTGAAGACCCACCAGTCACTTTTTGCTGGTGGTCGATGCTGTTATCGAGTGCGATGTCGTTTTGGGGGTACCTCGGTACCCCTCTTTTTGCAGTGTTGGCGCAATAGAATTTAATTTTGTTTAGCAAGCAAAACGAATATGTGTTGGCAATTCATACATATGGCTTAATCATTGTTGGTGAATGCACTTTTCAATACCATCGTTCCAGGTTACCTTTTGAACACTTTTTAATATTGATCAACGAAAAAGGAGCTGTTTATGTTCACTCAGTTTTTCCGCGTGAGTCTGTTGTTGCTGGCAAGCCACACCAGCTTTGTCGCGTCCGCTGACATCAACCAGGCGTTGTTACATGAAGTTCGTTCGGCCGAGAATAAAGTACGGGATGACGCGCGCAAACCTCTGCAAACACTGAATTTTTTTGAAGTAACACCACAAAGTACCGTGGTCGAAGTGTGGCCGGGCTCAGGTTGGTATACCGAAATCCTGGCACCGTTATTGGCAGAACAAGGTAAACTGTATGCGGCCCATTTCTCCGACAAATTCACCTTGTTACCGGCCGACTATATGCAAAAAGGCCGCACTGACTACCAGACAAAACTGGCATCAAACCCGGTTTACAAAAATGTCACGGTGACTGAGTTTGCGCCCTTGGCAGATATCGCCATCGCGCCAGCGGGCAGTGCCGATGTGGTGTTGTCGATCCGCAACCAGCTGTATATGTTTGATGGCGAAACGTCATTAAAACATGCCCTGGCCAACTTTTATCAGGCACTACAACCGGGTGGAGTATTAGGCGTCGTTGCCCCGCGTTTACCTGATCACCTACTGACAAGTGATTGGAAAAAAACCGGTTATGTGCCACAACAGTTATGGTTAAAACTGGCTAAAGAAGCCGGTTTTGAATTTGAAGCCAGCAATGACCTGCTGCTCAATCCAAAAGATACGGCCGATCATCCATCAGGGATTTGGTCATTGCCGCCGTCTTTAGCCGTTGATGAAAAAGACAAAGCAAAATACCGCGCCATCGGCGAAGTCACCCAGATGGTGCTGAAGTTCAGAAAACCACGCAACTAGGCTGCTATTGCAGTAGCTTATCCAGCTGCTGCAATTGCTCCTGCACCGAAGCGGCCACAGGACGCTGCGCTGGCTCGGTCCTTAAACATTGCTGGCAAAGTTGCTGCAACGTCTGTAGTAACACTGCAGATGCATTGTCAGCTGGCACCAACGCCAATAAATCGGCCAGGAAATAGCCAAAAGCGCGGATCTCCTGCGCTTTAGCGTGTTGCTGCTGCCACACAGGTAAAGCATCCAGCGCAGTAGCGGCGCCAAAATCCCCCAGATAAAGCTGGCCTTCAACGTTGTTCAGCACGTTGTGGGCATACAAATCGCCGTGGATGATCTGCCGCTGGTGCAGCTGCGTGACCACACTGACCAATTGCAGCGCCAGTTTCAGCACTTCAGGCGCGGTGATGGTAAACTCTGCGCTAAAGGTATCGCGGGTAATAGTGGCAAATGACGGCGGTAGACCGAGCGACTGAAAATCCTTTGGGATCAACGCCATCGCCAGCGCTGGTAAGGCCGTGTCACTGACGCGCGCCAGTACCGGAATTAAATTCGGATGCGCACCGGCATTCAGATAATTTTGCAGTTCGTCTTTTGGGCAACCATCACTGGTGATCCAACCTTTAAACCGTTTTAACGCCAACTCGGTCCCGACGGCTAAGTCAGGAGCAGCCAGACCAGCGTCGGCGGGGACATACTGCGCCCGATAAATCACTCCGGAAGCCCCTTCGCCCAGTTTATCCAAACAGACAAAAGCCTGATCCGGCACCAAAGGTAGTTGTAGATCGGCTTTCTGTGGCACCGGACAAGCCGGATTCGCGCCAAGCGCCAACCAGGCGAGATGTGGCAGCGTAAATAACCAGTCCGGAAAATGCTCAAAGCTGTTGAGTGCCAGTCGCAATAACCCAAGCTGTTGGCACTGCTGCATGGAATCAGGTAAGGCTGTGAGTTGATTGCCTGCCAAGGCCAGCTTTTTCAGTTGCTGATACCGGCCAAAATCCGCTGGCAAAGCGCTCAGCTGATTGTCGGTTAATATCAGCCATTGCAGGTTTTCGGGCAACACCCCCGGTGCAAACTCAGTCAGCTGATTGCCTTTAAAACTAAGCATGATCAGCGCCGGACACTGCGCCAGTACCTCCGGAATATGACAAAAGTGATTGTTGGTCAGGAACAATCGGGTCAAGCGGCGAAATTGCGTTAGGTCAGCAGGTAACGCTGTCAGCTGATTATCCGATAAATCCAGAATTTCCAGCGTCTGACAAAATAGATACAGCTCGGCAGGGAATTCAGTCAGACCAGCGGCTAGTGTAATGCGTTGGACCGAGTTGGCGGCTGCACTCTGGCTAAACGCAAGCAGTTCCGCCAGGCTGGTGGCTGTATAAGAATTCATCGGCACTCCAAAAATACTGCCATTCTAAGCGAGCCTTACCATGGCAACAAGGCGCAATGCAGTCAAACAGGCTCGACGCGCGATGCTGTAGTCATTCAAGACTGCCGGGCGGTTTGTTCAATTGACAGTAGCTGCAATTCTACGTTAGTCCGTTGTCAAAAGTTTGGCGGTTCTGCGACTGTTGATGTTGTATCTGTTTCAGCATTATTGCACTGCGTCTGGACAAGCTCTCGGGACAGATAGAGCCGGTAGTTTATTGAGCGGCAGTCCAAGAGTGACATTTTCTTCCTGAGCACCGGCAGAAGTTTGCCACAACTATTCGACAAAGTTTTGGCATCAGTCGCCGATAGAGATTTTGTTATGGCGAACAATCCGCCACCAGAATGACAATTTTATACCTTACACTTCAATGCGTTACCTACAACCAGAAAATATCCCTTCGATGAAGTATCTGATAATTCCTAGGCCATGTTTTGACTTGACGTCAGTTAATCCCATTAAAAAAACCAGCCAAAAAATTGGCATTTATTGTTGGCCTGATAGTTGCTCTATCAAGTTGTAAGGATGACTGACCCTGCCTCAGGAACGGGCGCGAAGTGATAATACAAATAGAGCTAACAAATAAACTTACACATTAGGGATTTACTCATGAAGTTATTCAATGCACAATCGGCCAAGAAGCAAACCAAAAACAACGAAACTACCACTGCAGTTAACAAAGATTTAGAAGCTAAAGTTTTGAATTCTAAAGATTTACTGAGCTCTGTTGCTGGTGGAATTAATGAAGTTGTTCGTCCATGGCCACCGGTGAAAGTATAATATTAGGTAAGAGTGAACAGAGCAAAAAATACCGCTAAAGATTTACTATGCCTGACAATTTGCGCATTGTCTTTGGCGGCTATTTTTTACTTCGGAAATACCTTATACAACTATCTGGCAACCGCAATCGCCATCCTGACTGTTAGCATTTTTAGTTTGTCCCGCCGCGAAAATTTACCGATTTTACTGTTTGTGATTGGTATACAACTACTCGAATTTACCCTTGGCACGATGTTGGAAGCCGTCCAGTTATTGCAATTAACTGCGGTTTCGCTACTTGATTTATTGTTGGCATTTTTTATTGTGCACTACCACAAAGACCGCACCCTTTATAAGTTGTTTAAAGTCACCGAACCTACCAGACGTGTTCCTCAGGTGTATTTACTATCGTTAGTGCTGGCGTTTTCGTCGTTATTTTCGTTCCTGATGGCCGGTGAGATTATGTTTTATTATGTTGATGAGAATTTCTTTCAGGGTGAAGTGCCATTCTTTTATAGCATCAGTAGTTCGGCAAAACTGACTTTAAAAGTGTGTTTTGACCTGGCTATCTGGTCACTGTTGCTGGACCCGACTCGCTGGAAGTTTTTACGTAAAATCGAACAGCGATTTGATTTGTAATTCATTCTTCCTGTCGTGTATCAACTAAAGTCTACGGCAAAATCACGCTGCCCTGCCCCGTTCTGCGTTATGCTAACAAACTGAAATCCAAAGTCTTGTGGGAGTTGCATGTCTCATCGCGCTTATCTGTTTTCATTGCGGATTGCCCATGCGCTGCGGGAGACCGCTGCTGAAGGTTATCACCGGCAGCAACTTTATAAAGATCTGATGGCTGGCGTCAGCGTTGGCATTATTGCCATTCCTTTGGCGATGGCATTGGCGATTGCCAGTGGTGTGCCGCCGCAATATGGCCTGTACACGGCCATTATCGCAGGTTTTATTATTCCGCTTTGTGGTGGTTCCAGGTATAGCGTCTCCGGACCAACCGCTGCTTTTGTGGTGATTTTGTACCCAGTGGCGCAAAAATACGGCCTGGCTGGTTTGTTACTGGCCACCATGCTATCAGGTGGTTTGCTGGTGCTGATGGCCACTTTACGACTTGGGCGCTTTATTGAATACATTCCGGAAGCGGTCACCTTAGGTTTCACCGCCGGCATTGCTGTGGTGATTGCAACTTTGCAAATCAAAGACTTATTTGGTTTGCAGCTCGCCAATATGCCGGAACACTACATCGAAAAACTGCACGCCCTAATGTTAGCTGCAGATACCGCTCACTGGCCCAGTCTGGTCGTTGCCGTTGTCACTTTGCTGACGATGCTAAAATGGCCAAAACTCAATACCGCTATTCCTGCGCATTTACCTGCGGTGTTAGCCGGCACGCTTGCTGCGCTTACGCTCGGTTGGTTTGATTTTCCGGTTGAAACCATTGGCAGTCGTTTTCAGTACACCGATGTCAGCGGTGCGATCGCTGCCGGTATTCCTGATATGTTGCCGAGTTTTATCTGGCCTTGGCAACAAGCCGGTGCCGATGGTGGGACGCTGGTCTGGAGTTCGCAGATGGTCAAAGACTTGCTAGCAGCGGCTTTTGCGATGGCGATGTTAGGCGCTATTGAATCTTTACTTTGCGCAGTGGTGCTGGATGGCATGACCGGCCGGCGCCATAGCGCCAATAGCGAATTGCTGGGCCAGGGCATTGGTAATCTGCTGACGCCGTTTTTTGGCGGTATTACCGCAACTGCAGCGATTGCCCGTTCAGCGGCCAATGTTAAAGCCGGTGCGCAGTCGCCACTTGCGGCGATGATCCATGCTTTAGTCGTATTGCTGGCGCTGTTGGTATTGTCAAAATGGCTGGCTTATTTGCCGATGGCGGCCATGGCTGCCTTATTGCTGATGGTGGCCTGGAATATGAGTGACGCTGCTAAAGCGCTGCATCTTATCAACACCGCGCCGCGCAGTGATATCTGGGTGTTTAGTGTGTGTTTTTCTTTTACTGTGTTGTTTGACATGGTGGTCGCTATTACCTGCGGCATTATCTTTGCGGCCTTGTTGTTTGTGCGCGAAGTGGCTGAAATGACCAAGGTTTCCGATGTCACCGACAGCCCAAAACTGGTACCGGACAAACTGGCTGACGGCATCAAAGTGTTCCGGATCAGTGGCCCACTGTTTTTCGCCGCGGCGGACAGGGTATTTGCCGAACTGCTGGCGCTGAGCAAAAGCCAGCACTCAGTGGTGATAGTAATGGATGGTGTATCGGTATTGGACGCCGGTGGCCTGGTGGCGCTGGATAAGTTTATCAGTGCTTGTGACCACGCCAACTGCCAAATTTTGCTCGCCGACTTGCAATTTCAGCCGCTGAAAACTTTGGCCAAAGCGAAAATCCGGCCGGTGGAAGGTTTGCTGGCGTTTTATCCGACGTTGACCGAAGCGCTGAAAGACTTGCCAAGCCGCGAGCAACAATGGCGTGATGCTGAGCAAAATACATTACAGGATTCAGGGCTTTAACTTACCTTCGCTGTAGGCGTAGCAACAAGTTTGCGGCGGAACAATATCTGGCAGAACAATATCTGGCGGAGCTAAATGTGCAGAACAGCCCCCGACTGTCGTCGAAAAATCAGTTATTTTCGACTAGCCTTAACTACAAGTAAGCGCCGACAACATCTTATGCTGGATCTTGATGCAATAAGCATTAATTAATATTAATTCACAAAAACAGCATAATAATTCTTGAAAGTGCATGAACGACCCATTACACTGGCCGCATCTGTTCTGGCGTGGCCATTTTTGATTATTTGTTTTTTGGAGATCGACCGCTAATGTCGTCTGAGTTGCCTGTCCAAACCCCGAGTTCTTTAATAAAAGCTGCAGTACTTGGTGCCGCCGGTTATAGCGGCGCTGAACTCTGCGCTTTATTAACCAGAAACCCTTATTTTGAGCTCTGCTTTGCTTATGCCTCTGCCGGCCGCAAAGCAGAGCCTTTTTCTTCGCTTTACCCACGTTTCCAGCAACAAGTGGATGTGTTAGTTGAACCCTGGACGGACGATGAAATCGCGCGGATCTCCGGGAAAGTTGATGTGGCCTTTTTAGCGCTGCCGCATGAAGCCAGTGAAGAAGTGGCGCCAAAACTGATGGCTGCCGGTATCGTCGTCGTCGATTTGTCGGGTGCTTTTCGGTTAAAACAGGCCGACCTTTATCCAAAATTTTATGGGTATGAGCATCAACACCCGGCTTTATTAAATGAAGCCGTTTATTCATTGATGGAATGGTTGGACAAACCATTGCCGCAGCTGATTTCAGTACCGGGTTGTTATCCAACCGCCTGTACTTTGGCGTTATTACCTTTACTCAAAGCCGGTTTAGTGGCGGATAACTGCATTCCGGTGATCAACGCCACCAGCGGCGTGTCTGGCGCGGGTCGCAAAGCAGCATTGAATACCTCGTTTTGCGAAGTGGGTCTGAATGCTTATGGCTTTTTCAAACATCGGCACCGGCCTGAAATTGAACAGAATTTAGGGCGTAAAGTGGTGTTCACGCCACATTTAGGTAACTTTAAACGCGGTATTCTGGCCACCAGCGTGGTGACATTAAAAGCCGGCGTCACCGCTGAGCAAGTCAAAGCAGCCTTTGTTGAGGCTTATACCAATAAACCGCTGGTGCGGTTAACCGCAACCTCGCCAAATGTCGCGGATGTCGACGGCACGCCATTTTGCGATATTTTCTGGCAGCAAGACGGCGAGCAATTGGTGGTGGTTTCAGCCATTGATAATTTGCTCAAAGGCGCCGCCGCCCAAGCAATGCAAGCTGCTAACGTCAAGTTTGGCAAAGCTGAAACTGCTGGTTTATTCGCTTTTGCGAAAGCAGGAGTGTTGTGATGAGCGAACTGCTGCAAACAAGTGCAAAAACGCCGTTAGTGTTAAAAATGGGCGGTCGGCTGCTGCAGGACAACAATGCTTTAGATGCTCTGCTTAAAGTTGTCGCTGAACTTGCCACCCACTACCCGATTGTGCTGGTGCATGGCGGTGGTGATCAAGTTGACAGTTGGCTGGCTACTTTTGGCTTTACTACCCAAAAAATTGATGGTCAGCGCGTGTCGCCGAAAGAGCAAATGCCGGTGATTACTGGCGCTTTGGCCGGTGCAGTGAATAGCTTAATGGTATCTCGGGCGCAACTACAAGGCTTAAAAGCGGTAGGTTTAACCTTAGCCGCCGGTAACAGCATGAAGTTTGAAATCAATACCAAACTGGGTGCAGTCGGCATTGCTAAGGCCAACGATGGCACCTTAGTGAACACCTTATTGCAAAGCGGTTTTGTGCCGGTATTTAGCTCGATTGGCCAAAGTGATGCAGGCGATTTACTGAATGTAAACGCTGACTTAGCGGCAGCGGCGATTTGCCAATTGGTGCAAGGACAGCTGGTGTTATTGACCGATGTGCCGGGTATTCTCGATGCCGAAGGCAAGCTGATTAGCACGTTGGATGGCAAAGGCGCTCAAGCGCTGGTCGACAGCGGCGTGATTAAAGGCGGCATGAAAGTGAAGTTAGATGCGGCGCTGGAAACTGCAGCGGCGCTACGACGATCGATCGTTGTTGCCGGGTGGCAGCAACCCAATGATTTATTAAAACTGATGCAACAACAAGCAGTCGGAACTTGTATCAGTGAATAAGGGGGCGTTTCGAAGTACCGGGAAACCCTCAACCCCACTGAAATCCGCTACAACGAAGGTCTGACATTGTTAGACCGACGGGCCGATTTCCCCAATAAGGAAGCCGCAGCGCGGTCGAGCAGTGTGAGTTATGAGTCAATTAAAACAGCTGTTATGTTTAGCTGAACTGGATCAACAACAATTGGCGGGCTTGCTGGATTTAGCCCTGGAAATTAAACAACACCCAAACAACTACAGCACTGCGCTCAAGGGCAAAAGTATTGCGTTGTTGTTTGAGAAACCGTCCTTGCGCACCCGGGTCAGCTTTGATGTTGGCATCAACAAATTGGGCGGACATAGCGTGTACCTGGACCAGCAAAATGGCGCCATGGGTGTACGCGAGTCGGTGGAAGATTTCGGTAGTAATTTAGCCTGCTGGACCGACGCAATTGTGGCGCGGGTGTATTCGCAGCAAAGCCTGATTAAACTGGCGCAAAGCAGCAAAAAGCCGGTGATTAACGCCCTGAGTGACTTGTATCATCCGTGTCAGGCGCTGGCAGATTTGCTGACGCTCAAAGAGCAATTTGGTGATTTATCCAAGGTGCATCTGGCTTTTGTTGGTGATGGCAATAACGTCTGTCACTCGCTGATGTTAGGCGCAGCCATTATGGGCATGACCTTAACTGTGGTGACGCCACCTGGCTTTGGTCCGGATGCGCATGTGCTGTTAAAGGCGCAGGCGTTAGGCCAGGAAAGTGGTGCCAAGCTGACGTTGAGTCAACATGTGTCGTCTGCCTCTGGTGCTGATGCCATTTATACCGACACCTGGATGTCGATGGGGAACAAAGCGGATCCGGCTGTGGTCGAAAAAGTCTTTGCCCCTTATCAAATTAATACCGCGGTGATGCAGCGGCTGGCAGTGAAAAACTTTATGCACTGCCTGCCAGCCCATCGTGGTCATGAAGTGACCAGCGAAGTGCTGGACAGTGATTATTCCCTGGTGCTGCAGCAAGCGGAAAACCGTATGCATGCGCAAAATGCCGTTTTAGTAAGTTTATTTGCCTGAGGCCGAACATGAGTGATGTAAAACAAAACGTGAAAAAAGTGGTACTGGCGTATTCCGGTGGTCTGGATACTTCGGCCATCGTGCCTTGGCTCAAAGACAACTATGACTGTGAAGTCATTGCTTTTGTTGCCGATGTTGGCCAGGGCGCTGAAGATTTGGCTGGTGTCGAAGAAAAAGCGATTAAATCTGGCGCCAGCAGCTGCTACATCGTTGATTTACGCGAGCAATTTGTCAAAGAAGTAATTTACCCGACACTCAAAGCGGGTGCAGTGTACGAAGGCCAGTATTTACTGGGCACTTCGATGGCGCGGCCTATTATCGCCCGTGCTCAAGTCGAGCTGGCGCTGAAACTTGGTGCGGATGCGTTATGCCACGGTTGTACCGGTAAAGGTAATGACCAGGTGCGGTTTGAAGGCGCTTTTGCCGCTTTAGCACCGCAACTCAAAGTCATTGCGCCATGGCGTGAATGGGAGTTTAATTCCCGCCAGTCTTTACTGAATTATCTGGCCGAAAAAAACGTGCCGACCACAGCCACAGCGACCAAAATTTATAGTCGTGACGCCAACTTATTCCATATTTCACACGAAGGTGGCGAGCTGGAAAATCCGTGGAACGAGCCTTCAGATCAAGTCTGGATGTGGACCAAATCACCAGAGCAAGCACCGGATAAAGCTGAATATTTACAGCTAAGTTTTGAAAAAGGTGAACTGACCGCCATCAACGGCAATGCGGTAGGCGCGATTGAAGCCATTGAACAATTAAACGCCATCGGCTCTGAGCACGGCGTTGGCCGCATCGACATCGTTGAAAACCGTTTAGTCGGCATGAAATCGCGTGGTTGTTATGAAACACCAGGCGGCACTATTATCGTTGCGGGTCTGCGTGCACTGGAGTCCTTGGTCTATGACCGTACTTCATTGAAATATCGTGAAGAAGTAGGCCTGGAAGTTGCCCAATTGGTGTATGACGGTCGTTGGTTTACACCACTCAAAGACGCCTTGTTTGCTGCGTCTAACTCGCTGGCCGAACAGCTGACTGGTGATATCGTGGTGAAACTGTATAAAGGTCAGGTGACTGTGGCAAAACGCCGTTCACCAAACAGCCTGTACTCAGAAGCTTTTGCCACATTTGACGGTGACGAAGTGTATAACCAAAAAGATGCGGCCGGTTTTATCCGTTTGTATTCACTGGCCAGCCGCATTCGGGCGCTACACACTCAAGGTTAAACTGTAGCTGTCACCGGCGCTGGTTTGGAGCGTAGGAAAGAATCACACAGCGGTTTCGGCCGCTGTTTTTATATTTAGTATCGGAGACTTTTATCATGGCCATGTGGGGCGGACGTTTTCAGGAAGCCAGTCTGGATGAATTCCGGGCTTTTAATGATTCATTAGCCTTTGACTATTTATTGGCGCAACAGGATATCGCGGCATCGCGCAGCTGGGCCATTGGTCTGGCCGAAGCTGGCATTATCACTGCCGAAGAAGCGGCCTTATTAGACGGCGCTTTGGCCGAACTCGCAACGGAAGTCGAAGCTAATCCAGAGCTGCCGCTGCAAACCAAAGAAGAAGATATTCATAGCTGGGTCGAAGCCAAGCTTGGCGAAAAAATCGGCCATGCCGCAAAAAAACTGCATACCGGCCGTTCGCGCAATGATTTGGTCGCCACCGATTTGCGGCTGTGGAGCAAACTGAATGCCGGTTTAGTGCGTGATGCGCTGCAATCTGCCATCGGTGCTTTACTGACTTTCGCCCGCAGTCATGATGGTTTGGTGATGCCTGGTTTTACCCATTTACAACGGGCGCAACCGGTGTTGGTCAGTCACTGGGCTTTGGCGTATGTCGAAATGTTCCGTCGTGATCTGAGCCGCATTGATGATGCGCTCAAACGGATGGATGTGTGTCCTTTGGGCTGCGGCGCATTAGCGGGCACCGGTGTGCTGCTGGACCGGGTTGCGTTGGCTGAACGGTTAGGATTTGCTGCTGCGGCGCGCAATAGCCTCGATGCCGTGTCAGATCGCGATTATGTGGTAGAGCTTTCTGCTGCTGCCAGTTTGTGTTTAACCCATTTATCGCGCTTATCAGAAGATGTAATTTTCTTCTGCTCTGGCGAAGCGGGCTTTTTTAAACTGGGCGATGCGATTTCTTCAGGTTCGTCGTTGATGCCACAGAAGAAAAACCCCGATGTGTTTGAGCTCTTGCGCGGTAAAACCGGCCGGGTGCTGGGGCATTTAGTCGGTATTTTGCATGTACTCAAAGGCCTGCCGCTCGCTTACAACAAAGATATGCAGGAAGACAAACAAGGCTTTTTTGATTTGATGGCGACGTGGCAACAATGTTTGTTGGTGCTGGCGACGGTACTGCCGCATTTGTCGGTCAATGCCGGACAATGTCGTCGAGCTGCCGAACTTGGCTACAGCAACGCCACCGATTTAGCTGATTACCTGGTTGGCAAAGGCGTGGCGTTTCGCGATGCGCATGAACTGTCGGGTGAGTTGGTGTTAAAAGCCTCAGCCCAGCAAAAACCGCTGGAAGCTTTGTCTTTGGCTGAGCTTAAAGCTGTATCACCGCTGATTAGCGACGATGTGTATGCAGCACTCACCATCGAAGCCGGTCTCGCCAAACGTGCTGCACTTGGCGGGACTTCGCCAGAGCAAGTTGGAGCGGCTCTGACCAGCGCGGAGCAATGGTTTAGCACACTATAATGGTTGCAATGAACGTCAATGATTAACCGCTTCGTTAACAATTGACTCTGATCCCACCATTAACAAAGGCTGGCGGCGGCGTGACACAAAAATGCCGCCGTCGGCAATTTTCTTGGCTTGTTGTTTTGCCGCAGTGACCAGCGCAGAGACGTCATGATGACTGCGGCATTGCTGTGGGTCTGGTGAGACCAATCCTACCGCTAAGCTGAGTAGCGGATAAAAATGCTGGCCACCACTGCGATCATTGGCCGAAAACCCTTTGGCCGCCAGATGTTCGGGTTCGTAATAAAACAAAATCCGCTGTTGAAACTGGCTGACAATGCGACTGCAACAAGCTGTTGCCCCCGGATTGTCTTCATCTTCCGGAAATACAATAATAAAATCATCACCACCAATATGGCCGACAAAATCGCAATGGCTATTCACTTCCTGCTGGATCACATCTGCCAGCAACTGGATCACCAGATCGCCTTTGCTATAACCGTAAAAATCGTTGTAAGGCTTAAAGTGATTGAGATCCAGATATGCCACCGCAAATGGCTGGCTGCTTTGCAACAACTGATCAATATGGCGGTAAATCGGTACGTTACCCGGCAGCATGGTCAGCGGATTCGCATAACGCGCCAGCTGAACTTTATTGTCGCTGACTCGTTTTAACAACTGCCGGATGGAACTGACGCCAAGGTAATTTCCATCGCGGGTGACGATAAAAAACCAACTTTGGTCATCATCGGCCGACGCCGACACCAACTGACTCACTTCATCCAAAGAAGCTTGTTCATCGACAATAATCGGATTGTTATCCATGCCATCGCGCACCGGTTTTTTCTCAAATAACGAGCGGCCATATGGCTGCGAGAATTTCTCGTACAACGCTACTTTACTGATAAGGCCAACCGGTTTTTCCCCTTCCAGCACTGCCAGACAATGTAATTCAGGACGTTTTTGAAAAATTTCAAACACCTGACTGCTGGGTGTTTGGGCAAAGATGGCCATTTGATCCATCACCAATGGTAAAATCGAGTCGGCATAACTGACATTGCTGCTGGCTTGGCTGAGCAACAAATGATGTTGTGGGTGTTTTAAAAAACCAGCTGCGGGACGGCCAAGCAAATAGCCCTGACCTAAGTCGGCGCCCAGTTCGCGGCACAATAATAACTCTTCGCTGGTTTCAATGCCTTCAGCCACCACTTTAGAGCCAGTGGCTTTGGCCAGCGCAATGATGTTTTTGACAAAGGCCTTTTTGGTCGGGTCGCGATGCACTTCGTCGATAAAATAGCGGTCAATTTTGACGATCTCTGGTTTCAATTCCGACCAAAGTTTGAGCCCGGAAAAACCACTGCCTAAATCATCAATCGCAATTAAAAAGCCTAACTCACGATAATGACAAACCGCAGTCAGCAATAAATTGGCGTCATCGACCTGATATTGCTCAGATAACTCAATCACCACCCTTGATGGATCAAGCCCGGATTGCTGGATCAGCTGTTTGGTGAGACCGGTTGGATGATCAGAAGTGAGTAATAACAGCGGATTGACGTTTAAAAACAACAAACCTTCAACTTTCGCCGCGGCAAAAGCACTGATGCTGATTTTACGACAGAGCATTTCCAGCCGTTCCAGCAAGCCAAAAGTCATCGCACTTTTAAATAACAATATCGGCGAATGCAAAGGACTATCGGACGGCCCGCGGATCAAGGCTTCATAGCCCACCAGCTCACCGCTGGTTAAAGATAAAATCGGCTGAAACAATGGTGTCAGCAACTGCTGATCCAGAATATGCTGCAGCTCGGCCAGATGATCATTTAACGGCATGACGATCCCTTTTGATTACCAGCCATGCTGGCAGTACCACGAGCTTAGCTATGTACCATTGGGGTATGACATTTTTATGAACATCCGTCAGGTGACTGATTTAAGGCTACGAAAGGAGGTTGGTCACAACAGAAATGATCTGCTGGATCATCAAGCTGAAACAATCACTTGCGAAGCTTTATCGTCTCTGCAAATCATAATTGACAACAACAGGATCAATTTTGCGATCCATGCTGCTTTTTTTTCGGGCAAAACCGAATAATTTCCTGTATATTGTCGCACTATTTTCAAACCCTAGCTTATCGAGATGACTATGTCAGCAGATTTATCCTTATACAGAAATATTGGTATCTTCGCCCACGTTGATGCCGGCAAAACCACGACTACCGAGCGTATCCTGAAACTGACCGGTAAAATCCATAAGATAGGTGAAGTTCACGAAGGTGAATCTACGACTGACTTCATGGTACAAGAAGCTGAGCGCGGTATTACTATCCAGTCAGCAGCTGTTACCTGTTTCTGGAAAGGTCACCGTTTCAACGTTATCGATACCCCAGGCCACGTTGACTTCACCGTTGAAGTTTACCGTTCTCTGAAAGTATTAGACGGTGGTATCGGTGTATTCTGTGGTTCTGGTGGTGTTGAACCTCAGTCAGAAACCAACTGGCGTTATGCCAACGACGCGAAAGTATCGCGTCTGATCTTCGTTAACAAGTTAGACCGTATCGGTGCTGACTTCATCCGCGTAACAGAACAAGTTAAAAACGTCCTGGGCGCACAACCATTAGTGATGACTCTGCCAATCGGCCGCGAAGAGACTTTCGTGGGTGTGGTTGACCTGCTGACTGAAAAAGCTTACGTGTGGGATGATTCTGGCAAGCCAGAAAACTACGAAGTAATTGATATCCCAGCGGATATGGCTGATGACGTTGCGATGTACCGTGAGCAGTTAGTTGAAACTGCTGTTGAGCAAGATGACGACCTGTTAATGGCTTATATGGAAGGCGAACAACCTTCTATCGAACAGATCAAAGCTTGTATCCGTAAAGGTACCCGTGAACTGGCATTCTTCCCAACTTACTGTGGTTCTGCCTTCAAAAACAAAGGCATGCAGTTACTGTTGGATGCAGTTGTTGATTATTTACCATCTCCAACTGAAGTTAATCCACAGCCACTGACGGACGAAGAAGGCGCTCCAAATGGCAAATACGCCATCGTATCTGCAGATGAGCCATTCCGCGCTTTAGCATTCAAAATCATGGACGACCGTTTCGGCGCCCTGACCTTTATCCGGATTTACTCTGGTGTTCTGAACAAGGGTGATACCCTGATGAACTCATTCACCGGTAAAACTGAACGTATCGGCCGGATGGTTGAGATGAACGCGAACGACCGTACTGACCTGACCACTGCTCAGGCTGGTGACATCATCGCTTTAGTAGGTCTGAAGAACAACACGCAAACTGGTCACACCCTGTGTGATCCAAAACACGAATGTACTTTAGAACCAATGATCTTCCCAGAGCCAGTAATCTCTATCTCTGTCACACCAAAAGATAAAGGTTCTGTTGAGAAAATGAGTATCGCCATCGGTAAGATGGTGTCAGAAGATCCAACTTTCCGCGTAGAGACTGATGTCGATTCAGGCGAAACGATTCTGAAAGGTATGGGTGAACTGCACTTAGATATCAAAGTAGACATCCTGAAACGTACTTACGGTGTTGAATTAGTTGTTGGTCAACCACAGGTTGCTTACCGCGAAACTATTACCCGTGAAGTTGAAGATAGCTACACGCACAAGAAACAATCTGGTGGTTCAGGTCAATACGGTAAAATCGACTACCGTATTCGTCCAGGTGAGCAAGCTTCAGGCTTCAAGTTCATCTCTTCTACCGTTGGTGGTAGCGTTCCAAAAGAATTTATGCCAGCCATCGAGAAAGGTTTTGCTTCAATGATGAGCACTGGTACTTTAGCAGGCTTCCCGGTATTAGACGTTGAAGTTGAAGTATTCGACGGTGGTTTCCACGCAGTTGACTCATCAGCCATCGCGTTCGAAATCGCTGCCAAAGGCGCTTTCCGTCAGACAATTCCTAAAGCTGGCGCGCAACTGCTTGAGCCAATCATGAAAGTTGACGTGTTCACTCCGGAAGACCACGTAGGTGATGTGATCGGCGACTTAAACCGTCGTCGTGGCATGATCTCTGGTCAGGAAGCTGGCGTCACTGGCGTTCGGATCAAAGGCGATGTACCACTGTCTGAGATGTTCGGTTATATCTCTACCCTGCGTACGATGACTTCTGGCCGTGGTCAGTTCTCGATGGAATTCTCTCACTATGCTCCATGTCCACAAAACGTGGCTGACGCTGTGATCCAGAAAGAAAAAGAAAAGAAAGCTGCCGCTGCTAAAAACTAATTAGCCGTTAGCTAGAAAGCCCCGCTGGTGTGAACCGCGGGGCTTTTTTATCTTTAGCTTATATCAGCTATTAATCAAACCGGACAATCATCCCAGAACCGGCTCCGCTGGTCACAAAAAACCACCACTCCAGGCTGTATTGTTTTAACTTATAATTCGTCTTCGCGTATTTTTTGCAGTAAACCACAGCAGCCATCGCTACATTGCAGATCCGACACTGAAGGATTAAAGTCAAAACTTATGGAGATAGTTGCAATGAAAACAGCTACTTATACATTTTTCATCATGACGGCTTTTGCCGGCATTATGCCTGCTACAGCAGACAACGATTTACTCCTGCCAACCAGACTTATCAAAAACGAGCAGCACTCTTTTTACACCAAACAAGATGTGTGCGAGCACAGTAAAAAAACTGCACCAGCCAAAAAAGCGGCGATGGTCATTGTGAAAACACATTATTGCGACAAAAGCTCGCAAGTTTGTTTAAAAACCACGTCACTGGTTGCCGATCGGGCTAATCATTTTGTGCACGACAATTTCACTGTCTATCAATCCCGCTTTGAAAGTCAGCGTCGGAAGATCACCAATTCCGGTGAAAAGTCGATTCGCGATGAATGGGATAAAGATGACAGTGGGCCAGAGTTTTATATTGTGGACGTACAAAGCTGCGAAGTTTTATTCAGAGATTATGCATACACTGTCTACCAACAAGGCATGCACCGGGCCAACCAGGCTGGCACCCATTTAGATTTCGAGGCAAATTATCGGGCGTTGCGCCAGCTGCTGTTGCAGGACGAAGCTGTACACACACTGTTGGGCAACAAATACCAAAATCTGGATGAGTCCCAAATTCAGCAAGAACTTGCGCGGGCACAGCTGATTCGTCAACAGCATGGGCAAAAATCATTGGTGGAAGTGATGGCCGCTGTTGATATGCAAGACGCGCAACACGGCTTAGAATATCAAGCCAAATAGATACTCAGAGCCGGTGATGATGAAGAAGGTTATATTCGAACGGTAACACCGGCCACTTCCGTGACAGTTCTGGGTTCAGCACGCTCAATAATTTTCACCAGCACCGATTGAATGGTTTCATCTTCACGCACATCGCTGTGACCACTAAATTTCTGCACCTGCGCCTCAGCGCCAGCCTCCGCCAGAAAAATTACATCCACTTCAGTGGCACACTCCGCAGTAGCACCAAAATACGCTAATGAAATCAGAGGATAACCATCAAAACCCTTTTTCACTTGTTTTGCGATACGTTTTTTCGCTTTATCCAGATTCATGTTTTTTCCTGTTGCGGGATAACTTGAACTTAGTGTACCTGAAAGTTTGGTCGGAGACTGAGGCAACGTTGCGGATCTTTTACTTTAGCAATCACCATTGCACGCCGTAAACCGTTTGGATTCCATAAAGCAAAAAAGCCCAGTCGTTAGACTGGGCCTTTTTGGCTTTATTGGGAGCCTTGATGCCCTTCGCAGAGCTCAGGGCCGTTCAGCTTTCGAAACGCAAAACTGTTTGCGTTTCGAAAGCCCAGCTTCACTGTACTACTCTCCAGGTACTTCACCGCCAGAATCG
>Ga0115550_1000110_pt1 | contig 81466 bp, 79 predicted proteins | sample COGITO_mtgs_1005_FD_87177 | JGI IMG/M metagenome (GOLD analysis project Ga0115550, IMG submission 87177) | Pelagic marine microbial communities from North Sea - COGITO_mtgs_100511 | ecosystem: Environmental > Aquatic > Marine > Epipelagic | place: Germany:Helgoland, sampling site Kabeltonne...
AATCCTATTAGCGCCACGCCGAGGCGCACTATGGAGGGAAGCGGATTAAACAGCATGCTCGCCCTCCCAACCCCGATTGATTCGCGCCAGCAGCACACTGGCCACAGTGTTGCCAATAAAGACCAGCAGGGTGCAAAAAAGCACTATGCCCATCAGCAAGGGGATATCTCCCCGCAGCCCCGCATCCACGGTCGCCTGCCCGAGCCCCGGATAAGAGAAAACCTTCTCCGCCAACAGCGACCCGCCGATCAGCTCACCGAGGGAGGCAAACTGCAGGCAGAGCGCCGGGGTCAGGGCGTGGCGTAACACATGGAAGCGCAGCATGGGCCAGCCGCCATCTCCCTGGGCGCGGGCGTAGCGGATAAAGTCGCTCTCCAGCACCTCGGCCACCCGCCCCCGGGTATGCAGGGCAATGTTGCCCACCCCGAGCAGCGCAAGCGTGGTCACCGGCAGCAGCAGATGGCGCAATCGCATCAGCCAGTCCGCCTCATCGGCAGAGAGCCCCGGCGTCCAGGCGCAGCAGACCGGCAATAGTGGCCAGTGCACCGCAAACAGGGCAAGCAGCAACAGACCAACCCAGAAAGTGGGCAGGGAGGCGAGCAGGTAGGCAAAGCGGCAAATAAGACGATCAGGCCAGCGGTTGAGATAGCGACCGGCGCACAGTCCCAGCAGGATGCCGAAAAAACCGGAGAGCAGCCAGGCCCCCGCCAGCAGCAGGAAGGAGGCGGCAAAGCGGCTGCCGACCACCTGTGCCACAGGCGCGTTGTAGAGCATGGAGTAACCGAGATCCCCCTGCAGCACCTGGGTAAACCAGTGCCAGTAGCGCAGCCAGAGCGGCTGATCCAGCCCCCAGCGAGCGGCAATACGGGCGTACTGTTCCGGAGGCACATGGAGCAGATCGTTGCCGATATAGGCCTTGATGGGATCAATGGGGGAGTAGCTGAGCAGCACAAAGGTGGCGACAGAGACCAGACACAAGAGCCCTGCCAGACGCAGCAGGGCTTTTAGCAACAGATAACCGGAATGACTCAAGGGCGAACTTAGCGGCACGTCCACCGCCAGTCAGAGAGGTTGTTGAGCAGGGACCAGCTACCGTGAATTTCCGGCGCCCCCTTGCCAAGGTCGATGCAGCGGTTGGCCAGATACGTGTGCTGCACATTGAGCAGCCAGGCCCAGGCGGCATCCCCCTGCACCCCGGCGCCGCTCTTGCCATCCCACTCCACCTGCTGCCAGAACGGCACGGCCGCCTGCCAGTTCGGGGCATCCAGCGCCTGCTTGAGGTGGCCATCCACCACAGGGTTGCTGTAGTAGCCCGGGTTGTAGAACTCAACGCCGCCCGAACCACTCTGGTAGTGGTGATAGAGCTCCATGGGATCCAGACTCCCCCACCCCATCAGCACCGGATTGGCGTGCATCTCGCGCTCCACCTGCTCCCAGCTGCCGGATTTGAGGCTCACTTCGAGACCGATGGGTTTGAGCATGGCGCGCACCGCTTCCGCCAGATCCCGGCGGGTACTGTCGCCACTGGTGTACCAGAGGGTAAAGGCGGCGCGCTGGTCACCCTTGTGGCGAATGCCATCGCTGCCCATCTTCCAGCCAGCCTCGTCGAGCAGGGCGTTGGCATGGGCGACATCGCCGTCCTTGAAGGCGGTGGCTTTGTTCAGCCAGGGCAAGCCTTCCACCGCGCTGTAAGCGGGGATGGCGTGCCCTTCCAGCAGCTGATCGGCCAACAACTTGCGGTCGATGGCATAGTTGATGGCGCGGCGCACCGCCACATCGGCGGTCACGTCGTTGCCGATGGGATAACCCTTGGCATCCTTGCCGCCCGCAGGCGGAATGGGGAAGACGATGCCGCGGTTCTCCACGCTCGGCCGTACCCACAGCTTGAGCGAGGCAGGCACGGTGGGCGCTAGCGAGGGGGGAATGCGCACCAGATCGAGCTGGCTGCTCTGGGCAGCGGCATAGGCGCTCTCTTCATCGATAAAGACAAACACCAGCCGTTTGAAATCATTGTTGCCACCGGCGTAATAGGGGTTCGCTTCCACCACCAGTTGCTGACCGGGCAGGAAGCTCACCAGCCGGTAAGGGCCGGCGCCGACAGGCTGTTGGGCGTACGTCTTGGCGTTGTAATCGTGCTTTGACACTATCCCCAAGGATCCCAGCACATTGACGAAGGTGCTCTGGGGGGCGCTCAAGACGATGGCGACCTCGGTGGGCGAGACCACTTTGGCCGAGACAAAGTTGCCCATGTCGATCTTGCCGCCGCCCTTGGCTGCGCTGTTATAGGTAAAGGCCACATCCTCGGCAGTCAGGGGCGCGCCATTGGAGAATTTCAGGTCGGGCTTGAGGGTAATGAGCCACCCCTTGCCATCCTTGTTCGGTGTCACCGATTGGGTGAGCAGATCCTGCCAGCTGAGATCTGCGTTCTGCTTGAGCAGCGGGCTGTGCAGCAGCAGGTAGCTGCCGTGACTCCAGCCAAGCAGGGGGTCAAACCCTTCGGTGGGCTCGGCGCCGATAGCGAGTTTGAGTTCGGCAGGCACAGGTTGGGCGGCCAGTACGGAGTGAGAGAGTCCGCTTGAGAACAGGGCCAGTAAAGTGGCCGCGACGACAGGCACACCCTTGCGGCGGCCATGGCATTGAATGGTCATAAGATTCCTTGTTCGTTTGTACCACTCACCTCGAAGAAAAACGTCAAACGAAGAAGCGAGTGAGGGGCCAAAACGGGCCCCTATTCTAAACTTGATTTCGCGTGAAACCTAGCGGCTATGCCGGTTGGCCACGACGAGCACCAAACAGCCGTCTGCGCCCCAGATCCACGCCGACGGCACCTTGCTGCAGCGGCAAGGAGTGCAGCATCTTGAGGGTACTGCTCACCAGCGAGCGCCCCTGCTCGGCCCCGAGATGGGGATCGAGCGGTGACATCAGAGAGCAGGCCAGCAGCTGTCCCGTCTCGGGCAATTCACCCACCATAAAGGTCATGTTGCCGCAGGGGAGCTGCAGGGCGAGCCGATCGCTGCTGCTGCGCACCGGCCAAAGCTGATCCGGCCCCGGCAACACCACCAGGCTCAGCATCCAGGGGGTGAGCACGCAGCCGAGCCACTGCGCTTCAAACAACACGCACTCGGCCACTATGGGCATGGTGGCGTGATAGAAGGGCAGCCCTTGCATTTCTTCGCGGGCGATCCGCTCGTACTGGGCTACCAGCAGGGGCGCGGGATTGCTGGCAAAACCGGCAAACTCCTGTACGGCATCAACCTCGCTTAAATGGGACTGCGCCATAAACCCTCCTGCTCTTGTTTTGCCTTTTCCTGTTCGGAAAGCGGCATTGCGGGGGCGCCAACGCTGGCCAGCAGGGTCAAAATCCGATCCTTCGCCTCCCCCATGGCCGCCGCCACTAGCGGGGTGAGGCCGATGCGGGGTTCGAGGGATTCAGGCTCTATGCCGATCAGGGTGAGCCGCTTGGGGGATTCCCCCGTCATGTGCAGCGCCGAGAGCACGTCCGCCAGCCCCAGCTGGTGCGGGGAGATCTTACGGCCAAACAGGGTCGGGATCTCCTCATCCTTCAGGGTCACTACTGTGCCCGGCGGGTTACCGCTGCGCACCGCATCCGCCAAAATGATGTGGTCGCGACTGGCCATGGCTTCCAGCAGCTCCATGCCGGCGGTACCGCCGTCCAGCAGCTCTATGCCGGGGGCAAAATGGTATTCGCGCCCCAGCGCCTCGACGATGCGCACGCCCACTGCCTCATCGCTCAAGAGCAGGTTGCCCACTCCCAGGATCAGGGTGTTCATCACAGCACCTTCACCTGAGTCACTTCGCCATTCTGGGTATCCACCACATGGACCGCGCAGGACATGCAGGGGTCGAACGAGTGGATGGTGCGTACCACCTCCAGCGGTTTGGCGGGATCCGCCACCGGCGTGCCCACCAGTGCCTGCTCGTAAGGGCCGGGCTCGTCATTGAAGTTGCGCGGACCCGAGTTCCAGGTCGACGGCACCACCGCCTGATAGTTGGCGATCTTGCCCTCCTTGATGACGATCCAGTGAGAGAGCATGCCGCGCGGCGCCTCTTCAAAACCCACCCCGCGAAACTCCTTGTCCACCGGGATCTCGGCCTTGATGTAGGCGGTGAAATCCCCCTTGCCGATGTTGTCGATGAGCGCCTTCCACTGGTGCGCCAGGGTGTCTTTCAGCACGCAGCAGCGCACCGCGCGGCCGATAATGCGCCCCATGGTGGAGTGCAGCTGCTCGGTCTTGATGGCAGAGCCGGTGAGTGCCTTGTAGATGCCGTTCAGCTGATCGAAGTGAGCCACCGTTTCCGGGTGCTTGGCAGCCAGTTTAACCAACAGATCTGCGAGCGGCCCCACCTCCACCACCTTGCCGTAGAAGGTAGGGGATTTGACCCAAGAGTACTTGCCATCATCCTGCCAGCCGGTGTAGCTGGGTTCGGTCTTGCCCTCCCACGGCTTGAGAGGCTCATCATCCTTGTACCAGGCGTGCTTGTTGCTCTCGGCAATGCCGTCCATCAGCCAGGCATCCTGATGGCTCTCGATGGGGCGATAACCCGCAAGATTGCCATTCTCGATATAGCCGCCCGGCATCAGGAAGCTGCCGCCGTCGGCGTCGGTGGGGAGCTCGGGCACGCTCAGATAGTGCTTGGCCCCCTGCCCCAGCGCCAGCCACTCGGGGTAGTGCGCGGCTATGATGGCGGCATCCACCTTGTAGACCTGCTCGATGAACTCGCCGAGCCGGTCAATAAAGCTCTTCACATAGAGCAGCCGTTCCAGGTTGAGCACACTCGGCGCATCCAGGTTGATGGGGTTGGCCACCCCCCCCACCGCCAGGTTCTGGATATGGGGCGTCTTGCCACCCAGGATGGCGACGATGCGGTTGGCATCGCGCTGGCACTCCAGCGCCTGCAGGTAGTGGGCCACGGCGATGAGGTTCACCTCCGGGCTCAGCTTCATCTCCTTGTGACCCCAGTAGCCGTTGGCAAAGATGCCGAGCTGACCGCTGGCCACCAGCGCGCGGATCTTCTCCTGCACCTTGGTCAGCTCTTCGGCGCTGTTGAGGGACCAGGTAGACACCCCTTTGAGGATGTCCGCCGCCTTTTGCGGATTGGCCTCAAGCGCCGCCGTGATGTCCACCCAGTCCAGCGCCGAGAGCTGGTAGAAGTGGACTATGTGATCGTGGATGTTGTGGGCCGCGATGATGAGGTTGCGGATGAACTGTGCATTGACCGGCACCTTGGCGCCGATGGCGTTCTCCACCGCCCGTACCGAGGCGATGGCATGGATGGAGGTGCATACCCCGCAGATCCGCTGCACTATCATCCAGGCATCGCGCGGGTCGTTGCCCTTGACGATCTCCTCCATACCGCGCCACATGGTGCCGGACGACCAGGCTTTGGTGACTTTGCCGCCTTCGATTTCGCAGTCGATACGCAGGTGCCCCTCAATGCGGGTGATGGGGTCTATGGTGATACGTTGGCTCATACGTTGGCTTTCCCTCGGGCCTGATAATCTTGGTGAACACGTTCAAGTGATGGCAGTACCGGCAAGAGCCGGATCAACAGCAAATAGGCACACACCTCGATGGCGACGAAGCCCAAGGAGATCAGCACCTCCTCCGCGGAGGGGAAGTAGTGGTAGCCATTGCCGGGGTTGAAGGCGAGCAGGGAGTAATCCAGTCGCCAGAGGGCAGCGCCCAGCAGCATGCTAAGGGCGCCCAGGAACAACATGCGCGAATCCCGGCGGCTCTTGTCCCAGTGGAACACCAGCAGCGGGAAGATCATCAGCGCAATCTCGCTCCAGAACATGATGGAGAAGCGGTTGAACTCGGAGAGATAGGCCGACTTGTCATTGATGACGATCTCGGCAAAGCGCAGCGCCACAAACAGGATCAGGAAGATGTCGATCACCTGGGTCAGCTTGTAGAACAGCGACTTCTCGTTGGGGCCACGCCCCGCCAGTCCCGCCTGTACCAGGGATCCCTCGAACACCACGATGGAGAAGCCCATGATGAATGCGGTCAGCAAGGAGAAGACCGGCAGCAGCTCGTAACTTTGCCAGAGCGGATGGATCTTCTCCCCCGCCACTATCATCAGGGAGCCCATGGAGGACTGGTGCATGGTGGGCAGCAGGGCACCCAGCGCCAGCACGAAGAACATGATCTTGTTGAGGCGAATGAGTGAGGCCTTCCAGCCAAACTTTTCCAGCAGCACGGGCGCGAACTCCAGCGCCATCACCCCGATATAGATGGTCATGCAGACCGCCGTCTCGAACAGCACAGAGGAGGTGTTGAAGTGGCCGGGCAGGTAGAAGTACGGCAGGTTCCAGTAACGCCCCACGTCTATGGTGATGGAGAGGCCCCCCAGCGAATAGCCGAACAGACTGGCCAAGAGCGCCGGTCGTACCAGGGGGTGATACTCGCCCCGGTTGAACACATAAACCGCCCAGGCCAATGCCCAACCGCCGCAGGCGAAACCGGTACCGATCAGCAGGTCAAAGGAGATCCACAGCCCCCAGGGATAACCCCCGTTGAGATCGGTGACCGAGCCCAGCCCGAAGAAGAGGCGTTTCAAGATCAACATGCCGCACAGCACGGCAAAGGGGGCCAGCACCAGCACCGGCCAGCTGACCAGCTTGCCGCCGAGCGGATACGCCTTGTGATTACTCATGATCCTTGCCTCCCTTTTCATGGCCCTGATTGCCCGAGCCCTGATCATGGCCATCGCCTTGATGGTGATCGTGGCCGTTCTTCTTGCTGTTGCGACGAATGAGCACAGAAAGACCGGTCAGCACCACCATGGGCAGCACCATCCCCTTGTAGAGGGTGTGCTGGATATGCTCGGAACGAGCACCGGAGGAGAGCTCCGGCAGGTCAGGCATGTCGAGCTTGGTGTAGGGCACCCCGGCCAGTACCAGCACCTGGGTACCGCCCCCCTCCTTCTCGCCATAGACGTAAGGCTGGTAGCTCGGCACCTCATGCAGGTAAGGGTCGTTGGCGGTAAGGGTCTGGCGCGGATAGGCGTATTCGCTGCCGGGGCTCGCCAGCAGGCGGCGCTTGGCCTCGGCCATCAGATCCTCGCGGGTACCGAAGATGACAGCACCGGTCGGGCATACCTCAACACAGCCGGGCAGCTTGCCCTGATTGATCCGCTCAAGCCCCTGCTGGTTACAGAGTTCGCACTTGTGGATCGCCCCCAAGGGGTTGTCGTAGTCATATTTGGGCACATCGAACGGGCAGCCCACCATGCAGTAGCGGCAACCGGTGCAGACGCTCGGGTCATAGTGGACTATGCCGGTTTTGGGATCTTTTTTAAGGGCCTGCACCGGACAGACGGAGACGCAGTTGGGATCGACGCAGTGCATGCACTGCTTCTTGATGTAGGCATAGCCATCCACCAGCTGATCCTTGTGCTCACCCGTGCCGCTCTGCCACACCTGAATGATGTTGTTGGTGTAGGGGGTCAGCTTGTCGTTGGTGGACCAGGTCTGTGCTCCCTCCGGATTGGACGGGTTGCCATTCAAACGCTGGCACTCCGCCACGCAGGCCTGACAGCCGACGCAGAGGGTGGAGTCGTAGAGCATGCCGAGCGACCCGGGAATGAGCGGCTTGTTCTTGGCCGCCGCCATGGCGCTGGCGGGCACACCGACCCCTGCCGCCAGTGCACTGGCGGAGGCAAATTTGAGGAAATTGCGTCTGTTCACGGTCATTCCTCCCGTGATGGGTGCTGCCCGGCTTCGTGGCGCTTCTGCTGGCAACCGAGTTCACGCACCGTCATCAGGCTCACCCCCACCAGCACCCCGAGGGCCCCCCCGATGAGACCCGTGGCTGTGGGCGAGGTATAGCCCCCCTCCTGGATCTTCACATCGGGTTTATCCACCCGCGGGGTCGGGTTCTCCACCTTGGCCAGCTGGAAGATCCCCTTGCTGAAACCCACCCCCTGCTCGTTGCAGCCATAACAGGGGTGGCCGATGCCGACCGGCCAGATGCCGCCGCCCACATCGCAGAACTCCAGGGTCGAGCAGTTGCCGTAGGTCTCCGGTCCCTTGCAGCCCAGATGGTAGAGGCACCAGCCCTGACGGTGGCCCTCGTCACCAAACTCCTTGGCAAAACGCCCTGCATCGAAGTGCGGACGACGTTCGCAGTTCTCATGGATAAGGCGCTCATAGGCAAACAGCGGGCGCTTCTTGCTATCCAGCGCTGGCAGCTTGCCGTAGGTGATGTAGTAGGCGACCGTGGTGAGGAAGTTGTGGGGGTTGGGCGGGCAGCCGGGAATATTGATGATGGGGGTGCCGATATTGCCGAGGGCCTCTTCGAGGCTGACGGCACCGGTCGGGTTGCTGCCGCTGGCAGGCACGCCACCCCAGGCGGAGCAGGAGCCGATGGCAATGACCGCAGCCGCATCGACGGCAGCACGGCGAATATGGTCGACGATGGGCTCAGCGGCCACCATGCAGTAGACGCCACCATCTTTGAGCGGAATGGAGCCATCCACCACCAGCACGTACTTGCCTTTATAACGCTTGATGGCGTTGTGCTTGTTCTCTTCCGCCTGATGACCAAAGGCCGCCGAGAGCACCTCGTGATACTCCAGCGAAATGGTATTGAGGATCAGGTTTTCGATGGTGGGGTGGGTGGCGCGCAACAGTGACTCGGTGCAACCTGTGCACTCCTGCGCCCCAATCCAGATCACCGGCGGTCGCTCGGGGCTGGTGAGCGCAGCAGCCATCTTGGCCACGGCATTCTGGCTTAGACCCAGGGTTGCGGCCATCCCGGCGCACAATTTCATAAAGTCACGGCGATTAATTCCATGAGCCGATAAAAAATTATCCTCGACCATTCTTCTTATTCCCGTTAGTGAGCACTTGTTTGATAAATGCTTAATGACGGAAATGCTAAGGACTCCCCTCTCCTCACGTGTTGATCTTTATCAAGCCACAGGGCATTACCAAAATATAAAACCCATCACCATTAATCAAAAAAACCATATGTAGCAAACTCTTAACTCTTCCAGCACCGGCTTACACAAATACCCACAAGGGGGTAATTAATGCTGAAATTGAATTAACAACATTAAAATTACACGTTAATTCTCGATGCTAAATATTCAGAGCGGATACCTGATCACACAAATTATCCCATGCAGGTGTTACTGACACTGAGTAATCCCGGTGAAAATAAACACCGCTACCAGATACACCTTTATTTAATGTAAATGAAATATTACTGAAGCGAACGGAGGTACCAATAAGACGCGCTATCATATGGCCAGGTATTTAATCGACAGGCATGAGAAGCTGACACGAAAAGCCTCAAAAGGGTCGTCCACTTGCTGCGCAGGCTCCTCCAATGGCGACAGCGTATCATAAGCACGCCAACCAATGACTCATACGAGAGCCGTCATCATTGTCTCGGAGGCCCTGCTTGTGCATATTGCCCTGTTCCAAATACCAGCGACATATCATCGCTCATCAACACAGGGTTTCTCGTATCAGGCATACAGAGATAATGGAGAAGAGGGGGGAAACCACTGTGGATTTTTCTCTTGTCGCTATGCCCCCTTGCGATCCTCCGGGAGCAATTCGTTTCCTGGCTGCAGACAGAAATAATTCCCCGACAAGAAAACGCGATATAAATCACCAGCCAAAAAACATTGGCAGATGAAAATGCCATGATTTTGTCAAAAAACGATTATTCATCATACACTATTTACCATTACAAGCACGACTGGTAACATAATTAAAACATAAGCAGGTGTATGTGCTAACAGTGTAGTGACCATGCCCCCCTACAAAGTCGCTACCTGTATTGAAGCAGTTCACCATGGAGGGCCCAGACAAACTGGCCGATATTTTATATCCATATACCGGTGATGGTTTATTTCTAAAATAGGTATTAGCTCGTCAGTACATGGCTGAATATAAAGATAATGCCTATGCCAATTAGATATTCAAATGACATTGTAAATCTTTAATCGCACAAGGAGTGCGATGACTGAATGACGTTTGCCAAACACGCCATGCTTATTGTGCTGCTGGCAATATCCATCTTCATTTTCATGGAAGAAATAACCCATCATGAATACTGTTACTGCCAGCATCGATGTGGATGCACTGCACCATAATTTTGCCGTTGTGCGGCTCCATGCTCCCCACAGCAAGATCATCGCAGTGCTCAAAGCCAACGCATATGGACATGGTCTGTTGCAAGTCGCCAATACCCTGTCTCAGGCGGATGCCTATGGGGTGGCGCGGATCGAAGAGGCGCTGGTTCTGCGGGCAAACGCCATCACCAAGCCCATCCTGGTGCTGGGTGGATTCTTCTCGGCAGAGGCACTCCCCCTGCTGGCGGCTCACGACCTACAGACCACCATTCATACCTGGGATCAGCTGGCACTGCTTGAGCAGACCGACCTGCCGACACCGATCACCGTCTGGCTCAAGCTTGATACGGGAATGAACCGGCTGGGGCTCAGGGCGCAGGATATTCCCGCCTTTGTCGAGCGGCTGGCCAACTGCAAGAACGTGGTGCAGCCCTTTCATCTCATGACCCATTTCAGCCAGTCCGACGAGCAGGACAGCCAAGCCACCCCGCAGCAGATCGAGGAGTTCAATGCACTCACAGCACGGATGCAGGGCGAGAGGGCCATGGCCAACTCGGCGGGGATCCTGGCCTGGCCAGACTCTCGCAGCGACTGGATAAGGCCGGGTATCATGCTCTATGGCGCCTCCCCCTTTGGCGGACAGCTGGCATCCGATCATGGTTTGCGTCCCGTCATGACCCTCAAGAGTCAGCTCATCGCCATCAGACCGTGCGAGCAAGGGGAGTCGGTAGGATATGGCGGCCATTGGGTGGCCCATCATGACACCACCCTGGGCGTGGTTGCGGTCGGCTATGGGGATGGATATCCACGCATGGCACCCCAGGGAACCCCCGTACTCATCAATGGTCGGCGGGTCCCCATAGTGGGGCGAGTGTCCATGGACATGATCACGGTCGATCTTGGGCCCGGTGCCGGTGACAAGACGGGGGATGAGGTGATCCTGTGGGGGGATGGCCTGCCGGTGGAGCAGGTGGCAGAAAAGATAGGAACCATCCCCTATGAGCTCCTGACCCGGCTCACGTCGAGAGTCGTCATCAAACCCGCCAGCAAGCGAGGCTTGTTGACGACAGCAAGCTGATGTGGCCTACATTGTCATCTCTCACTCGCACAATGGCGTACCTCCATCAGGCAGGCACTCCACCATTGAGGTGAATAAAACCGGCACCATCAATTTGCCTGGCGTGTGGCTGGCATCATGACCAGCCACCTTTTGCTGTCCTGTTGCATATTCCATGCGTCGATTCACGCGCGAGTCGCTGCATACAGCCGGCCCTGACACTCGATGTATGCATGCCTTCTCTGCCTCAGGATGCACAGATTGCCCGATTCCTACATGCAGATGCCACGTCGCGGCTGACAATATCTCCTCTGCCACAGCATCAGCCGGTGCATCTTCAGGCACAAAAAAGCCCCATGGATCTCATGGGGCTTTCTCAATTCATAGCGGTACGAAAGACATGACCAAATAGCATCGCACACAAGGGGGATATCGCAGAAAAATGGCACATCTGAAAGCAAAAAACCGACCATCAGGTCGGTTTCTTTAAATATGGCGGTGAGGGAGGGATTCGAACCCTCGATACGTTGCCGTATACACACTTTCCAGGCGTGCTCCTTCAGCCACTCGGACACCTCACCATATTTTTACTTTTTTGAAGTGGCTTTCAGAGCACGCTACGCGCGCTTTTTTGCCGACTTCGTCGGTGGGCAGCCATTCGGATACCTCACCAAATTTTGGTCTGTTGATTACAGTGTTCAGCCAACACTAGGTTCGCAGCACTGTTGCGCTGGAACGGGGCGTAATTTAGGGGAAAGCCCCGCCTGCGTCAACGGCTTTTTTCGCCAAAGAAACCGTTCGCACATTTAACGCACAAATCAATGCACAGATTCGGATCCGACCTGGATTTCAGGCAGATTCAGGAAGCCGAGGCGCTCGCATTCAGAGACCACTTCGTGGGTCGCGGCCGTAGTACTTTCAACGAACAACAGGAACTGCTCCACGGAGAGGCCCGCCTTGGTGAAGACGGTGTGACCGACGATGAGGCGCGGCAGGTTGTCGTCGATGATATCGAGGAACACCTTGAGCGAGGGGTATTGCATGTTGAGACGACCCAGTTCGGCCATCAGCGGCAGCAGCGCCGAAGGGCGCACTTCCAGTTCGGATGAAAACAGCAACCCTTCCTCTTCGACAAAGATCCGGCTCTCCTGAATGCCGTCGACAGACTGCAGGGAGACAATGTGGATGCCATGACACTGGTCGCAAACATAGTGCTCGATGCGAGCCTGCTGCAACCAACGCATTATCATTTCAGAGCTGGGGATATTCATCATTTCCACGACACGATAGGGATCAAGGGGCGCAGTCTAAACCAATTTTCCGGCAACCAAAAGTGCAGTGGCCGGATAAGCGAGGGCTCCGCTTCTTTTTGGCAAGCGCTATGCATATACTCAGCCCATTCTCGCACCACCTTCGCTCGACAGAAGGCCAGATGACCATCCAAGAAAAGTATCGCCTGCATCTGAAATCCCTCTCGGATGAACTGCTGACTCTGCAAAAGCCCATCCGTATTCTGGATGCCATCAAGTGGCCCCGTCATCTTCAGGCCGAGTTTCTGGCCAAGGGGGGACGAGAGTTGCCCGCCATCGGCCAGCACTTCTACGAAACCCTCCCCCTTGGCTTCGATCCACGCAACAAGTATCTGGAGCTCAAAGAGCTGAGGGACAGGATCCGCAGAAAGCTGGGCCCCCAGGACGATCTGGGCCGCATCCTGCAAGAAACGGTCGATCAGTACATGGTGGTGATCGAGATGCTCCGCCAGCGCGGGCAACCTGATTTCCTGCGCTACAGCCAATTGCTCTATGGCTCCGCCAGCGACCACCTGCGCGGCGATCGCAAGACCCTCAAGGAGCTGGGAGCCCGCTTGTGCGATATCTTCTCCCTGCCCGGTGCCCGTCATCTGGTGCGCCCCTACCCCAAGGAGTTTGAAGGGGAAGCGGCGGTCGCCAAGCTGCAGGGCAAGCTGTCGAGCTACTTCAGCGAGGGAACTGTGCAGGTCAAGTTGAGCGATGGCATTGTCTCGGATGCCGCCGCCGGCGGGGATTACATCAAGCTCAGCTCCCACGCCCGCTTCTCCGAGCTGGATCTGCAAGTGCTGGAAGTACACGAAGGCTGGGTCCACGTGGGCACGACCTTGAACGGCCGCCAGCAACCCTACGCCACCTGGCTCAGCGCCGGCTCGCCGCGGATCACCGCTTGTCAGGAGGGGCTGGCAGTATTGATTGAAACCCTCACCTTCAGCTCCTTTCCGGATCGGGCCAAACGCATCTCGGACAGGGTGATGGCCATCGACATGGCGGAGCACGGCGCCGACTTTGTCGAAGTGTTCCAGCACTTTGTGAAACAAGGCACCAGCGAGCACGATGCCTACAAGATCACTCAGCGGGTATTTCGTGGCGGCATGGTCGAAGGGGGGGCCTGCTTTACCAAGGATCTCTCCTACGTGCGTGGCTACGTGGAAACGGTCAACTTCATTCGCAGCGCCGTGCTGGAAGGGGTACCTGAAATCCTGCCCATGCTGTTCGTCGGCAAGGTGACGCTGGATGACATTCCAGTGCTCTATCAGCACTATCTGGAGGGCTTGATCGATGCCCCCCGCTATCTGCCTCCCATGTTTCGCGACCTCACCGGACTCTATGTCTGGTTTGGTTTCGCCTCCGGCATGTCTCTGGTGGACATAGGCCGGGTACAGCACCATTTTCGCCAACTGTTTCACCGCCTGCCGGTGGCCGACCCCATCATAGCGCCGGTGGATATAGAGATAGACTGAGCCGCGGGCGGCAACAAAAAGGGCGCCATAGAGGCGCCCTTGCTGTCATTCCTATCAGGCTATTTATATGCCCGCCCGGCCAGATAGTGCTTGCGGCACAGGGACACATAGCGATCGTTGCCGCCTATCTCCACCTGCTCCCCATCGCGCATCACCTGCCCTGCTTCGCTCACCCGTGAGTTCATGTGGGCCTTGTTGCCACACCAGCAGATGCTTTTGAGCTCCTCAAACTTGTCAGCGAGGCATAGCAGATGGTAGGAGCCGGGGAACAGCTCCCCCCGAAAGTCGGTCTTCAGGCCATAGGCGATCACCGGAATATCCTGCTCATCAACGATGCGGGCCAGCTGGTAGACCTGTTCGCGGGTCAGAAACTGGGCCTCATCGACGATGAACACATCGATGCGTTTTACTGCATGGCGCGCCTTGACCATGTCGAACAGATCGCAGGTATCACTGAACACCTCCACCTTCAACTCCAATCCAACCCGGGCACTGATCACCCCGGCGCCGAAGCGATCATCGATGGCCGGTGTCATGGCCAGGGGCTGCATGCCACGCTCCAGATAATTGAAGTGGGCCTGGATGAGCTGGGTGGATTTGCCTGAATTCATGGTGGCAAATTTGTAGTGCAGTGAAGCCATTATGCTGTTCCGAAACTGAATTTATGGGGCGCATGCTAACCAAAGCCCCGGACAAAACCAAGGGGCCTATGGGCCCCTTGCTCTTCAAGTGTGTTTTTTGTGCGTTATGCGGTGGCCAGCGCCGGCCGTGTTTTCGCTTTGCGCAGGTGATAAGTGGTAAACACCACGAACCAGAGCGCACTGACGCTAAAGCCCGCCAGCACGGAATGCATCAACCCCATGGCCAGGTAGCCGAGCGCGGCACCAAAGGCGATGGTCAGCGCATAGGGCAGCTGGGTCATGACGTGATCGATATGATGGCAACCGGCACCCGTGGCCGACAATATGCTGGTACTGGAGATGGGCGAGCTGTGATCACCGAACACTGAGCCTGCGAGTACGGCGGCCAGCATAGGCAACATCAGGCTGATGTCACTGGCGGCCGCCATGTCACCGGCCAGGGGCAACATGATGCCGAAGGTGCCCCAGCTGGTACCGGTGGCAAATGCCATGGCGCAGGAGAGGATAAACACCACAGCAGGCAGCACTTCGATCGGCAGGTTGCCGTTGGCCAGGGAAGCCAGATATTTACCGGTTTCCACATCCCGCACCACAGAGCCGATAGCCCAGGCAAACAGCAGAATAGTGATCGCCGGCAGCATGGCCATCACCCCTTGGGGCGCGGCCTTGATCCAGTTCTTGGCACCCAGCTTGAGGCGCAGCGCCAGGCCGATGGAAACCACCAGGCTGCACAGGGCACCGTAAACCAGAGAGGAGCCGACATTGGTGTTCTCGAACGAACCGAGCACGCTGAAGGGCAGCCCCTTCTCGCTCAGCACGGCAGCCCCTGAGTCAATCATGAAGTAGACGGTTGCGGCGGTCAGCGTCAGGATCGGCAGCACCATGTCAATCATGCCGCCATTGCTCTCCTCCGGGCTCTCCATATCCAGACCGATGGGACGGCCCTTGGATTCATCCCACAGCTTGCCTTCCAGCGCCCACTGCTCATGTTGACGCATGGGGCCGATATCGAACTGAAACGCGATTACCACCAGTACCATGATCAGGGTGAACACGGCGTAGAGGTTCATCGGGATCATCTCGACAAACGCAGCAATCGGGCTCTGCTCGGTCAGACCATGCGCCGCCATGATGCCGCCTACCAGGGCGATAATGTAGGCCCCCCAGGAGGAGATGGGCATGAGCACACAGACGGGAGCCGCTGTGGAGTCGAGCAGATAGGCCAGCTTGGCGCGGGAGATCTGGAAGCGATCCGTCACCGGACGGCAGATGGCTCCCACCGACAGACTGTGAAAGAAGTCATCAATAAAGAAGGCAAACACCATCATGCCGGTGAGCGCCTTGGCCCCCTTGCGGGTCTTGGCACGGCGCTCGGCCCACTCGGCAAAGGCGCGGGTGGCGCCGGAGACGCTCATCAAGCTGATGAGGCCACCCAACAGCAGCATGAACAGTATCATGTTGACGTTGTCACGATTGAGCGCGCCATCGACCCAGAAGATCTTGAGCACTGTGTTCAAGATGTAATGCAGGGAATCGAGGGGAGAAAACTGATTGAGCAGCAGGCTGCCGGTCAGGATCCCCGCCCCCAGCGACAGCAGGACGCGGCGGGTCAGGATCGCCAGGGCGACGGCCAACAAGGGGGGAACGACAGACCAACCTGAGTCGGCGTACTGAATGATGTCCATGATCTCTTTGCACCTAAAGACAGCAGGTGGAGATCTACCGAGAGGATAAAGAAACAAAACCCATGGGGAGGTTATACTCCTCAGCCCCTTCAGGTAGCGCTCCATAGTGGATGACTATGGCAGTCCTGCACCTGTTCGATGCAGAACCAGCAGCCCGGTATGATGGCCTGGCTACTTCGGCGCTGACTCCTTTCCTTGTGCATCACAGGCATCACCCTCCGCACAAGTAGTCATAGGCAGCGCGCCTCTACTTAAAGGTATTCGGGGCACATTTTATCGTGCTGGCACGTTATGGCAAGTTTTTTGATTAAATCCCCACGTTGGCCATTTTAAAATGGGGAAAAGGTAGTCAAATGGTGCAAATATTTTGGTTTTGTCGCTATTTTCACCTGCTTGGAACTCAGTCGGGTATGACGTATTCAATATTACTGAATCCAGTCTGAACTCAAAACAGTTCACTTATTTTGCACGCTGAATTTATTATTTTGCTTATCTTGACTTAATAGCAAGCTGGCGTATAAATTACCCAAAATTACTCTTTTCATTTAATTCCCTCCTTTGCTCGCGTGGTGGACACTATGAACGAATTTTTGAAAGTACTGCTGAATATCCGTAGCTTGCGCGCAGCGTGCCGTGAGTTGACTCTGGAACAATTGGAAGAAGGCCTGGAAAAACTCTCTGCTATTGTTGCCGAACGTCAGCAGGATGAAGCCGCCGATCGTCAGGCCCGTGAAGAACATCAGCGCAAAATTAACGAATATACCGAAATGCTGAAAGCCGCTGGCATTGATCCTGCCGAGCTGGTTGGCACAGTGGCTAACGAGCCAGCCAAGGCTGCGAAAAAAGGCAAGCGTGCCCCACGCCCTGCCAAATACCGCTATCTGGATAATGGTGTTGAAAAAACCTGGACCGGTCAGGGCCGTATGCCTTCCGCGATTGCCAAGGCCGTTGCCGAAGGCAAATCCATCGAGGAATTTGCCATCTGATTGGCAAATCACCGACCAATAAAAAACCTCGCACTGCGAGGTTTTTTATTGCCTGATATAACGCCATCAGCCCCGTTCGGCCGCCTTGACCCAGAGCACTTCCGGCGTCCTGGTGCAGGCCAGCAGGTAGCGGGCTATGGTGAAGAACCAGTCACTCAGCCGGTTTACATAGGGCAGTATGGCCGGATTGATCTGCTCTGCACGACTCAAACTCAGCAGCAGGCGCTCACAGCGACGGGTCAGGGTTCGCACCACGTGAGCTTGTGACGCAGCACGGGAACCACTGGGCAAAATGAAATTGCGCAGCAGAGGTAAATTGGCGCTGTAGGCATCGATTTGCTGCTCGAGGCGCAAGGTCCATTCGTTATTTACCTGCCAGATGGCCTCATGCTGGCCATCGCTGGAAAAAGCCAACTCCCCACCCAAATCGAACAACTCTTGCTGCAATAATACCAGATCGGCTAATAAACCGGTTTCAGCTGCGGGCACCTCCGCAATGAGCAGACCTATATGAGAATTCAATTCATCGATATAGCCATAGGTTTCTACCCGCAGCTCATCCTTGGCCAATTGCACACCATCGGCCAGTCGGGTCATGCCTTTATCGCCCTGCCTCGTATATATCCTCATACCGACATCCTGTTAATAATGGGAACAATCATGGATTCGAGCCCGTTCAGTTTGATTTCATAGGCAAGGGCCAGCGTTTGACCCAGCGCACCGGCAGGAAAACCGGTGCGTGCCATCCACACCAGATAGGGCTCCGGAATATCGATGATGCGCCGCCCCTGATATTTGCCGTAAGGCATCTTGTTGGCCAGGGTGAGCAGCACACGCTCGTCGGATAACCACTCCATATTAATCAATATCCAGATATTTATGAGTCTGGATAGATAGCCGCCAATTACGGGCAATACAGACTGCCATCGCCAGCTGGGTCGCACGGGGCTTCTGGCTGATGGGCTGCAGCGCAATTTCCACATCCGGGCGCAAAGTGGCGGTTGCCAGCAGGGCATCGAGCTCCTCGATATGGCGATCGGTCGCAACCGGGTGCTTGATTTCGTTGGCACGCTCAAGCGCCGATACCAGCACGGGCAGGCCCCCCTTCATACCAATCTTGGGCGAGACAGTGACCCAGGTACTGTCGTGAGTCTTGATCTCGCTGGTACCGCTGGTTTCGATCTGCACCTGATATCCCGCCGCCAGCAAGACGGTGGAGAGCTCATGCAGATCATAGAGGCAAGGCTCGCCCCCCGTGATCACCACATGGCGAGCCTGATAACCCAGCTGCTGGAAACTGGCCAGGATCTGATCCGTGCTCATCTTGCTCCAGCTATCAGACTCGTTGGAGCAGTCCAGCACCGCCTGTACCCCCACTTCACGAGCAGGATCGACAATCCAGGTATGACGGGTATCGCACCAGGGACAACCCACGGGGCAGCCTTGCAGGCGAACGAAGATGGCGGGCAGGCCGGTGAAGATGCCCTCCCCCTGGATGGTCTGGAATATCTCGTTGATTGGGTAGTGCATCACGGTCACGACTTGTTGCAAAAGTCGCGGATTATACCCCAAGCAAGGGCAAGACGCAGGCTCACAGTCCGCTTTTCTCACACAATCCGGTTTTCTCGTACAGCCGGGCCATGATCCCCGCCTTGTCGGCCAGATACAGATCCAGCCCCCGGCTACGCAGTTCGCAGGCAGGACAGTGACCACAGCCATCGCCAGCAATGCCGTTATAACAGGTGAGTGTCTGCTGGCGCACCGTGTCGAGGTGGCCGTAGTAATCCGCCAGCGACCAGGTTTCAGCCTTGTCGAGCCACATCAGCGGGGTTTCAAAACGGATGCCGCGATCAAGCCCCAGAGAGACGGCCTGATTGAGCGACTTGACGAATTCGTCACGGCAATCTGGGTAGCCGGAAAAATCAGTCTCGCACACCCCTGTGATCACCGCCTCGGCACCCACCTGGTAGGCATAGATGGACGCCAGGGTCAGAAACAATATGTTGCGGCCCGGTACGAAGGTGTTGGGCAAGCCGTTGTCCTGCAATTCACCACTGACCGGGATCTCGTCCCGGGTCAGGGCCGAGACGGCCAGTTCATTGAGCAGGGTCACATCCATCACCTTGTGGGCGGCGATCCCAAACTGAGTGGCCAACCGGCGAGCAGTCTCAATCTCCTCCCGATGGCGCTGGCCATAATCGAAGGTAATGGCGTGCACCTCGTCATAATGGGCCAGAGCCTGTACCAGACAGGTGGTACTGTCCTGCCCACCACTGAATACCACGACGGCTTTTTTCACGTTCATCACTCCTGGTTTGCAATTCACACGCGGCGACCTTGTGCAAAGTCATGCCACTGCTGGTTTAAATGGGTAAAGAGGGTCATCAGCGGGGCGAAGCGTTCGGGCTCCCCCTCCCACTGGGACAACAGATGGTAGCCAGCCTCCAGGGTCGACAGCGCCTCGGGAAAGGGTTTCTTGCGAATGGAGTACTGGCCGGGGATGGCGCCGAGCTTGATCCTAGGCAACCGCAGCAAGGCCGGATTGCTGTGCAAGATGCGATACGCCTTGCGCCAGGTGCCATCGAGCAGGATGAAGCAAACCTTGCCGCCCTCATCGTTTTGCACGATTCGCTCTCGCACCTGATCCAGCCCCAGAGCCTGCTCGTCAGGCCAGAGCAGATAACAGTGCATCTTGGGATCCGCCAGCAAGGCATTGAGCCACTGAGCCCCGGCGAAGTCTTCTCCCACATGAATACGGGCCCGGGTCAGGGACGCGGCCAGCAGAGCGGCTGTACCTTTGGGATGCCCTGCTTCGCTCGGGTGCTGCAGAATATGAAGGGGAGCGAGATGGGATACCTGCCGAATATAATCACAAAGGCAGGCTTTGAGGGCTCTGGTGCAACGTGTACAGTATCGACTGTTCTTGTCGTTGGGCCGTTTCATGTTGTCTGAAAAATCAGGATTGCTCTGGGTTATCACGCTTTCACTCGCCAGCTTGTTGCTCTTTTTCACCGTACCGAATCACCTGCTCTCCTTCGAGCGAGCCCTGATCGCCCAGGGCGAAGGGTGGCGCATAATAACAGGCAATCTGGCCCATACCAATCTGTGGCACCTGCTGCTCAACCTGAGCGGTCTGTGCGTGCTCTACAGTCTGTTTCGGGAATACCTGACGGGTTGCCGCCTGCCGGTACTGCTGCTGCTCTTGGGTTGCGCCGTCGGCCTCGGGATCTGGTGGTGGTGTCCGCAAACCCAGTGGTATATGGGGTTGTCAGGCGCCTTGCACGGCCTGTTCGTATGGGGAGCCTTGCAGGATATCCGCTATCGCCGCTATTCGGGCTGGCTGATGTTGCTGGGGGTGACCATCAAACTGGGGGTGGACTTCTACAGCGCAGGGGGAAGTCCGGTATCTGCCCTTATCGGCGCACGGGTACACATAGAGTCGCATCTGATTGGCTCGGGAGCGGGCCTATTGCTCGGCCTGTTGCCCGTCAGTCTGGGTACCCAAACCGTCAAGGAGTGACTTCTACCGGCAGAGTGCCGTGCCGGTAGAACAGGACAGGCCGGGCGGTCAATCGGCCTGTCCCCTTCAAACCTTATCGCCCTGCCAGCTCGGTATTGATGCTTGAGAGGGTAGCGGCGGGATCGTCTGCCTGGGTGATGGGTCGACCAATCACCAGATAGTCAGCCCCGGCATCCATCGCAGCACGCGGCGTCATCACCCGACGCTGATCACCTGCATCAGAGCCTGCTGGGCGAATACCTGGCGTCACCAGCTTGAAGTCTGCACCAAGCAAGGCTTTCAGCTCGCAGGCTTCATTGGCGGAACAGACCACCCCATCCAGCCCCGAGGCTTTGGACAGTGTGGCCAGACGGATCACCTGCTCGGCAGGGCTCACATCCAGACCAAGCGGCGCCATGTCGGCTTGCTCCATGCTGGTCAACACTGTCACACCGATCAACAGGGGAGCCTTGTCACCATAGGGAACCAGCGCCTCCTTGGCGGCACGCATCATCCGCTCGCCACCGCTGGCATGGACGTTGACCATCCAGACACCCAGCTCGGCACTGGCGGCCACAGCCTTGGCCACTGTGTTGGGAATGTCGTGAAACTTCAGATCCAGAAAGACATCGAATCCCCTGACCACCAGCTGGCGTACAAACTGGGGACCAAACAGGGTGAACATCTCCTTGCCGACCTTGAGGCGGCACTGGGCCGGAGAGATACGTTCAATGAACGCGAAGGCATCGGCCTCGTGCTGATAATCCAGCGCTACCAGTACTTTGGGATCTAGCATCTCACTTCCTATTGATTGTTATCACTATCTGGTTTGTCGCTCACCATCCAGACCCGGCCTGATGGCGCTGCCGCAGCACCGGAAGTACCTGGCATCTCATTCTCTATCGATTACTCACCATCCAGGCCACGGATCGGCTTGATGGAACCCCACTGGCGACAGGATGGGCATTGCCAGAACAGCGAGTGGGTGGCAAAACCACACTGCCGACACTTGTGGGTTGATTTGATCTTGATCTGATCGCCGACCAGTTGTTGCAGCAGCTCCAGACTCTCCTTGGCGGGCCCCTCCTCCGCGCTGGCCAACTGAAAGCCCACCAACTGGTAGAATCCCTTCATGGAGGGGTGACGGCGCAATTGACGCAGCACCAGAGCACGGGCCTGGTTCAGGCCATCGCGCTCCTCCACCAGTTTGGCAAGGGCCAGAGTCACGCTCACCCCGGCGTGATCCTCTACCGCCTGCTCCAGCAAGGGAATCAGTTCGAGGGAACGCCCCTGGCGCTGGTAGCACTCTGTGAGATGAGGAATGGCTTCGGAGGCAAAATCCATGTCCTGCTCGAACACCCGCAGCAGATCCTTGCCGGCCTGTTCATAGTCTTGTGCCACCATCGCCAGCTCGGCCAAGCGCAGGCTGGCACGGGCACAGCCAGGATTGACCCCCAGCGCACGTTTGAGCTTGGCGCGCCCCATAGACTCATCGCCATCACGCAAGGCACTCTCCGCCTGTTCGCAATAGAAGTGGGAAATGGGATCGGCCAGCTTCTTGCCCTGATATTTCTGCAGTCGCACTGCAACATCGATGGCCTTGTCCCAGTCACGCAACTGCTGATGGATGATCAACAACTGGGCCAGCGCCGTCTCTTCATAGTCGCTGTCTTCGCACAGCTCGTTCCAGAGCGCTTCGGCGCGGTCGAGCAAACCGGCAGCCAGAAAGTCACGGGCCAGCTCCTGCAACGCAAGCTGACGCTGTTCACGGGTCAGCTGACGGGTGACCAGGTTCTGGTGGATCTTGATGGCTCTGTCCACCTCGCCACGCTGGCGAAACAGGTTGCCAAGAGAGAGGTGTGTTTCGATAGTTTCGCTGTCCACTTCCAGCAGCTGGATAAAAAGATCCACCGCCTTGTCCGACTCGTCAGACAGCAAATAGTTGAGGCCCGCCACGTACTGGCGGGAGAATTGATTACTCTGTTTCTGGGTGTCCTGGCGAACACTCCTGCGCCCCATGTACCAGCCATAACCGGCGGCAATGGGCAACAGCAGGAAAAGCAGTTCAAGCATCGAGGGACATTATTCCTTGACTGTCGACCGAGCCAGCTCCAACTCGCGGGATTGACGACGCATGGTGCGATTGAGGGTGCGGTTCTGCATCTTGAGACGCAAGAACAGCAGACCAAAGACCAGCCAGCCCAGCAGGAAGCCACCGCCAAAGAAGAGACCCAGCAACATGGAGAGCGAAAACTCCCCTTGGGCAATCAAATAATTGAACTGCACCAGCTGACCATTTTGCGAACCGATGGCCAGGGTCAGAATAAACACCAGCACCAGCGGAATGAGGGCCAAGATACGCTTCATAGGAGCTCCCTGTCAGTATCTAATGAAAGGCTGATTATCCTTAAAATCACGGGCAGACTCTAGAGCGAATGGGAAAAGACTTGGAGAAACCAGACAATTGGCACAAGAGAAGCCACAAAAACAAAAAAGGCATACCCAAGTATGCCGTTTTCTGCATTATTCAATAATGTTCACGCGCTCGCGCAACTCTTTGCCAGGTTTGAAATGAGGGACATATTTCCCGGTCAGTTCAACCTTGTCCCCGGTCTTGGGATTACGACCCACGCGGGGGGCACGATAGTGCAGTGAAAAACTTCCAAATCCACGGATTTCAATCCGGTCGCCGTTTTGCAAAGTCGATGCCATCTGCTCAAGGATCTCCTTGATGGCAGCTTCGACATCTTTGGCCGGCATATGCATGCGGCTCGCAGCCAATTGTTCGATGAGATCTGATTTGGTCATAACGTTAAATCTCCTTCCCCGATCACATGCAATATTCATTACGCCAAGATAAAAAAGGGCGGCGTGAAGCCGCCCTTTTCTTGCATCAAGGATTATTCACCCTTGGCAGCTTTGAACGCTTCCATCATAGCATTGCTGAACACAACTTCTTCTTGTTGGTTCAGGCTATCGATAGCAACACGCTCGTCAGCCTCGTCCTTCGCACGGACAGACAGGCTTACGGTGCGGTTCTTACGATCAACGCCCATGAACTTGGCTTCAACTTCATCACCAACGGACAGTACCAGAGTGGCGTCTTCGACACGGTCACGAGCAGCATCGGAGGCACGCAGGTAGCCTTCTACGCCGTCAGCCAGTTCGATCACGGCACCCTTGGCATCAACCTCGGTAACCTTACCCTTCACAATAGCACCTTTCTTGTTATCAGACAGGTACTTATTGAACGGGTCTTCTTCGATCTGCTTGACACCCAGGGAGATGCGCTCACGCTCCGGGTCCACTTGCAGAACAACGGCTTCGATCTCGTCGCCTTTCTTGAATTCACGAACTGCTTCTTCACCCTGGTTGTTCCAGGAGATGTCAGACAGGTGAACCAGACCGTCGATGCCGCCGTCCAGACCGATGAAGATACCAAAGTCAGTGATAGACTTGATTTTACCGGAAACACGGTCGCCCTTGGCGTGAGTTTCGGCAAACAGCTGCCACGGGTTGGATTTGCACTGCTTCAGACCCAGGGAGATACGACGACGTTCTTCGTCGATATCCAGAACCATCACGTCAACCACGTCGCCAACGTTAACAACTTTGGACGGGTGGATGTTCTTGTTGGTCCAATCCATCTCGGAGACGTGTACCAGGCCTTCAACGCCTTCTTCGATTTCAACGAAGCAGCCGTAGTCGGTCAGGTTGGTCACGCGGCCAGACAGACGGGTGGTCTCCGGGTAACGCTTGGCGATAGCAACCCAGGGATCTTCGCCCAGCTGCTTCAGACCCAGAGATACACGGGTACGCTCGCGGTCGAACTTCAGAACCTTGACTGCGATCTCGTCGCCAACGTTGACGATTTCGGAAGGATGCTTAACGCGCTTCCACGCCATGTCGGTGATGTGCAGCAGGCCGTCAACACCGCCCAGATCTACGAATGCACCGTAGTCGGTCAGGTTCTTGACGATACCCTTGACTTCTTGACCTTCTTGCAGGTTAGCCAGCAGGCTCTCGCGCTCGGAGGTGTTCTCGGTCTCGATCACGGCACGACGGGAAACAACAACGTTGTTGCGCTTCTGGTCCAGCTTGATGACTTTGAACTCGAGTTCTTTGTTTTCCAGGTGAGCGGTGTCACGGATCGGACGCACGTCAACCAGAGAACCCGGCAGGAAGGCACGGATGCCATTCAGTTCAACGGTGAAACCACCCTTGACCTTGCCGTTGATGATACCGATAACGGTAGCTTGCTCTTCGTAAGCTTTTTCAAGCTGCAGCCAGGCTTCGTGGCGCTTGGCTTTTTCACGGGACAGCTTGGTTTCGCCGAAACCATCTTCGATAGAGTCCAGAGCTACGTCAACAGTGTCACCCACACTGATTTCCAGCTCGCCCAGGGCGTTCTTGAATTCTTCAGCCGGGATGGCGGACTCAGATTTCAGACCGGCGTCAACCAGTACGAAACCGTTCTCGATAGCAACGACAGTACCCTTGACGATGGAACCTTGACGGGTTTCAACGGAGTTCAGGGACTCTTCAAAGAGTTGAGCAAAAGATTCGATCATTGTTTATTTCACAAATGAAACATCCACTTGCAATCCGGCACAAGCGGGGCTGTTTTAAATAATCTGCGCCATCCTTGGTGCAGACGACCGGATGTCAGCTTGCGCTGGCATCACCAAGTTGTTGCTCTGCATAGGCGAGCACTGTTGCCAGCACTTCATCTATGGTCATGGAGGTAGAATCCACCACGAGAGCATCTTCTGCCGCTTTAAGGGGCGCTACGGCGCGATTTCTGTCGCGATCGTCACGTTCCCGAATCTCGGTTAAAAGACGCTCAAAGTTAACATCAAAGCCCTTATCTTGCAACTGCTTATAGCGGCGCTGGGCCCGTTCTTCCGCACTGGCGTCGAGGAAAATTTTTACCTCTGCGTCCGGAAAAACCACGGTACCCATGTCTCTGCCGTCTGCAATCAGGCCAGGGGTTTGACGAAATGCACGCTGACGACGCAGCAGGGCTTCACGCACCCGAGGAAAGGCGGCAATTTTGCTCGCGGCATTGCCCACCTCTTCGGTACGAATGGTGCGAGAGACATCCTCCCCTTCCAGCACCACCTTGACCTGTTCGCTATCCACCTGGAACTGCACATCCAGATTGGCAGCAAGGGGGACCAGCGCAGCTTCAGAATCGAGTTCCACATCATGGTGCAAGGCAGCCAGGGCCAATACCCGGTAGATGGCGCCGGAATCGAGCAGGTGCCAACCCAGTTTTTCAGCCAGCAGCTGACACAAGGTGCCTTTACCGGCACCACTCGGGCCATCGATTGTCATCACGGGGGCCATCTGAGGCATAACTTATCTCCTGCACACTTGTTGCACACATCCCGGAGGGAATGAGGTAATGGGCGCCGATTATACCCAAATGTGCCGAGTCTGGCAGTCGTCAGGGCGCACATTTGCGCAAAAGCCGTCGCGACTGCGTTGTTTATATACAACTGCTCAAGTCATTAAATAGCACAAGGTTTTGTTCTTATGGTTGTTATGGACAAGGCGCGCTAAACTGTCCGCCCTTTTTAAGCAGCTGTAGTAAGGAGCAACCTATGAGCAGCGTTACCCTCGTGGCCAAATCCAAGTTGCCGACCCCCTGGGGCACCTTCACGCTGGTAGGCTTTCAGGAAGCCGGCACCGGCAAGGATCATGCTGCGCTGGTGATGGGCGACGTCACGGGCGATGAACCTGTGCTGGGCCGTATTCACTCTGAATGCCTGACCGGAGATGCCTTGTTCAGCCTTCGCTGCGACTGCGGCTTCCAATTGCAGGCCGCCATGGAGAACATCGCCAAAGCGGGTCGTGGCGTTTTGTTGTATGTACGCCAGGAAGGGCGTGGCATCGGCCTGCTCAACAAGATCCGGGCCTATCATCTGCAGGATCAGGGCGCCGATACCGTCGAAGCCAATGTGGCGCTGGGCTTTGCTGCCGACATGCGCGACTACACCATCTGTGCCGATATGCTCAAGGCGTTGAACGTCACCAGCCTGCGCCTGATGACCAATAATCCACGCAAGATGAAGGCGATGGAGAGCTTTGGCATTCCGGTGACGGAGCGGGTTCCCCTGCAGGAAGGCCGCAATCCTCACAACGAGTTCTATCTCGCGACCAAGGCGAGCAAGCTGGATCACCTTTTCAAGAAGTGAACCCAGATAGCCATACCTTGGCATAAAAACGCCTCCCATCAGGAGGCGTTTTTATTGATTCATGCTGCTCGCTGGCATGACGCTAGCGAACCGGCAGCTCTATGTCGGCAAACATGGCATCCACGTCATCGCTGGAGCGCAGCGCGATGGCGCGCTCCACCACATCCCGGGTCAGGTGCGGGGCAAAACGGGTCATGAAGTCATACATATAGGTGCGCAGGAAAGATCCTTTACGAAATCCTATCTTGGTGGTGCTGTGAGCAAACAGATGGCTGGCATCGAGAGCCACCAAATCGGTATCAACCTGCTGATCCAGCGCCATGGTCGCCATCACCCCTATCCCGACGCCCAGTCGAACATAGGTTTTGATCACATCGGCATCGGTCGCGGTAAAGACGATATTGGGCTCGAAACCAGCCCGATTGAAAGCGAGATCCAGCTCGGAGCGGCCGGTAAATCCGAACACATAGGTCACCAGCGGGAAGCGGGCGATATCGGCAATGGAGAGCTTGCCAACCTGGGTCAAGGGGTGTCCCTTGGGAACAATGACGCTGCGATTCCAGTGGTAACAAGGCAGCATGATGAGATCTTCATACAGGTGCAGCGCCTCGGTGGCGATGGCAAAGTCGGCTTGCCCCTTGACCACGGCTTCACTGATCTGGGTCGGAGTACCCTGGTGCATGTGCAGAGACACCTTGGGGAAGCGCTTGATGAAGCCCTTGATCACATCGGGCAACGCATAACGAGCCTGGGTATGGGTGGTCGCAATATGCAGCGTGCCTTGCTCGGGATGAGTATGCTGGCTCGCCACCGATTTGATGCTCTCCACCTTGCCCAGGATCTCGTTGGCAATCTTGATCACGTCCCGCCCTGCCGGGGTGATCTGGGTCAGATGCTTGCCGCTTCGCTCGAAAATCTGGATCCCCAGCTCATCTTCCAGCATGCGCACCTGCTTGCTGATCCCTGGCTGAGAGGTGTAGAGGCTCTCTGCCGTTGCCGACACGTTCAGTCTGTGATTGGCAACCTCAACGATATAACGCAACTGTTGGAGTTTCATGATGTTAGGCTCTAAAGGCGACTTGAACTAATACTAACAAACTTTTGCCTGATAGCCTTTCCTTCTTGGCCATTTATGGCTTGGCCTGCGCCAGCAGGAAATCACGCAGGGCACGGTTCGCCATGGAGAGCGGATCTCCCCGCCGCCACGCAACACAGAGATCAAGAAAAATGGGGGGAGCAAACGAGATACCAGTGAGTGAAGGCTCCTCTTCCAGCACCATCCGCAGGAAGGTAGTCACCGCAAATCCCTGCTTGACCACCGCCTTGAGCAGGGGGATCAGATTGCTTTCAAACGCAATGTCAGGCTCACACCCCAGCTCCTGAGCCAATGCTTCCATGTGTTCACGGTGATAAAAACCTCGTCGGAACATGGCCAGTTCCTGGTCAAAAAACTGAGTCAGGGAGACGGCCGAGGCCTGCCGCAACGGATGATCTTCCCCCACCACCATCAACATCTCTTCACGCAGCAACTGGGCCCCTTCCAGCGCAGGTGGCAGATCGCTGGTGATCAGGATGGCCAGATCCAGGGTGCCATCCACCATGCGGCTCAGCAACTCGCGTGAGCCGGCCTCTTCTACCCGGATCTTCAGACCGGGGTAACGATGCTTGAAGGCCATCAGGATCGGAGGAAAATAGTAAGAACCCATCATGTAGGGGATACCGATGCGCACCTCGCCACGCTCCAGCCCTTTCAGCTCGGCCATCTCGGCTTGCGCCTGATGCATCTGCAATAACAGCCGCTCGGCATGACGACAGAGCACCTCCCCCTCCGGAGTAAGCCGCACGTTGCGATCCTGCCTGTCGAACAGCCGCAGCTCGAGCTGTTGCTCCAGCTTGGCAATGGCCATGCTGATGGCTGGCTGGGCTATATGGAGGCCATTGGCCGCCTTAGTGAAGGAACCTGCATCCCGTACCGCCAGCAAATAGGTGAGCTGCTTCAAGTCCATATCAATTAATCTTATTAGATGGATAACTTAAATATATTATATTTATGCCCTGTGGCGCACTACTCTGCACAAAAGCCGTCAGGACAACTGCACATGATCGAAGTAGGTAGCCGCGAATGGATACGTGCCACCCTGGCCCTGAGCCTGGGTTCCTTCCTGGTATTTCTCAACCTCTACCAGACCCACCCCTTGCTGCCACTGCTGGCAAATGTCTTCTCCGTCAGCTCGCTGTCGGCAGGCTGGACACTGGCTGGCTGCACTGCGGGGCTTGCCACCTCCCTGCTGATTTGCGCCCGCCTCGCGGACAGGTTCGGCCGGCGCCGTATCATGCTGTGGACCCTGGGCGGAGCTATTTTGCTCTCCCTGCTCATCAGCCTGGTAAACCAGTTTGAGCAGTTATTGCTGTTGAGGATATTGCAGGGGGTACTGCTGGCCGGGTTACCCGCCACTGCCATCGCCTATATGGGAGAAGAATTCAGCAAGCGTGCCCTCCTCTCAGCCGTCGGTGTCTACATCGCCGCCAACTCGCTAGGGGGCATAGCGGGCCGTGTCGTCGGCGGCTTGCTGGCAGGCTGGTTTGGCGACTGGCAACACACCTTTCTCGGCATTGGCTTGATAAGCCTGACCCTGCTGCCCCTCGTCATCTGGTTATTGCCCGCCCAGACCCGCTTTGTGCCCGTCGTCGCAGAGTCTGGTCAATTCCAGCGGGCCATCAGCAGCCATCTCGGCAATCCGCTGCTGGTCGGTGCCTACCTCATCGGCGGACTCAACTTCATGGTGTTTTTGAACCAGTACAGCTACCTCACCTTCCTGCTGGCCAAGGCCCCTTTCTCCCTGCCTACCCAATGGCTCGGCATGCTGTTTCTGACCTATCTGTCGGGTACGGTCGCCTCCTCACTGAGTGGTCGCTGCGCTCACCGCTGGGGGGCACAGCGCCTGCTGCTGGCGGGGATCTCGCTGATGGCGCTGGGCAGTGCACTGCTGTTGCACGGCTCGCTGGCGGCCATATTGACGGGGCTGCTCATCTCCAGTTTCGGGTTCTTTCTCGCCCACGCCTGTGCCAGTGCCTGGGTCGGTCAGCACGTGGAGCACAATCGGGCGCTGGCATCGTCACTCTATCTGGTGGGGTATTATCTGGGCGCAAGCCTGGGAGGCCTCTATCTTCACCCCTTCTGGGAACGGGGCGGCTTGGGAGGATTGGTGCTCGGCATCGAGCTGGTACTGGTGATCACAGCGGGCTTGAGCATCTGGCTAGGTCATTTGAAGGGGCGCAACGCTCGCCCCCGAGCCTGCCATACCTGACGACAACAACAGGGGAAAACATGAAACGCCTCCCCCTGCACGGATCAGATACCGTCGTAGTAACCAGCAGGCACAAGCACAACGGCGCCGGTATGCAACTCTTCCTCAATCACCTCGGCCAAGGATCGCAGGTGAAACTTGATCTGACCAGAGGCGAGCATCAGGCCCACATCCGGGTTGCGAAGGTCATCGATATTCGCGGTCTTGAACGGCAGATCGGGATACGCGGCCACCAGTTCATGCAGTGAAGGCACCACCAGCTCGATATGCTCCAGACCTGCCTGATGGTTGCGCCCCGGTTTGGGCGCGGCCAGTTCTATGCAGGGAACGCTGACATGACCACATAGCACGGACTGGTGCAGCTGATAGGTGGCGATGGGGCGACCCCCAATCATGCCTTCCACCAGCAGAGAGCCCTGTGTCGCCAGTTCGGCATTCAGCTTCTGATACTCGGCCAGATTCGCCGCCCGGTAACAGAGGTGGTCAACATTGATGTTATCGACGTGAACTGCCAGTTGGTCTAGCTCAGCCAATAGCTGACAAACAAATGGGGCCATGGGCCCCAAAGTGGTATCGAGTGGGTGGAACATGATCACCATTTCTTCTTGGGTTGGAACAGGACGTCCAGTTCGTCCGCCTCTTTGTCCTTGATGTTCTGCAGCTCTTTATCGCTGTGCTGCTGCAAATGTTCATCAAGGCCTTGCAGACCTTGCCGCATATCCTCTTCCCTTGCCATCAGATAGGGGTCCTTGTCGGACACGCTAGCCAAGGCGGCAAGCCCCTTGGTATAGAGCTGGCGGCAGGTGCCGTACTGCCCCTGGATCTGCGCATCCATGGCCCGTTTGACCAGGTTGGCGATGTTGATCTTGAGCTGCATCAGCTCAAGGCGACGATCTTCCTGAGCAAAACCATGAGGGTCTATCTTGCCCTTGTTGTGCTCAACACGCAGCACTGCCCGCATCTTTTTGACCAGTTGCAGCATCTGAATGGCCTGACGGTCGGATTCGGGGGTCTTGAAGTGGGCTTCATCCTGGCTGCTGTAGTTGTCCTGCACATTCTTTATCTGGGTCTGCACATCGGCGATACGCTGCTTGATCTGACCATTGGGCATCACCAGGGCGATCGCCCGGTAAGCATCCAGAATCCGGTGTTGCAGCAGCAGCACTATGTTCTTGGAGAAGGGCACCAAATTGACATTCAGCAGCACCTCTTCGGTCTCGTCCGCCACCGCCTTGTGACGAGCAATCGTCTGGCGCTTGTCGGCTTCTGCCTTCTGCTTATATTGCTGCATCACGTTATAGGCGATAACCAGAAACAGGAGTGCGCCAATAGACAGCAATACCAAGGTTAAAATCATAGGATGTCCAAACTCCTGTCCCAATCCAATTGCGTGATCCTACAACAGCTTACCCACTTAAGGTAGCCCGCACCGCAGAGCTTACCCACGATTTATTATCCTCCCCTGTCTCAAAACAGGCAGAGGAGCTCAGGATCATGCAGCGATGGCAACACTGTCATTACCTCATAGTATCGCCCATCGGGCCCATTACTTGAGGTTGAACCCTTTCGATTGCAGGAATTCCTGCATGAAAGGACGCGCCTCCTTGCCGAGAATGGACCGGATCTGGCTGCTCCAGGTCTGCTGCTTGTTGTTGCTGCTGCGGGCCTCATAGTACGACTGGATCTGCTGATCATATTGTGCGAGCAAGGGGCGATCCAGCTCGGCGCTATAGTGGTTCTCATGTACCACCAGCGCCCTCGGCAGACGGGGCTTCTGCTCTGGCTCCTGCGCAGGATGGCCCAGACACAGACCAAACAGTGGTATTACCTGATGGGGTAAGCCCAGCGCCTCGCTCACGGCGGCTGGATTGTTGCGGATACCACCGATATAAACGCCACCCAGCCCCAGTGATTGGGCTGCCAGCAGGGCATTCTGGGCCATCAAAGCACCGTCAATGGCACCGATCAGCAGTTGTTCGACAAAGCCGGTCTGGGCATCTGCCACTATCTGGGTGTGGCGCTGATAATCGGCGCAGAACACCAGAAACTCGGCGGCCTGGGCAACATATGCCTGATGCCCCGCCAGTTCGGCGAGCAGGGTACGCAAGGCCTGGTCCGTCACCCGAACTATGCTGTTGGCCTGCAGGAAGCTGGAGCTGGATGCCGACTGGGCTGCGCTCAGGATCTGGTCGAGCTGCACCGGCGTAATGGGCTCAGGCGTAAACTGGCGGATGGATCTGTGGGAGAGAATAAGGTCGATGGTCGGGTTCATGATGCCTCCTGGAAGAAGGCCACACTCTACCCAAAAAAACGCAGCGGCCCAAGACCATCCAGGAGGAGGATGGCGACTGCATCTGCGTTGAACCTATTCCGCCAGCGGATAAGTGCCAGCCTTGCAACAAACCGCAAACCGGTTCTCTTCCACCTGAGCCACCGTCATCGGCTTGCTGAACAGAAAGCCCTGAAAGACGTGGCAACCCTGAGCTCGCAGCGCTGCGAGTTCGTTTTCATCTTCCACTCCTTCCGCCATGATGCCAAGCCCCAGGCTGGTTGCCATGGCCACTGTGGCCCGGATCACCGGCAGGTTCAGCCCCACCACGAATGAGCGGTCCAGCTTGATGGTATCGATGGGCAGCCGGTTCAGATAGGCCAGCGACGAATAGCCGGTACCAAAATCGTCGATGGCGATCTTGATGCCCTGCTCGCTCAGGCCATCGAGGATCTCGATGCAGCCTTTCATGTCCAGCATCAAGACTGTTTCGGTCAGCTCCAAGGTAAGCAGGCTGGCATCCACGCCATACGCCTTGAGTTGCTGGGCCACCAGTTCCGGCAAGGAGGTAGATAGCTGGAAACCGGAGAGATTGACCGACACAGGCACCCTTACTTGGCATGCTTGCTGCCAATGGGCCATCTGGGCCAGTGCCGTCGAGAGCACCCAGCTGCCTATCTCCCGAATAAGGCCCATCTCCTCGGCCAGCGGAATGAACTCCACCGGTGAGACATGGCCAAGTACGGGATTGTGCCAGCGCAGCAGTGCTTCAAAGCCAATCAGTTTGCCCTGTGCCACATCCACCTGGGGCTGATAACAGAGGCTCAGCTCCTGCCGACCGATGGCCTTGGCCAGAAACTGCTTCAGGGTCAGCTTGCGATGCAAGGTCTGCTGCATGCTGGGGGTAAACCGCTGCCAGCGCAGGCGTCCCATCTGCTTGGCCTGATACATGGCCATGTCGGCGCGAGTAATGAGAGTATCACCGTCATCCGCATCGTCCGGGTAGATGGCGATGCCTATGCTGCCGCCTATGGTCACTTCGGGCACACCGCTCAGCTGCAACGGTTTGGTCATCTGGGAGAGCATGAGATCGGCTACCTCCTGCGCCCTGTCGCTGGAATGGGCCAGCGGCACCAGGGCGGTAAACTCGTCGCCGCCTAGACGCGCCAGTTCCACATCCCGCGGACAGACTTGTTTGAGCCGACCTGCCACCCGTTCCAACAGGCGATCGCCTGCCTTGTGGCCATAGTTGTCGTTGACCAGCTTGAAGTTGTCCAAATCCATGAACACCAGCGCAAAGCGCCCGCCCATGCCGCAATAAGCCTCGAGGGACTTCATCAGACCATAGCGATTGAGCAGCCCGGTGAGCGAGTCGTGCCAAGCCAGATGACGGTGCTCCAGCTCTTCGAGTTTGCGGTCGGTAATATCGCGCATGGTGAGCAATATCTGTGCCCCCTGCTGGATATGTCGAAACTGATACTGGAACCAGCGCATCCCCTTCCGGGTACGACACTCCCCTTCTGCCACCACCTCGTCGAGGCGTGAGAGCTTCTGGTAGAAAGCTTCATTGTTGCCGGAAAACACCTGGGAGAGCTGGCTGACCTGATCGCCGAAGCAGGTGTCGAAGTGGTGGTTGCCACTTTCAAGCCGCCCCTGATTGTCAAATAGACAGGCAAGAGTATCGCCGGTGGCGAGGGAGGACTCCTGATAGAGGGTATCGGCGTCGATCACCGCCTCTGTCATCATCATCAGGCGGCCGGCTAGCTGAATGCCAGACAACCGCAGGTAGATCTGTTTTTTGATCCCCTTGGGGGAGAGCGTCCACCACTCGCTGTAACTGCGCCCCTGCTGGAAATCACCGAGGTAGCGTTGCAGCAGCAGATCGATGGCGGCAGCCATGTCGGCAGAGAAGTCCCGCGCTTGCAGTTCGGCAAGCGAGCTGGCTTCCCATACCCCCAATGCGGTACGGTTGGCCCAGTAAATATGATGATGCCGGATGTCATAAACCCAGATAGGGGTATGCAGGACATCCATCCCGCTCAATAACCGTTCGTCTAGCGTATTCATCTAATGTGGTGATTCATGATGTGTGATCACTGAGAAAGCCTGCTACAAGGTACCCTTTCGGGGCACCCCATGCTGGTACAAAATAGGATCCAGCCCATAATCTGAAAATAAGCTTGCGCACAAGGGCTGACTTCATATGAAAACGCTACATGTGAAACCCATGGTCAGGAAAAACGGACTCACCTTGGTATTGTTGGGCATCATAGTAACCATTACTATGATTTTTATACTTTTTTTCTTCCGTGAACAACCACTAATCCCCTTCATCTCCGGCCTGTTGGCAGGCCTGATGATGATCTTTATCGGCTCGTTGAAGCTGGTCGAACCCCATATCAGCCTCTCCCTCTGCCACGATTGTTTGCAATATCACCACAAATACGGCGGTTGGATCCTGAAATGGAGAAATATTCAGCGAATTGACCAACCGCGCATCCATCTCGGCTGGGATCTGGTCCCCCTGCCCTACATTGGATTGAAGATAAAAGATTACGATGATTTTTTGACATTGATCACACCCAGGTTGGCCGTTCGCCTGCTGACCGAGCAAAGATCCGTGCTGTTGCAGGCCCTGCGCAATGAACAACAGGATTGTCCGAGCGGTACCTGTGGTGGTGCATTGCAGGGGGAAGGCTTGCTGGAGGAGAGCCGTTTTCGCTCTTCGTCAGGCCAGCGTTATGAGGGGGTGATCGCCATGCTGGCCAATCGCATGACCCGGCTGCGTGAGCTGCTTGGTTACGATCTGCTGGTGCCGGACAATAGCCTGGACCGGGATCCAGCCGAATTTATCCGCCTTTTGCACCAATACCAGCGGGAGTCGAATCTAATCCAGATCAATTAAACGCCGGATTGAACTTGCCAAGGCGGGCGGCTCTTTTTAAGGTCTCCCCCCTGTTACACCCAGAACACCGCTTATGAAGTACATCGAAGAGTTCTATCTGTTCGTCAAGGTGGTGCAAGAGGGAGGCTTCTCCCACGCAGCTGCCGCACTGGGCATACCGACCGGCACCATCAGCCGACGTATTTCTCAGCTCGAAGAGCAACTCGGCTGCTCTTTGCTGCACAGATCCACCCGCAAGCTCCGCCTCACCGATGAAGGGCTCAGATATTACGAGCGCCTGTGCACTCCGCTGGCCGAGATTGAACAGGCCACGGGGGAGATCCAGGGGCGGGAAGCCGATATCAATGGCGTGATCCGTCTCGCGGCGCCGATCGCCCTCTCCAATACCCTACTGGTCGACATGCTGGCAGATTTCGGTCTGCACTATCCTGAAGTACAGTTCGACATCACCCAGACCAATGATCATCAGCACCTGTTTGATAACGATAGGGATCTGGTGTTTTTCAACGGTGAGCTGCCGCAATCCATGACCAATGCCCTCTGCCTTGGTCACATCGAATATGGTCTGTTCGCCTCCAGGCTGTATCTGGAGAAAATGGGTACGCCAGCCCACCCAGCCCAGCTGGAAGAGCATTCGCTGATCTACTGCTGGCCCCACCAGCACTGGCAATTGATCGGCCAGGATGACCAGACAATACAGATAAAGCGCGCCGCCAAGCTGACCGTCAACCAGACACAGGCGGCCGTCAGGGCAGCCAGACGGCATCTGGGTATCGTCAATGCCCCGCTCCATTATGTGCATCCATTCTTGCAAGATGAGCAGCTGGTGGCCGTGCTGCCGGACTGGAAAACCGGCCATCGCCCCTTCTACATGGTGCGCTGCCAGCCTCAGTTTGCCCCGCTGCGTGTTAAGATGTTCGCTGAATTCGTTGAAAAATACTCGGCGCACTACCGGAACCGCCAATGGGACAACCAATTTTCACCGGCAACCAGTCTGTCCCATTGCATCTGACCGTGAGCGGGCCACACTTATAGCAATCCTCGTTGACCAGGCCAGCCTAACACTATGAATGTATTGATATGTGATGACTCAGGATTCGCTCGTAAACAGCTGGCCCGTGCCCTTCCCGCTGACTGGGATGTGACGCTGCATTACGCCGCAAACGGACTCGAAGGGATAGAGCAGGTGCTGATGGGGCATGGCGACCTGATCTTTCTGGATCTGACCATGCCGGAAATGGACGGCTACGGTGTGCTGGAGACCCTGCAACAGGAGGGGCTGCGCAACAAGGTGTTCGTCGTCTCTGGCGACATCCAGCCTGAAGCTCATCAAAGGGTCATGAGCCTCGGTGCGCTCGACTTCATCAAGAAACCCGCCGCCCCCGAAACCCTGACCGCCCTGCTCAGGCAACACGGCTTGTGGCAGCCAAACGGGGTAGCCTCGACCCCTACCCCCCTCCTCACCGGTATAGCAACAGCTGAGCCCGATGCCGATGTTGGCATCAAGATCAGCCCCGAGATCCGCGATGTGTATCAGGAGCTCGCCAACGTATCCATGGGCCAGGCCGCCGATTTGCTGGCCCGCCTGCTCAATGCCTTCGTGGTACTGCCCATTCCCAACGTCAACGTGCTGGAGGTCTCCGAGCTGCACATGGCCCTCTCGGCCGCCGCCGATTCGGATACCCTTTCCGCCGTCTGTCAGGGCTTCATCGGTGCCGGTATCGCCGGCGAAGCGCTGATCCTGTTCCACGACTCCAGCTTCAAAGACCTTGCCCGGCTGATGAAGCATCAGGGAGCACTGGATCGCAATGCCGAGCTGGAGCTCTTGATGGACACCGCGAACGTGCTGATCGGTGCCTTCCTGCGCGGTTATGCCAGCCAGCTCGACACTCCCTTCAGCCAGGGCCACCCTGTGGTGCTCGGCCAGCACAGACCCATCAAGGATCTCATCAACACCAACAAGAGTCTCTGGCGTCGTACCCTGGCCATCGAGATCAACTACCGGGTCCAGGATTACGCAGTGCAGTGTGACCTGCTGCTGCTGTTTACCGAAGATTCCATCGCCACCATGAACAACAAAATCATGCACATGCTCTAGGGAGTGACCATGGATATTCGTGAATTTCATTGGCTGATGAACATAGTCCAGAACCTGGACGTAGGGCTGGTGGTACTCGACAAGGAGTACAAGGTGCAGGTGTGGAATGGCTTCATGGAGAGCCACAGCGGCCGGATGGCGGGCGAGGTACGCGATGGTGTCCTGTTCGAACTTTTCCCCGACGTTGACAGGGCCTGGTTCGAGCGCAAGGCCAACATGGTGTTCCAGCTCAACAACCGCGCCTTCAGCACCTGGGAACAAAGACCCTATCTGCTGCGTTTCTCCAACTATCGCCCCATCACAGGCTCGGCTCCCCATATGTTCCAGAACCTGACCCTGGTGCCGCTGGCCGATTTTGGCGGCCAGGTGACCCACATCGCCGTGATGATCTACGATGCCACCGACGAAGCCATGCTGATGACAGGGCAACGGCAGATATGATGAACAAGGCCATGCAGTAACAAAACAGGGCGCCGAAGCGCCCTGTTTCATTTCATGGCATTGTCACGCGCCGAGATACTCGGTAAAGGCGTCGATCACCTCTTCGATGTCGTCGTCATTGATCTGCAGATGGGTCACCAACCGCAGCTCGCCATAACCGGAGAAGAGGATCCCCCGCTCCTTCATGAAAGCCAGCAAAGGTGCACTCTCACCACTCGTCAGTTGCAAAAACACCATGTTGGTCTGCACCTGCCCCAGATCCAGTCTGACGCCCGGCAGCGCAGCCAGCCCTTCGGCCAGCCGTCTGGCGCGGCGGTGATCGTCACCAAGGCGCACCACATGCTGCTGCAGGGCAAACAGACCGGCCTGGGCCAGGATCCCCGCCTGACGCATGCCGCCGCCCACCATCTTGCGCAGCCGTCTGGCACGAGCGATGAAGGCATGAGAACCCACCAGCAGCGATCCCACCGGCGCCCCCAGCCCCTTGGAAAGACAGATGGAAATACTGTCAAACAGCGCGGCCAGCTCACGCACCGAGTAGCCACTCGCCACGACTGCGTTGAACAGGCGAGCGCCGTCCAGATGCAGCAGCAAGCCGTGCTCGTCGACAAACTCACGCATCTCGTGCAAATAGCTTAACGGCAACACCTTGCCGTTATGGGTGTTTTCGAGACAAACGAGGCGAGTCTGGGCAAAATGGGCATCGTCAGGGGCAATGGCTGCGCGCACATCGGCCAGCGCCAGTGAGCCATCGGCCTGCATGGGCACGGGTTGCAGGGCCACAGACCCCAGCACGGCAGAACCCTGCGCCTCGTAGCGATAGATGTGGGCTGCCGAGCCCAGCACGGCACCTTCCCCACGCTGGCAATGGCTCATCACCGCCAGCAAGTTGGACATGGTGCCGGATGGCACGAACAGCGCGGCTTCTTTGCCAAGCAGGTCGGCACCATAGGCTTCCAGCCCATTGACGCCCGGATCCTCCCCATAGACATCGTCCCCAACCTCGGCATGAAGCATGCTCTGACGCATGGCATCCGTGGGTTGGGTGACAGTATCACTTCGTAAATCGATATAGCGCATGACATCCCTCCTGGTGCAGGAGGATGACGTTAGCCAGCGCAGGCTGGCTTGGCAAGCAGGGAGTTTCTGGAATGTGAGCCCGGTGACCGCCTACCAGGGCAGTGGCTGCCCCTGCAGATCAACAAAAGCGCCAGATTGAGTCAGGGACAAGCCTGCAATTAAAGTCAGCAAAGAGGGGGCAACCTGGGCGGGGTCCTGCAACGGAGCAGATGCCAGTGCATGAAGAAAAGGCTGGTTCATGGGGGTTGCCATGAGGCCAGGGTGTATCGTGATCACGCCGGACTTGGGAAAGCGCTCGGCCCACTCATGGGCAAGGGTCCTGACCCCCATGTTGAGGGCCGCCTTGCTCATACGGTAGCTGTAACGTTCCCCTTGTTCATTTGCGCCTATGGCTCCCGCCAGATCAGAAATGGCACAGAGCCAGACTCGGCTATCCTCCGCCATCAGGCGGCCAAGCCGGGCGGCCACGGCCAGGGTGGGCCAGGCATTGGCCAGCAGGCTGTCACACAGCCACTTGGGATTGACCTCCTCTACCCGCTTCTCCGGCATGAAGTTGATATCGTGCAACAGGCCTATGGTGTTGATCACCACGCTCGGCAGGGCGACTGTGTCATAGAGGGTGAACAGCGCATCGAAAGAGAGCGGATCCACCTCCTGCAACGGAAAGTAGCAGGCCGGATCCAGCCCTTTTGGCAATTGCCTGCCCGCCAGTACCAGCTCCTCGCCACGGGCTGACAGCTCCCTGGCCAGCGCCGTGCCCAATCCACCACTGCCCAAGATCAGATAGCCCATCACCCTCTCCCTGGATTGACTGCCTGTTTAGAGGTTATCAGAATAATGACCGCTTGCCGCCAAGGGGAGGCTGCCCCCCCATACGGCTTTATGCCTCACCCAGATGTTTACCAAACTCCCGTGCCAGCGCCAGATCCAGAAAACCATCTGCCTTCTTGTGGCTGCGCAAGAACTGGTAATACGCGAGCAGGGTGACCAGCTGTTTTTCATCCGGCAGGGATTGCTCGGGAACCAGCTCCTGCAGCAGGGTGCCGGCGGCGGCCAACGCCTCCCGATCCACTACTTCCGCCTGTCGATAGAGGTAGCCGCAGCCGGTGGCGAGCCACTCCAGCGAACAGTTGGCCCCCATGGCAATCTGGTTTGCCTTGCCAAGGCCGGGCTCGGCACCCTTCAGGTACTTGCGGATCAGTGCTTCACTCAAACCCACCTTGCGGGCGAAGGCGCTGACACTGCCCTCCCCGATCAGACTCTGCAACCGCGCTGCAAATCCGTCCATCATAAATCCCGTCAGAACTAAAGTTCGAATGAACAAAAACCACATTATTGCCTTGCCAGGCAGAAGAGACCAAGATGCTGGCAGCATTTATTCCCCAAGGAGTTACCCATGTCTGTATCTCGCCTCGCCCTGCACGCCCAGGGCCCGACCTTCTCTCGCCTTATCATGGGCTACTGGCGTCTGATGGAGTGGCAGCTCTCCCCGGCCGCCCTGCTCGATCTGATGAAGTACCACCTGGACCTGGGGGTGACCACCATAGATCACGCCGATATCTATGGTGGCTACCAGTGCGAAGAGGCATTTGGCAATGCCCTGTGCCTGGAACCCTCCTTGCGTGACCGGATGGAAATCGTCAGCAAGTGTGGCATCGCCCTCACCGCCAAGCCTGAACATGCCCTCAACCACTACAACACCGGCAAGGCGCACATTATCGCCAGTGCCGAGGACTCCCTGCGCAAACTCGCGACCGATCACCTGGATTTGTTGCTGATCCACCGTCCGGACCCCCTGATGGATGCCGATGAGGTGGCCGATGCCTTTATCAGCCTCAAGCAGGCGGGCAAGGTGAAACATCTGGGGGTGTCCAACTTCAGTGCCCGCCAGTTCGAGCTGCTGCAGTCCCGCCTGCCCTTCCCGCTGGTCACCAATCAGCTGGAGATATCGCCCCTGAATCAGAGCACGACGCTGGATGGCACCCTGGATCTCTGTCAGCAACTGCGCATCAAGCCCATGGCCTGGTCCTGCCTGGGTGGCGGACGCCTGTTCGATGGCCAGGAGTATGCTCCGCTGCGCGCCGAGCTCGAGCAGATCCGTCATGAAGTGGGAGCCCAGAACATAGAGCAACTGGTGTACGCCTGGGTAATGATGCTGCCGAGCCAGCCGCTGCCGCTGATTGGCTCAGGCAAGCGGGAGCGGATTGCCGCTGCCGTGGCAGCCGAGTCCATAGCGCTCACTCGCCAGCAGTGGTTCCGCATTCGCAAGGCGGCGCTTGGTTACGACGTACCCTGACCCCTGCTTGATGGCCCAATCGCGCGCAAACAAAAACGGCATGGGAAAACCCATGCCGTTTTGCATTAACGAGGCAACTCAACGATGACGCTGGGGGCGACCACGTGGTGCATCTGTCTTCGGTTTGGCTTGGTTGACTGTGATGGTACGGCCACCGATCTCGGTGCCATGCAAACCGGCGATGGCCTTTTCGGCATCGCCATTAACAGGCATTTCAATAAAGCCAAACCCCTTGGACTGACCGGTATCCCGGTCGATGATGATATCGACCTTGTCTACCTGTCCAAATTGGCTGAACACGGTTGTCAGTTCGTCGGCCGTCATCCGGTACGACAGATTACCTACGTAAATCTTCATGCCATCCACTCTCGATTCAAGGTGCCTTCTCTATCCCATCACCAACACAAAGGTAAGGGCACAACCCCCATGCCGGACCTGCCAGGGCGTCATGCCTTGGCACTCCCCGTTCAGCTCACTCAAGTCATTGATCTCTTGGGTGAACAGAACAGGCAAGATCAATTCGAGTCACTGGCAGTATCTGAGCTTTGAGATGGATTGTCGAGAAAATAGTCAGTTCAAACCGGCAGCAGCTCGTTCAGCATACCCTTGATCGCCCTGCGGCCATGCCAGGCTCGTTTAAAGCCAAAGCGGTAGATGCCAGGGGCAACCTCATGGGTCCCTTCGCGGCCCAGCCCCATCAGTGCGGTCGCCGCAGCAAGCTGCGCACCATCGAGCCTAAGGTCCAGACTGAACGCCAGCCACTGGCCGTCATGACCTACCTTGTACTCCCGCTCTATGGCCACCAGCGCCGTTTTAGGCAAGGCCAGGGCCTGATCATCGCTGCCGTTAAGCAGATAGACGTGCTCGTCATCCCAACCCAGTTCAGCCAGCCGCCAGCGTTGCCAACTGCGTGGCAGAGAGACCAGGATCCCTGTGATGCCCCCGAAGATCACCCCAACCCAGTGGAGCAACCCCATGGCACCCCGTCCATACCACAAGGAGGCAGCCACCACGCCCCAACTCGTCAGCAACAACAGAAAAATGACGCAGCGATAGGGCATTGCCGGCGGCATCAGCAATCGAACCCCGGGGGTTGCCAGCAAGGATGTAATTCGCATGAAAGGTTCCTGTGACCGTGAAATGGCGCCATTGTGAATAGACCTCACGGGACTGACAAGGGGGTTTTCTTTGTCATCCCCCTATAAAATCAATACCATGGCATCATTGATACTCAATGGAACTTGTTTCTTGACCAGCTCGCAGCCCTGTGTGCGCTTTTGTGGCGTCAACAAATTCTACGGTGACTTCCAGGCCCTGCATCAGATTGACCTCACCATAGCGCGAGGGGAGAAGTGGGTTATCTGCGGCCCGTCAGGTTCGGGAAAGTCCACGCTGATCCGCACCATCAATGGCCTGGAGGGAATAGACAGTGGCCAGCTGTTCCTGTTTGGCGAGCCCGTTACCCCCGCCTACCTGCGTCGCCTGCAAGGGCGAGTCGGCATGGTGTTTCAGCAGTTCAACCTGTTCCCTCATATGACGGTGCTGGAAAACCTGATGGTGGCCCCTGTACATACGCTGGGACTGAGCACACAAGCGGCCAAAACCCGTGCCCTCGGCCTGCTGGAACGCGTACGCATTCAGGCCCAGGCCGACAAGTACCCCCACCAGCTCTCCGGCGGCCAGCAGCAGCGCGTGGCCATCGCCCGCTCCCTCTGCATGCAGCCGGAACTGATGCTGTTTGATGAGCCTACCTCGGCCCTCGATCCCGAGATGATCCGCGAGGTACTGGATGTGATCCGCGAGCTGGCAGACGAGGGAATGACGCTTATCTGCGTCACCCACGAGATGGGTTTTGCCCGCCAGGTGGCGGATCGGGTGCTCTTCATGGATGAGGGCAAGATCATCGAATCCGCCCCGCCGGCTCAGCTGTTCAGCAAGCCTGCCCACCCGAGAACCCGTGCCTTTCTCGAGCAGGTGCTCAGCTACCATGGCTGATACCCGACCCACCCGCCTCGCCAGCTGGTTGCTGGCAATCCTGTCGCTGATCCTTCTGCTGGGCTGGGTGCTCTACAGTGGCGCCCATCAGATGGGTTATGAGTGGCAGTGGCAGCGGGTCGGCCCCTTTCTCGGGGAGTGGAAAGATGGCGACTTCTACCCTGGCCCACTGCTCAGCGGCTTGCTGGTCACCCTGCAAGTAGCCTTGCTCAGTCTGGCAGGCACCCTGGTCGTCGGGTGTTCCGTCGTCAGCCTGCGTCTGCTTCCCTCTCGCCTGGGCCCCTGGCTTGCCGTCACCTATCTGGCGCTGGTGCGCACCACGCCCCAGCTGGTGCAACTCTACATCCTCTATTTTCTGCTGGGCCCCATGTTGGGACTGGCCCCGCTCGCCTGCGCCGTGCTGAGTCTCTCCCTCTATCAGGGGGCCTTCACCGCCGAAGTATTGCGAGCAGGAATACAGGCCATCCCCAGCGGACAGTGGGAGGCGGCGCGCTCCCTTGGTTTGTCACGGGCCATCACACTGCGCAAAGTGATACTGCCGCAACTGGTTCGTATCGTGCTGCCTCCGCTCACCAACGAGCTGGTGTCCCTCATCAAGCACTCGGCGCTGGTGAGTGTCATCGCCATCTTCGATCTCACCAACGAAGGGCGTACTCTGGTGGCCGATACCTTCCTCACCTTTGAGGTGTGGTTCACCGTGGCCGCCCTCTATTTGCTGTTGACGCTGACACTGTCAGCCTGTTCGCGGGCGCTCGCCCGTCATCTGGATCCGGAACAACAAGGACGCTAACCATGTCACTCTCGTTCAAAACCGCCCTCTCGGGCGCAGCCCTGCTCTTCACCGCTCTCTTTACCCCTGCCCAGGCAGAAGGCGAGGCATCTGCCACCCTGGCGCAGATAGAACAAAGCGGCACCCTACGGGTTGGCATGTCCACCTTTGCCCCCTGGGCGATGCGCGACAAACAAGGCGCCCTCATCGGCTTCGAAATCGATGTTGCCCGCCGCCTGGCCACCGACAACGGCTGGCAGGTCGAATTCGTCCCCACCGCCTGGGATGGCATCATTCCTTCCCTGCTGGCAAAAAAATATGACGTCATCATAGGTGGCCTCACCATCACACCCGAACGGGAGAAGAGCGTGCGCTTCACTCAGGCCTACTCCCACTCAGGCATCCAGCTGGCCGCCTCAAAGGCGCAGGCCCGGGACAAAAAGACGCTGTCCGACTTCAACCAGCGCGGCGTGATCCTGGCGGTGCGCCGTGGCGCCTCACCAGTGCAGGTCGCCAAGGAGAACTTCCCCAAGGCGACCCTTCGCCAGTTCGATGATGAATCTCAAGTGTTTCAGGAAGTACTGAACGGCCGCGCCCACGGCGCCCTCTCCTCTTCCCCGAAACCTGAGCAAGAGACACTGCGCCACCCCGAAGCTCTTTTTATGCCGTTTGCCGAACCGCTGTCGCAAGGCAGCGAAGGCTTTGCCCTGCGCAAGGGGGATGACGCCCTGGCCGAGCAGTTCAACGAGTGGATTGCCGCCCGTCAGGCCGACGGCTGGCTCAAGGCCCGTCATGACTACTGGTTCAAGTCGCTGGCATGGGAAGCCCAGGTCGCCAATCCCTGATGCTGATTGCCATCAAACGCGCTACCCGAGCCGTCGGCTGGCTCGATGGGATACTCATGCTGATACTGCTGCTGGCAGGCATGTGGCTTGCCAGCAGATTGCACCTTGGCGTGGCCTATCAATGGCACTGGCAGGCCGCCTTCGAGTTGCTGTTCACGCGCGGCCCCCAGGGTGAGCTGCCCTATTTTTTCAGCGGCTTGCTCACCACCTTGCGCATCGCCCTGCTCGGCATGGCGCTGGCGCTGCTGCTGGGCACTGCGCTGGGTCTGGCGGCATTCAGCCGCCGTCCCTGGCTGGTGTTGCCGGCGACCCTGTTCATCCAGTTGATCCGCAATCTGCCGCCGTTGGTGTTTATCTTCATTTTCTACTTCTTTATCGCCAATCAATTACTGCCGGCGAGCGGCCTCTCCCGCTGGCTCGGCACTCTGTCACTCTCCCCCTGGCAAGAGGCGCTGCTGGGCCCGCCCGCCAGATGGGAGAATCTCATCTCTGGCACCCTCTGTGTCGGCATGATCAGCGCCGCCTTCGTCGCCGAGATAGTCCGTGCCGGTCTCGCGGCCGTGCCCAAAGGGCAGTGGGAAGCGGCGCAGAGTCTGGGGCTCTCGCCCCGGGTGCGGCTGCGCCGGGTGATCCTGCCCCAGGCCATGTTGCTGATGCTGCCTCCCCTCACCGGCCAGCTCATCGCACTGGTGAAAGATACCGCCATCGTTTCCCTCATTTCGGTGCAAGAGCTCACCTTCGTCGGCACCGAGATGGCCAACTCCAGCGGGCTGGTTTATGAAATCTGGCTACTGGTGGCAGCCGCCTATTTATTGATATGTTTGAGTCTGTTTGTGCTGCTCAGCCGACTCGAAGCAAAACAAGGAGCCCATTGATGCTGACGTCCCTGTTACTGGCCTCTGTACTGCAGGCCGAGGCGATCGGCGGTTATGCCGCCGGTTGCCTCAAAAACGGCATGGCCCTGCCACTGGAGGGACCCGGGTATCAGGTGATCCGCACCAAGCGGTTGCGTTACTACGGTCATCCCGACCTCATCCACTATCTGCAGGGGCTGGCCAACCAGACCCGCATGGCTGGCATGCCGGATCTCTATATCGCCGATCTGGCGATGGCCCGCGGCGGCCCCTTTACCTCGGGCCATCGCAGCCACCAGACGGGCCTGGATGCCGACATCTGGTTTCGCATGGCCAACCGCCCCATCAGCAAGTGGGAGCAGGATGCCCCCAAGGAGTGGGCGCTGATCGACGAGCCCAGCTATCGGGTATTGCCGGGCCGCTTCGGCCCGGAGCAACTGAACCTGTTGCGACTGGCTGCCAGCAAGCCCGAGGTGGCGCGCATCTTTATCAACCCCGTCATCAAGGGAGAGGTGTGCAAACGGGCCGCCGATGAGCCCTGGGTTGCCAAACTGCGCCCCTGGGTCGGCCACTTCAGCCACTTTCATGTGCGGCTGCGCTGCCCCGTCGGCAGCCCGGATTGCGAGCCACAAGCCCCCATTCCCCCCGGCAATGGCTGCGGCGCTGAGCTGGCCTCCTGGCTCAAGGACAAGCCACAGCTACCCAAGGTCTCAGGTATCAACAAGATGCCCATCCTGCCCGCCCGTTGTGGCAACTGACCCCAAGCTGGTATGGTGGGCCCATATCCGCTAGAAATTTCAATGGAGAACAACAAGATGGCCACTTCACTCTGGCGCAGCACCACGCAGAGCCTGTTGACACTGACCCTGCTGCTGGGATTGACCGGCTGCGGCATGAACAATATTCCGACCCTGGATGAGCAGGTCAAGGCAAGCTGGGGCCAGGTCGAGAATCAGTATCAGCGCCGCGCCGATCTCATTCCCAATCTGGTGGCCACCGTCAAGGGCTACGCCAGCCACGAGCAAGAGACCCTCAAAGCGGTCACCGATGCCCGAGCCAGGGTTGGCAGTGTGCAGGTGAGCGATCCGGCCCAGCTCAAGGAGTTTGAAGCGGCCCAGAACCAGCTCTCCAGTGCCCTCTCCCGCCTGATGGTGGTGGTGGAGCGCTATCCGGATCTCAAGGCAGATCAGCAGTTCCTCACCCTGCAGGCGCAGCTGGAAGGCACCGAGAACCGCATCTCGGTAGCACGCCGTGACTACATAGAGGCGGTGCGCCAGTTCAATACCGAGATCCGCACCTTCCCCGGCGTCATCTGGTCCAAGCTGCTCTATTCGGATCTCGAAGCCAAACCGAGTTTCAGTGCCAAACCCGGGGCTGAAGAGGCGCCCAAGGTCAGCTTCCAATGAGCAAATTTGCCCGCTGGTTGCTGCCCTGTCTGTTGCTCTGGACCGCAGTACTGCAAGCCGCCCCCGACTTTCCGGCCCTCAGCGGTCGGGTCGTGGACGAGGCGAACCTGATGTCCCGCAAGCAGGCCCACCAGCTGACCCAGCAACTGGCCGCGTTTGAAAAACGCAGCGGCATCCAGCTGGTAGTGGTCTCCATCGACAGCCTGGATGGCGAGACCATAGAGGAGTACGGCTATCAGCTCGGTCGTCATTGGGGCATAGGCCAGAAGGGAAAGAACAACGGTGTACTGCTGTTGATTGCTCAAGATGAGCGCAAAGTGCGTATCGAAGTGGGATATGGGCTGGAGGGTGCTCTGCCCGATGCCATCGCCGCCAACATCATTCAGACCCGGATCCTGCCCGCCTTCAAACGTGGCGACATGGTTGCAGGCGTAGTGGCTGGCAGCCAGAGCATCATGCAGGCATTGGCGGGTGAATATCAGCCAGTGGACACCGCCAAGAAAGAGGACAAGCTGGGTGGTCCCTGGCTGTTCATTCTGATGGTGATTGTGATGATAGTGCTGCATAACCTGCGCGGAGGCGGTGGGGGCGGTGGCGGTGGTCGACGCCGCGCGGCTTTTCTGGCCGGTGGTTTTGGCGCCGGTAGCTTCGGCGGCAGAGGAGGTGGCGGCGGTGGCTTCAGCGGTGGCGGCGGCAGTTTTGGTGGCGGTGGTGCCTCCGGTGGTTGGTAACAGGAATAAAGAGACAGACCATGATTTCTAAACAGTTCTTTCACACCCTGCAGGCCAAGGTTCGCGAGGCGGAGCTGGAAACAGACGCCGAGCTGGTCACAGTACTGGCCCCGGCCAGCGACGGCTATCGCTACATTCCCACCCTGTGGGCAGCCCTGATTGCCATGCTCACTCCCCTGCTGGTGTTCGAACTCGGCTTCTGGCTCGGCTGGTACGAGATACTGCTGGCACAGTGGTCAGTCTGGTTGCTGCTGAGCATACTGTTCCACTGGACTCCCATCAAAATGTACCTGATCCCGAAGAAGGTACGCAGGCACAGAGCCGCCCTGATGGCACGCCTGCAGTTTGTCGAGCAGGGGCTGCACCGCACCCGTGACAGGCTGGGGGTGCTGATTTTTGTCTCTGTGGCCGAGCACTATGTAGAAATACTGGTGGATGACGGCATCGCCCAGCATATCGACAATGACCAGTGGCAGGCGATCATCGATGACTTCACCCGCCGGGTACGCAACAAGGAGGTGGAGCAGGGATTCCTCGAATGCGTGGAACGCACCAGCGCCATCCTGACCGACGCCTTCCCGGCTACCCGGGATCAAAACGAGCTGCCCGACAGCCTGATCATCCTGGACAAGCCCTGATCGGGTTTAAAATACCGGCATTTTGTTCAAGGGATAGTCACTCGATAAAGATTATGAAAAATAAGGGGAAAAGTGGTTGACCCAGACAGCCCTTTCCCCTAAATTACGCCCCGTTCCAACGCAACAGCGCAGCGAACGCAGTGTTGGCCGAACACGTTAAACTCTGGTCAAAAATTTGGTGAGGTGTCCGAGTGGCTGAAGGAGCACGCCTGGAAAGTGTGTATACGGCAACGTATCGAGGGTTCGAATCCCTCCCTCACCGCCAAATTCAAAAGAACCGACCTGATGGTCGGTTTTTTGCTTTTGGGGAAACCGCAACGCTGATGTCGACGAAGGCGGGTGAGAACCCTCGCTGGGTTCGAGCAGAGCAGCTTGCTGCGATGAACGGCCAACGGCCGCCCCGAAGGGGTGAGCCACGCAGTGGCGAATCATTCCTCCCTCACCGCCAAATTTAAAAAAACCGACCTCAGGGTCGGTTTTTTGCTTTTGTCCTGTTGCCACTCCGGTTATTCATCCGAGGCTCAGTCAAACCTTCCGTGTTATCTTGCACACCCTCCCCCCTTCCTTGCCCTCTGCCTCCATGAATTGCTCAGTGATTGGATATCATTTTGAAAAACTGATACTTAAGTAGCTACACTAGCCCTTATCAATATTCAGGGATGTACAAAAAATGAGCTTGATTGGCCTTCTTTTTGCAATAATCTGTATTCTTGGCGGTAACATCATAGAAGGTGGGCATCCCAGCGCCCTGCTCGATCTGCCAGCCTTCCTCATCGTGATTGGCGGTACAATCGGTGCCGCACTGACCCAGTTCCCTTTCTCCGTCGTCGGCAAAACCTTCAAACGCTTCAAATGGCTGCTCTCTCCCCCCAAACTCGACCTGCTGGAACAGGCGCAGTTGCTGGAAACGATGGCAGCTAACGCCCGCCGTAGCGGTATGCTGGCACTTGAAGGCATGATCGACGAGATCAAGGATCCCTTCCTGAAAAAAGGGGTACAGATGATGGTCGATGGCTACGAGAAGACCAAGATCCACGAGGTGCTGGAGAACGAAATCGAGTTCGAGCATGAGGATCTTGAGCAGACCGTCAAATTTTACGAAGCCATGGGAGGCTACTGCCCGACCATGGGAATAGTGGGCGCCGTATTCGGCCTGATCCACGCCATGGGCCTGCTGGATGCACCGGACAAACTGGGGGGGGCCATAGCGGTGGCCTTCATCGCCACCATTTACGGTGTAGGGGCAGCCAACCTGATCTTTTTACCCTTTGGCAACCGTTACAAGGGGTTCGCCCATGATATCCGCCACTACAAGGAGATGACACTGACCGGCATCCTCTGCATCGTGGATGGCGAGTCGCAAGCCCGTCTGCAAGTGACCCTCGAACCTTACATAGGAGGCCATGGTGGCCAAAAAGAAAAAGCCTGAAGCGCCGGAGAACCATGAACGCTGGCTGGTCTCCTATGCCGACTTCATGACCTTGCTGTTCGCCCTGTTCGTGGTGCTCTACTCCTTTGCCATGGCAAAACAGTCTGAAACCCGGGTGCTGATCCAGGGCTTTATCGAGTCGCTGGGAAAAATCGGTCTCATCTCCCCTCCTGCGGGTTCACCCGTGATGCAAGGCGGCACCGGGATCCTGGAACCCGAGTCCAGGACAACTCCCAGCAGTCCGGACAAAGAAACTGTGCTGGAAAAAGATGCACCGACTGCGGCGGCAGATCCGTTCAACGAAACCATAGGCGCCTCTGAGAAACCAAGCGCCACCGAGGCCTGGCCTCACAAAACCAAGGAGCAGGAGTGGGTGCAGGTCACCAAACAGACGCTCAACCAGCAACTCAAGGCGCAGATTGAATCCAAGGATCTGGAAGTGGAGCAGCTCGGCAGCCAGCTGGTGATTCGCATCGGTGAGAAGGCATTGTTTCCGGCCGACTCGGCCTTTCTGCAACCCCAATTCATCCCCCTGGTCCACAAGATCGCCGGCATACTGGCCAACATCCCGGGCAAGGTAGTGGTCACAGGCCACACCGACAACTCACAAGTGCCGCTGGAACTCTATCGCAGCAACTGGGAGCTGTCGGTACTGCGCGCGGCGTCCATCGTCCATATCATGCTGACCGATCCCAAACTGGACGCCACAAGGATCATCGCCCAGGGGGTAGCCGATGCGCAGCCGCGCTACCCCAACGATACGGCTGAACACCGGCAGGCAAACCGCAGGGTCGAGATTACCCTCTCCCAAGGCAAGGCGGCCGAAGAGTCACTCCCCATTCTCAAACCCTGACCCGTACAGACCCCCTGTCGGGGGTCTTTTTTAGCTTTTCTTTAGCGCTTTCACCCCTTTCACGGCCACATCCCCTCAATTTCTCCTTCCTTTTTCCCTCCGGGGAAGTCTATGCACACACCGCTGCCAGGCCTTGTTTTACCAGCCAATTCAGGTCGTTGAAAGTTATTCTCAAATGAGAAAATTGACCTTTGTAGCAAAAAACAATTTTACCCCCGCCGATTAATTATTAATCCGCTGAAATGACATGTAAATCAGTATGAAAGTGTCATAATGCGTAACATTACTGTTAAGTCACATGATTAATTTGGTTAGGGAAAATCTCTATGTTTGCTGATATTGCTGTTCAACATTGGGCTTTTGCCATTTATGTCATTGCAGCCATCTGCCTCTGTCTGGTGATGATCGGCCTGGCCGCCCTGCTGGGTGGGCGCGCCCATGGCCGCGCCAAGAACACTCCCTTCGAGTCTGGCGTCGATTCTGTGGGTAACGCCCGCCTGCGCTTCTCCGCCAAGTTCTATCTGGTTGCCATGTTCTTCGTCATCTTCGACGTAGAGGCGCTTTACCTGTTTGCCTGGTCTGTTTCCGTTCGGGAAAGCGGCTGGGTCGGCTTCATTGAAGCCGCCATCTTTATCGGCTTGCTGCTGGTAGGACTCCTCTACTTGTGGCGTATCGGCGCCCTCGACTGGGCACCGAAAAAACGCGCCCTGACCGACAAGAAGCCTGACTGACTTACTGATTCTCTCTTTGAGGTTGCACCATGAAGTACACCCTGACCCGGATTGACCCGGATGCGCCCGTTGAGCGCTATCCACAGGAACAGAGCCAGACCGTCGATGACCCGCTGGCACAAGACGCGACGCGCGGCATCATGATGGGGCGTCTCGAGGAGGTGTTGCAAGACACCGTCAACTGGGGTCGCAAAAACTCCCTCTGGCCCTACAACTTCGGCATCTCCTGCTGCTATGTGGAGATGTGTACCGCGTTCACTTCCCCTCATGACGTGGCCCGCTTCGGTGCCGAAGTGATCCGGGCCTCGCCCCGTCAGGCGGATTTCATGGTGATCGCCGGTACCCCCTTCATCAAGATGGCACCTGTCATCCAGCGACTGTATGAACAGTTGCTCGAGCCCAAGTGGGTCATTTCCATGGGCGCCTGCGCCAACTCGGGCGGCATGTATGACATCTATTCAGTGGTACAGGGGGTAGACAAGTTCCTGCCGGTCGACGTCTATATTCCGGGCTGCCCGCCCCGTCCCGAGGCCTTCCTGCAAGCCTTGATGCTGCTGCAGGACTCCATCGGCAAGGAACGCCGCCCCCTCTCCTGGGTCGTCGGCGATCAGGGGATCTACCGTCCCGACATGCCGGCCGAGAAAGACCGCAAACGGGGCGAGCGGATCAAGGTGACCAACCTGCGCACGCCGGATGAGATCTGACCATGAAACTGACTCGCGATTTTCCCAGCAATTACACCATGGCCCAGTGGCAACCCAGCGATCACCAGGATGCCCAGGTTGTCGGCGAACTGTTTGCCCACTTCGGTGCCGAGCGTTTCACCGTGCAGAGTACCCGTACCGGCGTACCCGTGATCTGGCTCGCCCGCGAACTGTTGCTGGACGTGGTGGGCTTTTTGCGCAAGCTCCCCTCCCCGTTCGTGATGCTGTATGACCTGAGCGGCACCGACGAACGGCTGCGCAGCCATCGTGACGGCCTGCCCCAGAGCGACTTCACCGTCTTCTATCACTTCATCTCCATCGACCGTAACGCCGATGTGATGCTCAAAGTGCCCCTTGCCGAGAGCGACCTGCATCTTCCCACCCTCACAGGCCACTTCCCCAACGCCAACTGGTATGAGCGGGAAGTGTGGGATCTGCTGGGCATCACCTTCGACGGTCATCCCCATCTGACCCGCATCATGATGCCCAAGAGCTGGCAGGGTCACCCGCTGCGCAAGGACTATCCTGCACGGGCCACCGAATTCGATCCCTTCATGCTCGATGCCGCCAAGCAGGACATGGAGCAGGAGAACCTGCTGTTCAAACCGGAAGAGTGGGGCATGGCCCGTGGCAACGAGAACGAGGACTATATGTTCTTGAACCTCGGTCCCAACCACCCCTCCGCCCACGGCGCCTTCCGGCTGGTGTTGCAGCTTGATGGAGAAGAGATCCGCAACTGCGTGCCCGACATCGGTTATCACCATCGCGGTGCCGAAAAGATGGGTGAGCGCCAGTCCTGGCACAGCTATATCCCCTACACAGACAGGGTCGAGTATCTGGGCGGGGTAATGAACAACCTGCCTTATGTGCTGGCAGTGGAAAAACTGGCCGGCATCAAGGTGCCGAACCGGGTCGACGTGATCCGGGTGATGATGGCGGAGCTGTTCCGCATCCAGAGCCACCTCCTGTTCCTTGGCACCTATATCCAGGACGTGGGGGCCATGACCCCTGTCTTCTTTACCTTCACCGACCGGCAGAAGATCTACACCATCATCGAAGCCATCACGGGTGCCCGCATGCACCCGGCCTGGTTCCGTATCGGTGGCGTGGCCCACGACTTGCCCAAGGGATGGCAGCGACTGGTGCAGGACAATCTGCTGAGCTGGCTGCCCAAGCGTCTGATGGATTATGAAAAAGCCGCCATGCGCAACAGCATTTTGCGCGGACGCACCATTGGCGTCTCTGCCTATACCACTGAGCAGGCGCTCGCCTGGGGCACGACGGGGGCGGGTCTGCGGGCCACGGGCCTCAACTTTGACGTGCGCAAATGGCGCCCTTATTCGGGTTATGACCAGTTCGACTTCGAAGTGCCGGTCGGTAGCAATGGCGATGCCTATGACAGGGCCACGGTACGCATCGAGGAGATCCGCCAGAGCCTGTCGATCATAGAGCAGTGCATGAAGAACATGCCGGAGGGGCCCTTCAAGGCGGATCACCCCCTCACCACACCGCCCCCCAAAGATCGCACCCTGCAAGACATAGAGACGCTGATCACCCACTTCCTGCAAGTGTCGTGGGGCCCTGTCATGCCGGCCGCCGAGTCATTCCAGATGATAGAGGCCACCAAGGGGATCAACAGTTATTACCTGACCAGCGATGGCTCCACCATGAGCTACCGGACCCGGATCCGCACCCCGAGCTTTGCTCACCTGCAACAGATCCCCTCCGTGATCAAGGGCAGCATGGTGTCGGATCTCATCGTCTATCTGGGCAGTATCGATTTCGTTATGTCGGATGTGGATCGTTGAGTCCTCGGGTAATCAAGCCACAGCACTCAACAACCGTGACGAGACAAAAAGAATAAGCCACAAAAGGTTAAGCCATGAGCCAGCAATGTCAGTGCCAAAACAGTCAGACCCCGCAGGGGCAGAGTGCGTGCGGGGGCAAGGGGGATGGACCCGTCCCTGGACCAACAGACGGCTTCGTCCTGAGCCAGGCCGAACGGGACGCCATCGAACATGAGAAACACCACTACGAAGATCCCCGCGCCGCCAGCATTGAAGCGCTCAAGATCGTGCAGCAGGCCAGGGGCTGGGTACCGGACGGTGCCATTTATGCCATCGCCACCGAGCTCGGCATTCCCGCCAGCGACGTGGAAGGGGTCGCCACTTTCTACAGTCAGATCTTCCGTCAGCCGGTAGGCCGCCACATCATCCGCGTCTGTGACAGCATGGTCTGTTACATCAACGGCCACGAAGGGTTGCTGGCCGGCCTCAAGGAAGTGATGGATCTGGCCCCCGGCCAGACCAGCGCCGATGGCCGCTTCACCCTGCTGCCCGTCTGCTGCCTCGGCAACTGCGACAAGGGCCCGGCCCTGATGATCGATGACGACACCTATGGCGGGCTCGATGCCGCCACACTGATCAAGACGCTGGAGGCTTATCCATGAGTCTTCCAATCAACAAGATCCTCGCCTCTCTCGGCACCGCCAACCGCACGCCCCGGGCCCCCGAGACTCATCCGCTCACCTGGCGACTGCGTGACGATGGTCAGCCGGTCTGGCTGGATGAATACCAGAGCAAGCAGGGTTATGAGGCTGCCCGCAAGGCGCTGGGCCAGATGAGCCCGGATGAGATAGTCGGCACCGTCAAGGATGCCGGCCTCAAGGGTCGTGGCGGCGCCGGCTTCCCCACAGGGGTGAAGTGGGGGCTGATGCCCAAAGACGAGAGCATGAACATACGTTACCTGCTCTGCAATGCCGACGAGATGGAACCCAATACCTGGAAAGATCGCCTGTTGATGGAGCAGCTGCCCCACCTGCTGATCGAGGGCATGCTCATCTCCGCAAAGGCGCTCAAGGCCTATCGCGGCTATATCTTCCTGCGCGGTGAATACGTGGATGCCGCCATCCATCTGCGCCGTGCGGTGGAAGAGGCCAAGGCCGCCGGCCTGCTCGGCAAGAACATTCTGGGATCCGGCTTTGATTTCGAGCTGTTCGTCCACACCGGCGCCGGTCGTTACATCTGCGGCGAAGAGACGGCGCTGATCAACTCACTGGAAGGCCGGCGCGCCAACCCGCGCGCCAAGCCCCCCTTCCCCGCTGTTTCCGGCGTCTGGGGCAAACCCACCTGCGTCAACAACGTCGAAACCCTGTGCAACGTGCCCGCTATCATAGGCAATGGCGTGGCCTGGTATCAGGGACTGGCGCTGTCGGGTTCTGAAGATCACGGCACCAAGCTGATGGGGTTCTCCGGCAAGGTGAACAACCCCGGGGTCTGGGAGCTGCCCTTTGGCATCACGGCCCGCGAGCTGTTTGAGCACTACGCCGGTGGCATGAAGCCAGGCTACCGCCTCAAGGCGTGGCAACCGGGCGGGGCTGGCACCGGCTTCCTGCTGCCAGAGCACCTGGATGCCCAGATGTATACCGCCGGTATCGGCAAGGTGGGCACCCGCATGGGGACCGGCCTCGCCATGGCAGTCGATGACAGCGTCAACATGGTTGGGCTCTTGCGCAACATGGAAGAGTTCTTCGCTCGCGAATCCTGCGGTTGGTGCACCCCATGCCGTGATGGCCTGCCCTGGAGCGTCAAGCTGCTGCGGGCGCTGGAGCGTGGCGAGGGACAGCAAGGGGATCTCGCGACCCTGGAGCAACTTTGCAATTTCCTTGGGCCGGGCAAAACCTTCTGTGCCCACGCGCCCGGCGCCGTCGAGCCCCTTGCCAGCGCACTCAAGTATTTCAGATCCGAATTCGAGGCCGGTATCAAGGGGCCAAGCGACCATCACTCGCTGCTCAAAGGGATCCAGCCCAATCTGCTGGGCGAACGCTGGTAAGCGCCAAGGCGCATCGGGCAATAGCCGATTTCACCATAGGTTTCAGGAACGTTGTATGGCAACCATTTTTGTAGACGGTAAAGAGTACGAGGTAGACGGGGCAGACAACCTGCTGCAGGCCTGTCTGTCGCTGGGTCTGGACGTCCCCTATTTTTGCTGGCATCCGGCGTTGGGTAGTGTCGGCGCCTGCCGCCAGTGTGCGGTCAAGCAGTATCAGAATGCCGACGACAAGCGCGGCCGGCTGGTCATGTCCTGCATGACCCCCTCTACCGATGGCACCTATATCTCCATCGAAGACGAAGAGGCGAAAGAGTTTCGCAAGTGTGTGGTGGAGTGGCAGATGACCAACCACCCCCACGACTGCCCTGTCTGTGAAGAGGGCGGAGCCTGCCACCTGCAGGACATGACGGTGATGACAGGCCACAATAGCCGTCGCTACCGCTTTACCAAGCGTACCCACCAGAATCAGGAACTGGGGCCCTTCATCAATCATGAGATGAACCGCTGCATCGCCTGTTATCGCTGCGTGCGTTACTACAAGGATTACGCCGGTGGCGAGGATCTGGGGGTCTATGGCGCCCACGACAACGTCTATTTCGGCCGGGTCGAAGATGGCACCCTGGAGAGCGAATTCTCCGGCAACCTGGTGGAAGTCTGCCCCACCGGCGTTTTCACCGACAAGACCCACTCAGAGCGTTACAACCGCAAGTGGGACATGCAGTTTGCCCCCAGCGTCTGCCAGCAGTGCTCGGTGGGCTGCAACATCAGCCCGGGTGAGCGTTATGGCGAGCTGCGCCGCATAGAAAACCGCTTCCATGGCGGCATCAATCACTACTTCCTGTGCGATCGTGGCCGCTTTGGCTATGGCTACGTCAATCTGGCTGACCGTCCCCGTCAACCGCTGCTTCGGGTAGACAAAGAGCAGCGCGATGGCAACGACCCGCTGGCCATCACTGTGGATGGCGCCCTCAACCGCGCCGCCGATGCCCTGCGCACCGCGGCCGCCGTCATCGGCATCGGCTCACCGCGCGCGTCGCTGGAGAGCAACTTCGCCCTGCGCGAACTGGTCGGGGCCGACAACTTCTATTGCGGCGTTGAGCAAAGCGAGTGGGCGTGTCTGCAAAAGATGCTGCACATACTGCAGCACAGCGGTATTCGCACGCCGAGCCTGCGGGACATGGAAGAGGCCGACGCCATTCTGGTGCTCGGTGAAGATGTCACCATGAGCGCCGCCCGTATCGCCCTGGCGCTGCGCCAATCGGTCAAGGGCAAGGCCCGTGAAATCGCCCGCAAAATGAAGGTGGACTTGTGGCAGGTCGCCGCTGTGCAGACCCTGGGCCAGAATGAGCGCTATCCGCTGCTCATCACCAGCCTGGACAGCACCCGCCTCGACGACGTGGCGGCAGAAAAACTGCACGCCCCCCATGCGGATCAAGCCCGCCTCGGCTTTGCCATCGCCCATCTGCTCGACAGCTCGGCGCCAGCCCTGTCCGATCTCGGCCAAGAGCAGCAGGCGCAAGCCGCTCGCTGGGCCGACCTGCTTGGCAATGCCAAAAAGCCGCTCATCATCGCAGGCTCGGGCGCCCGCACCCCGGCATTGATCGACGCGGCCAGCAACATCGCCCGCGCCCTCAAAGGCCGCGGTCAGGACGTCAGTCTGGCACTGGTGGCACAAGAGGCCAACAGCCTGGGGCTGGCCATGCTGGCCGGCAACGCCGCCCCGCTGGAAGCCGCACTCACCCGCATCGAGGCCCAGGATAATCTGGCGCTGGTGACCCTGGAGAACGATCTCTATCGCCGTGCCCCGCGCAATCGGGTCGATGCCGCCTTCAATCGTCTGCAACACCTGCTGGTCATCGATCATCAAGCTACCCAGACCGCTCAAAAAGCCGATCTGGTGCTCCCTGCCGCCAGCTTTGCCGAGGCCGATGGCACCCTGGTCAATATGGAGGGGCGCGCCCAGCGCTTCTTCCAGGTATATGCCCCCGCCTTCTACAACGCCGACATTCAGGTGCGTGAAGGGTGGCGCTGGCTGGCCGCGCTGCAAGGCGCCCTCCTGCGCCAACCGCTGCGCTGGCAGACCTATGAGCAGATAAGCCATGACTGCGCCACCAGCCATCCGCTGCTGGCCACCATGCAGGAAGCGGCCCCCAACGCCGGATTGCGGATCCGTGGCATGAAGCTGGCCCGTGAACCGCACCGCTACAGCGGCCGCACCTCCATGCTGGCGGATCAGAACGTCAGCGAACCCAGAGTGGCGCAAGACCCGGATTCCCCCTTCAGCTTCTCCATGGAAGGCTATGCCGGTGCCCGTCAGCCGATGCAGCAGGTGCCGTTCGCCTGGGCGCCGGGGTGGAACTCTCCCTCTGCCTGGAACAAGTTCCAGAGCGAGGTAGGTGGCAACCTCCGGGCCGGCGATCCCGGTCGCCGTCTGCTGGAGCCGGGCGACGACACCCTGGATTGGTTCGATACCATTCCTGCCCCCTTCACCGCCCAGGAAGCCCTGCAGGTGGTCAACTATGACCAGCTGTTTGGTGGCGAGGAGCTCTCCGCCAGAAGCCCCGTCATACAGGCGCGCATGAACGAACCCGAGCTGGTGCTGAACCCGGCCGATGCGGCTCGCCTTGCCCTCAAGGCGGGCAACCAGGTGAGCTTCTCCTGGGGTGGCAACCACTGGCGTCTGAAGCTGCGACTGAGCCATGCCCTGGCGCAGGGCCTGCTGGGACTGCCCCTTGGAGTGAACGGTCTGCCGACCGCACTGCAACAGGCCTATATCAACAACCTGCAGGAGGCCATCGCATGAGTGATTCCCTGATCGACCTGTTGCTGGAGGTTGGCAAGGCATTGATAGTGCTGGTGGGGATAGTGGGGGCTGGCGCCTTCATGAGCTTCATCGAACGCCGCCTGCTGGCCCTGTGGCAGGACAGATACGGCCCCAATCGGGTGGGCCCGTTCGGTCTGCTGCAACTGGCAGCCGACATGATCAAGATGTTCTTCAAGGAAGACTGGATCCCGCCGTTCGCCGATCGCCGGATCTTTATCCTGGCTCCCATCATCGCCTTCACAGCTTTTATTCTGGCGTTTGCGGTGGTACCCATCACCCCCACCTGGGGCGTGGCGGATCTCAACGTGGGGCTGCTCTACATCCTGGCCATAGCGGGGCTCGCTGTCTATGCCGTGCTGTTCGCCGGCTGGTCGAGCAACAACAAGTACTCATTGCTCGGCAGCCTGCGCGCCTCTGCCCAGACCCTCTCCTATGAAGTGTTCCTGGGGCTCTCCCTGATGGGGATAGTGATCCAGACCGGCAGCTTCAACCTGAGAGACATAGTCGAGGCCCAGGCCGGCTTGTGGAACGTGGTGCCCCAGATACTGGGCTTCATCACCTTCCTGTTTGCCGGTGTCGCCGTCACCCACCGTCACCCGTTTGACCAGCCGGAGGCCGAGCAGGAGCTCGCCGACGGTTATCACATCGAGTACGCGGGCATGAAATGGGGTCTCTTCTTCGTGGGCGAATACATCGGCATAGTGCTGATCTCCTCCCTCATAGTGACCCTGTTCTTCGGCGGCTGGCATGGCCCCTGGTTACCCCCTTTCATCTGGTTTGCCCTGAAGACCGCCTGTTTCATGGTGTTCTTCATCCTGCTGCGGGCTTCCTTGCCAAGGCCGCGCTTTGACCAGGTGATGTCGTTTGGCTGGAAAGTCTGCTTGCCGCTGACCCTTGTCAATATGCTGATCACCGGCGCTGTGGTGCTGATAAATGTGCAGTGAGGCACGACTATGAAAATCATTAACATCATCAAGGGTGTCGGCACCCAGTTACGTAGCCTGGGCATGGTGTTCTCCCATGCCTGGCGTCCCCGCGAGACCCTGAGCTATCCGGAGGAATCCGTCTATAGCACGCCCCGCTACCGTGGTCGGATCGTACTGACCCGGGATCCGGACGGTGACGAGCGCTGCGTGGCGTGCAACCTGTGCGCCGTGGCCTGCCCGGTCGGTTGCATCTCGCTGCAAAAAGCCGAACGCGACGATGGCCGCTGGTATCCCGAGTTCTTTCGCATCAACTTCTCCCGCTGCATCTTCTGCGGCTTGTGCGAAGAAGCCTGCCCCACTACCGCCATCCAGCTGACGCCGGATTTCGAAATGGGGGAATACCGCCGCCAGGATCTGGTGTACGAGAAAGAAGATCTGCTGATCAGCGGGCCCGGCAAATACCCGGACTACAACTTCTATCGCATGAGCGGGATGGCCATCGACGGCAAGCCGAAAGGGGATGCCGAGCACGAAGCCAAACCCATCGATGTCAAAAGCCTGCTGCCCTGAGGAGTCAATCATGGAACTGGCATTTTATGCCGCGGCCCTGGTCGCCGTTTACAGCACGCTGCGGGTGATCAGCACCAGCAATCCCATGCATGCGCTGCTCAATCTCATCATTTCGATCATCGCCGTGGCCATGATCTTCTTCTGCCTGGGGGCCTCTTTCGCGGGCGCCCTGCAGGTGATCGTCTATGCGGGCGCCATCATGGTGCTGTTCGTGTTCGTGGTGATGATGCTGAACCTGGGGTCGTCCCAGGCCCAGGAGAAGAAGTGGCTCACCCCCATGACCTGGGGTGGCCCCGCCCTGCTCTCTCTCATCCTGCTCGGCTTTCTGGCCTACGGCATCCTGGGCGTGACCGGTGGTCAGCTTGGTCTGAGTGACGTCAGTGCGAAAGAGGTGGGCATAGCCCTGTTCGGCCCCTATGTGCTGGCGGTGGAGCTGGCCTCCATCCTGCTGCTGGCGGGTCTGGTGACCGCCTACCATCTGGGTCGTGAAGACAAGAGCGGCGAGGTGCTTTCTGTCCCCCGCGCCTCATCACGCTCGTCACAAGAAGGAGGTCCGCTATGAATGGCATTCCAATGGAACACGGCCTTCTGCTGGCTGCGATCCTGTTTTGCATCGGGTTATGCGGTCTGCTGATCCGCCGTAACTTGCTGTTTATTCTCATGAGTATCGAGATCATGATGAATGCCTCGGCGCTGGCGTTCGTGGTGGCTGGCAGCCGCTGGGCCCAGGCCGATGGCCAGATCATGTACATACTGGTGATTTCTCTGGCGGCAGCGGAGGCCAGTATCGGCCTCGCCCTGTTACTGCTGCTCTATCGTCGTTACCACACCCTCAACGTGGACACTGTGAGCGAGATGCGCGGATGAGCCTCTTATACCTGACGTTTCTATTTCCGCTGCTGGGATGGCTGGTGCTGGCCTTCTCCATCGGCCGTTTCGGCGAGCGCACCTCGGCCCTGATCGGGGTTGGCAGCATAGGGTTGTCGGCCCTCACCACCCTGTGGGTCGGCGTCGATTTCCTCACTGCCATGCCGGTCGGCGGCGTCTATACCCAGACCCTGTGGCAATGGATGGCGGTGGGCAACTTCAGTCCCAGCTTCCGCCTCGCACTGGACGGCCTGTCGCTGACCATGCTGGGGGTAGTGACAGGGGTGGGTTTCTTCATCCACCTGTTCGCCTCCTGGTACATGCGCGGGGAAGAGGGCTATTCCCGCTTCTTCACCTATACCAACCTCTTCATCGCCAGCATGGTGTTTCTGGTACTTGCCGATGACCTGCTGTTCGTCTACCTCGGCTGGGAAGGGGTGGGGCTGTGCAGTTACCTGCTGATCGGCTTCTACTACCGCAACCCGACCAACGGGGCTGCCGCCCTCAAAGCGTTCGTGGTGACCCGGGTTGGCGACGTCTTCCTCGCCATCGGCCTCTTCATCCTTTACCGGGAGCTGGGCACCCTCAACATCCACGAGCTGCTGGTGCGCGCCCCCGTCATGTTTGCCGAGGGCTCCCCTGCCCTCTCCCTGGCCTGCCTGATGTTGCTGGGCGGTGCGGTCGGTAAATCTGCCCAGCTGCCGCTGCAAACCTGGCTGGCGGATGCCATGGCGGGCCCGACCCCGGTCTCGGCCCTCATCCACGCCGCCACCATGGTGACCGCCGGTGTCTACCTGATTGCCCGCACCCACGGCCTCTTCCTGCTGGCCCCCGAGATCCTGCATCTGGTGGCGCTGGTCGGTGCCATTACTCTGGTGCTGGCCGGTTTCGCAGCCCTGGTGCAGACCGACATCAAGCGGATCCTCGCCTACTCCACCATGAGCCAGATTGGTTACATGTTTCTGGCCCTCGGGGTCGGCGCCTGGGAAGGAGCCATTTTCCATCTGATGACCCACGCCTTTTTCAAGGCGCTCTTGTTCCTCTCCGCCGGTGCCGTCATCGTTGCCTGTCACCATGAGCAGAACATCTTCAAGATGGGGGGCCTGCGCAAAAGCTTGCCGCTGGTCTATGCCTGCTTCCTGGTGGGGGGGTCGGCGCTGGCTGCATTGCCGCTGGTGACCGCCGGTTTCTACAGTAAAGACGCCATCCTGTGGCAGGTGCAGGCATCCGGCCAGACCACCCTGTTGTGGGCGGGTCTGGTGGGCGCCTTCCTGACCTCGCTCTATACCTTCCGCCTCATTTTCATCGCCTTCCACGGCAAGGTGCAGACGCAAGCCCATGCCGGTCACGGTCTGGCCCACCAGCTGCCGCTGCTGGTGTTGCTGGTGCTCTCCACAGGTATTGGGGCCCTGATAGTGCCGCCACTGGCCGGGGTACTGCCAGCCGGGCCGGGAGACAATATCGAAGCGGGTCGCCATACCCTGGAGATCGTCTCCGGCATTGTTGCCATCGCAGGCATTGCCCTGGCGGCCTTCCTGTTCCTTGGCGAACGACGGCTGGCCACCAGCGTGGCGAACAGCGCGCCGGGCCGTCTGCTCAGCACCCTCTGGTTCAATGCCTGGGGCTTTGACTGGTTGTATGAACGGCTGTGGGTCAAACCCTATCTGCTGGGGACCCGACTGCTTGGCAAGGACCCGCTGGACTGGATGATGAACTTGCCCGCCTGGCTGGCACAGCGCGGCCACCAGCTGTTGGTCTGGACCGTTTCCGGCAAGTTGCGCTGGTATGCCGCCTCCATGGGGATGGGTGCCACCCTGATCCTGGCTCTGTTGCTGCTTGGCTGACCCCATGCGGCCCCTGAACGCGGACTAGTACCATTACTCGCACATAAACGAGAGCTGATATCGTGACCTTACTCTGGATCTTGTTAATTCCTTTCATCGGCGGTCTGCTCTGTTGGCAGATGGAGCGCCTTGGTGAGCAATTCGTACGCTGGGTTGCCCTGTTGTCGATGAGCGCCTGCCTGTTGCTCTCCTGCGCTATCTGGTGGAGCGGTGACTTCACCCTGATCAACCAGACCGGCGTGCCCGTCTGGGCCGCCGAGCTGCAACTGCCCTGGATCCCCCGCTTTGGCATCTCCTTGCACCTGGCGGTGGATGGCCTCTCCCTGTTGATGGTGATGCTCACCTGCTTTATCGGGGTACTGGCCATCCTCTGCTCATGGAAGGAGATAGTGCAGCGCATCGGCTTCTTCCACCTCAACCTGCTCTGGATCCTGGGGGGCGTGCTCGGTGTCTTCATGGCCGTGGACCTGTTCCTGTTCTTCTTCTTCTGGGAGATGATGCTGGTTCCCATGTACTTCCTGATCGCGCTGTGGGGCCATTCGGTCACCGATGGCAAGTCACGGATCAACGCCGCCACCAAGTTCTTCATCTACACCCAGGTCAGCGGACTCATCATGCTGGTCGCCATCCTGGGTCTGGTGCTGACCCACCATGCCGCCACTGGCGTCTTCACCTTTAACTACGCGGATCTGCTCCACACGCCCATGAGCACGGGTGTCCAGTGGCTGTTGATGCTGGGCTTCTTCATCGCCTTCGCGGTCAAGATGCCGCTGGTGCCACTGCACGGCTGGCTGCCGGACGCCCATAGTCAGGCGCCGACCGCAGGCTCGGTTGACCTGGCAGGCATCTTGCTCAAAACCGCTGCCTATGGCCTGCTGCGTTTTGCCCTGCCCCTGTTTCCGGAGGCCTCTGCCGAATTTGCCCCCTACGCCATGGCGCTGGGTCTCATTGGCATCATCTACGGCGCCCTTGTGGCCTTTGCCCAGACCGACATCAAGCGGCTGGTGGCCTACACCAGCATCTCCCACATGGGCTTTGTGATGATCGCCATCTACTCAGGCAGCGAACTGGCATTGCAAGGTGCCGTGGTGCAGATGATTGCTCACGGGCTCTCTGCCGCTGGCCTCTTCATCCTGTGTGGTCAGCTTTACGAGCGGCTGCATACCCGGGATTTGCGCCTGATGGGTGGCCTCTGGGGCCGACTGCGTTACCTGCCCGGCGTCATGCTGTTCTTCTCGGTGGCTTCCCTTGGCATGCCGGGCACCGGCAACTTCGTCGGCGAGTTCCTTATCCTGATCGGCAGTTTCCAGGTCGCCCCCGTCATCACTGTCATAGCCACCTTCGGGCTGGTGCTGGCGTCCGTCTACTCCCTTATCATGCTGCAACGGGCCTGCTTCGGTGCGCCCAAAGAGACCACCATGCTCAAGGGGCTGGATCGCCGCGAACTGGTGATGATGATGACCATAGCCGTCCTGCTGGTGCTGCTCGGTGTCTATCCCCAGCCCATACTCGATACCGCTGGCAGCAGCCTGATGAGCGTGCTGCACTGGTACGCACTGCCATCCGCAGGAGCCTTGCAATGACATCTTCCTCTCAACGGCCCACCCTGTTGCCTTTCTTGCACACGACAGGAGCACTGCAATGACCTTCACCGCTTCTCAACTGCTGGCGCTCTTGCCCCTGCTGCTGACCACGGGGACCATGGTGGCCCTGATGCTGGCCATCGCCTGGCGGCGCTGTGACGACACCGCCTTCATCGTCACCATCACTGGCCTGAACCTGACACTCTTCTCCCTGCCCATCGTCATGGCACAAGGTGATCAGGGGATCACTCCCCTGCTGCAGATCGATGGCTACGCCATCTTTTACATGGGACTGGTGCTGGTCGGCGCGCTTGCTACCTGTACCTTCGGTCGCTCCTGGCTCAAGGGTTACCCGGACAACCGGGAAGAGTTCTACCTGCTGCTGGTGATCGCTACCATAGGCGGGCTTGTACTGGCCGGCTCCCGTCATCTGGCGTCGCTGTTCATCGGGATCGAGATGCTGACCCTGCCCATGTTCGGTCTGGTGGGTTACGCCTACCGCGAGCGCCATTCGCTGGAGGCCAGCATCAAGTACATGGTGCTCTCCGCCGCCGCCACCGCCTTTCTGCTGTTCGGCATGGCCTTGCTCTATGCCCAGGCAGGCAGCCTGAGCTTCAGTGATCTGGGGCTGACCCTGGCACAGAGCCCCGCCCATCATCCACTGCTGATGGGCGGTCTCGGGTTGATGCTGGTCGGCTTTGGTTTCAAGCTGTCACTCGCCCCCTTCCACCTCTGGACACCCGACGTGTATGAAGGCGCTCCGGCGCCAGTGGCCACTTTCCTCGCCACCGTCAGCAAGATAGCCGTGTTCTGCGTGCTGCTGCGATTCTATCTGGCGGTACCGGCGGCGGCGGATCCCATGATCCACTGGTTGCTGGCGGCCATGGCAGTTATCTCCATCGTCATCGGCAACCTGCTGGCGCTGCTGCAAACCAACATCAAGCGGATGATGGGGTACTCCTCCATCGCCCATTTTGGTTATCTGCTGGCAGTAGTGGTGGCGAGCCGCCTCGGCCAGATACCGGTGGAAGCCGCCGGTGTCTATCTGTTGATGTACCTGTTCACCAGCCTGGGTGCCTTCGGCGTCATCAGCATGATGTCCAGCCCGTATCGCGGCAAGGATGCGGACTCCCTGCACAGCTATCGCGGCCTGTTCTGGCATCGCCCTTACCTGACCGCAGTGCTGACAGTGATGATGCTCTCCCTGGCCGGTATTCCCATGACATTGGGCTTTATCGGCAAGTTCTATCTTATTGGCGTGACGGTCGAAGCCCGGCTGTGGTGGCTCTCTGGCGCCATAGTGCTCGGCAGCGCCCTGGGGCTCTACTACTACCTGAGGGTCATGGTCACCCTCTATATGCGCGAACCCGGCATGCAGATGCGTGATGCCAAGGGCGACTGGGCCGTCACCTCAGGCGGGCTGGTGGTACTGCTCTCCGCCATCATGGTGGTGGCCATGGGCATCTATCCCCAACCGGTCATCAGCCTGGTGCAGGGCTTGCAGAACGTGGTCTTGCGCTAACCCGCCCTGATAGCCAATGCCCCTTGTGTCAGGCACCATGGCCATCTTCCAGGTGTGAAAGAATCCGAAACCAGCTTGGCTGGTTTCGGATTTATGTGATTGTCAGCAGACGAAGCCAACCGATTCAGAATAGGACTTTAGTCGACACATGCCATTAATGTGTTTATTAAGATCCTTTATGTTTATGACAAGAATCTACTTTCTCAATGTAAAGTTATAGTTCCCCTCGCCATTATAAGAATACACTTTAAACCGATAATAACCACTGCTTGCAACATAGTTAATCGCTTCATTCGAGGTGACGCTGGTGGATGTTGCCACAGATATCCAAGTACTGTTCTGCCATTTTTCCAGTGACAAATCGAAATCAGCATTGCCGGGACCGGTCAACACACCATACAGGGTTCCACCATCATATTGAAACCAGCTGCCATTCGGAATGATATGACTAACGCCCTTCCCACTCAGATAACCTGAGTAATTTTCTTGATTTGAATTACCCTGGCCACCGATGTCAAACGTCATTCGACTTGAGACAGCGCTAATATTCGTCAGCTCCAATCCTGAATCAGCACCACTCCACCAGCGTGAGTTGGTTCCTCGACTGGACAGCGCATTGGGTTGAGTATCACCAAACGTGTCTTGCCCAGAAGCATGATACATATCATAAGCATCACCAAGATTAATATTTTTCTCTGGTTCACGATTTCCATCTGCATGTTCCATCTGAACATATGGATACCACTCATTATTATTGGAACCATCAGGATCAACATGCCATACAATCAGACCTTGACCTGGCATATACTGATTTTGCCCGGCCTGAGTTCTTGTCTCTATATAAAAAGCTTCACCGGCTTTATTCGGGTTGGACCAGCGGTATAGTGTGTTGCTGTTAGCCTGGTGACTCAATATCCCCGAAGGTGCATTGCCATTAACCGCAGGATTGAGCTCAGTGATCGTTTCCCAGCCACTCAGTGAGCGAAAGTAGCCATTGGGTGGAACTGGTTTTTTATGTCTGTTACCGGTTACACCGCCATATCCCATAATGCAGTGCGAGCCAGCGGATCCTCCTGAACTGCCATCGTAATCGTAAAGATCAGGCCAGCCGAACAACAGGTGTCCTGACTCGTGGATGAAGGTTCCGATAGATAAATTGCTATCCATGTTGGAGATCTGGTATTTGGATGCACAGACCCCATCGGCACACCAGCGGTTCAAGCCACCTTGATGAGGCCATAGGCCCTGAGCCCAGCCACCACCAGTCTTGCCAGAATAGAACACATTCAAACCACGAATATTGCCGTTACTATCTTTCGAGATGGTCGAAAAGTCGAAGCCTTCGGTATATTCAAGCCAATCCAGCGCTTCGACGATCAACTCTCTTGCTCTGGCACCATAGGTTATCGTGGGGTCTGTGTAGTAGGACTTATATTTCTTGGCCGTATAATATCCAACCACAGTATTGGTATAGTCCAATTTATTACCAGACACGGCACGAAAATAGTCCCGGATTGATTGTGCATTTCCATGGCCTGTGTAACCGATTTGGTTGGTGTAGTTGATGACCTCACTGGGTGGAATGGAGCTGGATTCATCAGGAAACTGAATTAATATGGTCAACCCTCTAACATTACCTGTTACATTGGCATATTGATTGGCAAAACCACTGATTTTGGGTGATTGGGCTTGATATTGTAAAACTTGTAATTGCCTGGCGTTACGTTGCACGATAGAACGCTTGGCATGTTGAGGAATATCAGTGTCCTTCTGTATGGACCTGGTGCTAATACCATTCGATTCGGTAACCAGAATTCCGGTCGACTCAAACATCTCTTCATTTTCTGAAAGCTTGGCATAAGCGTAACCTTTCAGGGTATTGTCATAGATAACCGGATAGCCATCTTTAGTTCGTTGATCTGCGTAAAGAGTTGAGCCATTGAGGATCAACTCAAGTGTCGAACCATCCGGCTGCGTAACCGTATGATGATAGTTGACGTAAGGCACTGCGGCTTCCGTTTGAACAGCGAACATGACTGACCCTATGATGGTTAAAATATTTAACCATCCTGCTCTTCCATTTTTCATTTTATCTTCCTTGTGAGTCCCGTGCAGAGTAAGTCTTATATCCAGTTCACCAAGGGAGCAAATTTTATTTTCAAACTGGGATGTGTGTAACCATTCACCGGCGTGAATTCAAACAGAACCATGTCATTTTTTGTGGTTATATCCCTGCTCAGGGAATCGCTCAGGTATTCCCATGACATTGGGCTTTATCGGCAAGTTCTATCTTATTGGCGTGACGGTCGAAGCCCGGTTGTGGTGGTTCTCTGGTGCCAGAGTGCTCGGCAGCGCCCTGGACGCTCTACTACTAGGGTCATGGTCACCCTCTATATGCGCGAACCCGGCATGCAGATGCGTGATGCCAAGGGAGACTGGACCGTCACCTCGGGCGGGCTGGTGGCACTGCTCTTCGCCATCATGGTGGTGGCACTGGGCATCTATCCCCAACCGGTCATCAGCCAGGTGCAGGGCTTGCAGAACGTGGTCTTGCGCTAACCCGCCCTGATAGCTAATGCCCCTTGTGTCAGGCACCATTGGCCATCTTCCAGATATGAAAAAATCCGAAACCAGCTTGGCTGGTTTCGGATTTCTTATGCGCATATCACGGTTATCAATCCCCCCTGGAACGACCTTAATGATGGCGGCACCAGGGGCCACTGACCATCACTGGATACGGTAACGGGAGATCTGCTGATGGATGCTCTCTGTGGTCACATTGAGCTCTTCCGCTGCGGCCGAGGTCTCTTCTGCCGTACTGCTGGTCTGCTGAACCACCTGTGCAATCTGCTCCACCTGATGAGCGATGGATTCTGCGGCCGAGCTTTGTTCACGGATGGCATTGGTGATTTCACCGACCTGATCCATGACCCGGTGCGACGCATGGCGGATCTGGGTGATGATCTCCCCGCTTTCAGTGGCCATCGCAACCCCTTGCACCACTTTTTCCTCTACCTGACTCATCCTGGACACTGTGGCCTGAGACTCTTGTTGAATCGCCTCCACCGTTGCCGAAATTTCCTGGGTTGACTGAGCCGTACGCTCAGCCAGCTTGCGCACCTCGTCAGCGACCACCGCAAATCCTCGACCTTGCTCACCCGCACGGGCTGCTTCAATGGCGGCATTGAGGGCCAGCAGATTGGTCTGGCCTGCGACGTCACGAATGACGTTCACCACACCGCCGATCCGGGAAATGCCCTCGCCCAAGGCCGTCACCTCATGGGAGGCCTGGCGAATGGAGTCGGCAATCTCGTTGATAGCTTGCACCGTTCTCTCTATGGTCGCGCCGCCGTCACTGGCAAGCTTGCCCGACTCGTTGGTGATACGGCTGGTCTCCTGGGTTCGCTGCGAGATATCCGTGATGCTCACCGTCATCTCCTCCACCCCCGCAGCAATCAAACTGGTTGCATCATTTGCCTGGCTCGCGGAACTGGCAAGGTGCTGCGCAGCCTGGGAGAGCGACTCAGCCGTGCTTTTTATTTGCAAACTGCCCACCGAAAACTCAGTAAAGGTTTGCTGCAAGGTATCCAGCAGACGGTTGACCGCATTGAGCGTCAACCCAATCTCATCCTGCTGCTTGACGTCTGCCCTCAGGGTAAAATTCAAGTCGCGCTGGATCAGGGAAAGGGTCTGCATGGCAAGTCGAAGTGGGTTGGCAACCTGATTGAACAACCAGATAAAAAGCCCCAGGGTCAATATGCCGGTGCCACCGGCAATGAACAGCAGGGTTTGCAGGCTGCTGTCATAGTTCTCTTCTCCCTGCCGCTTGAGCGCCAGCCCCAGATCGACATTGAACTTGACATGGCGCTCTATCGCCTGAGCAAACTGCCCAAACAGCGTCATGACATTGTTTGCCAGATAATCTCTGGCCTCGGTGTTTTTGTTTTGGCGCGACAGCAACAGGACCTTGTCTATCTCCAGATAATATTGGGCAATGATCCGCTGATCATCATCAGTCAATCGCCTGTCTTCATCATTGGAAAGCATCTCGGCTTTATATTTTTCCAGAAGCGAATTGATCGCTGTCCGTATGTCAGCGATATCCGTTTCAATCTGCTGCATCTTGCCATCATCGGTATTGAGTACATGTGTCTGGATCAGCGCATGCAGCTCATAGAAATCGGCCTGCACCTCCTTGATCAAGGATATGCTTGGCACTGTATTATCCGTCACATAACTAAGATCCTGGTTGGACGCCGCGAGGCGATTGATACTGAACCAACTGAGAAAAACGAGAGCCACCATCACCAGCAAGGCAATCAGTTGAAGCCGGCGCGCAATGTTCATAACCGCATACTCCATAAGGAAACTCCCTAGCAGTGTAGACGATGCATAAACAAAAAACGGTCTGCGAAACGGGCCGTTTCATTGCCTACCCTGGCTGGCCGGACGCGCCTTTTTGACTTGCGCTTGTTCGGGACTTTGCCACTCCCCCAGGCCGTGGCAGTACCGTTCAGCACATGCCCTATGTCTGTACCTGAACACAATGCTGGATAAACAGCAGGCCAGCTCGCTGGGTCATACCCGCCAGCCAATAAACAAAGAGGGAGGCACAATGCCTCCCTCTTGTTATTCACACCTGTCACAAAACGGGCCAAGGATTGGATCCCCTGAGCACATTGCCCAAAAACCCGTTTTGCCTGCAAGGGCTGGCGAGTCAGGTCATGCCGCTTCCGCCAGCTCTTCCTCTTTTTTCTGGTACGCCTGGGGCGTGAGTCCCAGCAGCTCCTGGACGGTCGATGCTACCGTGATGGAAGAGATGGTACCCACCAGGACGCCGGTAAACAGCGTGAAGGCGAAGCCGAACAAGGCATCCCCCCCGAACAGCAGCAGGGCTCCCACAGTAAAGAGGGTGGTCCCCGAGGTGATCATGGTGCGGCTGAAGGTCGCCTTGATCGCCACGTCAGAGCACTCGTAGATGGAGAGTTTGGTGCGTGAGCTCAAGATGTCCCGCAGCCGGTCCGAGATGACGATACTGTCATTGAGCGAGTAACCGATCACCGCCATCAGGCCGGCGATCACGTTGAGGTCAAACTCGATGTGGAACAGCGCCAGCAGCCCTATTGCCACCAGACCATCGTGCAGCACAGAGATCAGGATCCCGATGGCCTGGCGCCACTCGAACCGTACCGCCAGGTAGGCGGAGATGGCCAGTGAGGCCACCAGCACCGCCAGCATCCCCTGCTGGAACAGCTCGGCGCCCACCTGGGGGCCGACTATGGTGGTGCGCAGCAGCTCCACCGGCAAGTTGAGCTGTTGACCCAGCATGACCGCCAGCTCCTCGGCCGGCCAGGGCAGCTCGTGGGGCGGCAGCTTGATGAGCCACTCTCCCGGAATGCCGGCGCCATTGAGTTCGATGGCCCCTGCCAGCGGCGCGCTCAACAGGGCGTTGAGTTCATGGGCCTCTTTCAATGTCTGGATACGAAACTCCAGCAAGATACCGCCGGTGAAGTCGAGCCCGAGCTCAAGGCCGTTGATGGCCAGCACGGCTATGCTCGCCACTGTCAGCAACACGGAAATCCACAATCCAATGTAACGCCAGCGGGTCAACCCCATGGCAACGATCATTCTCAACATAATTTTATCCTCGACAACAGCTGACTCGGGCTTCCCAACCGGAAGCGCGTGACGCAGGCGCGGAGCAGGCTCGAACGCGCGGCGCTATGGCACAGAGTAAATGCAGGGGTCACGGTCACACCCTCAGCAGCTTGGCGCTGCTCTTGCCCCACAAGGGGTTGATGATGGCGCGAGTACCCCAGATCCCGGTCACCATGCTGGAGATGAGGCCCAGGATCAGGGTGATGGAGAAGCCCTGCAGCGGGCCAGAGCCGATGGAGTAGAGCACAACGGCACAGATCAGCGTGGTGATGTTGGCATCGAAAATGGTGCGAAACGCCGAGCGATAGCCAAAATCGATGGCATTGGCAAGGCTGCCCCCTTCACGCAGGCGGTCCTTGATCCGCTCAAAGATCAGCACGTGGGTATCCACCGCCATGCCGACCGTAAGCACCAGACCGGCGATCCCCGGCAGGGTCAGTACGGCCCCCGGCAGCACGGCCAGCATGCCCACCTGCATCAGCAGGTTGGCGATGAGCGCCGTGATGGCAACCCAGCCAAACTTGCGATACCAGGCCATCATGAACAGCATCATGCCCGCCATGCCAAACGCCAGCGCGGTGAAGCCAGCCTCGATATTTTGCAGCCCCAGGGTCGGCCCGATTGAGCGCTCCTCCAGGATCTTCAGCGGCGCTGTGAGGGCACCAGCCCGCAGCAGCATGGCCAGCTCCTGGGCTTCGGGTACGCTGGCAAGTCCTGTGATGCGGAACTGGTTGCCAAGGGCAGTCTGTATGGTGGCGACGTTGATCACTTCGCTCTGGGCACGCAGCTTGCCCTGGGCATTGGTCTTGTATTCGGTGAAGACGGTGGCCATGGCGCTGCCCACATGCTGGCGGCTGAACTGGTTCATCTTGCTGCCACCCAGGGTGTCGAGCACTATGCTCACCTGGGGCTGTCCTATCTCCCCCATGCCTGCCCGCGCATCGACTATGTGCTCACCGGTCAGTACCGGCTTGCGCGCCATGCCGACCGCCTGACCGTTGCGATCCGCCATGAAGAAGCGGCTCTCCGGCTGGGCCTGATAGAAGGCGAGTGACGCCGTGGCGCCTATCACTTCCTTGGCTTGCTTGGGATTGTGTACCCCTGGCAGCTCGATGCGAATGCCGTCCTGGCCCTGACGCTGGACCGAGGCTTCGACGATGCCAAGCTCGTTGATCCGTTTCTTGAGGATCGACAGGTTCTGGGTCACGGCGTTGTTGGCCAAGAGGGTGCGCTCGGCCTCGCTCATCACCAGTCGCAGCTCGTTGCCGCTGCGATTGAGGGTCCACTGATCCTGTCGGGTACCGGCAGAATCCTTGATGATATTGAGCCAGGGAGCCTGATCGGCCACCTCGGGCAGTATGACCCGCACCTCACCCTCGCTCACCCGGGCCACGTTGGCCCCCCGCAGGCGCGCTTCACGGAACTGGCTGCGCAGCATGTCCACCAGGTTTCGGGTCTGGTTGTCCACCACGAAACTGAGATCGACCCCGATCAGCAGCTGGGAGCCACCACGCAAGTCCAGCCCGAGCTTGATGGGAGCCGCACCGAGCTGACTGATCCAGGTCGGGGCATTGGAGTAGAACTCCAGGGTCAGGGCAGCGCTGTCATAGCCTTGCTGCTCCAGCAGCTGCTTGGCCCTTTGCTGTTCAGACTGGCTGCTGAACACCAGTTCGACCCGCTCTTTTTGTTGTACCTGTTTGACCGGCGCTATCTGGTTGTCGGCCAGCAGGGTGCGCTGCGCTTCTGTCAGGCTGGTCTGGCCGTGCAGGCCCAGTGAGGGTTGCTCACCGAAGAAGGTAGGCAGGGAGTAAAACGCGAAAGTGAACAGCATGAGCAGCAGCAGGGCGTACTGCCACTTGCTCATGCGGTTCAGGGTGATACGACTCTTTTTTCTCATGGCAAAAGCCTCTGTCAGGAGAAGGCGGCGGGCACGCACACCAAAAAGGTGAACGGCACGCAAGAAAATACAAATGAGACAGCGAGCCTGTTCACGTGCGGTGAGCAGGCTTTACGGGAGGCGATGAGGCTGTGCAGTAAGACCGGACCCCATCGGGATCAGGCGAGATAGCTCTGGGAGAAGCGGTATTGCAGGTGTTGGCGTTGCAACCTGTGCCGATGAATGGTGGCAAAGCGGTCACGGAAACTGTTTTTGGGGGAGTAGAGGACGGCGTAGAACAGCAGGCCGCACAGCAGCAACAGGATCGCCTGCTGCGACCAGCTCATGATCAGCTCGTAAACAACGCTGCCGGGCTGACTATCGCTACGCAGGGAGTGCTCGAGACGCAACAGGTGATTCTGGTGGGAGCCGACAAATTTGACGATGCCGTCATCGCTGTCACTGGCACTGTGGAGCGCCCGCGAGCTGTCTGACGGCTCGCGTGTGCCGGCATCATTCATCACCTGAGCGTGCTGAGAGGCAGACGAATGAGCGGATACCTCGAGCCCCTCCACCGAGACGGTAGAGAGCAACAGAGTGAGCGAGATGAGCAGTGTCATCAGCGCCAGTTTCACTTTGTCCAGCAGGCTCAAAAAGTTAATTCCCAAATAATAGAAAGGGCAAACTACCACAGGGGCCCGCCAAGGACAAGGCGGCAAGGCGCATCACCTCGCCGCGCTGACCTTGCAATGCCCCCCTGCGCTTACCCCTCGGACATCTTTCTAAAGTCCCGGGCATAGTCCTTGAGCAGGGAGTAAAGATGGGCGCGCTGGGAGATATCCAGCGACTGGCTCAGGGCGCTCAGCCAGTTGACGGTACGCTGGCGGGATTGATCCGTGTAGCCGGTGAAACGGCCATCCATGAGCCCATCCCCCTGCTGCAACAGGGCGGTGAGCTGGGCACCGAAGTCCGGGCTCTGGCGCTGCTTCATCAGCCGGGCCAGCTCCTTGGTCCAGGCGGTCTGGAACTCCAGCCAGGGGGCTTGCAGCTCATACTGCCACTCCACCCACTGCGCCACCAAAGGCGCCTGCGCCGGTTTCACTTCGCCAATCCAGAACACCAGTCGCTCGTTCATCTTGTCGGTGAACTCCTTGAGCATCTCGGCCTTGGGCTTGCGGGCAAAGTCCTGCTCCCGCTCGGCCTGACGGGTGAGCCTGTCCTTCATGAACATGGCCACCTGATCTTCGGTCAGGGTGCGGGCCAGCCGAACGGCACGGGGAACCGTGTTCTCCAGGGTGCGGGTCAGGCTCTGCTGGGCCGCATCCAGATGGCGGGAAACCTGCGCCGGGTTCATGGGGCTCGCGACCGCCTTGGCAAGGGCATCGAGATCATCGGCATAACGAGGCACCTCGTGCTGACGGTGCCAGGCCATCAGCCCTTTGACCTCATGATCCAGCAAGCGCTTCTGGCTAGAGTCCAGCGAGAAGTAGTCATCCAGCTGCCAGACGATGGCCACGTCCAGCCAGTAATAGACAACGCGGGTGGAACAGCCCACCAGCAGCAGGCAGAGCAACAACAGACTCCAGCTGCGGGGCTGACGCCAGGAAAAGGTGGTCATCATGCACTACTCCAAACGTTGACGATTCATGTCGATCAGGGCCTGATAATCAGGCTCGGCTTGTTGCTCGGCCATCAGAAGGGCCCACAGCAGGCCAATGTAATCGACCCAGGGCAGGAAGGCCTGACTCTGAAAGCCCTTTGCTCCCAGCGTCCTCCCTGCCCGCTCAAGATAGCGCTGTTCCAGTGCCGCTCGCCGCTCGTCATCCCAGCCGTGGGTGCGCTGTATGCTGGCGACCTCGAAACCGGGGTGACCGGCGGCGCCATACTCCCAGTCGATGACCCAGGGGCGCGACCCCAACAAATTAGCCGGATTGAGATCGTGATGGCAAGGGAGCCAGCAGTCGTCAGGCTCGCGACTGGCAAGCAGCGCACGCTCCAGCGCAGGCAACCACTCGGGGATCCGGGCCAGGCGGCCGCGATAACCGGCGGCATGAGCCCGCACCGCCATCACGACGGCAGGCACCGGCAACCGGTGCAGTCGCACCAGCACCTCAGCCAGCAGACCGGGCTGCTCGGCCAGGGGGGGTGGCGCCTCTGCCCAGTTTGGCTCGTCGCACCAGTCCAGCAACATCAAACCGGTGGCGGGTTCACTGTGGTGGCAGGGCAGCGCCAGCCCTTGTGCCATGGCGCCCTGATAGAGCTGCCACTCTGTGGCTCTGTCGATGCCGAGCCGATAGGGGTCAGGGTGACCAAGCCGCAAAAAATGACTGCGCCCCGAGGGGAGGCGCAGTCGATAGTTGCAGTTGGTCAGGCCACTGGCAAGGGATTCCAGCCGTCCCGAGCACCAGGGGACGGGCAGGCTGGCCAGCAGCTCGAGCTCTGCCAGATCACCAGCCAAAGGTGGATTTCTTCGCCTGTTTGCGGATCTCTTTCTGGTCGGCCCACAGCAGTTCGCCGTTTTGCAGATCCATCAGGTTCATGGTCATCTGGTAGTAGACGTCCTTCACCTTGCCGTTGTCCTTGACGATGCTGCTGAGGTTGCCATAGACCATGTAGCGGGCACCGGTCTGCTTGCCCAGACGTACCATGGAGGCAGGATCCACCATGCCGCTGCTCTGCTGGTATTCAAGCTGCTGCTTGACCGCGGCCACCTTGCTCATGTCGACGAAGCGGAACTTGCCAACGCGCAGCAACTTGGTGCGGATGGTATCCGTGATGGCTTCGGTATCGATGTGCTCCGAGGTCTTGTTGCGGATGGAGTCCATGAACATAACGGGACGACCACCTGCAGTGATCTCGCTGGTCGCCGGTGAAGCGAGCATGGAATCCGCCATCTTGTCGGCAATGGCCTGCAGATCCGATGAGCCGTAATCCACGGTCACCGTCTCGGTTTCGGTGGGATCGCCGTAGCTGACGGTGGTACTGGAACAGCCGCCGAGCAGCAGGACGCCGCTCAATATCAGCAGGGCATGATTCATTTTCATCAGTAGGATTCCTCAATCACTTCGCGTACATAAATCCGGTATCCCTGAGCGGCCGGACTCGGCGCCAGAGCAGACAGGGTGCGGCTCTGATAGCCGTGGAGCTTGATGGGCGTCCAGCCGCGACCATCACTGGCCACTTCCTGCCCCGCCTCATCATACCAATAGAACATATATTGCAGCTTGTTGTCGCCACGCTGGGTACTGGCAGCGGCCACATTGACCTGCAGCAGGCCGTTTTGCTCGCGCCGGCTCAGCTCGGTCAGGGTCACATTGACGTTCTGATGCTGCTCCTGCACAGGTGCCGCGCCCGCTGCGCCATAGAGCGCCACGCCGGACGTATTGGTGGCACAGCCTGCCAGCAGCATAACCAACCCCAGGGCCAACCCGTATGCTTTCATCTTGATCTCCTTAGCCGGCGGCCACAGGGGCCCAACCGATCAGTCATGGGTGTCATTGTCGTTTGAGTGCGTACCTAGAGCGGCATCACCCGGGTAGTCAGGCCTGCGCCGAGCCGTTGCACCCACACCAGGGTGGTGCGTCCGCCATGTATGGTGAGCGGCAACTGGCGCATGGCACTCCCCGCCCCCAGAGTGAGTTGCACGTCACCGGCCGGCAGCATGCCCTGCCAGCTGGATGCCTGAGCAGGCAGCGTCAGCCAGCTGCGGGTATCTGCACGCTCAGAAAGGGTGTTGAAGATACCCACCAGAATATTGCCCACATCACCTCCCTCCTTGGCGGCTGTGCGCCTCAACTGCTCCTTGGCCACCAGCCGCAGCGCCTGACGGGTCAGCATGCCCGGCAGTCGCTCCTGCAGATCCTTGGCGGCCAGCGCTTCCAATCGCACCAGCTCGCTGGTCTGTTCAATTCGCTTGCCTACCGAGACCACAAGGGGGCCAGTCTGGCTGGCTCTATTGTCGTAATAGGGGACGGCCACGGTAAAGGTACGAAAATCACCACTGGAGGTAGAAATGGGCAGCGGCAGGAACAGCTCCCGCCGCGCCGGGATCAGCCCATCTTCAAACAACACCACCAGCTGACCCTGATCCTTGGCAAGCAGCGGCGCTTTGCGGCCCACCTTTTTCTCGGTCTCTTTCAGCTCATCCGGCGAGCCACGCAGCCGTGCCAGGCGCAGCAAGGCGTCCTGCAGGCTCTGGTTGTCCGGCGCTATCTGATAACCCCGCTGATAGTCGACCCAGGCGTCGTTGAGATCCCCGGCCGCCTCATAGAGCACGCCGGAGAAATAGAAGGTGTAGGCGTTCTGAAAACCGTTTTTCACCTTGCCGATCAGCCGATCCAGATCCGGTGCCCCGCGCGACATGAGCTGGCGCATATTGCGCTCTGTGCTGGCTTCGGCACCTTTTTCCCGGGCCTTGCTTACCTCCCCCGCTCGCGCCTTGAGGGCCCGCTCCTGCACCTGGTTGGCACGGCGTACCTCCACCAGCGCGCCGTCGGCATCCCCCCGTTGCAGGTAATTCAGCGCCAGATAGTGATGCAGCATGGTGCGCTCATAATCCGGCGTCAGGTAGGCCATGCTCTGATCGTTGGTAAGCAGGCTGCCCGCCTGACTCAGGCCCTGGCTCAGCCGATACTCGGCCTGATTGTCTTCCCACTCGAGGCGGCTGTCGGCGGCGGCAAAGGCCTGCTTGCTGCCCGCATCCTGCCCGGCCAGCCAGGCGATGCGCCCCTGCTCCAGCCGGTCCAGCACATAGGTGTCATCACCCAGGGTGGATTCACGCACCTCGGGCAGGGCCTCGGCGGCGTGTCCCAGCAGCAGCTGGTTGCGCAGGGGCACCATCTGATCGGAATAGGAGACGAACATATCCTGCCACTGGGAGGCGCAGCCCCCCAGCAGGGTGCTGGCCAGCAACAGACCGGCCAGACGGGGAAACTGACTCATCACAGGCAGAGCAGCGGCCCCAGGGATTGACCACCCACCAGATGCATATGGATGTGGTAGACCTCCTGCCCGCCGTGGCGGTTGCAGTTCATGATGAGGCGATAGCCATCCTCGGCGATACCGGCATCGGCTGCCAGCTTGCGTGCCACCGTGAACATGCGGCCAAGGGCCAGCTCATGCTCGGGCTCTACATCGTTGACGGTGGGGATCAGCACGTTCGGCACTATCAGGATATGGGTCTTGGCCTTGGGTTGAATGTCCCGGAATGCGGTCACCAAATCGTCTTGATAAAGGATGTCGGCGGGGATCTCTTTACGGATGATTTTGCTGAAAATGGTTTCTTGCGCCATGGATAACTCCCTTATATGAAAAAGAAAATTCTAAACCCACCTCAAGCGGCTCCCAAAGTTGCCGTCAGGGCCGGTCAAGTGTGACACAAGCCGATATTTGACACAGCCGTTGTCCCATTCTCTTCAGTTATTGTTAAAAATACCGATAGCCGGAGGACGTCTGCTGACGTCGCTCGCCCAGGGTGATAGCAGGGTATCAAATGGACGGGGTATTCAGGCAAGGGACTTTTGCATATACAGCGGGACAATAATGAAACAATCCATGTCAGACCTCTCCATCTTGCAGAGGGTCTATTTAGGCTTTGCCATCCTGGTGGCCGTGATGGCGGCGACCTCGGTACTCACCTTTCGCAGCCAGAGCGAGCTCAATCAGGCGCTGGATCAGGTTACCCGGCAATCCATGCCGCTGGTGATCGCCAGCAGCCAGACCCAGATCAGCCTGCTCAGCGCCAACAAATGGCTCACAGACGTGTTGACCGAGCAAGATCCCAAGCAGATCCCGGCCGAAGTGGCCGAGCTGCAACAGGCCAAGGCCCAGGTCGACAAGACACTCGCCACCCTCAGCCAGCAGGCCGCGGCGCACCCGCAACTGCAGGGTGACATGGCAACACTGACCAAACTGGTCAGCGACTATCTGCAGCTGACCGGGACGCTACCCACCGAACACCAGGCCCTGCTCACCCGTCTGCACAAGGTGAACCAGGCCAAGGGGCAGTTTCAGGTCAGTCTGCCCCAGTTCAAGAAAAACCTCGGCGACATGATGATCACCATCGACGACAGCTTCATCAAGATGCTGTCCGAGACCTTGACCACCAAGCTCTCCGCCATCGAGCTCTCCACCATGGATGCGCTCAACCAGAGCATCCCCGCCCCCATAGAGGCGGCGCTCAAACGCAACAAGATGCAGATCGAGGGCTTCAACAGCACCATCAAGGATCTGCAGGGGGAGCTCAAGGATTTCGACAACAACATGGGGCACTACGTCCATGGGTTCGTGCGCGACACCACGGCCAGCGAAGGGGTGCTTGCCCAATACCTGGCGTTGATGAAGCAGCAGGAGCGGATGCGCGAGGAGAGCAAGCAGGCCAGCAAGCTCATCGTCAGCATACAGAGCAAACTGGAAGGGATCACCGATCAGAGCCAGCAGCTGATGAACAACAGCATTCGCGCCTCCGGCAAGGTGCAGGCCCAAAGCACCATGACCCAGGGGATCAGCATCGCCATCGCCATTTTCATCGCCATCCTGGTGGCCTACACCCTGGGCAAAGCCATACGCCGCCCCCTCAAGGAGCTGCTGCGGGTGCTGACCGAAGTGACCCAGGGGGACATGACACAGCGCGTCGGTTTCAAGAGCCAAAACGAGTTCGGCCAGCTCGGCAGCCAGGTCAACCTGCTGATCCAGCAGATGGGGGATGTGCTCACCCAGCTCTCCCAGGCCTCGACCCAGCTCAATAGCGCCGCCCACGACAACCGCCACACCACAGAATCGGTGCGGGCGGATCTGGAAACACAGCGCCAGGAGACCGCCTCGGTCGCTGCCGCCATGACCCAGATGGAAGCCTCGGTGCGGGAAGTGGCCCAGGCCGCCAACCAGACCCTGGAGCGGGTGCAGGACGTGGAGAAAGCCTCCGAGACCGGCCGCAAGGTGATGGCGGGCAACATCACCACCACCCATCAGCTGGCAGGCAAGTTGCAACAGACCGGCAAGGTGATTGGCGATGTCAGCGCCATGAGTGGCCAGATTGGCAATATCCTCGACGTCATTCGCGGTATCGCCGAGCAGACCAACCTGCTGGCCCTCAATGCCGCCATCGAGGCCGCCCGTGCCGGCGAGCAGGGCCGCGGCTTTGCCGTGGTGGCCGATGAAGTGCGCAGTCTGGCGGGGCGTACCGCCCAGTCCACCAGCGAGATCCAGACCATGATCGAGAACCTGCAGCAGGGGGTCGCCAAGGCGGTGACAGTGATGCAGGAGTGCTCCCGCGAGATGGACAGCTGCGTGGATCAGAGCTCCCACGCCAATACCGCTATGGAGGAGGTGCAGGGGATAGTGGTGCTCATCAGCGACATGTCGAGCCAGATCGCCTCCGCCGCCGAGCAGCAGCAGGCGACCAGTGCCGACATCGCCACCAACCTCAACCGCATCTCGGATATTTCGGATCTCAACTATCAGGGCATTGAACGGGTCGCCGAGACCAGCCAGCAGCTGGACGCCCTGGCCGAGCAGCAGGAGAATCTGGTCAGGCGCTTCAAGCTCAGCGCCTGAGTCTCTCTCTGAAACAACAAGGCCCCGCTCTTGGCGGGGCCTTGTTTATCTGGTGGCAGTGCGCTGGGATCAGGCGTAGGCGATTGCGCCCTTGCCGACCCCTTCATAGGC